>Ga0209913_1000518_pt1 | contig 31549 bp, 23 predicted proteins | sample PersoiDNA2013203_FD_185805 | JGI IMG/M metagenome (GOLD analysis project Ga0209913, IMG submission 185805) | Permafrost soil microbial communities from the Arctic, to analyse light accelerated degradation of dissolved organic matter (DOM) -... | ecosystem: Environmental > Terrestrial > Soil >... | reverse complement strand
TACAACACCTGGGGCAACCCCTTCAAGCAACAGGATGGCACCAACAACAACAACGTCTGGCAAAACCTGACCTCACCCGGCGAAGCCAGCACCTATTACCTGCAAAGCAGTGCGCGCGGGGTGCTCAGTGCGTTCAACGGCATCTTCAGCCGGGCTGCCAATTCCTCGCGCAACATTGCCGGCGTGGCCCTGCAGTCCAAGTACCTCACCGCCACCAATGGCAGCGTGATCTACCAGGGCGCTTTTGACACCAGCAACTGGACCGGCGATGTGCTGGCCCTGCCTTTGACCGTGAGTGGCAGCACCGTCGCGCTGGGCACCAATGCCAACTGGAGCGCGGCCGACATGCTGACCAACCGGGCCAACCCGGCAAGCTCACGCACCATCGTGATGGGGGTGGCCGGTGCCACGGCCAACCCCGCGGCCACCGATTTCCAGTGGGCCTCGATCAGCACCACCGTGCAGGCCGCGCTGAACAAGGCCTCGCCGACGGCAGCCACCGACTCGCTGGGGCAAAGCCGGCTCAATTACCTGCGCGGCGACCGCTCGCTGGAGGGCACCACCTTCCGCACCCGCAGCAAGCTGCTGGGCGACATCATCAACTCGAGCGTGGTGTACTCAGGCAAGCCGGCGGCGGGCTACACCGAAAACGCCTACAGCACCTTCTACAGCAACAATGCCAGCCGGACTGCGGCCGTCTATGTGGGCGCCAACGATGGCATGCTGCATGCGTTCAACGCCAGCACCGGGGCCGAACTGTTTGGCTACATCCCCAGTTGGATGTCGACCAAGCTGTCCGCCCTGACCGGCACCAGCTACGCCAACAACCACCAGAGCTACGTGGACGGGCTGCCCGCGGTGGCCGAAGCCTGTGTGGGTGCCTCGCACACCCTGAGCGCCACCACCTGCACCTGGAAGTCGGTGCTGGTTTCTGGCACTGGGGGTGGCGGGCAGGGCTTGTTTGCCTTGGACGTGACCGACCCGACGGCGTTCTCGGCCTCCAAGGTGATGTGGGAGTTCACCAATGCCGATGACAACGACCTGGGCTACGTGGTGGGCCAGCCGCAGATCCTCAAGCTGGTCACCAGTGCACCCGGCGCCACGTCCACCACTTACCGCTGGTTTGCGGTGGTGGCCAGCGGGGTTGACAACTACGTCACCGACGCCAACGGTCGCTTCAGCAGCACCGGCAATCCAACCCTTTTCTTCCTGGCCCTGGACAAGGCAGCCGGCGCCGCCTGGACCCTGGGCACCAACTATTACAAGGTCTCGCTGCCCCTGGACACCACCTTGGCCGCGACCAAGGCCCCCGGTGTGGCCAACTTCACAGCGCTGTATGACGCGGCCGGTGCGGCCAACCGCATCTTTGTGGGCGACCTGCACGGCAAGCTCTGGAAGCTTGATTTCACGCCCCGAGCCGTCAGCACCACCCGGGCGGCTTTCGACCCCACGGTGCTCGCCAACTGGAACGCCAACAACCTGTCCTTCTTCTCCAACAGCGGCGACCCCGCCTCACCATCGGCCTACCCGATGTACATCGCCAAGGACAGCAGCGGCAACAACCAGCCGATCTTCTCGCCCCCGAGGGCGGTCACCGGCCCGGTGGTCGGTGGGCTGCAGACTTTCTATGTGATCTTCGGCAGCGGCAAGTTCCTGGAGTCGGGCGACAAGACTTCGACCGCGCAGAACTCGATCTACGCCGTGTACGACGATGGCAAGACCACGCTCAACCAGTCGGACAGCACCACGCTCAGCAGCACCACCCCGAGCGTGATCACTGGGCGCACCCGGTTGCAAGCCGGTGCCCTGACCACCACCACCACCACCAGTGGTGGCGTCACCACCACCACAAACAACATCACGGTATCGGCTTTCGCGTGGGGGCGCCCCATGACAGACACGGCCACCTACTCAGACACGAGCACGGGTTCAACTGTGACCCTGCCTTTGAAATCGGGTTGGTATTTCGACCTGCCGGTCACGGGCGAGAAGATGATCAGCAACTTCCTGGACCTGAGCCCGCAGGTCACCTTCAACACCATCATCCCTGGGGCGGCTGGAGCGACCGGCTCATGCACGGCCACGCCCGGCAGTGGCAACCAGTATGTGGTGAACATTGCGACCGGAAATGGCACCTACACCGCCTCCACCGTGGGTCTACTGGGCTCGAGTCTCTACGTTGACACGGACGGCAGCAGCGTCCCTGACCCCAATGGGACCGATAGCACGGGTCGCCGCAAGAGGACCACCACCAAGACCAGCCTGCAAAGCGGCTCCTCAGGCTCTGCCGTGGCCGGCACCACGGTGACCATCACGGACTACATAGGTCGCCTGAGCTGGCGCCAGATCAACAACTATTGGGACTTGAAGGCAGCACCATGACGTTCAAACGGGCCGATCGCGGCTTCACCCTCATCGAATTGATGATCACCGTGGCCATCGTGGCCATCCTGGCCAAGGTGGCCCTCGGGGCCTATCAGGACTCGGTGCTCAAGGGCAAGCGCGCCCAAGGCCGTACAGCCATCACCGAGTTGCTGTTGCAACAAGAGCGCTACCTGACGCAGCGCAATTGCTACCTGGCGTTCAGCTCGTCCACCAGCGCAGCCACCGCTCTGACCAGTTGCGGCAGCACGCCCAGCTTCACGGCCAGCACCTTCCCGTTCAAGTTTTACTCGGGCGACAACGCAAACAGCCCGGCCTACCTGCTGAGTGCGGGGGCCTGCGCGGGCAGCACCGTTCTAAGCGATTGCGTGCAAGTCACCGCCACACCTCAATTCCCCGACACGGTTGTCGGCTCCCTGCAGGCCACCAGCACCGGCACCAAGAGTTGCACCGGCACCGCGGCCTCCACCAATCCCAAGCTGTGCTGGCCATGAAAGCCCTGCCGCGCCCGGTCTCCGGGGGTTTCACACTGATCGAGCTGATGGTGGCCATGGCCATCATCGTGGTGCTGGCCATGGTGGCGATCCCCAGTTTTGTGACCTTTCAGCGCAATTCGCAGCTGACCTCCTTGGCCAATGCACTCCAAGCATCCATCAATACCGCAAGAGGGGAGGCACTGAAAAGAAACCAAACGGCATTTGTCGTACCACTCAGCGGCACAGACTGGACTCAAGGCTGGCAGGTCTTCGTCTCTCGGCCTGGATACAACGCATCTACCGGCGTGATGACTTCCATCGCAAGTGATGGCAGTGCGCAGGTAGGATCGTCCAATTCGGCTGCATCAGCTGTTTACAGCGCGTCCCAAGACTTGCTGGTGCAAACGGTTCCTGCGCTCCCCAGTTACTTAAGTATCAGCGTTGTGAGCAGCAACCCATCCAATGCAGGTACGGCCATCAGTGCCATTCGCTTGGATGGCTCCGGCTACTCAAGACCATCTGACAATGGAAGTGGATTTCAATCCTTGACCTTTCAATTGAAGAGAAATGATGTGGGGAGTGGTCAGCAACCCTCTGAAACTCGCATCCTGATCGTCGCCCAAACTGGCAGGACTCGGACCTGTAAACCACAGTCGTCCAACGACGCATCCTGCAAAGTCACCTTGACCCAATAGTGAATGTCGCGCGAGTGCCCTCTACAATGCGCGCCGTGAACACCCAGGTCCTCAACATCTCCTGCTACAAGTTTGTGCCGCTGCCCGATGCGGCCCGGCTGCGCGAACAATTGGCCGAGCAGACCCAGCGCCTGGCGCTGCGCGGCACCATCCTGCTGGCCGAGGAAGGCATCAATTTCTTTCTGGCCGGGCCCGCTGAGGCCGTGCGCGAGGTGGTGAACACCCTGCGCCAGGACCCCCGCCTGGCTGATCTGGCCCCCAAGGAGAGCTGGTCGGACCACCAGCCGTTTCGCAAGATGCTGGTCAAGGTGAAGCGCGAGATCATCCGCATGAACCACCCCACCATCCGCCCAGCCGAAGGGCGGGCCCCGGCGGTCACGCCGGCCACGGTTCGCCGCTGGTTGGAACAGGGCCATGACGACGAAGGCCGAGCGGTGGTCACCCTGGACACCCGCAATGCCTTCGAGGTGGACCACGGAACGTTTGAAGGCGCGGTGGACTGGCGCATCGGCAAGTTCACCGAATTCCCCGACGCCTTGCGCGCCCACAAGGCCGAACTGCAGGACAAGACGGTGGTGAGCTTCTGCACCGGCGGCATCCGCTGCGAGAAGGCCGCCATCCTCATGCGCGAAGAAGGCCTGCCCCATGTGTACCAGCTCGAAGGCGGCATCCTCAAGTACTTCGAGGAAACCGATGGTGCCCATTATCAGGGCAGCTGCTTTGTGTTTGACGAACGCGAAGCCCTGGCGCCGGATCTGTCGCCCCTGCGCGGAGTCAGCTGAGCCCATTCCGAAGGCCCCTCCCCCGCCTCGGCGCTCAGCCTCAGTGCCCGGGTCGGGCGGGCAACTCGATGCGCTCGGTCTCGCCGGGCACCTGGCCCATGCCGGCCTCGACACGCCCTTGGGCCCAATCCAGCTCGGCCTGCTCGATGCGGTCCTTGGAGGTCGAGACAAAATTCCAGCGGATGTGGCGATGCCCCAGGGGCTGGCCCCCGACCAACACCCAGCGGCAGCCCTCGGGCCCGGCCTGCAGGTCCAGCGAGCCCTGTGGCAGCACCAACTGCTGCAAAGGCAAGGCCTGATCACCTGCCAGCAAGCCGCCCTGCACGGCGTACAAGGCCTGCTCCTGGGCCAGCAAGGGCAGATGAAAGGTCGCGCCAGGCGCCATCTGCACATCCAGGTACAGCGTGGGCGACAGGGTCTGCACCGGTGAGCGCTGGCCAAAGGCCTCGCCCACCAGAACACGCACCTGCACACCGGGGTGTTGAATTTCAGGAAGCGCTTCGGCCGGGGTATGGACAAAGCTCGGCGCCACGTCTTCCAGCGCTTCGGGCAGGGCCACCCACAGCTGCAGACCGTGCATGGCATACGACTGGTCGGCCAGGTCGGGCGGGCGGCGTTCCGAGTGCACGATGCCCCGACCGGCCGTCATCCAGTTGATCGCGCCGGGCTCGATGCGTTGCTCAAAGCCCAGGTTGTCACGGTGGATCTGTGCGCCTTCAAACAGGTAGGTCACCGTGGCCAGCCCAATGTGCGGGTGCGGGCGCACGTCGAACTGGTCGGCCGGCTGCACCTGCACCGGACCGAAGTGGTCAAAGAACAGGAAGGGCCCCACGGCCTGCCGTTGCGCTGCCGGCAGGGCTCGGCGCACCAGGAAGCCACCACCCAGGTCTTTGGTGTGGGGCGAAATCACGGTCCAGGCCGTCATGGGCTGTGCTCCTTGTGAAATGGACGAAAGGCCTGTGCCCTCCGGGCGACAGGCCTCAGAGCCTGGCTTACTTGGCCAGGCGGGCAGCGGCAGCTGCAACGCGGGCGCCAAAGGCCTTGGCACCGTCCAGGTCGCCTTGCGGCATTTCGGCCGGCGAGCTGTCCGAGGGGCTCTGGGCCATGGCGCCCAGCGAGGCACCCAGCACATTCGAATCGTTGCGCTGAGCGGCCTTGCTGTTGCTCGGCAACTCGCCCAGACCCACCCACAGGCCACCGTGCTGCATGGCCAGGGTCATCAGGTATTGCAGGGTGCTTTGCTTGTCGCCGTTCAAGGAGGCGCTGTTGGTGAAACCGGCAAACAGCTTGTCCTTCCAGGCCCGGGTGAACCAGGCCTTGGAGCTGGCGTCGGCAAACTTCTTGAACTGCCAGCTCACCGAGCCCATGTAGGTGGGCGAACCGAAGACGATGGCGTCGGCGGCGTTCAGGGTGTCCCAGCCGCCTTCGGGCAGGTTGCCCTCGGCATCGATGGCCAGCAGCGTGCCGCCAGCGCCTTCAGCCACCGATTGCGCCAGGCGCAGGGTGTGACCATAACCCGAGTGGAAAACAACAACAACTTTTGCCATGAAAGACTCCTTGGTTGAGAAAAATGAATTCTGCCGCCCTGCTCAGGGCGCCAGATCGAACACCAACACCTCGGCATCGCTGCCGTGGCTGAGGGTCAACTGGTTTTCGTGCTCCAGCAGCAGCGCGTCGCCCCCTTCCAGCGTCTGGCCATTGGCCTGGAGGCGACCACGCACCAGGTGCACATAGGCCTTGCGACCCGGTTGCAACGCCAGGGTGGCCTGCTCGGCCTCGCCGTCGAACAAGCCAGCATGCAGGCGGGCATCCGCATGGATGCGCACCGAACCCTGAGCGCCATCGGGCGAGGCCACCAGGCGCAGGCGCCCACGCTTGTCGGCGTCCGGAAACGTTTTTTGCTCGTAGCCGGGCTCGATGCCCTGCACGTCGGGCAGGATCCAGATCTGCAGAAAGTGGGTGTTCTGGCCCGGCGCGTGGTTGAACTCGCTGTGGGTCACACCGCGGCCAGCACTCATGCGCTGCACCTCGCCAGGGCGGATGCCTTTGACATGCCCCATGCTGTCCTGGTGGGCCAGCTCGCCGCTCAGCACATAGCTGATGATCTCCATGTCGCGGTGCCCGTGGGTGCCAAAGCCGGTGCCCGGCGCAATGCGGTCTTCGTTGATCACCCGCAGATTGCCCCAGCCCATGTGGCGGGGGTCGTGGTAGCCGGCAAAAGAGAAACTGTGGAAGGACTTCAGCCAGCCGTGATCGGCATAGCCTCTTTCCCCTGATTTGCGAACGCTGAGCATGGTGTGCATCTCCTGAGGCTGAACTTTAGGGCCCGCCCTGCGTTCTGCCATGCGCGGTGATTGATGGCATCATTCATTTTTTTTGAATCGACGGTGGCCATGCCCTCCACGAAACCCACGGCCCGCGATGTCCTCACCCCCGATGCCCTGGGCATGTTGAAGGAGATCGCCCAGAGCGGCAGCTTTGCCGCTGCGGCGCGCCAGCTCAATCTGGTGCCCAGCGCCCTCACCTACCGGGTGCGCGCCATCGAAGATGCCCTGGACGTGCTGCTGTTCGACCGCAGCAGCCGCCAGGCCCGACTGACCGAGGCCGGCCAGGAGTTGCTGCGCGAAGGCGAGCGCCTGCTCGACGAGATCGACGCCGTGGCCAACCGCGTCAAACGCGTGGCCACCGGGTGGGAGCCCCAGTTCACCTTGGCGGCCGATGGCGTCATCACCCGCAGCACCCTGCTGGAGTTGACGGGCGATTTCTTCCAGCTCAACCCGCCCACCCGACTGCGCATCCGCGACGAGATCATGACGGGCACCTTGCAAGCGCTGGTGCTGGGCCATGCCGATCTGGCACTGGGCGTGATCATGGATGGCTCCACCCCCAGCGACATCCAGCAACGCGAGCTCGGCACCATGCAGTTCATCTACGTGGTGGCACCGCATCACCCGCTGGCCAAGGTGCAGGAGCCACTGTGCGACGACCTGATCCGACAGCACCGCGCGGTGGCCGTGGCCGACTCCAGTCAACGTGGCCGGGGCATGACCGTGAACCTGCTGCCCGGGCAGGACGTGTTCACCGTGCCCACCATGCAGGCCAAGGTCGAAGCCCAGTTGCGTGGGCTGGGCGCCGGCTTTTTGCCGGAGTCCATGGTGCGCAACTACCTCGATGCCGGCATGCTGATCCACAAGCCCCTGGAGCGGGCCTCGCGCCCGATGCGCTGCGGCTATGCCTGGCGGGCCAGCCCAGGCCAACGCCCCGGTCGGGCCCTGCAATGGTGGCTCGACCGGCTGGAATCGCCCGCCACCTGCCAGGCCTTGCTCGAGCAGCCCCGACATGTGGTGCGCTGAGCAGCCGGCGAAGACGGCACGCCAGGGGTGGGAAAGCCCTGAAGCCCGCAGCGCAAAACGCTGATCCAACTCGCCCGGAAGGCGCGCCAATTGGGTTAGGCTTTGTGACGTCCTCATTGATCGGAGACCCAGCATGGCAAAACGCCCTCGAAGCTCGACCGGCCCGCGCAAGAAGCCGGCCCAACCCACCCTGGTGCCCCAACGCATTGCCATCGTCGGTGCCGGCATGGCCGGCATCACCTGCGCCCGCACCCTGGCCCAGGCGGGGCACGATGTCACCGTGTTTGAAAAGAGCGCAGGCGCCAGTGGCCGCATGGCCAGCACCGACACGGCTTTTGGCAGCTTCGACACCGGGGCCCAGTACTTCACGGTGCGCGACCCCCGCTTTGAACTGGCACTGGCCACCGCGCCCAACGCCGCCCGCCGCTGGAGCGCCAACGCCGTGCGCGTGCTCGACGAACACGGCCAGGTCAGCTCCCCCAGCCTGCCCCACCCCGAGCCCCATTGGGTGGGCGTGCCGGCCATGAACCGCCTGGTGCGCGACTGGGCTGCCCCCTTGCAGGCCCAGGGCAGGCTGCTTACCCAGACCCGGGTGAGCGCCCTGCAACGCGACACCCTGCAACCCCAGCGCTGGCAACTGCACACCGCCGGTGACGACGGCAGCAGCCAGGTGCATGCCGGCTTTGATGCGGTGCTGCTGGCCCTGCCCGCCCCGCAGGCCGCCGAACTGCTGGCCGCCGTGCCCAGCGCCGGCGCCCTGGCCGAAGCCCTGAAACCCGTGAACATCGCCCCGTGCTGGACTCTGATGCTGGCCTTTCCGCAGGCGGTGCAACCCGGCCTGACCACCCTGGGCCCGCAATGGAATGCCGCCCGCAGCACGCACCACCGCATCGCCTGGCTGGCCCGAGAGTCGTCCAAACCCGGGCGCAGCCAGATCGAGCGCTGGACCGTGCAGGCCAGCGATGTCTGGTCGAGCGAGCACCTGGATGACAGCGCCGAACGTGTGCAGGGCAAGCTGCACCGCGCCTTTGTCGACATCACCGGCATCCATGCCGAGCCCAGCCACATCGCCTTGAAGCGCTGGCGGCACGCCAAAACCCTCCAAGCGCTGGGCCAGACCCACCTCTGGGACCCGGCCAACGGCCTCGGCCTGTGCGGCGACTGGTGCCTGGGGCACCGGGTGGAAGACGCCTTTGTGTCCGGCCTGAGCCTGGCCCTCTCGCTGAGCTGACCTGCCCCCGGGGCGGCCGAGGCCGCCCCCGCCTGCCATGCCCCTGCCCCCCGGCGGCTACATCGGCCGCTTTGCCCCCTCCCCCACCGGCCCGCTGCACGCCGGCTCGCTGGTGGCCGCCCTGGCCAGTTGGCTCGACGCGCGCGCCCACCACGGGCAGTGGCTGGTGCGCATCGAAGACATCGACCCGCCCCGCTGCAGCCCGGGCGCCGATCTTTTTCTGCTGCAACAGCTGGCCGCCTGCGGCCTGAACCCGGACCAGCCGCCCGTGTGGCAATCCCAGCGCCACACCCTTTACGCCGGCGCCTTGCAGACCCTGATCCAGGCCCATCTGGCCTATGGCTGCGCCTGCACCCGCAAGGAAATCGAAGCCGCCTTGCTGGCCCAGGGCGTGCAAAGGGCGCGGCACCAACAAGCCGTCTACCCAGGCACCTGCCGCCAGGGCCGCCACGGACGGGCTGTGCGCGCCTGGCGCCTGGAGGTGGGGCGGCTCCCCGGCGCCACCGGGCTGCACTGGCAAGACCGGCGCTTGGGGCCCCAAACCCAGGACGTGGCCGCCGAGGTCGGCGACTTTGTGCTGCAACGTGCCGATGGGCTCTGGGCCTACCAGCTCGCCGTGGTGGTGGACGACGCCGCCCAGGGGGTGAGCGACATCGTGCGCGGCGCCGACCTGTGCGACAACACGGCGCGCCAGATCCTGCTGCAACGCGCCCTGGGCCTGCCCACGCCGCGCTACCTGCACACCCCGCTGGTGTTGGACGCCCGTGGCGAGAAACTGTCCAAGCAACACGGCGCACCCGCCATCGACACCTCCAGCCCGGCCAGTTGCCTGGCGGCGCTGCGCCAGGCGGCCCAGGCCCTGGGTTTGCCCGATGAGCCCAGCGGCGATGCCGGCATCAGCGACCACTTGCTCAGGTGGACCGCGATGTGGCGGGCCCGCTGGGTCTGAGCAGACCGAAGCGGGCCGGAAGCGGCCAAAACCGGCCGAAACCGGCCGAAACCTGCATGAGGCCACCTGAATGCAGCCGGATGGGCGCAGGCCGCGCCCGCTTGCCTACAATCTCACTCCATTTGGCGCCCCGAGCGCCCGGCCCTGCGCCTGAAACCCTGACACCATGCAAGAACACCCAGAAAACACCGACCCCGTGGCCCCCCAAGCAGTGACCGAACCGGTTGCCACGGCCTCGGAGGCCCAGCCCGCAGGCGCCCCGGCCGGCGTGGCCTTTCCCAAGACCATCAAGAGCTTTGTGCGGCGTGCCGGCCGCACCACCACCGGCCAGGCCAAGGCCTTCGAACTGCTGGGGCCGCGTTTTGTGCTGCCCTACCGCGCCGCACCGCTGGACATGACCGAGGCCTTTGGCGCCCCCGGCCCGGTGGTGCTGGAGATCGGCTTCGGCATGGGCGACGCGACGGCCCACATCGCGGCGCTGATGCCCGACACCCACTTCCTGTGCTGCGAGGTGCATGAACCCGGGGTGGGTGCCCTGCTCAAGCAGGTGGGTGAGCGCGGTTTGAGCAACATCCGCATCCTGCAGCATGACGCGGTCGAAGTCATCGACCACATGTTGCCGCATGGCGTGCTCGAAGGCGTGCACATTTTCTTTCCAGACCCCTGGCACAAGACCAAGCACAACAAGCGCCGCCTGATCCAGGCGCCACTGGTGGCCAAATTGGCAGCCCGTTTGCGCCCCGGCGGCTACCTGCATTGCGCCACCGATTGGGAACCCTATGCCGAGCAGATGCTGGAGGTGCTGGGCGCGGAACCCCTGTTGCGCAACCGCCAGGCCACGGGCGGCTACGCCGATCGCCCGGCCTACCGCCCCGAGACCAAGTTCGAGCGCCGTGGCCTGCGACTGGGGCATGGGGTCTGGGATCTGGTGTTCGAAAAGATCCAGTGACTTGAACCCAGCCAGCGCGAGGCCTTAGCTGAGGGCGCCCGGGCCTGCCAAGCAGCATCTGCACAAAGCCGCGCCCATTACCAGGGCTTGCTGCATTTTTGCGACAAAACTGTCTGAATTCGAACAATTCTCCGGGCAGCCTGGCGCGGCATAGCTGTGCCTTCACAAAAACTGGCTACCATCGCGCCTCATCCATCTTCTGCCGGGGTTGAAACGGATCCGCCTCTTTCGGCCCGGCTCGAACTCGTCATTTCCCTTTGTGTGCAACCGGTTTTGACCATGAATCCACTTTTGCAGCATCTGGTCGAGATCACGGGCCACCGTGATCACGCCCGCCTGGAAATCTCGGTCATTTCTGCCTTGCACCAGTTGGGCAATGTGAAAGAGGTCCGTGCGCTGGAAGTGGTGACCATTGGTGAAGAGACCTTTGTGCGCCCCAAAGCCTGGATCAACGAGGGTGCCCTGCAATCCATCGAAGACCCACAGCACGCCGAGATACCCCGGCTGCCGCTGATGGCCTATCCGGCGCTGGCCGCCTGCATCGCCGAAAAATCTGCCGGCCGTGAAGAGCGCTCGGCCGGCGGGGAGTACGAGCTGTGGTTGCCGGTCTGGCTGCAGGAAAAGGTGGTGGCCTGCCTGGAAATCCGAAACGACCACCCTTTTGCCCAGGACACGCTCAATGTGATCCACGGCATCTTCCACGTCTACCGCAACTACCAGAGCCTGCTCGACTACAGCGAACGCGATGCCCTCACCGGCCTGTTCAACCGCAAGACCTTTGACGCCGAATTCTCCCGCCCGGCGCACAGTCCCGTGGCCAGCAGCGGGAATGCAGTCATCGACGAAGACAGCCCCCGCCATTGGTTGGCCGTGGTCGACATCGACCACTTCAAACAGGTCAACGACCGGTTCGGTCACCTGTACGGCGATGAAGTGCTGATCCTGATGGCCAACCTCCTTCGCGCCTCTTTCCGGGCTCAGGATCGCATCTTCCGTTTCGGGGGTGAAGAGTTTGTGATCCTGTTGCGCTCGGCCTCGCTGGCCACGGCCCGGCAGATCTTCAACCGCTTCCGCCAGGCGGTGGAGCACCATGATTTCCCTCAGGTCGGTCGTGTCACGGTGAGCCTGGGTTTCGTGAGCACCCACGAAGGATCGGCGGTCGAGATCCTCGGCCATGCCGACCAGGCCCTCTACTACGCCAAGGAACATGGCCGCAACCAGGTCTGCCACTACCACGAGTTGATCAGCTCGGGCCAGCTGAAGAGGCAGACACAGGACCACGCCGAGGTGGAACTGTTCTGAGGCCTGAGGCCGCGCTTCCAGGCGGCGGCACAGCGCCCCGACCAGGCCTGAGCCTCAGACCATTTGGCTGGCGCGAGCCTCACACCAGGCTTGCAGATCCGCTGCCGACACGGGTTTGCTGAAGTAGTAGCCCTGCATGTTGCAGCAGCCGAAGGCCACCAGAAAATCCGCCTGCTCGCGGCTTTCCACCCCTTCAGCGATCACGTCCAGTTGGAGGTGGTGCGCCAGGTCGATGATGGCCGTGATGATGGCCATGTTCTTCGGGCTGGCCTGGTAGGCATCGACAAAGGACTTGTCGATCTTCAACACATCCACCGGCAGGCTGGCCAGGTAGGCCAGGCTGGAGTAACCCGTGCCGAAGTCATCAATGGCAATGCGCACCCCCAGCGACTTGAGGGCACGCAGCACGCCGGCCATGGCCTCCATGTTCTGCATCAGGCCGCTTTCGGTGACCTCGATCTCCAACAGGGCCGGCGGCAGGCCGGTGTGCTCCAGCACCTGCTGCACCTCGGCCACAAAGCCTGGATCGGCCAGTTGCCGGATCGACGCATTGACCGCCATCGGTGCGCTGAGCAGGCCCAGAGTGCTCAGGCGGGCCGCCTCTTCGCAGGCCGTGCGCAAAATGTAGCGCCCGATCTCGATGATCTGCCCACTTTCCTCGGCCACCGGGATGAACTGGGCCGGCGAAACCCGCTGCCCCGACCAGCACCAGCGCGCGAGCGCCTCCACACCCACGACCTGGTCGCCACTGAAATCCACCTTGGGCTGGTATTCGAGAAAGATCTCGCCATGCCCCAGAGCGGCCTTCAGCGCCTGCTCCTGCTGCAGGCGCAGGTGGGCCGCCACCCCCAGTTCCCGCGTGAAGTAATGGAAGCGGTTGCGACCGGCGTTCTTGGCCGCGTAGAGTGCGGCATCGGCGTGCTTGGCCAACTCATCGAAATTGCGCCCGTCGGCCGGGTACAGGGCGATGCCGATGGTGACCGACACATTGAGCTCCCGGCCCTGCACCACGAAGGGCTCACTGCACAGGCGCAGCAGCTTGCGGGCCAGCTGGCCGGCCTGGGCCGCATCCTTCAGACCGGTCTGCAGGATCACGAATTCATCCCCCCCCTGGCGACTCAAGGTGTCGGAATGCCGCATGGCACTGGACAAGCGCCGCGCGAAGTCGACCAGCAGGCGGTCGCCCACCTCGTGCCCCAGGGAATCGTTGACGGTCTTGAAGCGGTCCAGATCCAGGTACATCACCGCCACCTGCTCCTGCTCGCGCTCGGCCAGCAAGATGGCCTGCTCGGCCCGGTCGTAGAGCATCAGCCGGTTGGGCAGGCCGGTCAGGGCGTCATGCTGGGCCAGGTGCGCCATGCGGATGGCCATCGAGCGCATCTCGCTGACGTCGTGGAACACCATCACCGCGCCGATGATCTCGCCGTGCCGGTCCTTGATGGGCGCCGCAGAGTCTTCGATGTCAAAGCGCTGCCCGTCGCGTCTGACCAGGGCCGTGTCGGCCGCCAGCCCCACCGTGTCCTGCAACTCCAGCGCGAGGCGAACCGGGTTGCGCAAAGGGCTGCCATCCACCGAATTGACGATGGGCATCACCGCCTCCACCGGCTCGCCGCGCGCCAGGTCCAGGCGCCAGTCGGTCATCAACTCGGCCACCGGGTTGAGATAGGTCACCCGGCCCGCCACATCCACCGTGATCACCGCGTCGCCGATCGAGCTCAGCGTGACCCGGAAGCGCTCCTTCTCCTCGAAGACCTGGCTCTCGGCCTGCTTGCGGTCGGTGATGTCCATGAGCTGGGCAAAAATACCAACCACACGCCCCTCGCGCAGGTCCGGCGCCAGCGACACCAGCAGGGTACGCAGCAGGCCATCGGGCAGCTTGACGGGCCATTCAAAGGTCTGGGCCTCCCCCGCCAGCGCCAGGCGGATGTAGGGGCCGTACCGATGCATCAGGGCCGGGCCGACCACATCGGGCAGGGTCTGACCGCGCAACACCTCAGGCAGCAAGCCGAACAGGTCACGGTGCAGGTGATTGGCAAACAGGTTGCGCAGGTCCCGGTCCCAGTAGCTGACCAGGGACGGCAGGTGGTTGACGATGGTGCGCAGATGCCCTTCGGCATGGGACAGCAGTTGCGATACCTGCTGGCGATGGCGCAATTCGCGCTCGAACAACAGCACCAGGCCCAGGCAACCCGCCACCAGCACCAGGGTCACCCCACCCGTGCTGGCCACCCGCCGCCACCACGCTGCCTCGACCTCGCGCACAGGGCGTATCAGCACCAGCCGCAAGGGGGCTTCGTCGAGCTGCAGGTAGCTGACCAGGCGGGGCGCGCCATCGCCTGCCAGGTCCGAGCGAAAGCTGCCCAGCCTGGCGGGCCCCTCGGGGCCCTGCTCCGGCCAATTCAGGCTGCCACTGAGCGAGCTGCCCCCGGGGCCGGCGGTCCCGGCCAACCGGGTGCCATCGCGCTGCTCCAGCCAGAGCTGCGAGCCGTCTTCCAGGACAGCCGTGTCCAGAAGACCCTGCCATTGGGCCAGCGGGACCAGGCCCACCACCACACCCGCAAAACGCCCCTGCTCATCCTGCAGGCGACGGCTCAAGGCCAGGGATGGAATCTTCTTGAGTTGGCTGACAAATGGATGGCTGATGTAGAGCGCGTCATGGTCGGCACGCCATTGCATCTTGAAATAATCGCGCTCCGTGCCGACGACGGGGCGCGTCGCCAACCCCGCACTGTCGGCCACGGCCTGGCCCGTCGAGTCCAGCACCAGGGTGGCGGCAAAGACCGGCTCTCCGGTCACCTGTTTGAACAACAGCCGCTGGCGCAGCTCGGGGCTCAGCCTCTGCAACCCAGGGTCCTGCCAGTCATCGCGCATGGCCCTGAGCACCCCGTCACCCAGGTTCACGTTGCGTGCCAGTTCCTGGCTCAACTGGGACAGGACTCTGGCATCGTGTTCGGCCACCCGCACCCAGGTCTCACGCAGGTCAGTCCGCGCCCAGTGGACCGACAGGCCCGCCATCGTCAGCGCCAGGCACAAGGCCATCAGCAGCAGCCAGCGGGAGGTGATGGGACGGAGCATGGTGGGGAAATGGAGGCCAGGGGCGGATTCTAGGGACGGGGCCTGTTGCCACATTGATGCCCGTCAAGCTCCGACCAAGCGAGCGGCGCGACACCGGCCCTGCGCTGTCAAATCCTTGACATGGGCCGACGTCCGTCTGGGGCAAGATGCGGCAGCCCCGCCGGGGCGCTTCAGGAGAAACCATGAACATCCCCTCCCTGCAACAGCAGGTCAGTGCCGAAGAATGGCAATTGCGTGTCGATCTGGCGGCCTGCTACCGCCTGGTGGCGGCCTACGGCTGGAGCGACCTGGTCTTCACCCACATCAGCGCCAAGTTGCCCAGTTCGGTGGCGGGCGATGAACACCAGTTCCTGATCAACCCCTACGGCCTGATGTTCGACGAGATCACGGCCTCCAGCCTGGTCAAGGTGGACATGCAGTGCAACAAGCTGCACGACAGCCCCTTCCCCGTCAACCCGGCAGGCTTTGTGATCCACAGTGCCATCCACGAAGCCCGGCCCGAGGCAGGCTGCGTGCTGCACACCCACACCCGGGCGGGCGTCGGGGTGAGCGCGCAAAAACACGGCATCCTGCCGCTGAGCCAGCAATCCACCTTTGTCCTGAGCTCGCTGGCCTATCACGACTACGAAGGCGTGGCGATCCGCGACGATGAAAAAACGCGTCTGCAGGCCGACCTGGGCACGGCCAACTACCTGATGCTGCGCAACCACGGGCTGCTGACGGTGGGGCGCAACATCCCGGAGGCCTTCCTGGCGATGTACACCTTCGAGAACACCTGCCGCATCCAGATCGACGCGCTGGCCGGGGGCAGCGAAGTGGTTCATGTCAACCCGGCCATCCTCGACGGCGTGGCCCATGCCATGAAAGTGCAGACCAGTGGCCTGGGCGGGCAGTTTGTCTGGCCCTCCCTGCTGCGCAAGCTGGAACGCCTGGACCCCGGCTACAAGACCTGAAATGCCCGCAAGGCCACCGTTGCATCGGTGGCCGCCAGGCGCATCAGCCGCTCACTTCAACGCGGTCGCGCCCTTCGTTCTTGGCGTGGTAGAGCATGGCATCGGCGCGCGACAGCAGGTCGGCCACACCCTCGTCCGGCCCGCACTGGGCCACGCCGAAACTGGCGGTGCGCGGAATGAACATTCCCTCCCAGACCGCAGGCTGGGCACCGACAAACTCACGCAGGCGCTCGGCGGCCTGGCGCGCGTGCACCAGGTCGCTCTCGGGCAGCACGATCAGGAACTCCTCACCGCCGTAGCGGGCCACCCAATCGACCTGGTTGCGCAACTGACTGAGCAGCAAGGTGCCAAAGTCACGCAGCACCGCATCGCCTGCCGCATGGCCGTGGGTGTCGTTGATGGTCTTGAAATGGTCGATATCGGCAAAGATCACCGACAGCGGGCGGCCGTAGCGGCGCGCCCGCTCGATCTCCGAAGGCAGTCGCTCCTCGATCACGCGGCGGTTGAAACACCCGGTCAGCGCATCGGTGATGGACAAGCGGTGCACCTCGCCGATCAGCTTTTCCAACTGCTGGGTCCGCTCGGCCACCAGGCCATCGAGGTTGGCAATGTGGCTTTGCAGCTCGCCCTGAAGTTGGCGAAAGCCCTGCGTCACCAGGTCGATCTCGTCAAGGTGATCGCTGCGGGGCCGGTCCAACACCAGCGGGCGCGAAATTTCCTGCGGCTTGAGTTCGGCTGCAAAACGGGCAATCTGCTGCAGGGGTTGCTGCAGATCGCGCCGCAGCATCCAGGCCACCACCAGGCACAGCAAGGCGGTGAAAACGCCATATCCGGCCGCAATGGTCAGCGTGTTGGCCAGGATCTGGTGATAGAGGTAGCTGGGGTCGACCCACAACTGCAGCTGACCGACCGCCTTGCCGCCTTGGGGCGCCACGATCTCGAGCGTGTGCGTCGGCGGCGTGTCGCCCCCCACCTCCGACGACAGGGCCCCCGCCTCAAAGACCTGACCCGTGCTGGCCAGCACCCGGGCGCGGCCGATCTCGGGCAGGCCCGCGAGCCAGTTCATCTGGCGCTGGATCACCTCCGGCTCGATGTCCCACAGCGACAGCGACAGCATCGGCAGGCTGTTGTCGGCAATTTCGGTGACCGCATGCTCCACCTGGGCCTGACTGCTGCGATAAGCCAGACCGGCTTGCAGCAGGGTCATGGCCAACAGGCAAAGCCCGGCCAGCAGCACGATGCGCCGGATCAGCGTCGCAGCAATCGAACGGTAATGGGGCTGATTCAATGACATGTGGGTTTAGCGTAACAGGTCGCCCACATCAAAATCGTAATGGGACAGACGCGGGTTCAACACCAGGCTGTAGCGCCGGAAATCCAGCGCCTTGCCGTCGCCCTCGAAGCGCTGCATGAAACGCTCTGCCAACGGCGGCGTGAACAGGATGAACATCGGCACCGCCAACTCCACCCCCTCGGAGCTTGCAAAGTCGCGCCCTTTGGCATGGTCGTGGATCATGACCAGCGCCCAGGCCCCGGCCATGAAATGCCCGCCAGCCAGGGCCGACAGTTCGCCCGAGCGGACCGCCTTGAGGGCTTCGGTGGAGGTGTTGACGCCACTGAACAGCACATCCTTGCCCGGCACATCGGCGTGCTCGCGCCAGGCCTGCATGGCACCGAACGCCATCTGATCACTGCCCGCCCAGATCAGACGCGCATCCGGGTGCCTGCGCACCAGCCAACGGGATTTGGTCAAGGCCGTCTCTCGGCTCCAGTTGGCGTAGACGATCTGGTCCAGCACCACATCCGAGGCTTCAGCCAGGGCCCGTTGCAGGCCGGCATTGCGCGCAGCGGAACTGGGTGTGGAGCGGTCACCGGCGATGGCGATCACATGCAACAGCCCATCCGATCCCCGCAGCTGCGCCCGGCGCCCCTTCTCGATCAGCATCTTCGCGGTGAGGTAGCCCGCATCCTCAGCCCGCGGCTCCAGGGTGCCCAGCCAGAAGTCGTACTTCTCGCGCGGCCCCCCGGTCAGGCGCCGGTCTGCCCCGTGGATGCCACTGAAGGCCATCATGCCCTTGATGCCCGAACCATTCAGCAGCCTCAGGATCTCGGGGCCGGTGGCATAGTCATTGGAGAACACCACGTAATCCGGTCGCTGGGCGGGCGGGCGGGCCGCCAGAGATGCCGCGATCTCCAGCGCCTTGAGGTGATCACGCTCGGCGAACTTCACCTCCAGCTGCAAGTCCAGGCTGCGCGCGGCCTGCGCCATCGCCGAGGCGGCCGCCACCCAGTAGGCCTCGTTGCTGCGCCCCGGGTTGATGAAGGTCACCGACACGGCCTGCGCCGGCCCGAGCAGACCCAGGGTCATCATCAGCAGCAAAAAGAGGCGGTACAGGGCAGCACTCACGACAGAGATCCAGCAGAGGGGTGCCTCTTGGCCCGAAGCAAAGGCCTGGGGCAAGGGCTCGGGAGGCGCAAGGCCATGGGCCGCATTATGGGCATGAGAACCAGGGCCACCACAGGGCAAGCCCCACCCAGCGTGGAGATGGGCTCTTCATGCGTGCGAAAAGCCCTGAAAAAGGGGCAAAGGGGCAAAGGGGCAAGGGGCAAGGGGCCAGTGGGTGCCCCCTTGCCCGAGCCGCCTCAGGCGCGCTCGGCCACCCAGGCCTGCACCGAGGCCAGGGCCTTGGCCAAACCGGAGGCATCGGTACCGCCCGCCATGGCCATGTCGGGCTTGCCGCCGCCCTTGCCACCCACTTGCTGGGCGACAAAGTTGACCAGTTCGCCGGCCTTGACCTTGCCCACGCTGTCAGCCGTGACGCCGGCAGCCAATTGCACCTTGCCGCCGTCGACAGCGGCCAGCACGATGGCGGCGGTCTTGAGCTTGTCCTTGAGCTTGTCCAGCGTCTCGCGCAGGGTCTTGGCATCGGCGCCATCGAGCAAGGCGGCCAGCACCTTGATGCCCTTGACCTCGACCGCCTGGCCCACCAACTCGTCGCCTTGCGAAGAAGCCAGCTTGCCCTTGAGCGCCGTCACTTCCTTCTCGAGGGTCTTGACCTGGTCCAGCACCTGGGTGATGCGGCCTTGCAGTTCGGCCGCAGGGGCCTTGAGGGTGCCGGCGGCCTGGTGCACCGTGGCTTCCAGGTCTTGCAGGTAGGCCAGCGCATTGACACCGGTGACGGCTTCAATGCGGCGCACGCCGGCAGCCACACCGCTTTCGCCCACCACCTTGAACAGGCCGATGTCGCCCGTGCGCTGCACGTGGGTGCCGCCGCACAGTTCGCGGCTGCTGCCGATGTCGAGCACGCGCACGGTCTCGCCGTATTTTTCGCCGAACAGCATCATGGCGCCGGTCTTCTGGGCCGACTCGATGTCCATCACCCGGGCCTGGGTCGGCACGTTGCCGAGGATCTCGGCATTCACCTGGGCCTCGATGGCCCGGATCTGCGCATCGGTCACCGGGGCGTTGTGGGCAAAGTCGAAGCGGGTGCGCTCGGCGTTGACCAGCGAGCCCTTTTGCTGAACGTGGTCGCCCAGCACCTCGCGCAAAGCCTTGTGCATGAGGTGGGTGACCGAGTGGTTGCGCATGGTGGCAGCACGCACGGCCGTGTCCACAGCCGCCGTCACGTGGTCGCCCACGGCCAGGGTGCCGGCCTCCAGCGTACCGTGGTGGCCGAACACATCGGCCTTGATCTTCAGGGTGTCGCCCACGGCAAAGGTGGCCGAGCCGCTGCTGATCACGCCTTCATCGCCCACCTGACCGCCGCTTTCGGCATAGAAGGGGGTGGTGTCCAGCACCACCACGCCGGTCTGGCCGGCCTTGAGTTCGGCGGCGGGCGTGCCATCCACATACAGGGCCACGACCTTGGCCGGCGCTTCGAGCTTGTCGTAACCCACAAAGGTGTTGCCGGCGCCGGTGTACTCCAGGGCGCGGTCCATCTTGAACTTGCCGGCGGCACGGGCCTGGGCCTTTTGCTTGTCCATGGCCAGCTTGAAGCCGTCTTCGTCGACCGCCACATCGCGCTCACGGCACACGTCGGCCGACAGATCGAGCGGGAAGCCGTAGGTGTCGTGCAGCTTGAAGGCCACATCGCCCGGCAGGGTCTTGCTGCCATCGGCCAGGGCGGCGTCCAGGATTTCCATGCCGTTGGCCAGGGTTTCGAAGAAACGCTCTTCCTCGGCCTTCAGCACCTCGGTGATGCGGGCCTCGTCGCTCTTGAGCTTGGGGTAGGCGTCACCCATCAGCACCACCAGGTCTTTGACCAGCTTGTGGAAGAACGGGGTCTTCTGGCCCAGCTTGTAGCCGTGGCGGATGGCACGGCGCACGATGCGGCGCTGCACGTAGCCGCGGCCTTCGTTGGAGGGAATCACGCCGTCGCTGACCAGGAAGGCGGTGGCACGGATGTGGTCGGCGATCACGCGCAGGCTCTTGTTGCCCAGGTCCTTCTCGCCGGTTTCACGCGAGGCCGCCTTGATCAGCGTGTCGAAGATGTCGATCTCGTAGTTGCTGTGCACGTGCTGCAGAATGGCCGCCAGGCGCTCCAGGCCCATGCCGGTGTCCACACAAGGAGCCGGCAGCGGCTTGACCGAGCCATCAGGCTGCATGTCGAACTGCATGAACACGTTGTTCCAGATTTCGATGTAGCGGTCGCCGTCGGCGTCGGGGCTGCCCGGAGGGCCGCCCGGGATTTCGGGGCCGTGGTCGTAGAAGATCTCGCTGCAGGGGCCGCAGGGGCCGGTGTCGGCCATCATCCAGAAGTTGTCGGAAGCATACTTGGCACCCTTGTTGTCGCCGATGCGCACCACACGCTCGGGCGGCAGGCCGATTTCCTTGGTCCAGATGTCGTAGGCCTCATCGTCGTCGATGTAGACCGTGGCCCACAGCTTGTCGGCGGGCAGCTTGTACACCACGGTCAGCAGCTCCCAGGCCCACTTCAGCGACTCGCGCTTGAAGTAGTCGCCAAAGCTCCAGTTGCCCAGCATTTCGAAGAAGGTGTGGTGACGCGCGGTGTAACCCACGTTTTCCAGGTCATTGTGCTTGCCACCGGCACGCAGGCAGGCCTGTACCGAGGCCGCACGCACATAGGGGCGCTTGTCGGTGCCCAGGAACACGTCCTTGAACTGCACCATGCCCGAGTTGGTGAACATCAGCGTCGGGTCGTTGCCCGGCACCAGCGAGCTCGACGCCACCACGGTGTGCCCCTTGGAGGCGAAGAAATCGAGGAAGGTCTTGCGAATCTGGGCGACGGTGATAGGTGTGCTCATGGGGTGCAATGAGAGGGTTCGGGTTGGATGGGCAGCCACTTCCGGTAGAGAAATGGCCCGCCCGATCCGGACGAGGGCCCGGTCACAGTGCCGGGCCAAACAGCGGATTATAAGATTTGGCGGCCTGAGCCCGGCCTCACTGGGCCACCTGGCGCCCCAGCTCGATGCGCTGGGCCAAAAACTGCCACAGGCGCTCGTCCTGGCAGAAAGCCACATTGAAGCGCAGCCAGCCGGTGGGCCGTGGCTCGACCAGGAACAACTGCCCCGGCCCGAGCATGATGCCGGCGGCCGTGGCCTCCTTGGACAGTTCGGCGCTGTCGGGCAAATCGGGGTGGCGGGCCCACAGGTACATGCCGGCCTCGGGTTCGTGGAACAGCTCGAAGCCCAGGCTGTCCAGGCGCCGCCCCACCTGGCGGTGCGCCTCGCCCAGGCGATCGCGCAGCGACTTGAGGTGCTTGCGCCAGCGCCCGTCGGTGATCACGCCGAAGGTCACCCGCTCGGCAATGTCCGACGAGGTCAGGCCGGCCACCATCTTGAGCTGCACGAACTCGCCCAGCATGTCGGGCCGCGCCAGCAGGTAGCCCACCCGCAGATTGGGCGAGATGGTCTTGGAATAGCTGCCGATGTAGACCACCCGGCGCAACTGGTCCAGGCTGGCCAGCGAGGAGCGCGAGGTGCCGTCCATGTCGGCATACAGATCGTTCTCGACCAGCACGAAGTCGTGCTGCTCGGCCAGCTGCAGCAGCCGGTGCAGGTGCGCCACCGAAGCCAGCGAGCAGGTGGGGCTTTGCAGCCGGGGCTGGGTGAAGAACGCCTTGGGCTTGTGCTGCTGCACCAGCGCCTCCAGCGCGGGCAGGTCGTACCCCGTGGGGGTGCGCGGCACACCAATCAGCTGGGCGCCGGCAAATCGCAGCATGTACAACAGGTTGGGATAGCCCGGATCGTCCACCAGCACGGCATCGCCGGGCTTGAGCAGGCAACGCGCCACCAGGTCCAGCGCCTGGCTGGAGCCATGGGTAAGCAGCACCTGGTCGGCGTCGATGGTGATCTGGTGCTCGGCCAGCGACTCGGCAATCATCATGCGCAAAGCCATGTGGCCCGAGGGCAGGCCATAGCCGTCGAGCTCAGGGCCGTCGGTGGAGAGCTGCCGCAGGCTGCGCCGCACGGCGTCGCCAAACAACCAGTCGTGCGGCAGCCAGCCGCAGCCGGGCTTCATGGGCAGGTTGCGGTTCTCGAAGATCTGCTTGAGGTACCAGCGTGCATCAAAACGCGGGGCCTCGCGCTCGGCCTGGCCGGCCACGGCAGGAGCGCCCCCCTCATCGCGCCGCTTCACAAAGAAGCCGGCATTGGCGCGCGACACCAACCAGCCCTGGGCCACCAGGCGGTCATAGGCCTCGACCACGGTGAAGACACTCACGCCATGGGCCGCGGCAAAGGCTCGGATGGAGGGCAGTTTGCTGCCCGGCTTGATGACCTGACCGGCGATCAGGCCGCGCAAGCCATCGACGATCTGGCTCACGAGCGGGGTCTGGAGATCGGTACGGAGTGTGAGCATCAAAAAAACAGAGGACCCGGATCGAAAAAACACGGCGCCAGGGGATCGGAGGCCTGGCCGCTGCCAACGAGAAGTCTAACCCCCAAGTTCGCCAATACACCGATTCAAACAATCGGTACGGGTATGCCCCAAAGCAGGGCCTTGATCACAGGCAAAACCAAGGGTTAACCCGAGATCCAGAATCCCTTCATGCCCCAGGCCGGCGCATGAGCGGCCATCCGACCCCGACTTCTGCGCCAGAGCGGTGCAAGGCACCAGATCAGGGATTCCATGTACAGGAAACACGACCTGCACAGTGCATCCAAAACTCGAAGTGTGTGTACATGGTTGAAAACAGAAACGGTCCGTAAAGTCCGCCCATCTGTTCAACCAACCGCCTGAAAACCATGAAGTCAGAACGCCATTTCACCAACGCCGCCCTTCTTGCCCGCCGCCAGGCCGCCGTCGCCCGCGGCGTGGGCCAGTCGCATGAGATCTTCATCCAGAAGGCCCAGAACGCCGAATTCTGGGACGTGGAAGGCCGCCGCTTCATCGACTTCGCAGGCGGCATCGCCGTGCTCAACACCGGCCACCTGCACCCCCAGGTGATCGCCGCTGTCCAGGCCCAGCTTGAGCTCTACACCCACACCTGCTTCCAGGTGGTGGCCTACGAACCCTACGTGGAAGTGTGCGAACGCCTGAACACCCTGGCCCCCGGCGACTTTGCCAAGAAGAGCCTGCTGCTGACCACCGGCGCCGAAGCCGTTGAAAACGCCATCAAGATCGCCCGCGCCCACACCCGCCGCCCGGGCGTGATCGCCTTCACCGGCGGCTACCACGGCCGCACCAACCTGACCCTGGGCCTGACGGGCAAGGTCGCTCCTTACAAGGTCGGCTTCGGTCCCTTCCCTGGCGAGATCTACCACGCGCTGTTCCCCAACGCCCTGCATGGTGTGAGCGTGGCCGATGCCCTGCACTCGGTTGAGCTGATCTTCAAGAACGACATCGAACCCCAGCGCGTGGCCGCCTTCATCGTCGAGCCGGTGCAAGGCGAAGGGGGCTTCAACGTGGCCCCGCCCGAGTTCATCTCCGGCCTCAAGGCCTTGGCCGAGCGCTACGGCATCCTGCTGATCGCCGACGAAGTGCAGACCGGTGCCGGCCGCACCGGCACCTGGTTTGCCTGCGAGCAATGGCCGGTGGCACCCGACCTGATCACCACCGCCAAGTCGCTGGCTGGCGGCTTCCCGCTGTCGGGTGTGGTGGGCCGCGCCGAGGTGATCGACGCCCCCGCCGCGGGTGGCCTGGGTGGCACCTACGCCGGCAGCCCGGTGGCCTGCGCCGCCGCCCTGGCCGTGATCCAGGCCTTTGAAGACGAGAAGCTGCTCGAGCGCAGCAAGACCCTGGGCCAAAACTTGCAAGCAGGTCTGCGCCGCATCGCCGAAAGCGAAACATCGATTGGCGATGTGCGCGGCCTGGGCGCCATGGTGGCGATCGAGCTGTTCGAAAACGGCGACAAGAGCCGCCCCGACGCCAACCTGACCAAGAACGTGGTGGCTGAAGCCGCCCGCCGAGGTCTGGTGCTGTTGTCTTGCGGTACCTACGGCAACGTGATCCGCATCCTGGTGCCCCTGACTGCCTCCGATGCCCTGATTGAAGAAGGCCTGGCCATTCTGGCCGAGAGCTTCAAATCTCAGCGCTGATCCTTCACGCCACATTCCTGCCTTCCCCAAAAACATGTCTCAAGCAGAACCCCTGGTGCGCTTCTCCGGCGTGCAAAAGACCTACGACGGCGAACAGCTCGTGGTGCGCGATCTGAACCTGGACATCCAGCGCGGCGAATTCCTGAGCCTGCTGGGGCCTTCGGGCTCGGGCAAGACCACGACGCTGATGATGCTGGCCGGCTTCGAGTCGCCCACCGCGGGTGACATCTTGCTCGATGGCCGCCAGATCACCGGCACGCCGCCGCACAAGCGCAACTTCGGCATGGTGTTCCAGAACTACGCGCTGTTTCCCCACCTCACCGTGGGGCAGAACGTGGCCTACCCGCTGACGGTACGCAAGGTGCCCAAGGACGAGCAGGCCCGCCGCGTGGCCAAGGCGCTGGACATGGTGCGCCTGGGCGGCATGGCCGACCGGCTGCCGGCCCGCCTCTCGGGCGGCCAGCAGCAGCGCGTGGCCCTGGCCCGCGCCCTGGTGTTCGAGCCTCAGCTGGTGCTGATGGACGAGCCGCTGGGCGCGCTGGACAAACAGCTGCGCGAGCACATGCAGATCGAGCTGAAGGAACTGCACCGCCAGCTGGGCGTGACCTTTGTCTACGTGACCCACGACCAGGGCGAGGCGCTGACCATGAGCGACCGCGTGGCCGTGTTCAACGAAGGCGTGATCCAGCAGCTGGCCCCGGTGGAAGACCTGTACGAAGCCCCGAGCAACCGCTTCGTGGCCGGTTTTGTGGGCGACAGCACCGTGCTCAAGGGCAGCCTGCAGGGTGGCGACGCCCTGCAGCTGGCCGACGGCCAGCGCCTGCAGGGCCTGAATGTGAACGGCGTGAGCAACGGCGCCGCAGTGGAAGCCTGCGTGCGGCCCGAGCGCATCGTGCTGCACCTGGGCTCGGCCGCGCCGGTGCCCAACTCGCTGGCCGCCACGGTGGCCCGCGTGATCTATTACGGCGACCACCTGCGCCTGCTGTGCTCGCTGGGCGACGGCCAGGCCGAGGCCACCGTCAAGCTGCCCCTGACCCGCGCCGACAGCAACCCCCATCCGCAAGCCGGTGAGGCGGTGCGGCTGGAGTTCCCGGCTGCGGCCACCCGCCTGTACGCGGTGTGAGCCCGGCCACCTGTTTTTTTCGTGCTCCCTCTCTCTAGAACCTCAACTTCCAACAAAGGAAAACGTGCCATGAAAAAGAGCCTGATCCCCTGCGCAGCCGCCGCCCTGGCCGCCTGCCTGGCCCTGCCCAGCTTTGCCGAACAGCAGTTGACCATCGTCAACTTCGGCGGTGCCAATGCCAACGCCCAGAAGAAGGCCTATTACGAGCCCTTCGAAAAGACCGGCGTGAAGGTGGTGCCGGTGGAATACAACGGTGAGCAGGCCAAGATCAAGGCCATGGTCGAAACCAAGAAGGTGACCTGGGACGTGGTGGAAGTCGAATCGCCCGACGCGGTGCGCGGCTGCGACGAAGGCCTGTTCGAAAAGCTCGACTACAGCAAGCTCGCCGACAAGGCTGACCTGCTGCCGGCCGCCGTCACCGAGTGTGGCGTGGGCGTGTTCGTGTGGTCCACCGTGATGGCCTACAACGGCGACAAGCTCAAGAGCGCCCCCAGCAGCTGGGCCGATTTCTTTGACACCAAGAAGATCCCTGGCAAGCGCGGCATGCGCAAGGGCGCCCGTTACAACCTCGAATTTGCCCTGCTGGCCGACGGCGTGAAGCCGGGCGACGTCTACAAGGTGCTGGCCACCAAGGAAGGTGCCGACCGCGCCTTCAAGAAGCTGACCGAACTCAAGCCCAATATCCAATGGTGGGAAGCCGGCGCCCAGGCGCCCCAGTTCCTGGTGGCCGGTGACGTGGTGCTGAGCACGGTCTACAACGGCCGCATCGACGCTGCCAACCGCGAAGGCCGCAACCTGAAGATCTACTGGCCGGGCGGCATTTATGACCTGGACTACTGGGTCATCCCGAAGGGCGCTCCCAACAAGGAACTGTCGCAGAAGTTCATCGCCTTCGGCCTGCAAGCCGCCAACCAGGCCGTCTACGCCCAGAACATCGCCTATGGCCCGACCAACAGCAAGGCCCTGGCCAAGCTCGACAAGAAGGTGCTGGACGACCTGCCCACCTCGGCCGCCAACGCCAAGGAAGCCCTGCAGTTCAACGTGAGCTTCTGGGCCGACCAGGGCGAAGCCCTCGAAAAGCGCTTTGCAGCCTGGGCCACCCAGTAAGCCCACCTGAGCCTGAGCAACACTGACTGAGAGACGGAGTCGATTCACCATGGCAGAACCCATCCGAGCCGCCGGCGCACCGGGCGAAGAGCCCGGCGCACTGCGCAAAGCCCTATCCCGAGCCGAAGCGCGCCGCCAATGGCGGGCCTTCGGACTGACCCTGCCCTTGCTGGTGTTTCTGCTCCTGACCCTGCTGGTGCCGATCGTCGCGCTGCTGCAGCGCGCGGTCGAGAACCCCGAAGTGGCCAACGCCCTGCCCCAGACCATCCGAGCGCTGGACGGCTGGAACGGGCGCGAAGCCCCCACGGCGGCCGCCTACGGCGCCCTGGTCAAAGACCTGGCGCACCTGCCCGACAGCGCCGATGCCGGCCAGCTGGCACGCCGCCTCAACACCGAGGTGGCCGGCGCCCGCTCGCTGGTGATGGGCGCCTACCGCGCCCTGCCCTTCGAGGGCAGCGACGCCGACATCCAGGCCCGCCTGCTGCAGGCCGACCCGCGCTGGGGCGAGGCCCCGTTCTGGCAGGCGATTGCCAAGAACGGCTCGCGCTGGACGCCCGACTACCTGCTGGCTTCGCTCGACCTGAAGCGCGACACCCAGGGCGCCATCGAGCGCATGCCTGAAGAACAACGTGCCTTTGGCACCATCCTGCTGCGCACCTTCCACATCAGTCTGGTGGTGACGATCTGCTGCCTGCTGCTGGGCTACCCGCTGGCCTGGTGGCTGGCCTCCTTGCCCGAGCGCTCGGCCAACGTGCTGATGATCCTGGTGCTGGTGCCGTTCTGGACCTCGATCCTGGTGCGCGTGGCCGCCTGGATCGTGCTGTTGCAGTCCGAAGGGCTGGTCAACAGCGGCCTGATGGGCCTGGGCCTGATCCACGAGCCCCTGCCCCTGCTGTTCAACCGCACCGGCGTGGTGATCGCCATGGTGCACATCCTGCTGCCCTTCATGATCCTGCCGCTGTACAGCGTGATGAAGAACGTGCCCCCCACCTACCTGCGCGCCGCCGTGTCGCTGGGCAGCGCACCGCTGGCAGCCTTCTTCCGCGTCTATGTGCCGCAGACCTACCCGGGCATCGGTGCCGGCGCGCTGCTGGTGTTCATCCTGTCGATCGGCTACTACGTGACCCCGGCCCTGCTGGGCGGCGCCGACGACCAGATGCTGAGCTACTACATCGCCCGCTACACCAACGTCGAGGTGAACTGGGGCATGGCCTGTGCGCTGGGCGCCATCCTGCTGGGCGCCACGCTGATCCTGTACGGCGTGTACCGCCGAATCGGCAAAGCCGAACTGAGCCTCGGCTGATCCAGAACAAGAAGGTGCATGCTCATGATCAAGATGCCTGAATTTCCCCTGTACGCCACGGCCGCCGACAAGGCAGGCTGGTGGGCCCTGCGTGCCGCCTGTGTGCTGGTGCTGGTGTTTCTGCTGGCGCCCATCCTGGTGATGGTGCCGCTGTCGTTCTCGGACAGCTCGTTTCTGGCCTACCCCATCCCGGGCTGGTCGCTGAAGTGGTACCGCAACCTGTTCGAATCGACCGAATGGGCCCGTGCCACGCGCAACAGCTTCATCGTGGCGCCGGCCGCCACGCTGCTGGCCACCTCGCTGGGCACGCTGGCCGCCGTGGGCCTGTCGCGCGCCACCTTCCCGTTCAAGGGCCTGCTGATGGGCGTGCTGATCGCGCCCATGGTGGTGCCCATCGTGGTGGTGGGCGTGGCCACCTACCTGTACTTTGCACCGATCGGCCTGGCCGACAGCTACTTCGGCCTGATCATCGTGCACGCCGCCCTGGGCGCGCCCTTTGTGCTGACCACGGTGCTGGCCACCCTGGCGGGCTTCAACCACAACCTGGTGCGGGCCTCGCTGAGCCTGGGCGAGACCCCGTTCAACACCTTCTTCCGCATCACCCTGCCAGTGATTGCACCGGGCGTGATCTCGGGCGCGCTGTTCGCCTTTGCCACCTCGTTTGACGAAGTGGTGGTGACCCTGTTCCTGGCCGGGGCCGAGCAGGCCACCCTGCCGCGCCAGATGTTCACCGGCATCCGCGAGAACATCTCGCCCACGATTGCCGCCGTGGCCACGCTGCTGATCTGCTTCACCACCGCCTTGCTGCTGGCCCTGGAATGGCTGCGCGGGCGCAAACGCTGAGCCGGAAGCCGTTCATGAGCCCCCTAACGCCATCGCACCTGAACCAGCCCCTGGGCGGCAACGCCATGCCGCGTTTCGCCGGCCTGGCCAGCATGATGCGGCTGCCCGTGACCACCTCGGCCCATGGGCTGGACGCGGCCTTCATCGGCGTGCCGCTGGACATCGGTACCTCCAACCGCTCGGGCACACGCTTCGGGCCGCGCCAGATCCGCGCCGAATCCTGCCTGCTGCGCCCCTACAACATGGCCACCGGCGCTGCGCCTTTCGATGCGCTGCAGGTGGCCGACCTGGGCGACGTGCCCATCAACACCTACTCGCTGCCCAAGTCGGTCGATCTGATCACCGCGTTCTACGATGACGTGCTGGCCCACGGCTGCGTGCCCCTGACGCTGGGCGGCGACCACACCATTGCCTTGCCGATTCTGCGTGCCGTGGCCAAACGCCACGGCCCGGTGGCCTTGATCCATGTCGACGCCCATGCCGATGTCAACGACGACATGTTTGGCGAGAAGATCGCCCACGGCACCCCCTTCCGCCGGGCCGTCGAAGAAGGCCTACTGGCAGGTGACAAGGTGTGGCAAATCGGCCTGCGCGGCACCGGCTACGCTGCCGATGACTTCGACTGGCCGCGCCAGCAAGGCTTCACCGTGGTGCCTGCGCACGAGGTCTGGTACCAGTCGCTGGCCCCCTTGATGGCGCAGGTGCGCGAGCGCATCGGCCCCGATCATCCGGTCTACATCAGCTTCGACATCGACGGGCTCGACCCCAGCTGCGCGGCCGGTACCGGCACCCCTGAAATCGGTGGCCTGAGCGTGCCCCAGGGGCTTGAAATCGTGCGTGGTTGCCGCGGATTGAACGTGGTAGGGTGCGACCTGGTGGAGGTCAGCCCGCCTTACGACACCAGCGGCAACACGGCCCTGCTGGCCGCCAACCTGCTGTACGAAATGCTGTGTGTGCTGCCCGGCGTGCCCTACCGCTGAGACCGGCCCGCCCTCCTTCCTACCCCCTTTCATTTTCCAAACCAGGACATCCAAGCCATGGACATGAAGACCTCTCCCCTCGCGCTGCTGAACGACCCCAGCCTGCTCAAGACCGATGCACTGATCAACGGCCAATGGGTGACCGGCAGCAGCCGCTTCGACGTGAACGACCCGGCCACCGGCCTGAAGCTGGCCGATGTGGCCAACCTGGGCCCCGCCGATGCCGAGGCCGCCATCGCGGCCGCCAACGCCGCCTGGCCCGCCTGGCGCGCCAAGACCGGCAAGGAGCGCCACGCCATCCTGCTCAAGTGGTTCCAGCTGCTGATGGCCAACCAGGAAGACCTGGGCCGCATCATGACCGCCGAGCAAGGCAAGCCTTTTGCCGAGGCCAAGGGCGAAGTGGCCTATGGCGCCAGCTTTGTCGAGTGGTTTGCCGAAGAAGCCAAGCGCGTGAACGGCGAAACCCTGCCCCAGTTCGACAACAACCGCCGCCTGATGGTGCTCAAGCAGCCGATCGGCGTGTGCGCCGCCATCACGCCCTGGAACTTCCCGCTGGCCATGATCACCCGCAAGGTGGCCCCGGCCCTGGCTGCCGGCTGCCCGGTGGTGATCAAGCCCGCTGAGCTCACCCCCCTGACCGCGCTGGCCGCCGCAGAGCTGGCCGTGCGTGCCGGCATCCCGGCCGGGGTGCTGAACCTGCTGACCGCGGACGGCAACAACAGCATTTCCGTGGGCAAGGTGCTGTGCGCCAGCGACGTGGTGCGCCACATCAGCTTCACGGGCAGCACCGAGGTGGGCTGCATCCTGATGGCGCAAAGCGCGCCCACGGTCAAGAAGATGTCGCTCGAACTCGGCGGCAACGCGCCCTTCATCGTGTTTGACGATGCCGACCTCGACAGCGCGGTCGAAGGCGCCATGGCCAGCAAGTACCGCAACGCTGGCCAGACCTGCGTGTGTGCCAACCGCCTGTACGTGCAAGACGGCGTGTACGACGCCTTTGTGGAGAAGTTCGCCGCCAAGGTGCGCGCCCTCAAGGTGGGCAATGGCTTCGAAGAAGGCGTCAACCAGGGCCCGCTGATCGAAGACGCTGCGGTGCAGAAGGTGGAGCGCCACCTGGCTGACGCCCTGGCCAAGGGCGGCCGCGTGGTGGCCGGCGGCAACAAGCTCAGCGGCCAGTTTGTCGAACCCACCGTGGTGGCCGACGCCACGGCCGACATGCTGTGCGCCCGCGAAGAGACCTTTGGCCCCTTTGCACCGGTGTTCCGCTTCAAGACCGAGCAAGAAGCCATCGACGCGGCCAACAACACAGAGTTCGGCCTGGCCAGCTACTTCTACAGCCGCGACGTGGGCCGCATCTTCCGCGTGAGCGAGGCGCTGGAATACGGCATGGTCGGCATCAATGCCGGCATCATCGCCACCGAGCACGTGCCCTTCGGCGGCGTCAAGCAATCGGGCCTGGGGCGTGAAGGTTCGCACCATGGCATGGACGATTACGTCGAGCTCAAGTACCTTTGCTTGGGTGACATCTTGAAATAAGACCACCCTGT
>Ga0209913_1000514_pt1 | contig 31764 bp, 39 predicted proteins | sample PersoiDNA2013203_FD_185805 | JGI IMG/M metagenome (GOLD analysis project Ga0209913, IMG submission 185805) | Permafrost soil microbial communities from the Arctic, to analyse light accelerated degradation of dissolved organic matter (DOM) -... | ecosystem: Environmental > Terrestrial > Soil >... | reverse complement strand
AATTAACCTCCCGGAAATCCAAATGCTCTGGGAATTGCATAGCCAACGTCACGCTGTTAAGTGGTGTCAGCCAACAAAAGAAAATGCCGCAGCTATTGAAGCCGCGGCACTGAGAGTACTTAAGGAAATGGAACTGCCTCCTGTTAAATCTGATGTGTGAACCACACCTTAGATTTTTCTCTTGGACGAACTACTTCCTGGTTATCGTACACGCGAAGAGTTATAGCGCCCTGCGCTGACAGGGTGATCAAGGACATTTGATAACGCTGCGGCGGACCTGATTTCAATCAGTCTTTCTTTAATTTTTCGATAAGGGCCACAACAATATCTTTATCGCGAAGAATCATTGCGATTCTCCATACATGAAAAAGAATAACGAATGTAGCGAGGGCTACATACGCCATCGAAAATGACATTCCCATATAGCTTGCGTACCATTCGGCGCCCCAAAGATGAATAAGGAGTAAGCACATCAAGGCGCTAAAGATAGCGCCAAGGATGGGTATGACGTGTTTCCTCTTAATCATCAGAGATGTCCCTTCTTACGTGCATCTTTTGAGATTGAACGTTTAGACAGAACCATCGAATGATTAATGATCATCAATACCGCGCTCGGCACTTGTTGCTGAGTTGATCTTCCTAGACCCGCCGTTCTTTCGAGCCTGGACAACGTCCAGCGTTGATGGCGAGAATGGAAGCGATACATACGCTCTTCCAAATTGGAGGACGGGTAGATAAATCGCTGTATTAGATTATTCAAGTTCCACCAGATGGTGCGTGCATTCCCTTTCTTGGACAAAAAGGATCTTTCGAAACGCACGTCCATGGACGATAAATATACATCTCTGATATCGCGCTTCTTTGTAAACATAATTTGGCCTCTCGGTTGATTTGGACTCCCTTTTATTCAGGGGTAAAAACATCCTATCAACGGAAAACCATCGCGCAACTTTTTGTGCATTCGCGGTAACTCAGACATAACGGAATCAACGGAAAACACTTCTGAAAGAGACCTTATCGATCAGCCCCGGGTCATACCAACTTACAAATTATTGTCATCAAGACTGATTAGTCGGGCGCCCACGCCGGCGTGGGATTTCTTTCGCAGTAGAATGCAACTCCTCTTCATATACCCGAAAAAGCTCAGACAATGGCACGCTTAAAGCTGCCGCGATTTTCTGAGTAGTAGTAAATGACGGGTCCTTAGTTGCTAGTTCAACTGAGCTGACATAACTACGCTCCAAGCCAGCCTCAAATCCTAACTCCTCTTGAGTAATCCCCGCCGTCAATCGCAGACGACGAATAGCCTTTCCGAGTGCCTTCCGGTATTTCAATTCCACAGCACGCCTTTAATTCTGTCAAAAGACAGAATTTCGCGTTTATAATCAATTTTGTATTCGCACTATAGAAGTCATAAATTTGCGAAAGAAACAAAGTGGCTTACTCTCATAAACTCATCAACGTCAAATTATGTTCACTTCCAATAACTTTACTGAGGGAAATATTGAAATGCATTCATTCAGAAAAATTCAAATATTGATTGCGGTGACGACATTTAGCCTAGTCGCATGTGAGAAAGGATCAACCAGTGGAGCGAAATCATTGGAATATTACGGAGCGCATCTCAGCGAAGCCGATTCCGTCATAAGTCAGTGCAATAAGCTCAAGCAGAATGAACTCAGTGTAATGTCTCCGACTCAACGCTTAGCGTGGATGGAAACTACAGAAGGAATTAACTGCCACAATGCATCCGAGGCGCGATCAAATAACGATTATGCGGCGCATCAGAAGGAGATGCGAGATGCCGCTGCTAAGTACCGATAGATTTAAGCCATTGTCCGCTCGTCCAAACAGTAACAAAGCAATCGTTTGAATGAAAGTCTATCCAGGCTCTGTTCGAAACCGGCTGGCAGCAATCGGCCAGCAGTTTCCGTTTCGAATTAAATGCGCCCTTGAGGTTACGACGACTCATAACGGATCATACGAATGAGCAAAACAGATTGGTTTAAGTAGAAATTTGCAGGCATCCGGCGATTGCCGATGTGGAATCCGGAAACAAGTAAGCAAGTCAGCCTTGGACACGAATTCACACAAACACACAAAGTCCGCAATTAGACCTGCACTAAACCTTTCCGAAATTACACGGATATAATCCAGACAAGAGACTTCCTCTATTTGGGCCTATATAAATGTCTTCCACTACATCCCCCCTTAGCCCGTTGTTACAACAAGCGCTTGCCGCAAGCCAAGGAAACGATTCCGTTACCGCCATGGAGTTACTGAAGCAAGCCTGCCAAGAGGAGCCGACATCGGCATGGCCACATTTTTTGCTAGGGGCAGAATTAGCCCAGTCAGGTCGCTATCAAGAAGCAGAGACATCGTATGCAAATGCCGTGCTACTGGCACCGACATTGAACATCGCTCGCTACGAACTTGGAACGCTACAATTTACTTCTGGCCGCGCGTCTTTGGCGTTCCTTACCTGGCAACCACTGCTCAATCTACCTGAGACGGACCCTCTTAAACTTTTTGCACTGGGGTATACAGAATTGGCAAACGACTCCTTCATTAATGCGGTAGATTATTTTCAACGCGGAATGGCAGCCAATACCCTGAATGCGCCACTCAATGGCAATATCCAGTTATTGATTGATCGCATACTTCCACTCATGCAACCGCCTATAGAGCAAAATCGCGGCGAGGAAACTCAGGCCAATAATACTGAACACTTCCTACTATCGGCATACAACAAGGGGCCGTTACATTAGTTTGTCGGTAGCTCCGGTCACAGAAGCATCATTTGTCGCTCACCTTTGCTTTACCAATCCGCCAATTCGCAATGACCCAACAAATTAGCCTCGACACCCAGATCATCCGTCTTGATCGTCTATTATCCTATTTACAAGATGATCCGGAAAATGCGTCTCTACGGACTGATATTTTTGATGTGGCGTTGCAGGCTGGACGCCCAGAACTCGCTGAAGCGCAATTGTCATTTGCACGTGACGCCGGCTTCGATAATGACTCATGGACGATGCGCGAAGCCAATTTAAGAATTGCGCAACAGCGTTACGACGATGCAGAACATACATTGAACAGCCTTCAACTTAAAATGGGGCCTCATCCTGCTATCGCGCAAAATTTGGGACTCATCGCTTCGCTTCAAAACAACTACAACGATTGCTTAGCGGCCATTAAGGATTGGGTAGACGTATCACCTACGACACCGATTGAACCAGGATTGCAGAGCATGTGGCTGCGCTGCCTACATCATCTACATCAGTTGGATGTCGCCCTGAATTGGGCCGAGCAACGTCTAGATTGCAAGACATTGCACAGCGAAGCACTTGGTGTGACTAGCCTGATCGCGATTGATGCTTCATTACTGAACAAAGCCAGGATCTGGTCCGAGCTATCGTTACGCGACAATCCAGTCCTGACGGAGGCTTTGCTCGCACGTGCGACTGTCGCACTAAGTGATCGTGATGCCCCTCTGGCAAAAAAACATGTCCAGCTGATATTGGAACGCCATCCTGGCAGCGGCCGCGCATGGTCAGCATTGGGTTTCGCACAGATGTTGGAACTCGATATCAATGCCGCACGCTCCAGCCTAGAAAAGGCAACGCAATTAATGCCTGAACATATCGGCACCTGGCACGGCTTGGGCTGGACCTGCCTATTGGCGAAAGACTATGCGGCGGCGCAACGCGCTTTCGAAGCGGCCTTGGAACGTGACCGCAACTTTGGCGAAACTTACGGTGGATTAGCCGTAATTGCAGCCATGCAAGGGCTGCGGGAAGTCGCAGAAGATCATCTGCGCCGCGCTATCGGCCTCGACAATAAAGGCATGTCAGCACAATATGCAAGAGCTTTGCTTGACGGCATTTTGAGCGACGACAAATCCATTCTCCGCTTCGCTCGTCAACTCATGAGTGGTCGTATTGCCCCCAACGAGACCCAATAATCCCCTAAAACGCGATCTTACCTCGCTTTCCTGCCTCTTTAGAACCTCCATAAAACTAAGATAGCCCACTAAACATTTCGAAATATCTGCGGATAGATTGGGAAGGCGTAACTAAAAGCAAGTTATGCGCTTATTACCCTCATCGTTCAATTGGCCAGGAGAAACCAATGAAGTCCGCACAGAATCCATCTGCAGCAAAAGACGCTACCGAATCAAAGAAACTGCTCAACATCCTGTACCGCCCCCCGACCAACTCCGCGGATCTTTGGAATATTGCAGTCGATTTCGTTGGCCTGAATCCTATCCAGGCGCCGGTCATCAATCTCGGTTCGGCATGCGCTTGCACTGACTGCGCCTCCTGCGTGTTGGCCGGCACCATGGTTCTCATGGCCGACGGATCGACACGTGCGGTAGAAACCTTTGTTGGCGGTGAAATGGTCAAAACCATGACTGGCATTTCCCGCGTCAAGACCGTTGAAAAAATTGTACTCGGCGTGACTCGTCGGGTACTGGAAATGCGAGTCGGCGACCAACCTCCTCTGTTCGTTTCTGACGAACATCCATTCTGGACGCGCTTTGAAGGCCCAGATGGCCCGTATGAATGGTGGGGCGTCTACAACCTGAACCACTATCTGGTAGAAAAAGCCAATGGTGTCGGCGTAAATCTGGTTCGTGACGCTATTCCTCTGCGTTTTGACATCCCGCAAACACTTGCACACGTTGATGGTTGGCGCGATGTTCAACCTATCTATCATGCCATGCGCCCTGATACTCCTTTATACAACCTGGCGGTGGAAGACGGTGGCAGCTATATTTGTGACGGCTTCGTGATCAGCAGCCACACAGCAGATCGCCACGCAATTGGTGTTCAATGGCAAGGCCTCAAGAAAGATGATGCCTCCAATCAGTTGGTTGAAGCGCTGACATCTCGCGTCTAAGAAAATAATAGAAATATGCACTCCGCAGGTCTCGCACCTGCGGAGCAAAGCGTATAAATAAAGCCTACTCTGCAACTTCACTTAGAAAATCATTGCAATGGAAGCAAGTGCAGAACTGATCGATTTTCAAAGACGCCAATATCTTACTCGTCCTGGAGTGCAGCAAACTCCGCCTGTTTTGCGTGGCTTGCTTATGGCTCGACTTGCTCATCTCGACGGTAACGTCATGTGGGATATCGGAGCAGGTTCGGGCTCTATCGCAATTGAATGGAAATTACATCGGCCAAACGCCCAAGTATTCGCCATCGAGCGTTTTGAAAACCGTTGTTTTGATATCTACCGCAATGCACAGGAACACGATGCGGACATTTTCATCATCAATAAATTCGCTGAAAAAGAAGTCCTCGACCTGCTCCCCCAGCCGGATTTGATCTATCACGGCTGCCCTGGTGAAAGCGAGCATGATCTTTACCCCATGCTCTGGAATTACTTGGCGCCTGGAGGATGGATCATCTCCAACGCGGTCAGCGCAACTGGTGTCACACGTGTCAATAAAGCACTTATCACTTATGGCGGAGCGATCACCGTACTCGATGCGTTCGGTCTTGTCCGACATCAGTGGTTAGCCCAAAAACCAGATGCCTCTTCTTTCAAGATCGGCTGATCAGATGTTTTATCGCGTGATCGTCATGGCTTCGATTTTTGCCGCCGGCTTACCACGCACCAAACATATCGATGCAGTGCTGACCGGAAGTGTTAACGTCAAGACACAACAGTCTCCCATACGTATTAATCACCTGCTGGCAGTAAAGCTTCCCCATCCGTTTCCCTGACTTGCGTAAACATGCACTATCTATTTCAGCCTCTCACGCATATTCGCAATGTCAGCCATTGGGCCAAGACACATGGTGCACGCCATCGTCTTGATGTTGAAACATTCAAGATGGAAGTTGATTTCAATCAGCAAATTCTGACTCTAATGCCCCGTTTCCAGATCCACACAGAGGCAGGACTTGGATATTCTCCGGCAATCGGAACAGAGGGGCACTTCGTCGGCTGGTTGCCTTACGCCCTAAAGCGCTGGCCCATCGCTTCAGACAAACTGAAATTCAAGGAGTACTGCGAAAACACATCCTTGCCAATTCCATCTTATTGGTTTCAAGGGGAAGCCCCCACAACGGATTTCATCTTGAAGGACCGTAAGGGATCTTTCGGACAAGGAATCAGCGGACCGTTTACTCCCGATCAGTTCTCCGCTGTATCTAGTGGCATGAAACCCGGCTTTTTTTCCGAGCAATTCATTGACGGCGATGCCATCAAGGCTTGGTATTGGAACGATACGCCGATCTTTCTGGAACGCTTGCCGCCACGTTTTCTCGTTGGCGACGGTATGCGTTCGATACGTGACATTGCCACCTCGAGACGTGGCAGCTTCGATTTCAGCTTCACTATCGGTCAGGACTGTCACGACTATCTAGCTTGGCAAGGAATGAGCGCCGACAGTGTTCCCGAGAAGGACCAGAAGGTAAAACTTGGTTACCGCTACTCCTCCGATTTCGATCCGATTACTGTATCGGACCGCAGCATGTTGCAAAGCCAAAGCAAAAAAATACCGCAATTACGACGCGATCTGGACCACTTTGGAAAAGTGCTATCTCAAGCTATCCCTCTGGAAATACGCCAACACACCATGTTCACTCTTGATGCGGTGATCAATGCCAACAATGAGATTTTTCTTTTAGAAGTAAATTGCAATCCCATGGTGCACCCCTTAAGTTACGTTCATATCCTGGACGATATTTTTGGCGTAAAAACGCCGCCAATGCCTGCCCCACAAGCACTGCGGCATTGAATATTCAATCGACATCGGATCACTACACAATTCATCCAAGGAAGACAACATGTCCTACCAACTGACGATGCAAGACGCGAACGGGAAACTGAGCAAATTGTTCTATGACCCTCATACAAGCGAATTGCTGGATGAGTCCGGAGTTCCCCTGTTTACACAGGAGCAAAAAAAAACGTGGCCGGATATACATCAGATTAGCCCTGAAAATCCTGGCAAAAAAAGCAATGCGCCAACGACGCTGAAAATACAGCTAGGTCTAAAATGCAATTACTCGTGCAGCTATTGTTTGCAATCCTCGAGCATTGAAGATGCAAGTGTGGCTGGCTTGGCCGATACGCGAGAGTTTTTAAGTAATCTTGACTCCTGGTTACAAGAAGCGCCGAAAAGAATTCAGTTCTGGGGAGGAGAGCCATTCGTCTATTGGGCGCATCTGAAACAACTGGTGCCGGTCTTGCGTGACAAGTTTCCTGACGTGATGTTCTCCATCATCACTAATGGCAGCATGATTGATCAGGAAAAAATCGCATTCATCGACAAGTACGACATTACCGTTCGTGTATCTCATGATGCAACGGGACAATATTTGCGTGGCCCCGATCCTTTGGACCAAACAGAGAAACTGGAACAACTCAAAGAACTGTGGCGTATCCGTGGTGATAAATTTGGATTCAATAGCGTCATTACTTCTGGGAATTCCGATGTGAGCGCTATATCAGCCTGGTTCGCTGACAAGATGGGAGGTCCGGTTTCTGTGTCGTTTGAAGGTGTTGTCCATTCCTATGATATTCAGACACGCGACAATCAAGCTGACTGGACTGCCGAGCAATACAGTGAAATGCAATATCACATCGTCAAAGCGCTCATCAATGGCAGTGACATCGGCCAAAACTCGATATTAGGAAACAAAGCCAGGGCATTTTTGTCGTCTCTAAAAGACAGGCGCCCGTCCTCCGCGCTCGGTCAAAAATGCAGCATGGACAAACCTGAAATGCTTGCAGTGGACCTCAAGGGCAATGTCACCACATGTCAAAATGTCGGCGCTGCCGGCAAGCACGGGATCGGACATGTATCCGACATGGCCGCCGTATCTCTTGATACGTCATGGCACTGGTCCAAGCGCGACAATTGCAGTCATTGCCCTATGTTGCAGCTATGCCAGGGTGCTTGCATGTACAACGAAGGCGAAGATTTCACATTGAGCTGCGAAAACGAATTCCACTATAACTGGGCCGTCATGACCGGTGCCTTGTACTGGGCAACCGGAAAGCTCATGGTCGGTATCGAAGGGGACATTCGCCGTCCTGTGCGCAGGAAGATCATTCCGCTGATAGCCATCGCAGCCTGACACCAGCTGATCAGGCGTGCCATCAATACGCTATCATTCAGCTATCAAGGCATCTCTACCCATTCAGATTGCAAAAAAATATATCTAATGACATCTATTGATCCATCCGCCCAGCTTGCGGCGCTTATTCGCAGCCAGGTTTCTTCGCTGAAAAAGACGGTGCCACGCTCAAAACACGCGCGGAAACCGTCTGAACAATCAAGCGAAGATCGCGATGTTGCCAGCTTGGTTGCCCAGCGGGTGAGTATCATCGATCCGGAAGATCCGCAACGCGAACGAAAAGCCTTCAAAATTTTCCTGGAGTCGGTCCTGATTGCGGAACTAGGGGACGAACTGGCTAACGATCCTGCCTTCTACACGATGGTTGAAGAAGTGCAGCAGCAAATGGAAGCAGACCCTGAACTTGCTCAATCAATGCAGCAGGCGTCTCGAATATTGCTCAACAGCAACAAGTGACACGACACGATTGCGATAGGCTTTCCGCCTATGCTCTAGACATCGCGCGTTGGCTACAAAAAAACATCCATTGTCCCACCACGCCCTTGTATGGCACGTCGCAATCGTTCCAAGGCTTGTCTGTGCACTTGCGCGATGCGGCCCTTGCTCAGTCCGAGCATCGTTGCAATGTCGGAAAACTGCATTTCCTGCAAATAGTGACAGCGAACGACGGTACGCTCCTGTTCCGACAACTCATCCACTAATGCACGAATACGCTGCTGCAATTGCTGCAGCTCGATACGTTGATAATAGCCCTGGCTTTCTGCGCGCTCTTCTTGGGTATCGATCATGCCGGTGCCTTCGAGCAAATATGCCAGCGCTAGGCCTATACCTACATTAGCAAGATTGCGGAACAAATCTTCTGGAGCATTTTCCCCCTGTTTTCCTGTCGTCTCGTCACGATTCTTCAAGGACTCCCGGCGTTCATTTTGCAATTGCTTGCGAAACGCAATTTGCTGCTGTTTCTCCGTGATTTTTTCCAATCCATTCAATATCGCGCCATGCATCCGCCTGGCAGCGAAGGTCTTGAATTGAACACCATGCGAAGGATCAAAGCGGTCGATCGATTCCAACAGCCCTACTGAAGCAAGTTGCAAGTATTCTTCAAATTCGATCTCGTCATGAAATCGGCGCCGATAATACGATGCCGCTACGATACGTGCATAAGGCAGGTAATGTGCGATCAAGCGTTCACGGCAAGCAATGTCTTTCAGAACGCGCCAGCTGTTCCAAGTCTCTAGCTCGTCAGCAAGGCCGGAAACTATTACTTGCTCCACCTCCGGCTCAAGCGGCAAGCCGAGATCGATGGCGCTGCCATCCGGAATTTGCACTTGTGATATTTTTCTGGCCAAGATCGATCCGACTTAGTGAAAAGAACCAACCAATGCCTTGAGCACCAAGCTCCAGCCATCGATGATAATGAACATCAATATCTTGAGCGGCAAAGCAATCGTGGTCGGCGGCATCATCATCATACCCAGTGCCATCAAAATGCTGGAAACAATCAGATCGATCAGCAAAAAAGGAATAAAGATCACAAACCCTATCTGAAACGCAGCCCGCAACTCCGACAGCATGAACGCAGGAATCAATTGAACATTGCTGACGTCGGCCATGCTCGAGGGTGGTGTCGCCTTGGACAATTCAACCATCAGCGCCAGATCCTGCTCTCTGGTTTGGCGCACCATGAATTCGCGTAATGGCTGTATCCCTTTGTCGTAGGCAGCTTCCATCGACATCCGTCCAGCCATGAAGGGCTGAAAGGCATCCTGATTAATCTTCTGCAATACCGGCGACATAGTGATCATCGTCAAGAACAAAGCCAAGCCGATCAGCACCGAGTTCGGCGGCGTTTCCTGCATGCCGATCGCATGACGCAGCATGGACAACACAATAATAATGCGCAGGAACGCCGTCAACGACATCAGCAGCGCCGGTACGATCGCCAGTACCGTCAGGCCGATCATGATCCGCATTGCCAACGCCGTTTCACCGTTCTTGGATTTACTGCCTGAGGCAAACCATCCACTTGTGGCACCTGCGTCAGACGCTTGCGTCGACGCCGATGCAACAGCGGTATCGGTTTTCTTTGACTTTGCGTATACAGCAGTGTCTAGCGACAAAAGCGTCAATATGACTAACACCAGCAGTACGGCCATTTTCTTCAGCAGAGGGGTCAACATCCCTCCCCTTTCGTTAGCGGCTGGGCCGGAAGCGCAGTTTCATCAAGACGTATGACATGCTGATCGCTGACCGCCAGCAATATTTTTCGGCCCTCCCATTCAACAACATGCAAGGACACTTTAGGGGTCACGCGTTTGCTGGCAGCAATGTTCAATGCATCGTTATCTTGCGGTGCTGGCAACCAGTTCAACCAGCGCACCGGCTTTTCGTCGCGTCGCTTATTCTTAATGAGCGAGAGCAGTAACATCAGCAAGGCGGCTACGATAACCAGAAAAATGGTAATAACACCAAACGGCATTCCCCCCGTCTCCTCTACCTTAAACGGCAATCCTTGAGACTCAGCTGCGATAGCGCACTGCCCTATCCACAAGAAACCCAGACAACTCACCGCATGAAGCCATGACCGGAGAGAGAATAATCTGCAGTACATGTCTATACTTTCAGCGGTGTCGGCAACTCGGTGATCTTGATCGCGAAATGTTCGTCGACAGCTACCAGTTGGCCGCGCGCAACCACACGCCCTTCCAGTAACAAATCCACAGGTTGCTCAATCGTGCGATCCAGGCGAATAACCTGATGCTCATGTGCCGCCAGGAGCTCGCCGACGGTAAGCTCCACTTCACCGACGGCAACCGTAAGGCGCGTCTTGATCTGGTGTAATGGATTTACGTTATTTAGCAACGCACTTGCCCCCTTATCACGATCGATTGGGGTCAACTCGGAAAAAGCCAGCATCTGCGCAGCAGGTGGCTCACCCTGGTTGTCTGCAACATGTGCAGGAAGAATATTGGTAAGCTTAGTCATAGGAAAATCTATCAGTTAAAACAAATTGTTCTACAGGTGTTATCTACCTGTCGGTTTGGTTAGTGGGCCGATACCGGCTTAACCAGCTCTATCGCGCGCTGCCCCTGCAACTGGCCCAGATAACCATGGCACAAGGATTGTCCATCTTCAGTTTTCACATGTAGCGTTTGTGTCAGGGGATGCGGCAACACCAACACGTCCCCTACGGTTAGTGAAGCTAAATTGCCCACGCTGATATCAACTGCAGCCAGTTCAACACGCAAACGCGTAGCATGTCCGGCCAGTGCTTCGTTCAAAGTAGTAATCGGTTCGGCTTGCTTACCACTTTTAGCACCGGTCGTCTTAACCAATGCCGCCATCCGCTTCGGTCCTAAATGCAAGGCTATTGATAGCGCGTCGTCAAGTGGGAAGACCACCCTGACGGCCCCCGACCACGGGCGCGAATGCGCAACGGGAATTACCCTCGTTTCTGCCGGTGCACGACGGAAAACAGACGCATCACCTGCAGGCAAAGCCAAGACAGTTTTGATCTCTGCGATGCAGTCGGCGAATGCCTCAGTACAAAGCGCATCGACCAGGCTGGATGTTTTGAGCGATGAAGATGATTTGAGCAACAATTGCGCCATCCCGTCGTCTGGCTGACGCACATCAATCCATACCTGGTTCTCATCATTGACTTCAGACGATTGCGAAAGAGGATGCCAATCCCTGCTTTCGTCACCGCTTAGCGCGTCATGTGCCATTCGACAAGAAACCTTTGGCACAGAAAAAGAAGTCTGCCGAACATCATCAATCCAGGCCGCAAGCCATTTCTGCCTTGCTTCGTCCAGCAATATTTCAAGCGTCGCGAGTTGGCGATCGCTCCACCACATTAACCGGCGAGCATTGAAGGCTCCGGCATCCTGTTTGTGCAAAGGGTTCATTACCTTACTTGCCCTTCATGGTGAATAGCTCCTGCAGCATTTCATTGGCAGTTGAAATAACTTGCGATGACGACTGATAGCCACGCTGCATGATGACCAGATCGCTAAACTCCTGCGACAAATCGACGTTAGACGCTTCAACACCGCCAGATTTGACAACTCCGAACGCGCCTTCATTTGCAGTACCTGTATGCCACGCATTGGGATTTGTAGAGTCGAAACGATTGCCACCTATCGACACAATCGCATCAGGCGTATCGAAACGACTGATCGCCAGCGGCATCGCTGTGAAGGTCTTCCCGTTCGAATAGGTCAAGGTCAGCACACCGGAAGAATCAAACGTCGATTTTGTCAAACCTCCTGCGGCCCGACCGTCTTGGCTCGTCATCGCCAGATTGGTCACGTTGCCTGCTGCAAACGACGTCACATCACTGCCAAAATCGAAGGTAACCCTACTTGCCGTAGAGCCAGAAGGTGCATAAGAGATCGCAATCTTGGACGACGACGCCACGATATTTCCGTTGACGAATGTCAGCGACCCGGTGCCCACGGTCGTGGTTCCATCCAGCACGCTGACGGTCCAGATATTGCTGGTGCTGCCGCCCGTCGTGGTGTTGGTGAATTGCAGCACCAGTGAATGCGAAACGCCGGCGGAATCGATGACGGTTGCATTGGCGTTCTGAGTCGTCGCTGTACTGGACAAATTGCCGTTAAACTTGACGGTCGTCGTCGCCTGCGCCGGATTCGTCAACAGACCTGCAAGGCTGATATTTTGCAGATTGCCGCTGCCATCCAGACCAAGCACGTTTGCGCCATCGTTCCGGTCAACCAGATTACCGCTGGCGTCGAACTGAAATTGCCCGGCACGGGTGTAATGGATGTCGCCGCTGCTGTCGCGCAATGTGAACAGCCCCAGACCGTCGATCGCCAGATCCAGATCATTTCCGGTACTGCGAAATTCACCCTGTTTGAAATTCAGCGTGGTGCTGCCGGTATTTAGACCGAAGCCGGTCTGTCCGCCGCCGTTCCCACCACTCAAATTGCCATCGGAATAAAACAGATCCGAAAACTGCAGAGTCGACTCCTTGAAACCCGGCGTATTCATGTTTGCCGTATTGTTCGAGATCGTCTTCAGTCCATTTGAAAAGCCCAGCAGGCCAGACATTCCTGTATAGATCGAATCAAGCATGTGCTGCCTCCTTCATGTAGATGGAATTCTCTTGCGTTCTCAACGTACTGCGGCAATCTGCGAAAGACTGATACCGGTCAATGTCTCGCCTGTACTGCTCAGCACCGTCAGTTGCGGTGAATCTCCGCTGAGCGACAACGCTTTTATCGTGCCCGTCACCGTACCACTCGTCACGGTGATATCGACCGTGCGACCAATCAAGCCAACAGACTGTAAAGCGGCCTGTGTCGAAATAAGTTGATCAATCTTCGTATTCAACTGCTGCGTTTGTTCCAGTGTAGTGAACTGCGCCAGTTGAGCCATGAACTCCTGATTGTCCATCGGCTTCATCGGATCCTGATAATTCAGCTGCGTTAGCAGGATTTTCAGGAAATCTTGCATATTCAGGCTGCTGGATTGCGTCGCCGCGGAACTGCTGCTGACTGAATCAATTGCCATTATGTCTCCTGTTGAATCTCAAAATATGAATAAAACGGAACACCGCCGCGCGCAGCCTTGGCATTCGATAATTTGATGACGGCCCCTGCTTCTTTCTTCTCTGCAGGAGTGGCATCCTCCGCAGTCATTTGCAAAGATTTTCCATTGCACATGACATCCTGCAATCGGATACCTTCTGCGGCGAGCATTGAGCGAGCCTCATTAACGATGCGCGCGAGGTCCGCCTCAGAGAGATCATCGCTTGCGCTGACACCAAGCCACAACCGGGCATCGTCTCCAATCAACTCCAGCGATATGCGCGGAGAAGATAAAACCCGCTCCGCCGATGTCGATAACGGCCCCGATTGCACGGCGCGAGGAATCTGAGCTTTCACTTCTGCCGAAAGGCTGCTTGCTTGTCCGTCCTTCCCGGCAGCCACTGACAATACTTGTTCAACTCTCGCCGTCAGACGTTGCTCCAGATTCGCTCCTGCGGTCTGAGCACCGCCACGCTCACCACCACCAGAGATCGCCGCGTAGGAAGCAGGATCAATCACTCCATTCTCCGTCGTCAATGGTCCGGCGACAGAAAGCGATGAGTGCATAAAAGACGAAACCATTGAAGCGGGCGACTGCTTCATCACACCTTCTTCGATTCGGCTTACTTTGTCCTCGCTCAGATCCGGTGCTTGCTGTGCGCTACCCGTCAACGGATTATCCAACCAGCCGTCCATCTGAGCGCGCTCCATTTCACGCTGCCAAGCCTGTTGATCAATGTTCTTTTCTGAACTCGACTTTGAGTCATCAGCGCCGAAAAATGAAGATAGCCCCAATTGAACAGAAAAATTCGGCGAAATATTTATCTTCATGCCGCCCCCTCCACAGATGACTGCATTGGCGCTGCCAATACTGATTTCTGCCGCAGTTGCCAAAGACTACGCGCTGACCATTCGCGATCCAACTCACTTGCAAGCCTGGTCTGTTCAGACAAGACGTATTCTTGCAACTGCGCGCTTCTGTGCTCCTCCAACATCTCAATCTTCCGTTGGCGTTCAATGCAGTGATCCATCAATTGCAATCGCTCCTGGCGGACTTCTTCCACGTCTTTCTTGCATCCTTTAATCAAGTCTCGGGCATGCACGAGAAAATCAAGAGCGCGACGATACATTTCCGGATCTGGCCGCAGCTGCATGCTTTTGGCAAGATGAGCATGCTGCGCGACGTAATTCTCTTCGTTCTCTTTGAGTTGGATTTCCAGCTTGCTCAATCTTGCCCCGGCTTGGGCAATCTTCCCTTGCAGCCGCTCCAACTCCCAGCGATGCTTGTCGAGTTGAGCGGCCAGTGGATAAACAAAGCCTCGAAGATCGACCGACACGCTACTCATGATGAAGCTCCCATGACGTTGCGCAGCACCTGGAGTGCTTCTTCACGATTTGCGCCGCCCTCTTGCTGGCGCAAAAACTCCATCAGTCCGGCTTGTTTGCCTAAAGCTTGATCAAGCTCGACATTGCTGCCCGCCTCGTAAGCTCCGATATCGATCATCTGGCGACTGCGCTCCAGCGTAGCCAGTGTCTTGATAGTTTCAATGGCAAGCGTCTTCTGCTCGGACGTGCACAGATCAGGCATCAGACGACTTGCACTTTTCAGCACATCCAATGCCGGATATTGCCCACGATGCGCCTGTTGCCGGCTCAGCACCAGATGGCCATCCAGAATGGCGCGCAAGCTGTCCGAAATCGGCTCGTTCAAGTCATCGCCTTCCACCAGCACCGTCAGCAACGCGGTAATCGATCCGCCGGATGGCGCCGTACCACACCGCTCGCAAATCTCGGGCAACTCGGCGAATACAGACGGCGTATAGCCCCGTGCCGTCGGCGGCTCCCCCGCCGACAATCCTATTTCACGACGCGCCATGGCAAACCGTGTCACAGAATCCATGGTCAACAACACCTGCTTGCCCTGATCGCGGAAATATTCTGCAATGGCAATCGCCGCATAGGTCGCCCTGACGCGCGATAGCGCAGGTTGATCTGCTGTTGCCGCCACGACCACAGAACGTTGCAACCCTTCCGTCCCAAGTTGCTTCTCAATAAACTCACGTACTTCTCGACCGCGCTCTCCGATCAGCGCGATGACATTGACGTCCGCTTTTACATGGCGAGAGATCATTCCCAGCAAGGTACTTTTGCCGACGCCGCTCCCGGCAAAAATACCGACCCGCTGCCCTTGCCCGATCGTCAGCAAACTGTCGATGCTGCGCACCCCTGTCTCCAGAATATTGACGATACGAGGGCGGTGCATCGGATTCACCGGTGCCGCCTTTAACGGTCGACGTTCTGTTGTTTCCGGCATTCCCGCACCATCAAGCGGCCTGCCGAAACAATCGATCACCCGTCCCAGCAACTGCATGCCGACACCGATTTCAGTACGCGCCCCCTCGGCGACAACTTCACATCCTGCAGCCAGTCCTTGCGATGCGCCATATGGCATCAGCGTCACGACGCCCGGTCTTATTCCAACAACTTCGGCCAGCACGCCTTCCTGCTGTGCTGCTGCGGCATCCGCGCGGCGCGGCAGTATCCGGCAGATTTCACCAATCGCCACATCCGGTCCCTTGGCCTCGATCGCCAAACCGGTTAACTGCTCAACATAACCAATCTTGCGAACCAGGCTGGCAGAGCGCAAAGCATGGAGATAGGCCGTGTTCATGCGGGCGCTTTCCCTGCCGCGTCCCGGCCCTGTGTCCGCACCGTTAACAGCAGTTGCGTAAATGCCGCCATTTGCGTTTCCAGACGGGCATCCAGCGTGCCGTCTCGCGTATCGATAAAACACCCGCCGAGAACGACACGTTTGTCTGCCTCAAACGACACGCCAAGCTCTTCCAAGCCGCTGCCTTCCGGTGCATTCTTCAATAAGGCAAAATCGTCAGGGTGTACGCGGATAGAAATCGATTGGCGGGAAGTGGTTTCCTTCACTACCTGAAGCAGCGCGAGGCGTGCGCCGTCGCCAGACGCGAAGGCCTGTCCGAGGACGCGCAACACCGTCTCCTGCACCAGCGCAACCATATCGTCCTCAGAATCTGCAAAACGCCTTGAAAACGCTTCCGGAATCGATTTCAACAACTGCATCAGTTGCGCTTCCCTGGCATGAAGTGCATCTCTTACCGCTTCCACTTCTCGTTGCGCAGCCTCTTCCGCCTTTTCCTGCCCTAGCTTCAAACCTTCCTGATAGCCTTGCGTCAAGCCCTCTTCACGTCCGGCGCTCATACCGCTGTCGCGCCCCTCCGCCAATCCCGCAATAAACCCATCCCGATGCGCCCTCTCCCGTAACTCCGCCAAAGAGAACTCCTCGGGAGCGCTATCTTCTCGGGTGATTACCTCTGTCACAACCTCACTCTTTACAGGCGGGCTCTCCAATACATTTCTGGCTGCAACCTGCGGACGCAGCAGCAATTTTGGCTGCGAATGGATGGCGGCCTGAGACAAAATCGGTGAACGCGAAGAATGCTTTTCGCTCATGATTTCCGCACTTTTACAGAAAGAGAGTTCAACGTACCTGCCTTACGCAACAACAGCCTCAGCCTGTCTGCCCAAGACTCTCGCGTTGGCGCCGGCCGGACTGTTACATGAGGCATTTCTCGTAATCGCACCGCAAACGACTTCAGAAGAGCAGTCGTAAGCCGGGGAGCCTGCTGGCCTAAAGAATATGACAATGCCTTGATCTGACGGCGCTTCAACGGCTCAAATTGCTGAACAAGGGCCGGCCCCCACGACCAGCCATGGCAGGCCAGAATCCGGCCAATCAGCTCTGGCGATTCGTCTTTGAGCACGTCAACCACCTGTTGCGATGGCAGGCAATCCAGCCAGGCGATGACCGCATCCGGATGCCAGGCATTTTCACTCTGCAATACAGATGTCCCCGACGTGTTCGCTTGCACAAGCTTGTCATCGGACAAGCCTGCCATCGTCTCGTCAAGCAGTTCCTTATCACGCGGGATGCCCAGCTCCGCCAGTTCCCTCAACAGGCTTTGCAACACACGCTGCTCTCCTTCATCGAACTGCCCCAACAAACTGCGGCGGTCCGAGGGTTGCAGGGTGTGCAACAACAAAGCTGTGCGACGCACACCGACGGAAATACTCATGAGCGCCCTCCCGATGCTGCCGACTCTGCGGCGGACTCATTCATCCAGCCTTGCAGCTTCGCCATCAACACGCGCTTTTGTTCTTCCGACAAAGGAGCACTTTCTTTTTCACCAACGCTACGACGCAACCAGAATACGGCGCCCGCAACCAATGCAATCAGTCCAAGCAATACCGAAACCAGCAGTCCATTGTCATTCGACGATTTTTTAACTGCCTCTGCCTTATTCGATGACACTGACATATTTCCCTGTGCATCCTTAGTCATGGCGGTAGCACTGGCATCTGCGTCATCGTTTCCTGACGCACTTACTGCGCCATTTGCGGTAACGCTGTCGACGGCGCCAAGCGCATTCAGCGGTTGAACCACCACGCTATCACCGCGCTCCAGTGAAGCACCTACCGCGGCAGCAACGATACTTCTGATGCGATCCTGCTGTGCCGCATCAAGTGGCTTCCGGACGACAGCCACGACATCAATACGGCGGATCGATCCCGGCATCGCAACGATATTCTCCACTCGCCGCCCGACGCTGTATTCCACTTCGCGTTGCGAACTGCCACCGCTTGTTCCAGCCTTGGCATCCAATGGCGCAGTTCCTTCCCGCAGGACTTCACGCTCGCGCACCAGCGTACCCGTCGGCACCTCGCCGCTTTTTGCAGGCGGAGCAACCACGTCTTCTATCGTCGTCTTGATCTGATCCATATTCAGACTGACATCGACTGTTGCCAGCGCCTGGCCGACACCAAAAGTACGATCAAGCACTTCGCTGACCTTGCGCCCCAGGTATTTTTCCATCTCCTTCTTGAGTTCAAGACGCGACGAACTATCGTCACCATCAGCTCGCGACAAACGCGTCAAGGCAACACCATGCTGATCGATGATGGTGACATCAGCCAATGCAATACCCGACACGGCTGCTGACACCAGCCGCTGAATGCCGCTGACCTGCTCCCCCCGTAAGCTCTGCCCTTGTTTCACCGCCAACGTAATGGAAGCTTTAGGAACGCTGTTTGCACGCTTGAACAGGCCTTCTTCCGGCAAGGCAAGATGCACGCGTGCAGCCTGAATCTCTGCCAGAGACAAGATCGTGCGCGTAATTTCACCCTGCAGCGCCCGCTGATAATTGATCTTCTGCGCGAATTCGGTCATGCCGAAATCCGTATTATTGAAAAGCTCAAAACCAAGCGTGCCATGCAATGGCAACTCCTTGCTCATCAACTTGATACGCGTCTGATGCACCAAATCCTTGTCGACCAAAATCGACGCACCGTTGTCGCCGAGCTTATATGGCACCTTCATACGTTCCAGCTCGCTCACCATGGCACCGGCATCCTGTGGTGCAAGATCGGAGAACAGCACCTGGTATTCAGTCCGGACCAGCCACATTGCGGCAAGCGTGACCGCTACAATCGCCAGTATTCCGGCGATCAGGCCGATACGCGCATTTCTGCCCAGGTTGTTCCAAACTTCAATCACATTAGACTCCACACTCATTCACTCAAACATCAACTATCAACTGAATAACAACGGTATTACACAGGCATCTTCATCAAGTCCTGGTAGGTTTCCAGCGCGCGATTTCTTACCTGCATGAGCAATTGAAAGGACATGCGCGCCTCTTCCATATGGATCATCACCTGATGCAAATTTTGCACTTCGCCAACCGCCAACTGCTGCAAATCGGTCTGCGTCGACATCAATTGCGTATTGACCTCATCCAGCCCCCGGCTAACCATCTGCGTAAAACCGGTGGATTGCGCCGGCGCAGCGACAGCCGCCGTTTGTGCAGGGTCTAATGCGGCAATACTATCTACGCCTGCGATACTTGCAATGCTGTCTACGCTCATGTTGCTCCTCCGATATCCAATGCCTTCAACGCCATCGTCTTTGCTGCGTTCATCGCGGCGACATTTGCCTCGTAAGCGCGCGTCGCGCTCATCATCGTGACCATTTCCACCGCTGTATCAACACCCGGATAGGAAACGAAGCCCTTTGTATTGGCAAAAGGGTGGCCTGGCTCGTATACCAGCCGCGGAGCAACATCTGCAGCTTCCACACTGACGGCAGGCAAAGCAGGCAATGACACCTGCCCTCCATCGCCAGACGCATCCACCAGATCCGAAAAACTTGCCGTCGCGGAATTCGCTACGCGCGCTATCGCACGCAAAGGCCGGTAGGCATTGCCATCCGCTCCCTGCACCGTATTGGCGTTGGCCAGATTGATGGTGGCGACATCGACACGCGTGCGCTCGACCGTCATCCCCGCCGCGCTAATCGCAAAAGCTTGTGTGTAATCCATCTGCGCTCCTATCGTTTGCCGTCTGTCACGGCAATATTAAGAATCGACATGTGACGATTCAATCCCTTGATCAGTGCCTGGTACTGCACGGAATTTTGCGACAAGGCCGCCACTTCTTCGTCCAATTGCACTTTCTCAGCCTGGCCGTTGGCATCGACGACCGAAGTCAGATGCGGCTGCATCGTGGCCAGCGCATACGCATCCAGGCTTTTCCCTGCCTGAAGTCCGCGACGTACATCGTCGAGCTGATCTTCAAAACTCAGGCGCTGCGGTACATAGCCAACCGTGTTCGCGTTGGCTATATTGGCTGCAATGACTTGCTGCCGCTGGCTGGCGACATCCAGAGCCAGTCCCAGTGCTGCGGTCGTGATCGATTCGATTCCATCCAACATAGTCTCTCCTGCTCTTTCGTTCTGATTTACTGCACTACCAGTTCAGCATGCAAGGCACCCGCTGCCTTGACCGCACGTAATATGGAAATGATGTCCCGTGTATTAGTCTTCATGCGCGCCAGCGACTGCACCAGATCAGCCACCGTGTTGTTATTCGCGGCCACAAAGCCCGGACCATTCTGTTCGTCGACATCGACACGCGTATTGCTGACGATCTCGGTACGTACGTTCGGTCCGGCGCTGCCGATAAACAACGGTTGCGAGGCTGTATTCTGTGTGCTGATCGAGATTTTCAGATCGCCGTGGGATATCGCCACCTTGGAAATGCGCACATCGCCTCCTGAAACAACAGTGCCCGTGCGCTCATTGATCACGACTTTGGCGCGGCGATCCGGAACGACCATGACGTTCTCGATCTGCGTCAGATAGTTCGTCAACTGTTCGCGGCTGGCATCTGGCACATGAATCGTTATGCCGGAAGCATCCTTGGCCTTGGCAAGGCCCGCGCCAACCTGGGTGTTGATTGCCGCGGCAATACGCGTAGCCGTCGTATAGTCCGGTTCCGCCAACAAGAAAGTGACATCCTGCTGCGCTGTCATGACCTGGGCGTTGACGCCGACTTCCACCGTCGCACCGCCCGGCACCGAACCGACTGTCGGATGATTTTTCTGCACGACGTTGCCATTGGCGTCATAACGGTAGCCGCCGACCGACAGCGGACCTTGCGCCAACGCATAGACGCGGCCGTTAGCGGCCTTCAAAGGTGTCATCAACAGACTGCCGCCGACGAGGCTGCGCGCATCGCCGGCCGACGTCACAGTGATATCCAGAGTGTCCCCTTCGTGCGAAAACGTCGGCAACGCGGCAGTCACCAACACAACCGCAACGTTGCGGCTCTGCACCTGGTCGGGAGAAATCGTCAGATTGAACTGTGAATAGACGTTTGCCATGGCTTGCCGCGTCGTCTTGTTGGTCGATGAGTCTCCCGTTCCGGCCAGGCCGGTAACGATGCCATAACCAATAATGGCGTTGTCGCGCCATCCCTGCATTCTGCCGAGGTCTTTGACACGAATGGTGTCGGCAGCCAGAACAGGCGTTTGCACCGATAAACATGCGGAGGCTGCAATCGATGCACAGACCAGCGTACGAAGATTCAAATAAGAAAAGAGGCGCATGATTAAAACCCAATCCAATCCATGAAGCTGCGCCACCAACTGCGGCGTTGACGATCCGACAGATCTCCCTCTCCGACATAGGTGATCTTGGCATCGGCAAGGCGCGTCGACACAATGATGTTGCCGTCGGAAATATCCTGTGGCCGTGCGCGGCCCTGCAACTTGACGCGTTGCTCTTCATCGTTGACAAACAAAACCTGCTCGCCCGCCAGCTGCAAATCTCCATTGGGCTGTATCGCCGTCACCGACACCGTCAACTGAGCCAGCAGTTTACTGGCGCGCTGTGTGCGACCGCCGCCGTCAAAATCGCCGGCGACATTGACCCCAGCGGTGACGTTGGGATTACGCGTCAGACTGAAATCTGCAGTAATCCCGTTCTTGCGTCGAGTAGTCGTGTCCGCATTGGTAGTGGCACTGGAATTTTCCAGCACCTGCACCGTGACGACGTCGCCAATCCTGAATGCCTTGTTGTCTGCTGTCAGAGGCCGATATGCACCTTCCTGATAAAGACTTTCAGCGTGCACAAACGCCGGCGTTGCCGCCACTGCTGCCCACATGCATATCTTCAACACTGCCTTGTTCACGATTGTCGACTTTCCGAGTTTCATTTCTCTGTCATTTCCAGTAAACCTGCACCCGTCACTCGCGCCAAAACCGACCCCGAGGCGGCGGGCAATCTGACCTTCACCATCTGCCCCGGATAACCGTCTTGCAGCACTTCCACCTTGCTCTCCAAGGTCAAGACACCTACTTGGGAACGCAATGTTGCTGACTCTCCCCGAGCAACGGCGGGCGCTTCTTCCACTTGATTCTTCAGCAACACGCCGCCGCGAGAAACCGAATGTTTCATGCGCCATGTCGCAGCATCCTTCAGTACCGCCACTGGTGCAGCTGACTCGGCGATGTCGATCTGGCGGCTGTCAAATTCATGGTCTTTAACGATGCGTCCGACACGTACGTCCTGCCGCGCGACATAGGCCGTTTGATATGCCTGGACCGTAAAACTGACCGGCACCACACGCACAAAGGCATCGTCAACCCAGATATCGACCCATACCAGCATCCGCCGGCGCGGCATATCGTCGGTGGGGATACGCGCACTCAAACGCAGTTTCCCCGGCCCGACCATGGCGTCGCGCGTGTCGGCAAGCGCGTTGACTTCGCTGCGCTCGGCCCGCCCTGCCAACCATTCCTGCAAGGTTTTTTTTGCCGCGTCCGCAATATCAGACCCACTCACTTTTTGCTGGGCCGAACTAATCTCGACTTGTCCTGCACCGTACCAATGCAATATCGGCTGATTACTGCCGGCATGGCTTTTAATCCAACGCTCGATCTGGCCTCGATTCAATGTCACGGCGCCGGAACGTGGCACCGAACCCAGAGACATATTGCGCAACCAGGACAGCCTCTCTTCCGAATCTCCGCGCAACTCGGCTACGTCACCAAGCGTCACCTGTATGTGATCGACCTGTGCTACCGCGTGCAAGTCGACATCCACAACAGGCGCCGACATACAGGTTTGCGCCAGCATGAACCCGACAAAAGTCGGCAACACGCGACACAGAAAACGGACTCTGGATAGAAAGGACATGAGCAAATGGCGTAGTCGACTGCGTTCGGCGTAACGCTAGCGGCGCAGATTGTTGACCATGCCCAGCATTTCGTCGGAAGCCTGCACCACTTTCACGCTGGCTTCATACGCACGCTGCGCCACCATCAGGTTGACCATTTCTTCGACCATTTTTACGTTCGAGCCTTCCAGATAACCCTGCTGGATCACCCCCATGCTGTCTTCCCCTGATTTGCCGACAATCGGTTCGCCCGAACCATCGGTAGCGCGATACAGGTTGTCGCCTTGCGCGCTCAGCATGCCAGGACTAGTAAAGCGCACCATTTCCAAGGTACCGGCTTCTACCGGTGTCGCCTGATCTGCCACCACCAGCGTCACTTTGCCGTCAGTACCAATAGTCAGACTTTTGACATTACCGGGAACGCTGATGCCAGGTGTCAGCGGATAGCCTGCCTGCGTGGCAAGCAAGCCGTCCGAGTTGACCTTGAGCGATCCACCGCGTGTATATGCCCGCGAACCGTCGGGCATTGTCACTTCGAGAAAGCCGTCGCCTTGAATCGCCACATCAAGCGCGGCATCGGTCTTTTTGATGTCACCCAGATCGAACAGCTTGGACAGGTTTGCCACACCAACACCCGCTCCGGTGCGAAACGCATCGCCGAGAATGCCGGTATTGCTGTCCGGCGCACCTGCAGGAACCAGCTGATGCGCACCGTTGACAACAAGATCCGAAAAACTGACACGGCCCTTCTTGAAGCTCGTGGTATTAATGTTCGCCAGATTGTTGGCGATGGTATCCACATTCAACTGTTGCGCCTGCATCCCCGTGGCGCCGATATATAGTGCATCAAGCATCTTCTACTCCCTTGTTATTACTTATGTATGACTATGTGCGGCTGATTGCTCTCAGTTCTTCATATAGCTGGTAACTACATATCCCCTAACTTGCGTATCGCAGTGCCCATCATGTCGTCGTAGGCCTGAGTGACCTTTTGCATCGACTCGAAATGGCGCATGGTCTGCATCATTTCCACCATCTCGTGCACCGAACTGACGTTGGCGTTTTCCAGAAAGCCCTGGCGCACCTGGACATCGGCATCTGCCATTTGCCGCATGCCCGGCCCCTCGGAAAAAAGACCGTCACCAATGCGTTGCAGGGTCTCCGGCTTATCGAATTGCACAATCTTCAGTTGGCCGACCTGACGCTTGTCTTCGACAACATTGCCGGCAGCATCAATGGCAGGTTTGGACGTCGCCACAAAAATGTCGCCGCCCTTCCCCTGTACCGGATAACCCTGAGCGGTGACAATACGGCCGCGCTCGTCCATCCGAAAATTACCCTGACGCGTATATGCCAGACCTTTGTCGGTCTGAACCTCAAAGAACCCTTGTCCCGACAAAGCCAGATCAAGCACTTGCCCGGTAGATTTAAGTGTGCCTGCAGTCATGTCCGAACGCGTTTCCAAAGCAGTGCTGTCAGGACTGCCGCTGCCATTGATGCTGGCAGCCATACCCGCGTCCCACAAACTGCCGAACGAACGCGTCGTGCCAGTCGCCGTGCGCGCGATACTCATCTCTCGTTTGTAAGCCGGCGTCAGTGCATTGCTCAGGTTCATGGCGACACGTTCAACGCGCGTCATGTCTTGATGCATGCTCAGTAAGGCAACTCCCAGTACGTCGTCCATTTATTTCGCCTCCCTGCAGTGGCTCTCGCCAATAAAATTCGCTCTTGATTTGCTTTTCGCTTTTTCTGCCTACGGCATCAAAGCGTCACCACGCTATAAGACTTCAATTCCACATTCTGAGGAATTTCCGTCATGGCCAGCACGCGCAGATGCGGCATAACGCGTTCGGACAAGGTGCGTACATGACGTCGTAATTCCGGCGAACACAACAACACCGGCAGCAGATTGTTCTTCATCATGCGCTCCGCTTGCTGCACCAGACGCGCCACCATTTGTTCCGCCAGCTTGGGTTCCAGCACAAACGACTGCGTACCGTCACTTGCCCGCAGGTTTTGCATCAGCTGGCTTTCGATATTCGGATCCAGCGTCATGACATGCAACGCGGTCGCGTCACCGATGAGCTGCTGGCAAATTGCATGCCCGAGACGATGGCGCACGGCCTCGGTGAGATATTGCGTATCCTTGCTGCCCCGGCCGGCATCATTGAGCGCCTCCAGAATGGCTTCGATATGGCGAATACTGACTTTTTCGCGCAGCAGATTTTGCAATACCTTTTGCACATCGCTGATGCTCAAAATCGTCGGAATCAGGTCTTCCACCAAGCTGGCATTGTTTTCCCGTACGCGCGCGAGCAAGCGGTCCGTCTCGGCCCGGCTGAGCAGACGCGCCGATTCGCGGCGCAAGACTTCCGTCAGATGGGTCATGAAGATAGTCTGCGAATCGACGATGGTGAACTTGGCCGCCATGGCTGCGGAACGCTGCGTTTCTTCAATCCATAACGCTGGTAGGCCGTAGGTCGGATCTTTGGTCGGTTCGCCAGGAATAGCCTTGAGATCGCCGCTCGGATGTATCGCCAGCAGGCGATCGGCCTTGGCTTCCCCGCGCGCAGTGATGACGCCGTCCAGATGAATTTCGTACTTGTCCGCGCTCAGTTTGGTCGACTCACGGAATCGCACCTTGGGCAGCACCAACCCGAACTCCTGCGCATGCTGCTTGCGGAAGGTGGCAATCCGTTCGACAAACAGACTGCCGGACTGGTTGACCAACGGCACCCAATGACTGCCGACATGCACCTCGATCGGTTCAATTTTCAGCGACGCATACGGGTCATCCTTGTCCGCAGCAACGCCATCCGATGCATCCTCATCGGCAACAGGAGCTGCCTCTGCGGCCGCCGCACGTCTGGCAAACCACCAGACCACTAGTACACCGCAGGCCAACACCAACGCGGGTATGGCAGGGATGCCCGGCAGCACCAACAAGATGCCCAATGCGCCAGCCACAAGCAACAAAGTCTTGGGGAAAGAAGTAATCTGCCGCAACGCTTCGCGACTCAAATCGGCATCAGACGCCGAGCGCGTAACGATGATGCCCGTGCCGAGCGCGATCACCAGCGCAGGCACCTGCGTCACAATACCGTCGCCGATGGTCAGCAAGGTGTACGTCTGCAACGCCTGTCCCCATGGCATGCCGTGTTGCATGATGCCGATCACCAGACCGCCGACGATATCGATCAGCAGAATGATGATGCCGGCGATGGCGTCACCCTTGACGAACTTACTGGCGCCGTCCATGGCGCCGTAAAAGCCGGATTCCTTTTCCAGGTTCTTGCGGCGGCGCTGCGCTTCAACCTGATCGATGAAGCCCATGTTCAGATCGGCGTCGATACTCATCTGCTGGCCCGGCATGCTGTCGAGCGTGAAACGAGCCGCCACTTCCGACACCCGCTGGGCGCCGCTGGTGATGACCACGTACTGCACCACGATCAGGATGAAGAAGACAATCAGGCCGATCACATAATTGCCGCCGACGACATACGAACCGATTGCCGCAATCACTTTACCGGCATCGCCCTCCGACAAAATCAGACGTGTCGCCGCCACATTGAGCGCCAAGCGGAACAAGGTGGCAAGTAACAACAAGGAAGGAAACGTCGAAAACTCCACCGGCCGCGCCATATAAAACGTCAGCAGCAGAATCAGGAACGCAAAACTGAAATTGGCCAGGATCAGGAAATCGAGCAACATGCTCGGAATCGGCACAAACAACACCACCAACACGCCCAGCACCACCAGCACCATGGCGATGTCGGCATGCTTGCCAAAAAATTGCTTAAGACTATTCATCACGCGACGCCGCCCTTCACAAAGGATTCCGCAGCTTTGCTGCGAGCGGCGTCATTCGCCTTGCGCATGGCAAAAACCCAGACGATGATACGAGCGACTTCAGCGTACAACCGCGGCGGCACATACTCGTCGAAGTCCAGTTCTTTATAGAGTTTGCGCGCCAGGGTCTGATTGCGCACAACGGGGATATTGTGCCGCGCCGCCACCTTGCGCATGGCGTAGGCCACGACGCCGGCGCCTTTGGCGATCAGCTGCGGCGAGTTCATCTCGCCGTGCTCATAGCGCAAGGCAATCGCCAAATGCGTCGGATTGGTGATCAACACATCGGCTTGCTTGGTCTTGCTGGCGGCCAGACTGCGCTTCAGCATTTCGCGGCGCAACTCGCGCAGGCGTGCACGGATACGCGGATCGCCTTCACGGTTCTTGGACTCGTCGCGAATATCGCGATGGCTCATCCGCATTTTCTTGGCAAACTCGCGGCGGGTATAGATCCAGTCCACCATCGCAATCAAGATCATCATGACAACGATCTTCATCCCCATCGATGCGATATCGTCGATCAGCGCATGCAGATAGCCAGTCGCCGTGTAACCACCCAGGCTAGCGAACTGCGGCGCCAAACCTTTCAGCGCGTAATAGACGACCCAGATCAGCAGCACTAGCTTGAGGCAAGCGCGCGCCGCATCGAACAAGGTGCGCACGGAAAAGAAACGTTTAAACCCAGTCGCCGGATTGAGCTTGCTCCACTCCGGCCCGAGCGGATCGGTCGACAACACAGGTCCGGTCTGCACCAGATTGGCGATAATCGCCGTGAGCACAATGGTCGCAAAAAATGGCGCCAATAAGGAAAAACAATGGTGCAAGCCGAAACTCAGCAATTGCCACAACACCGGCGGACTCATGTCGATGCGCCCCGCCAGATTAAGCATGGCCTGATCAAAACGAAATTGCTCGCGCACGCTGCTCCAGCCCTGCCAGGACATATAAACCAGCATCACAGCAAAGATTGCTGTTGAAATAAAATCGGGACTTTTCACCACCTGCCCGCGCTTGCGCGCCTCGCGCAGCTTGTGCGGCGTGGCGGCTTGGTTGCGATCCATATCCTGCTCCGCCATCAGCCTGCCCCTCCGAAAACACCTTCCCAGGTCTTGAAGATGGAGAAGTAAACTTTCGACATCGCATCGCCCGCACCCAGCATCCACAAAGACAAGGCCGACACACCGACCACGATCTTCACCGGGATGCCCATGGCGAACATGTTCATTTGCGGCAGATTGCGCGCCAGCACGCCAAGCCCGACCTCTACCAGCAAGATGCAAAACACCACCGGCGCCGCCAGTGCAAAGCCCAAGGTGAACAACCCGGCAACCTGCTTCAACACCGGCCCTGCCGCTTGCGCGATCTGCCACGGACGGCCAGGCGGAAAACGTTCAAAGCCATAGACCAGCCCGCGCATCAAGGCATGATGGCCGTTGACAAGAAAGAACACCACCACCGCAATCTGATTAAAGCCGGCCGTCAAAATCGGCACTTGCCGTTGCGTCACGGGGTCGAGAATCTGCGCAATGCCGTAACCAATTTGTACGTCTAGTAACGCACCCGCCACCGAGAACGCGGCAAACGCCTGCATGATGCTCAAGCCCAAAACGGCACCCAAGGCCAATTCGCTCACGGCAGCAACAAACACCTCACCCACGCCAATCTGCGCATCGACACGCCAGCCTGGAAAAGCCATTGTCAACATCACGGACAGCGCCACCACCAACAGGACGCGCACCGTCGACGGCATGGGAAAAGCATACAGAATCGGTGTCATGATCAACACGGCGGCGAGCCGCAGCGACACCAGAAAGACAGTCATCACCCACGCCTGATCAACCGGCCAGACGGGCGCTGAAAAAAATAAGGGGGACACAAAAGGAGTCACATTCGCCTCAGAAAAGAGCAGGAATACCTGCCCAGAGACGAGTGGAAAATTGAGCCAGCTTATGCAGCATCCACGGCCCAAAGACGATCAATCCAAACCCTGCCGCCAGCAACTTGGGGACAAAGGTCAGCGACATTTCCTGAATCTGGGTGACGACTTGCAAGATACTGATCAGGAGGCCGACAATCATGCTGAGTGCTAACACAGGCAAACAGATCAACAAGCCCGTCCACAACATATCAGCCATCATTTGCAAAGCCAGATCGGCGTGCATAAACATTCTCGCCAAGCGAGCTCAATAGACAGTCAGGAAAATGTCAGAAATACGAGCAGATACCAAACTCACGGCGCCGAAAATTAATAATCTTGTTGAAGCATTAATATTTCGAATTACAAACTGTAAGTATCAGTAAATTATTGGAACTTTTCGTAAATTTTATTGACTCGCTGAGCTTAGCAAGTTTTGTTGCTGGATGCAAATAATTAAATGAAGGATTTAACTAGTGGGAACGCTGAAAAAGAGAAAGGAGTGTTTCTAGTTACTTAAAAAAGTGGCCACCACCTGCGTCCGTCATTTATTCAAAATCAAATAAATATTCAAGACACATGCCTACAAAATGCATTCGACAATCTCAGAGGAAAAAGCGAGTCATGATGCATTTTATTAATTCGGGGCGAGACTTAATCATCTATAGATTGCACTTTCTAGAATTAAACCAAGGCAGAACTATAGAGCGATACATGCCTTCGAACTTTCTCAGAAAGATCGCCATCATATATGTCCGTAAGGTCTCCAAACGGCGGCACAGTCCACAATTCAAAATACAGAAATCTGCAGCAAATATTAGCAATGGTACGCTGGCGCTTCGAAAGACGTATAACCAATTCAAAGCACAACACGCTCAGCAGGTCCCTAGATTCTCGATCAATCTTAGCTCAACTCAAAACGTTCGCTCTAGCCCTTCGAAAAGCGGTATGAATAATTTTCTCTATACTTTCAAACCATTCGCCATTTTTGAAGCAATTAATTGAGCATCCTTTAGCACTGTCGAGAAATCAGGATCAGTTTCTTCAAATTCGCGCAAACCATAATGCCCGATCATAATTGTTCTAAGTTTTGGTCGATCAATAGGACTCTCACCATTTAACACTGACAATAGGTACTCAAGCTGAGCTACACATGATATGTAAATCGGGAACGATGGAGCTTCATTTAGCCGAACTCTCGCCAAACCAAGTGCTTCATTTACTACTTTCTTTGCATCCATGTGCTATTCCTTATTTTGGTGATAGCGAAAAAAATTGTCTTTGTGGAGAAAAAAGTTGTTGCGCCCCACCTTTAGTCAAAAATGATCCATAGGGAGAAATAGACCATGTATCCACGATTGGTAAAGAGGTACTTCTCAATACGCTCACTGACTGATTTGTAATGTATCGATTTGCAATTTTTTCTTCCACACTCATCGAGGACCTATTAATACCGTAACCACCAATTCCCAAATCAGAAGGTGTCACATCTGGCGACAATGAATACCACTTCCCTTGTGGAGCACCCGGAGACTGGTATTGCCACAAACTCTTTCCTTGATTCAATTTCATTATGGTGACTGACTGCGTAAGATCAACGCCTGTCATCAACGCATTTTCATCTGATGCACTTAGCCCCTCCGCTCTAGCATACTGACTGATAGTAGATCTATTACCTGCGACATTAATATCAACATCAATATTACCGGTACGTCCAAATTTCTCATTTAGATAAGTACGCCTCAAGACTAGCGAATCACTGGCCTCAATTTCATTCGCGCTATTCACTCCTACTCTCAAAGCATTGACCGACACACCCAGAGAACCAGGTAACGCAATAAATCCCATCCCACTATCCACATCTCTCGCGAACTGTGGCGATCCAGTCAGATCATTTGCGACATTATAGGTCAGAGTATTATCTGACTTACCAGACAACATACGATTAATGCCAGTCGTCACGTTGTCGATACCATGAAGCCCAACCGCTATAGCTACTGGAGGAACTTCACTAAGGCCACCAGCGGCAACGACCTCCCCAGCACCTCCGACTGCCTGCGTAAAACCTTGCGCTCGTTCTGAACCTTTGTAGTAGAACTTGGCATTGTCATATGCCATGCCGAGTTTCTGCCCTAAAGGCAGATCGCTACTTAGAATATTCCCCAAAGATGACCAGAGTCCTGGATCAGCCTTAATTCCACCGGCATCTCCCGAATATCCTCCTGCGGTCGCTGGTGAAACAACGTTATATGGATTGGCCCGCGTGCTATCAGGGATCGCAGGCATAGACGCCAAAGCAGGATTTGATTCTGTAACCAATGCCAAACTGGCTCTCTCTTTGAATAACTGCTGATACTGATCATCCCGATCCAAATAATTACGCATCTGGGCATCACCTACCGAAATGTTCCCAAGAGCATCGAGACTCGGACTAATAATTTCCCGATTCAACGACACGTCATGTGCGCTGCTCAAATTGTTATAGTTCGCGTACTGAATCAGCTCACGAGGACTGGCCTCGTATCCATAGTTTCTCTTAAACAAACTGGACAGCGTGTCCGCCGATTGCGTCACATCCCTCTTGTCGAAATCTCCAGCTTGATAGGATGCCTTCTCTGATTGCAAAAAATCGCTTTCAGCATCTGCATTATTCGAAGCGCGGGTGTTACCGTAGGCAAAGCCTGCTCCTCCTCCTGCCTTAAATCCTTGGCTGGCTCCCATACCAGCAGCTAAGCTGTAATCTATTCCTGCTCGCGAAATAGGGATTGCACCAGCTACCTGTGCCATTGCAGCATCACGCGCATCCT
>Ga0209913_1000513_pt1 | contig 31847 bp, 31 predicted proteins | sample PersoiDNA2013203_FD_185805 | JGI IMG/M metagenome (GOLD analysis project Ga0209913, IMG submission 185805) | Permafrost soil microbial communities from the Arctic, to analyse light accelerated degradation of dissolved organic matter (DOM) -... | ecosystem: Environmental > Terrestrial > Soil >... | reverse complement strand
CTGAGCCTTAGAAAAAGCGCCCACCCAGTGGATACTCGACCGCCAGGCGCAACTGGTTAGCGTCCAGTTCCGCCTGGGCCGCATTGCCCCGATGCACCGCGTGACGCAGGGTGAAGGCGAGGTTTTTCGCCGCGCCGGACTGCACCACGTAGCGCACTTGAAGGTCACGCTCCCAATGCTTGCCACCTTCGCCGTAACCCAGCCATGTGTAGCCGCCTCTGGGGTCCATGTGGCTGCCATCAATGCCACTGCCGCGCACATACAAGGCCGCCAACGTCAGGCCGGGAACGCCATAACCCGCCAGGTCTAGGTCATAGCGCGCCTGCCATGACGCCTCTCGCGGTGCGTTGAAGTCGGACAGCGCCACGGCGTTGCTCAGGTAAATTGCCCCGCGCGTCACGTAGTCAAACGGTGTATTGCCACTGACTTTCTGATAACCGACACCCACGCTGTGGGCGCTGAACTTATACGTGGAAAGCAAGCTCCAGGTCGTGTTATCGATGCGCCCCGAGAGCGCCTTGCCTGTGTCCTCGGTTCGATACAGGTTGAGGTCAAACGTGAGTGACTGGCCAACCACCAGTGGTCGGGTGTAGACCGCTCCCAGGTAATGCTGGCGCCAGGTGTCTTCGTACGCCGCGCTGAAAAGGCTGGCGCTCAAGCCCTTGACTGACGTGTTACGCACGCCCACCAGGTCAAAGCCATTGCCTTGCTTGCCGTTGGAGTAATTGACGACAAATCCCCGGTCATGGCTGGTGGCGTTGCGGTCGGTGCTCTCGTTGAAATGGCCGGCGTACATCGTCGTGGCCGGCAACTCACGGCTGGTCAGCAGCCAGCCGGTCGCCGTCTCCGGTAGCAAACGGCTGTCGGACGAGCCAAATACCGGGGTTTTTACCCGTTGTTCGCCGTAGCGCAGTTCGGTCGAGGAAAAGCGCAGCTTGGCGACCGCGCCGCCCCGGCTGAACTGGTCTTTGGGGTGGCCGTCATTGTCCACGCCCAGCAGCCGCGCCTTGCCGGCGCGCCCGCCTCCGCTGTCCAGCTCCCAGGCGGAATAGACGTGCGCATCCAGGCCAAAACCGAGGGTGCCGGTGGTAAAGCCCGAGGTGTAGTCGGCCATCAAGCCATAGGCCCATTCCTCGGCCAGGTCGCTGCGTTCGGCCCGCGGTTTGTAGGCGTTACGTGCCCCGTTGCTGAGGGCGCCGTGCTGGTAATCGCGACGGTCGTAGACGCTGCGATTGAGCAGGTTCCACTGGCTGTCCTCAATAAAGCCTCTGGCGCTGTCTTGTTCGGCGGCGAAGGCGAGCAGGCTCTGCCCTCCCAATGCCAATAGCAGGGTGTGGGTCGATAAGGTTTTCACGGTGTGACTCCAGAACGTGTCGGGCAAAAGTGCTCCGCAGGGCGCGGAGCACCGTTGGTTACGTCAGAGGTATTTGAGGATCGCGATATCGCGACGGCGCTGTTTCAGGGCGGCAAACCAACGCGTCGGGAAGAACAGCAGCACCCCGAGAATCACGCTCCACACCCACACCGCCGGCAGGTCATCAAAACCGTAGTAAGCCCCCTGGTTGGCGCCCCAGATGGCCAACGCGACCAGGTACATGGCCTTGAGCACGTACAGGTGCAGCAAGTAGAAAAACATCGGCGCACCGCCAAAGATCGCCAGGGTCGCGGTTGCCCAGCGGTCCTGCCACTTCTCGAACAGCGCCAGCAACAGCAGCGACAGGCCCAGGGTTGGCATCAGGAACATCAGCGACGGAGGATACTTCTTCGCGCTCATGAAGCTCATGAAGGTGCGCAGCGAATCACCGGTCTGCACCCAGGGTTTTTCGCCATAGACGTTGAGATAGCGGATAAACACAAACGCCACCAGTAAACCTGCACCCAGCTTGATCAGTCGCGAAATACGCTCGGCGGACGGTGTGTCTTTGCCAAACCAGGGGCCAATGCCCCAGCCCAGCAGAATCACGCCAATCCACGGCAATATCGGATAGGTGGTGCGGGCCCGAGTGAACTCGGTGATGTCGATAAACACGCGCTGGTGCAGGATCGACCACGGCACGAAGAACGGCGACTCCGGCCCCACTGTCACGCCATCGAGCAGGTTATGCCCGGCAACAATCACCAACCCCAGCACGATCAGCCAACTGCGTTTGAAGTGCAGCAACCCGGCAAGCGCGATCATGCACAGGCCGATGCACCAGATCACTTGCAGCCACAGCGTCTTGGGCGGGAACTCGGCGTTCCACGCAAAGCACACAAAGGTGATCTCCAGGAACACCAGGAACAGGCCGCGCTTGAGCAGGAATACCGAAGTCTCGCGGGCGCTGTGTTTATGGCTGTAGAGCCAGGCCGACAAACCCGTGAGGAAGATAAACGCCGGCGCGCAGATTTCGCTGAGCATGCGCGTGAAGTACAGGTCCGGGGTGACACTCAAGGCGTCAATCGGGTCCGTGACCTGACGGTGCAGCAAGAAGGTTTCGCGAACGTGGTCGATGAGCATCAACAGCATCACGAAACCACGCAACGCATCGATAGCCAGCATCCGCGTAGCGGCCGTGACTTTACTGCGGGTAAGTGCAGGCGCAAGGGTGCCCGTCTGACCTGTCAATCCTGAAGAAAGGGTCATATCAATTACTCATGAAGGAGGGAGTGAATCAGGCCGGTTTTTTCAGCCTGGCGACTTCCGATGCCGGCAGTTGCGACGGCACCCGAGGCAATGACGGCTGGCCGTGCTCCCGGTAGAACGACAACGTGGTGCTGAAGCGCTTGACGTCATACGCCTCGGCATTGCCCTGAAGGTTGATCCGCTCGCCGGGGCGGTGGTCCTGATATTCCACGGCTACCACATAGGTGCCCTGCCACCGCAAATCAAAACTGACCTTGCCGACGCCATCGCTGCGTTGGCGGAAGACTTCACCCGAGGCGGTTTCCAGCAGCACTTCCTGGTTCGCCAACGGCTTGGAGGCGTAGAACACCTGGAATTGCGCACGGCCCGAATCGGCTACACCGGTGGGCACGATATCCAGGGTCAACTCGGGTGTACGGGCGCGCAAATCACCGACCCAACGGGTCGCCGGCGTCCAGTGGGCCTTCAAGGTCTTGCCACCTTCATGCACGTCGAACAGCGGATAATGCAGGTCCTGCGCCAGTAACGAATCATCCCGACCCGGCTGCTCGGCCAGCACAAACGCCTGACGCTGCAAGCTCAGACTCAGCGGCTTGGACCTCTCGCCCATCGACCACGCCTGGAGCTGCTTGAACCGGTCCATTCCCCCCGGCGTCACCTCCAACACATTCTTGTCATATTCCCCGTAGTACAAAGCCAACGGCTGACCGGGTACTTGCTCATACCAAATCTGATGCGCCTCGCTGGTTGTTGCCAGCATGAACGCCCCGTAACCCAACAGTGCCTTTGCGTTGCTCATACGCATTTTTTTCGCTCCGATTGGTGGTGTTCAACGCAAGGCGGATAAGGCCTGAAACCACCGCCCCCCCTGCGCGCCCTCACTCTGAAAGCATTACAACGCAGGCACTTTTGCGGTTTACACCGAATGACCCCTACGGATCGGCGCAGACCACTGTTTAAGGACCTGAAAAAGTGTTTTGTGCGGGCTGCGTCGAGATGAGGCGTTTAGCAACGCCGAGGCGCGGGTGTGTGCGATTGAGGTGCAGGTGGCAACGGACGGGATGACTGAATAAAGCCATCAAGACAGTTGCTCCCACATGTTGAACCGGGTTACATCCGATACGACGAGATCGTGCCAGGCGGCAATTTCAGTGACGCAGCAACTTGCGCAGCGGCACGCCATCCTTGAGCACCGGTGACTTGATCACGATGTAACTGAAGTACTTGGAGATGCCGATGTTCTTGTCCAGCAGGCTCTCGACCACTTCCTGGTAATGCTGGATGCTGCGGGTCATGAAGCGCACCAGATAGTCGTAGCCGCCGCTGATCAAATGGCATTCGAGCACTTCGTCCACCAGGCGGATATTCGATTCGAACTTGGCGAAGTCTTCGCGCTTGTGGTCGCTGAGGGTGATCTCGGTAAACACCGTGACCGAGTCGGTGATCTTGGCCAGGTTCAGGTGCGCCTTGTAGCTGGAAATATACCCGGCCGACTCCAGCCGCTTGACCCGTTGCAGGCATGGGCTGGCGGACAGGCCCACGGCGTCGGCGAGGCTGACATTGGTCATCCGGCCGTCCTTTTGCAGTTCAACCAGAATGCTGATGTCGATCCGGTCCAGCTTTACTAGCCCTTCCATTGCGTACCTCTTGACTGCCATTTGTAAGACAATCTTCTAGCAAAATCAGCGCCGTAAAGACAGCTGATGCTGCGCCACCAGATCCGCCATGCTGTTGATGCAGTAGTCCGCCGCGCAAGGCGAAGGCTGTTTGGCCCGGTGTCGGCCGATCAAACAGCGGTCCAATGCCGGGTATGCACCGACCGACGGTCGCGTCACATGCAAAATCGGCCGTACCTCGTCGCCTTGGTCAGTGAGCCATTGCGGGTCTTCGGCCAGGGAAATGAAATCTTCCGGTGCAATCCCCAGCCGCTCACACAACACTGCACGATCTTCGGCATCGCGGTCGCCGCGCACCAGCAGGCGATAAAACTTGCGCAGGTAAAGCATCGCCCCCGGAGCATCCTCGAACAGCGACCAATTACCCGCCGAACGAGCAAAGCTCATGCCCTCCTCCCAACTGGCGTGCAGCCCCCAGATCTCGGCCAATTGACGATGGGCGAAACACAACACACCACTGAAGCCTAGCTCAGCGAAGCGCGGATAGAGCGCCGCGACGACCGCATTGAATTCGGCCAGCACCTGCTCCCTGGAAGGCTGCCCGCCCCGGCTGTCGAGCAGCGGTTGCAACGCGACCCATACCCCCGAATCCCGATCCACCAGCACTTCATCGCAATCAATCAGCAACGCTCGATAATCTGTCAGCCCCATGGTGGGTCGAACCTCCTTGATGTGTTTCACCCGTAGCGGGCACAGCCTCAGTTCAAGACCCGTGCCAAAGCCGCGTCGAGAATCTGCAAGGCTTCGTCGACCTGGGCTTCGGTAGCCACCAACGGCGCCAGGAAGCGCAGCACGTTGCGGTGCACGCCGCACTTGATCACCAGCAAACCACCAACGCGGGCGGCGTCGATCACGCGTTGATTGAGGTCGGCATACGGCGTGCGGGCCGAGTCATCCTTGATCAACTCGATCGCCAGCATAAAACCGGTGCCGCGTACGTCGCCGATGTTCGGGTAGCGCGCCTGCAAACCGCGCAGGCCCTTACGCAAACGCTCGCCCAACACTTGGCTGCGCGCCAGCAATTGCTCGTGTTCAAACGCATCGATCACCGCCAACGCCGCCGCACAGGCCAGGGCGTTACCGCCATAGGTGCCACCCAGGCCGCCAGGCAGCGGCGCATCCATGATGTGTGCCTTGCCGACCACGCCGGACAACGGCAAACCGCCCGCCAGGCTCTTGGCCACGGTGACCAGGTCGGGCTGGATACCCGCATGCTGGAAACCGAACCAGGTACCGGTGCGACCGAAACCCGTCTGGATCTCGTCGAGGATCAACACGATGCCGTGCTTGTCGGCCAACGCACGCAGCGCCTGCAGAAACTCCGGCGGCGCGGCGAGGAAACCGCCGTCGCCCTGCACCGGTTCGATGATGATCGCGGCTACTCGCTCCGGCGCGACTTGGGTCGCCAACAACTCATCCAGGGCCTCGAGGGCAACCTCGCTGGTCACGCCGCGATAAGCGTTCGGGTAAGGAGTGTGGAACACCTCCGGCGCAAACGGCCCGAAGTTCTGCTTGTAGGGTTGGCTCATGCCCGTGAGCGTGGTGCCCAGCAACGTACGCCCGTGGAAACCGCCACGGAAGGCGATGACCGCCGAACGATTGGTGTATGCGCGGGCGATCTTCACCGCATTTTCCACCGCCTCGGCGCCGGAGGTGAAGAACGCGGCTTTATAGGCTTCCTGGCCGCCAATCATTTCACACAGGCGCTGAGCCAGGTCGAGGTACGGCTGGTAGGCCACCACCTGGAAGCAGGCGTGGGAGACTTTCTGCAACTGGGCCTGCACGGCAGCGACCACTTTGGGGTGGTTGTGGCCGATGTTGAGCACGCCGATGCCACCGACGAAGTCCAGGTAACGCTTGCCATCCACGTCCCACAATTCGGCGCCCTGGGCGCGGTCGATCACCAGCGGGTGCGCGGTTACCAGGCCTCGGGGCACGAACTGCTCGCGCTGACGGAGCAAATGAGGTGTTTCGTCGACTTTGCTATTCATGGCATTTCCCATCTTGAGTCCGGCAACCGGAAGGTGGTCGCGATGCTGTTCAGAGTACGGCCTGCGGGCAACGAACTACGCCGAACTTGCCCCTTGAGAAATTCGGATCAACTGATTTACCCCTGCCTTTCAACAGATCCTGCGCCGGGATTTGGGCGATGATGAGGCTTCTCTTTTTCCCGCAGGAAATGCCAATGGCCTTGCTCTACAAAGCTGACCCGGTGCGCGGCCAACATTGGCAGGCACTGTTCGCCGAACACGCGCCGGATATCGAATGGCGCTCCTGGCCAGACATCGGCAACCCCAACGACATCGAGTACCTCGCCGCCTGGACAGCACCGGAGGATGTGGCGCAATTGCTGCCTAACCTGAAAGTGCTGTTCGCCCTGTCGGCGGGCGTCGACCAGTTGGACCTGTCCCGCTTACCGCCGGCACTGCCGGTGGTGCGACTGCTCGATCCCGGCATCACCCGTGGCATGTGCGAATACGCCAATTGGGCGGTGCTCAGCCTGCACCGAGACATGTTGCGCTACCGCCAACAGCAGGTTGCGCGCTGCTGGCAGGCGCATCTGTTGCAGCCGGCGGTGAACCGCCGTGTCGGCGTTATGGGCTTGGGGACCCAGGCACAACAGATACTGGCGACCCTGGCGCCTCTGGGGTTCGCGTTGTCGGGATGGGCACGCAGCGCTCACCGGGTGTCGGGGGTGGAGTGTTATGCGGGTGAAGCGCAACTGCCGGCGTTTCTTAGTCAGTGCGATATTCTGCTGTGTGTGTTGCCGCTGACCGAGCAGACCCAAGGCATTCTGGATCGACGGCTGTTTGCCCAACTACCTCGGGGGGCGGCGTTGATCAATATGGGCCGTGGTGCGCATCTGGTTGAAGAGGATTTGCTGGAGGCACTGGGCAGCGGACAGTTGAGTGGCGCCGTATTGGATGTGTTGCAGGAAGAGCCGGCGCCGGCGAGTCATCCGTTTTGGGATCATCCGCAGATTGTGCTGACGCCACATATCGCAGCGATGACCCAACCGCAGACCGCGTTTGGGGTGTTACTGGAGAACATCCGGAGGTTTGAGCGCAGCGAACCGATGATGGGTGAGGTAGATCGATCACTGGGCTACTGATGTATGAGATCAAAATGTGGGAGCAGGCAAGCCCGCTGCCACATTTTTGACCGTGCTCGGCTTAGGAATCGAGCCTTTCAGCGATAGCCAGCCCTACATCCTGTGTCGAACCCTTCCCGCCCAGGTCCGGCGTAATCGGTCCCTCGGCAATCACCGCTGCTATCGCCCGCAAAATCCCATCATGCGCCGCCCGATACCGCGCATCCCCACTCCCCAAAAAGTCCAACATCAACGCCCCCGACCAAATCATCGCAATCGGATTCGCAATGTTCTGCCCATAAATATCCGGCGCCGACCCATGCACCGGCTCAAACAACGACGGAAACCGCCGCTCGGGATCGAGGTTGGCCGACGGCGCAATCCCAATGGTGCCCGCACACGCCGGCCCCAGGTCAGACAAAATATCGCCAAACAGATTCGACGCCACCACCACATCAAACCGGTCCGGCTGCAACACAAACCGCGCACACAGAATGTCGATGTGCTGCTTGTCCCACGTCACCTCGGGATAATTCGCCGCCATCAGCGCCGTGCGCTCATCCCAGTAAGGCATGCTGATGGAGATCCCATTCGACTTGGTCGCCGCCGTCAGGCGTTTGCGCGGGCGAGTCTGGGCCAGGTCAAAGGCGAACTTGAGGATGCGGTCGACGCCACGCCGGGTGAACACCGACTCCTGCAGCACGAACTCATGCTCAGTACCTTCGAACATCTTGCCACCCACCGAGGAATATTCGCCCTCAGTGTTCTCGCGGATCACCACGAAATCGATGTCCCCAGGTTCGCGCCCAGCCAGCGGGCACGGCACGCCGGGGAACAGCCGTACCGGGCGGATGTTCACGTACTGGTCGAAGTCGCGGCGAAATTTGAGCAGCGAGCCCCACAGGGAAATATGGTCCGGGACTTTGTCCGGCCACCCCACGGCACCGAAGTAAATGGCGTCAAAGCCCTTGAGCTGCTCGAACCAGTCTTCGGGCATCATCTGCCCGTGTTCCAGGTAGTAATCGCAGTGGGCCCAGTCGAGCACCTCGATGCTCAGGTTCAAGTCCCACGTCTTGGCCGCCTGCTCTAATACCCGCAGCCCTTCGGGCAGCACCTCCTTGCCGATGCCATCGCCGGCAATCGCGGCGATTCTGAATGCCTTGCTCATGGTGCGTGCCTCGCAAAAATTCAGTTCAACCCGCCGATATGGAAGGCTTTAACTTCAAGGTATTCGTCCAGACCGTACTTGCTGCCCTCGCGCCCCAGGCCCGATTGTTTGATACCGCCAAACGGCGCGACTTCCATCGAGATAATCCCGGTGTTGAGCCCCACCATGCCGAACTCCAGCGCCTCGCCAAAACGCCACGAGCGCTGCAGGTCCTGGGTGAAGTAATAAGCGCCGAGGCCGTACGGTGTGGCGTTGGCGAGGGCGAGTGCCTGGGCCTCGTCGGTAAAGCGCATCAGCGGTGCCACCGGGCCGAAGGTTTCCTCGTTGGCCAGCAACATGCCGGCGTGGGTGTCGCCCAGCACTGTGGGCTGCACAAATTGGCTGTCACCGCTGGGGAGTGTGCCGCACAACAGCTTGGCGCCCTGGCTCAGGGCATCGTCGATATGCCGCGCGACTTTGCTCACCGCAGCGGGGTTGATCAGCGGGCCGATGGTCACGCCGTCTTCCAGGCCATTGCCGACCTTGAGCTTGCCCACCTCCTCCACCAGGCGTGCGGCGAAACGCTCGTAGATACCGGCCTGCACCAGGATGCGGTTGGCGCACACGCAGGTCTGCCCGGCGTTGCGGAATTTGCTCACCATCACCCCGGCCACTGCCTGTTCGAGGTCGGCGTCATCAAACACGATAAACGGCGCATTGCCACCCAGTTCCAGGCTCAGGCGCTTGATGTGCTCGGCACTCTGGCGCATGAGCAAACGGCCGACGGCGGTGGAGCCGGTGAAGGAAATCTTGCGCACCGCCGGGTTGCCGGTCAGCTCTTCACCAATGCCGGTGGGCAGCCCGGTGATGACGTTGAACACCCCGGCAGGAATGCCGACGCGCTCGGCCAGCACCGCCAGGGCCAGGGCCGACAACGGCGTGAGGTCCGATGGCTTGACGATGATCGGACAACCGGCGGCCAGCGCAGGCGCGCATTTGCGCGTGATCATCGCGTTGGGGAAATTCCACGGGGTGATGGCGGCGCACACACCCACGGGTTGCTTGAGGGTCAGCAGGCGGCGATCGCCACTGGGCGCGGGCATGGTTTCGCCATAGACCCGGCGCGCTTCCTCGCCGAACCACTTGACGAACCCGGCACCGTAGCGCACTTCGCCCTTGGCTTCGTTCAGCGGCTTGCCCTGCTCGCAGGTCATGATCAGCGCCAGGTCATCGAGGTTGTCGATCATCGCCTGGTACCAGCGCTCCAACAGCGCCGCGCGCTCTGCTGCGGGGCGGGCGCGCCAGGCGGGCCAGGCACGCTCGGCGGCTTCGATGGCGCGGCGGGTATCCACCGCGTCCATGGCCGGAACCTGGGCTATCAGATGGCGCGTGGCAGGGTTGCGGATGTCCAGGGTAGCGCCGCTGTCGGCGGCGATCCATTGGCCATCTACGTAGGCGCGTTCAGCCAGCAGGCTGGGGTCTTGCAAGCGATTCTTGAGCATGGTCGAGTCCTGATCCGAGACACGCTCCAGTCTAGGGAGATGCCGCGGACGAGGATGCCGAAAGCGCGGTTAAAGCAGCGTGCAGTGCTGAAATTCAGCCCAGTACGGCAGGCTCTGCTAGGCCGTCAACGAACCCAGCAAACCTTGCAAAAAGCGTTCGCCGGCGTCCATCTGGCTGATCTCGATAAACTCGTTGGGCTTGTGCGCCTGCTCGATGGAACCCGGCCCGCACACCACTACTGGCACATCCAGGCGCTGCTTGAACAGGCCGCCTTCGGTGCCGAACGAGACCTTGGAAGTCCCGGTGCCCGGCGCGGCAAATTGCTTGAGAAACCGCACCGCTTCGACGCTGGGGTGCGTGTCCAGGCCGGGGTAGACGTTGACCGTTTCGATCTCGATGGCCGCCACGCTGGACAGCTTCTGCGCCTCGCGCACGATCACTTCGGCGCGCTCGCGCATCTGCTCCAGGAAGTGATCCAGATCGTCGGCCGGCAGGTTGCGCACTTCGAAATCCAGGGTGCACAGGTTGGGCACGATATTCAGCGCCTTGCCGCCGATAATCTGCCCGACATGCACGGTGCTGTAGGGCACGTCGTAGTCGCCGTCCTGGGCGCCGTGTTGTTGCAGGTGCTGCTGGCTCTCGCGCAGGGCGGCGATAAAGTCGCAGGCGACATGGATCGCGTTGACAGAACGGGGTGCCAGCGACGAATGCGCCTCCTGGCCCCGGCAATAGGTGCGGTAGGAACCCTTGCCCTTGTGGCCCAGCACAAATTGCATGTTGGTCGGTTCACCGATCACGCACAAAAACGGCCGCACCGGCGCCAGGTGCAGCACGTCGAGCAAGCGCCGTACGCCGACGCAACCGATCTCTTCGTCATGGGACAGGGCCAGTTGCAGCGGGCGGTTCAGGGTGTGGTCGGCGGCATCGAGCATGGCATCGATGGCCAGGGCGATAAAACCCTTCATGTCGCAACTGCCACGCCCGTAAATGCGCCCGTCCTGCACAGTGGCGGCGAAGGCTGGGAAGGTCCACGCCTGCCCAGCCGCCGGCACCACGTCGGTGTGCCCGGACAGCAACACGCCTGGCTGTGCCTTGGGCCCGGTGCTGGCGAACAGGTTGGCTTTCTTGCCGCTTGGGTCCTTGACGATCAGCGACTCGATGCCTTTGCTCAGCAACAGCTCGCGCACATACTCAATCAAGGCCATGTTCGACTCCGATGACACGGTGTCGAAGGCCATCAGCTTTTTCAGAATCTCGAGAACGCGGGGTTTCATGAGGCCTGGCTCCGTTGCTCGGCAGGTAAGGCAAACCGGGTAATGGAGAACGACTCGATCGGGGTACTGGTGCTGCCGGTGGCGAGCAGCTCGGCCATTACATCGCCGACGCCCGGGCCGAGCTGGAAACCGTGGCCGCAAAAGCCGAACGCGTAGAACAGACCGTCGACGGTGCCACTGGGGCCCATCACAGGCAGCGAGTCCGGCAAATAGCCTTCGATGCCGCTCCACACGCGGATGATATTCAGGTTGCCGACACCCGGCAGCAGGCGGCGCATCTGGCTGACCTGGTTGAGGATGCTGCGCGGTTCCACATAGGCGCGGCGGTTGAGCATGTCCGGCTTGCTGCGGTAACCGCCGCCGATGACGATGTTGCCCCGGGGAATCTGGCGAAAGTAAATCACCTCTTCGGGCACTTTGGTGTACACGCCGATCACGGTGGGCAACGCATAGGGCACCGGCTCGGTCACGGCCATTTGCGGGCCGTGGGTGTCCAGCGGCACCGGTTCGCCGAACTGCGCCGAGAGCTTCTGGCCCCAGGCGCCGGCGGTGATCAACAGTTGCGCGGCATGGAACTGGCGGCCGTCGGTGGTGGTGATATGGAAATCGGCGCCGACCTTCTGCACCTCGGCTACTTCGGTACGTTCTTCGATCTGCGCGCCCAGGCGCCGGGCTGCGCGGGCAAAGGCCGGCGCGGCCAGGCGCGGGTTGGCGTGGCCATCGTGGGGCGCATAGGAGCCGCCCTTGACGTCCGGGCCGAGGAAGCCGAAGCGTTGATGCAGCTCGGCGCCGCGATAAATCTTCAGGTCCAGTTGCGCGGCTTCGGGCGCGGCGGCGTAGGCCTCCAGCTCAGCGATTTCATCTTCGCGGTAACACACGCGCATATGCCCGCTGGGGATGAATTCCAGGTCATCATCGATCAATTCCGGCAGGCGTTTCCACAGCGCCCAGGAGCGGTTGGCCAGGGCCAATTGGCCGAGGAAGCGCCCTTGTCGCCGCACATTGCCGAAATTGACACCGCTGGCGTACTGGCCGATCTGGTCGCGCTCCAGCAGGATCACCGACTGCCCGCGACGACGCAGGAAAAACGCGGTCGCCGAACCCATCACGCCGCCGCCGACAATCACCACATCGGCTTTTTGCACACTCATGACGACACCTCCTCGGTGATCAGCATCGACAGCGGTTTGACCGGTGCCTGGCCGCGCTGGCGACCGACCTCCTGCACCTGTACCCCGGCAGCGGCGGCTATCACTTCGGCCCCGGCCTGGGAGCAATAACGCCCCTGGCAACGGCCCATGCCCACGCGACTGAAGGCCTTGGCGCGGTTGACTTCACAGGCGCCCTTTTGCTTCACCGTGCGGCGTAATTCGCCCGCGCTGATCATCTCGCAGCGGCACACGATGGCGCTGTCCGGCAACGCCTTGGCCTGGTCGCTCGGCCAGGGGAACGCCTGGGCCAAGCCGAGGCGGAATTGGTCCATCACCGCCAGGGCCTGCTGTTGCTCATCGCGCAGGCCGGTGTCCACCGGTTGCTGCAGGTCTTCGAGCAGCGCCAGCGCCACCAGGCGCCCGGCGTGTTCGGCGGCATCGGCGCCGCGAATTTTCGCGCCGTCACCGGCCGCATACACGCCTTTCACCGAGGTGCGGCCGGCGTCATCCGTGGCCAGCCACCATTGGCTGGAGGCCTGATCAAAGGCCATGGCGCAGCCGGCCAGGTCACCCAACTGGGTTTCCGGTCGCAAGTGATAACCCAGCGCAACGGCATCGGCCTGCACCGTGACGGTCTGCCCGTTGCCTGTGATGAAACGTAAACCAGCCACGCCATTGGCGGCATCGCCCATGACTTGCAACGGTTTGATCCCCAGGTGCACCGCCACCTTGGCGCGGTACAGTTGCGCCAGCAACTTGATCCCGGTGAACAGCACGCCAGGCCGCGCCAGCAGTTTGGGCAAGGCCTTGAGGCGCAGGCTCAAGGGAGACGTATCGAGCACCGCCGCCACTTCGGCACCGGCTTTGACGTATTGGCTGGCGACCAGGTACAGCAACGGCCCGCTGCCCATGAACACCACGCGATGGCCGATGGACACGGCCTGGTTTTTCAACGCGATCTGCGCCCCGCCCAGGCTGTAGGTGCCCGCCAGTTGCCAGCCCTCGATAGGCATCAAGCGGTCGGTGGCGCCAGTGCAGAGGACCAGTGCGTCGTAATCCACCGTGCTGTGGCGGCCTTGGCTCGCACAACACAGCTGCCCCGGCGTGAGGTTCCACACCAGGGTGTCGGGGCGGTAGTCGATGGCACCGCGCAGGCGGTCGAAACTCTGGTGAAGGGCCTGGGCCTTGGCGGCCTCGCTGCCGTAAAGCGTCGCGTAGTCGCGGGTGAAACCTTCTGGCTGGCGGCGATAGATCTGGCCACCGTCGCGGCGATTTTCATCAATCAGAATCGGCGTGATACCGGCCCCCAGCAGGGTTTCGGCGCAACGCACCCCGGCCGGCCCAGCGCCCACAATAACTACCCGTGCAGTGGCCATGTCGCCTCCGGTTGTGTGGTAACGATGTCCAGCCCGTCACGAACTTCATTGGAGCACGCTTGCAGGCGTTCGCCGCTGCGGGTCCACACCCAGCAGTCCTGGCACGCGCCCATCAGGCAGAAACCGGCACGGCGCCCGCTGTCGAACTCGGACTGGCGCAGCGCATTGCCCTGGGTCAGCAGCGCGACCATCAGGGTATCGCCCTGCAACGCCTCAACGGCGGCCCCATCCACGGTCAGGCTGACCGTCGGCCGGCCCTGTTCGGCCAACCTCACAAAACGCCCCTTCATGCATAGGCTCCCAAGGTCATGGTCGTGACGCCCTGCTGGGTATTCAGCAACTGGGCGCTGTCGTGGTGGCAAAGGATTTCACCACCGTTGTCCAGAGTGCGGCGGCTCGGCGCGGTGCGGTTGCACAGGCCATCGATGCGCACCGGGCAGCGATTGAGGAAGGTGCACAGTTCCGGCACGTTGGCCCGCTCGCCCACCGTTGGCAGTGCGTCGCACGCAGTGCCGCAGGTTTCCAGCCAGCCTTGGCGCAACTCGGGTACCGAGTGAATCAACAGGTCGGTGTAGGGGTGGAACGGCGGTTCGGCAAACGACTGGCGGCTCCCGGCCTGGACTTTGTGGCCGCTGTACATCACCACAATGTCATCGCACAGCGCACGTACGGTGGAGATGTCGTGGCTGATAAACAAGTACGACACGCCCAGTTGCTGGCGCAGGTCGCGCAGCAGTTCGAGGATCGCCGCGCCCACCACGGTGTCGAGGGCCGAGGTCACTTCATCACAAAGGATCAGGTCGGGTTTGGCCGCCAGTGCCCGGGCCAGGTTGACCCGCTGCTTCTGCCCGCCGGACAGCTCATTGGGCCGGCGTTCGGCCATGGCACGCGGCAGGCGCACCAGGTCCAGAAGTTCGTCGATGCGCGTTTGCAGGGCCGCGCCCTTGAGGCCGAAATACATTTTCAGCGGCCGACTGAGGATCGTCGCCACGCTGTGCATCGGGTTGAGCGCGGTGTCGGCGTTCTGAAACACCATTTGAATCCGGCGGAACTGCTCCGGGGTGCGCTCGGACAAGCTGCCGCCCAGGGGCTGGCCGTCGAACGTCAGCCCGCCAAGGGCCGGGGTCAGTAACCCCGCCACCACGCGGGCCAGGGTGGACTTGCCGGAGCCCGACTCACCGATCACGCCGATGGCCTGGCCTCGACGTACAGTGAGGTCGATGTCTTCCAGCACCCGAATCGACGGCATGCCCTGCATGTTCTTGTTGCCGTAGCCGGCGGTCAGGCCACTGATGGTCAGCAGCGGTACGTCTTCGGCAATCCCGCACGGCGGCCGGATGGTGGTGTCGGGCCGCGCGGCGGCGAGCAGGCTGCGGGTGTACTCATGGCTCGGTTTTTTGAGCAGCGGTGCCGTGGCGCTTTGTTCGAGGATCTGCCCGCCGTTGAGCACCACGATCTGGTCGGCCATCTGCGCCACCACCGCTAGGTCGTGCGAGACATACACCGCTGTGGTACCGCGTTCACGCACCACGCGCTTGAAGGCACGCAGCACGTCGATCTGGGTGGTCACATCGAGCGCCGTGGTCGGCTCGTCGAGCACCACCAGCAGCGGGTCGCTGATCAGCGCCATCGCTGCCATCACCCTTTGCAACTGCCCGCCGGAAACCTGGTGCGGGTAGCGTTGGCCGATGCGTTCCGGGCCTGGTAGCGCCAGGTCGCGGAACAACCCGATGGCCTTGGCTTGCAGTTCAGCCCGGGCGCCCAGGCCATGGATCAACGCGCCCTCCACCACTTGATCGATGAGCCTTTTGGCCGGGTTGAACGCCGCCGCCGCACTTTGCGCGATATAGGACACGCGGTTGCCGCGCAAGCCTTGCAGTTGCTGTTCGCTCAGCGCGAGCATGTCGTGCTCACCGACTTGCACCACCCCGCCGGACAGCCGACAACCGCGCCGCGCGTAGCCAAGCAGCGCCAGGGCGATGGTGGTCTTGCCCGAACCGGACTCGCCGATCAACGCCAGCACTTCACCTTTTTTCAGGGAAAAGCTCACCCCCTTGACGATTTCCACCTCGCCGCGCTCGTCGCCGGCGACCACGCGCAGGTCTTCCACGCGAATCAATTCGGTCATATCAATGGCCTCCCGTGCGTCGACTACGTCGGGACGACAGATAGTCGATCAGCAGATTCACACTGATGGTCAGGGTGCCGATGGCCAGCGCCGGAATGATGATCGCCAGCGCGCCCTGGTTGAGGCCGCCGATGTTTTCGCGGACCAGCGAGCCGAGGTCGGCATCCGGCGGTTGCACGCCGAGCCCCAGAAAACTCATGCCGCTGAGCAACAGCACAATGTAGCCGAAACGCAGGCCCAGGTCGGTCAATACCGGGTTGAGCATATTCGGCAGGATTTCCATGCACGCCACGTATAACCGGCGCTCGCCGCGGGTACGTGCGACCTGCACGTACTCCAGGGCTTCGATGTTGACCGCCACGCTGCGGGCCACGCGAAACGAGCCCGGGATATAGCTGATCACGGCCGTACAGATCAGCAGCGTCACCGATGACCCAAAAGCCGAGACCATGATCAGGGCAAGCATTTTGCTCGGGATCGAGATGAAGGCGTCCATGATGCGGCTGATGATTTCGTCCAGCCACTTGGGCGAGACCACCGACAACAGCGCGCAACCGGTGCCGAAGGTGCTGGCCAGCAAGGCCGCCACCAGGGCCAGGCCAACGGTGAATCGCGCGCCGACCAGCACCCGGCTGAGCATGTCGCGTCCCAGGTAATCGGTGCCGAACGGATGGGTGAGGCTGAAGCCTTCGAAGATGTTATCGGACACCACCTCACCCACCGGATGGGGCGCCAACCACGGGCCAAACAGCGCCACCAGCAGCCAGGCGACGCACACCACGCCACCCACCAGCCCCAGCCAGGACGGGCCACTGGAAGCCTTGGCGAGCGCCAGGGCGGAGGAGACAGGCTTGGACTTCGCAATGAGATTATTCATTGGTTTCTCAGCCTCGGATTGGACAGGATCGCGCACAGGTCGGCGAGCAGCACCAGGCCCAGGTAAGCCGCGCAGAACAACATGGTGCACGCCTGCACCAGCGCCATGTCGCGGTTGGTCACGGCATCGACCATCAAGCTGGCAATCCCGGGATAGTTGAAGATGGTTTCGACGATCACCACCCCGCCCAACAGGTACGAAAGGCTCAGGGCGATGGCGTTGGCAATCGGCCCGATCGCGTTGGGCAAGGCATGGCGCAGCACAATACGTATCGGGCTGACGCCTTTGAGGCGGGCCATTTCCACGTACGGACTGTCGAGCTGGTCGATCACGGCGGCGCGGGTCATGCGCGCCATTTGCGCGACGATCACGCAGCACAGCGTCATCACCGGCAAGGCATAGGTACGCAGAAACTGCAGCGGCGAGCTGATGTCGCTGGCGTAGGACAACGCCGACAACCAACCCAGATTGACCGCAAAAATCAGCACCGCCAGGGTCGCCACCAGAAACTCCGGCACCGCGACCATCGCCAGGGTAACGAAGCTCAGGCAGCTGTCGATGCGCCCGCCCCGGCCCATCGCCGAGCCGATACCCAGCACCAGTGCCACCGGCACCGAGACCAGCGCCGTGGCGCCCGCCAGCATCAGGGTATTCGGCACCCGGCCCGCCATCAGTTCACCCACCGGCATGGCGTTCGAAACCGACACGCCCATGTCACCGGTGAGCAGGCTCATCAACCAGTGCAGGTACCGCAACACACCGGGCTGGTCCAACCCCAGTTTCAGGCGCAGGGCCGCCACCTGTTCAGGGGTGGCGAACTGGCCCAGGGATTGTTGCGCCGCGTCCCCCGGCAGTACCGCCGTGATCGCAAACACGACCATGGACACGATCAACAAGGTCACGACCCCAGCGCCCAGCCGCCGGCCGATCAACCACAGTGTATTGCTATTCATCGCACTGCCCCCTCACGCGTCCAACCACACCTGCTCGGCAAACATGTAGCCCATGAAACCGCCCAGCGGGTTGGTGCCGTAGCCTTTGATGCGCTGGTCGACACCATCGATGTTGCTGATAAATACCGGCACGCCGATGCCGCAGTGGTCGTGCACCAGGGTCTGCATGTCGCCATACATTTTGGCGCGCTTGGCGTCATCGGTTTCGCCACGGGCCAGCATCAGCAACTGGTCGAACTGATCGTTCTGCCAGCCGGATTCGTTCCACGGCGCCTTGGACTGGAAGAACTGCGAGAACATCACGTCGGCATTCGGCCGGGGGTTGATGTTGCCGAAGCTCAACGGATGCTTCATCCAGTGGTTGGACCAGTAGCCGTCGCTTGGCAGGCGGTTCACGTCCAGCTTGAGCCCGGCCTGTTTGGCCGATTGCTGCAACAGCACAGCAATGTCCACCGAACCGGTAGCAGCAGGCGACGCCATCACGGGCATGGTGATGCTTTCCATGCCGGCTTTCTTCAGCAGGAACTTGGCTTTTTCCGGATCGTAGACCGTCTGCGGCAAGTCGCTGTTGAAGTAGCGCGAACCAGGCGCAATCGGGTGGTCGTTACCGACCACGGCAAAGCCACGGAACACCGCGGACTTGACCTGCTCACGGTCGAGCAGCAGCTTCATGGCCTGGGTGAATTCCGGGCTTTTGCCGGGCAACTGGTCCTGGCGAATGATCAAGTCAGTGTAGTTGCCCGACGGCGCGTCCACGACCCGATGTTTGGCACTCGCGGCAATGCGCGTGGTGGAACGCGGGTTGACTTCGTTGATCATGTGCACGTCGCCCGACAGCAGCGCGTTGACCCGCGATGGCTCATCGGCGATGGCAATGAATTCGATTTCGTCGAGGTACGGCAGCCCCGGTTTCCAGTAGCTCTTGTTGCGCACGGCAATCGAACGCACGCCGGGCTTGAACTCACCCACCGTGAACGGTCCGGTGCCGATGCCTTTATTGAAGTCGGTGGTGCCCTCTGGGACGATCAACAGGTGCGACACCGCCAGAATCGACGGCAGCTCGGCGTTGGGCGCGCTGAGGCGAATCTGCACTTCGTTCGGGCCGCTGGCCTTGATCTCGGCAAACTGCTCCATCAGCGGCATGACCTTGGAACCCGTCAGCGGGTCTTTGTGGCGGCTCAGGGAGAACACCACGTCGGCAGCCGTCAGGCTCTTGCCGTTGTGGAAGGTCACGTCCTTGCGCAGGGTAATCGTCCACAGGGTTGCGTCGGTATTGTCGATGCGCTCGGCCAGTTCCGGTTGCGGCACCAAGTGCTTATCGAAACGGGTCAGGCCGTTATAGAACATGTAGTGACGAGCGTAGTCGGTGGACAACGCGCCCTTGGCCGGGTCGAGGGTATCGGCGGTGGAGCTGGACATACCGGCCACGCGGATCTTGCCGCCCGGCTTGCCTTTGCCCTCAGCCGCCGCTTCATCGGCGAACAACTTGCCGGCGGGGCCGAACAGGCTGCCCGCACCCGCGGCGGCGACACCGGCAACGCCAAGCATTTGCAGGGCGTTGCGGCGCGACATGCCACGGTTGAGACTTTCGAACACCCGCAGGCTCTCCTGGCCGGAGATGAGCTCGGGTGTGTTTTTGTTGTCAGTCATATCAAGGCTACCTGTCGATAATCGGAAGAATCGAGTGCTCACGGATGTCCGGAGCGTCCTGGAAACACAAACGACGGTGACGCAACAACGGCAACTCAGTGCAGATAGTCCTGGAAGCGGTAATAAGCCCCCACGAACGGCAGGAACCAGGGCTTGCCGAAGTGGCCGGGAATCGCCGGCCATTCCAGTTCGCGCCAAGGGTTGGCGGCCGCATTGCCGGCCATCACCTCGGCCATCACCTGGCCCATGTGCACCGACATCTGTACGCCATGGCCGCTGTAGCCCATGGAGTGGAACACGCCGCCATGCTGGCCGGCGCGGGGCAGGCGGTCGGACGTCATGTCCACCAGGCCGCCCCAGCAGTAGTCGATCTTCACCTGTGCCAACTGCGGGAACATGTTGAGCATCGCCGCTTGCAGCACCTTGCCGCTCTTGGCGTCGGAAACGCTGTCGGACATGGCAAACCGCGCACGTCCGCCAAACAGCAGGCGGTTGTCCGGGGTCAGGCGAAAGTAGTTGCCGATCATGCGGCTGGTGACATAGGCGCGCCGCTGCGGCAGCAACTGGTCGATCAGCGCCTGGGGCAAGACTTCGGTGGCGATGACAAAACTGCCCACTGGCACGATGCGCCGGCGGTACCAGCCGAGGTCACCATGCTGGCAGGCGCCGGTGGCCAGCAGCACTTGCCCGGCATGCAGCGAACCCTTGGCGGTGTTGACCTGATAGCCACCGGCCTGGGCCTTCCAGTCCTTGACCTGGGTGTGCTCGTAAATCATCGCACCACGCCGCGCCGCCGCTTCGGCCAAACCGACGCCAAAGCGGCCGACGTGCATCTGCACGCCGTTGCGCTGCAGCAAGCCGCCATGGAACTGCGCCGAATTGACTTCGGCACGGGTCTGCTCGGCACTGAGCAACTCGACCTCGGCATCCACCTCCTGGCGGATTAGCTCGCAAGTGCGGGCCAGGCCTTCGTAGTGCATCGGCTTGGCCGCCAGCTTGAGCTTGCCGTTGCGCACCAGGTCACAGGCGATCCCTTCCTGTTCGACCAGCGAAACCACGGTCTGCACCGCACTTTCATAAGCCTGGTAATAGGCGCGCGCCTTGGCAGCACCGAGGCTGGCGTGCAGCCCGGCATAGTCCTGGGCCACCCCGGTGTTGCACTGCCCACCGTTGCGCCCCGAGGCCTCACCGATCACCCGCCCGGCGTCGAGCACCACCACGCTGGCGCCCTTGAGCGCCAGTGCCCGCGCCGCCGCCAGGCCGGTGAACCCACCGCCGACCACAGCCACGTCGACCTGCCGGGGCAAGCCGCCCAGCTGGGCACCGGTAAACGCCGGTGCGGTGTCGAGCCAATAGGATTCACTGCCCATGTCTTACCCCTTGTGGACGTTACAGACCGACCAGTGCCGGCAACCCGCCGATATCGGTGATCTGCTGGTAGCCGTAGGACGCGTTGGCCGGCGCCTCATGGCCTCGGGCAACAAACGCCTTGTTTTTGATTTTCATGTCATGGGCCGACATCAGGTCATAACGGAAGCTGGAAGACACATGCAAGATGTCTTCCGGGCCGCAACCGAGGTTATCGAGCATGAACTCGAACGCTGCCAGACGAGGCTTGTAGGCCTGCGCCTGCTCAGCGGTGAATACCTTGTGGAACGGCGCGCCGAGCTTGTCGACGTTGGACATGATTTGACTGTCGCTGGCATTGGAGAAGATCACCAGGGGGATCTTGTCGGCAATCTTCGATAGACCGGCCGGCACGTCCGCATGGGGGCCCCAGGTCGGCACGGCGTCGTAATACAGCTGGCCTTCCTCGCGATAGTCGATACCCCAGCGCTTGCAGGTACGGGCCAGGGCGGTCTTGAGAATTTCATCGTAGGGGCGCCAGTCGCCCATGACCTGGTCCAGGCGGTAGGCAGAGAAGTCCTTGACGAACTGATCCATCTGCTCAGCAGTGATGCGATCGGCGAACAACTCGCGGGTCATGGTGCCCATATGGAAGTTGGTCAGCGTACCGTAGCAGTCGAACGTAATGAATTTTGGACGAAGAAAGCTCATTGAGTGCGGTCCTGAAGTCAGTTGAGTGTGGCAAGCGTTCGCTACCCTGGCGGCGCGTCGGCCTCGTTGCAGCACAGGTTCATTACACCACTGTGAAATCAGCATATGCCGTCTAAAACGACCTTCACTCAATACAAACCACCGTTTTGGTGGCCGGGCTCAGCAGACTTTGCGGTGCGCGCCAGGCTTGGGCAGGGCCTGTGTTTGTGCGCTTTTAGGGGGCTTTTTGGGGTAGAGAGGCTTAAGGACGGGGGTGGGGGGCGGCAGAAACTGTGGCGAGTATGGATGCGTACATAGCCGAGACCGCAGAACGGATATGTGTGTGGAAAACCGCCTTGGCATTTGCTGCTGCCCCCCCACCCCATTTAAGTAGTAACTGTGGCCGCGCAACACACAGCCCAAGGAATCTACCGAATATTCCCGCCCCCCTTGCCAGCCTCAAAACCAGGTGGGATACAAGCAACCGAACGCCGCAAAAACAACGCTCTATGGAGGCTAGCCATGTCCGCCCTGCCACACCCTGCTTATATCTACCGCCCAATGACCGTAGCCGACCTCCCGGCCGCCCACGCCCTGTCGGTACAACTCAAATGGCCCCACCGCCTGGAAGACTGGGCGATGCTGCACCGGGTCAGCGACGGCTTCGTGGTGATGGACGGCGAGCGACTGATCGGCAGCGCCTTCACCTGCCCCCAGGGCGATTACGCCACCATCGGTTTGGTGATCGTCAGCAATGACTACCAGGGCCAGGGCATCGGCCGCCGCTTGATGGAAAAGGCCCTCGCCGCTTGCGGTACGCGCACGCCGGTGCTCAACGCCACCCTCGCAGGCGCGCCGTTATACGCCAGCCAAGGGTTTGTCGAATTCGGACGGGTGCAGCAGCATCAGGGCCAGGCGTTGGTGCCCGCCCTGCCGGCGCTGGCCGACGGCGAAAGCTGCCGCGCCCTGCACGCCGATGATCACGCCAGCCTGCTCGCGCTGGCCAAAGCCGCCAGCGGCCTGGACCGGCGCGAGGTACTGCGTGACCTGCAGGTGGAGCACGCTGTGGGCATTGAGCGCGACGGCCAGTTGAGCGGCTTTGCCCTGCTGCGGCCATTTGGTCGCGGCCGCTGCATCGGCCCGGTGGTGGCCGAAACCATCGAGCAGGCCAAGCATCTGATCGCCACGTTGCTCGCCCAGGTGCCGGACACCTTTGTACGCATCGACATCCCCGTCGCCTGCGGCCTCAGTGACTGGCTCGAACAGGCTGGCCTCGAGAACATCGACACCGTCGCGCAGATGGCCCTGGGCACGCCGCCCCAGGCCAGCCAAGGCGTACATCCCTTTGCCCTGATCACCCAGGCGATCGGCTGACTTTCCTCCCGGAGCACTCCCCATGTCATCTCCCCGTATCCTGCTGTTGGCGCGCGCCGACGGCAGCCGCGTTGCCACGGCCTTCAACACTGGCGCCCTGAGCGCGCTGGACCCGTTCGGCGACAGCCGCCAACTCGCCTGGCTGGGCGACGATGGCGTGTCCGCAGGCCTGGTGCCGTTCAGCGGCGACGCCGTGATCGAAGACTTCCCCCACAGTGAAACGCTGGTGGTGCACGCAGGCCATGTGGTGCTCAGCAGTGCAGAACACACGTTGGAACTGGACGTCGGTGCCAGCGCCGTGATCGGCCGTGGCACTCGCCTCACGGTGCAGGCAAGCGCAGGCAGCATATGGGCGTTCTGCGCCGTCGACCAAGCCGATGCCCCCGTCTGCCCGGGCCTGACCCTGCTCGACCGGTACACCCTGCTCAATCCCTCTGCCGCGCCGGAACCGCAGATCCTGATCGGGCCCACCCCGCAGTGCCGCGCGCTGAACCTGTTCGACGATGCGCTGACCGAGTTGCGCATCGGCATCTGGGACTCGACGCCCTACGCCCGCCACGGCCGCCCGCACAAACTGCATGAATTGATGCACCTGCTCGAAGGCAGCGTCACCCTGCAAAACAACGAGGGTGGCGAGGTCACGGTCAATACCGGCGACACGGTGTTCGTGGCCAAGGGCGCGCCCTGCGCCTGGACCAGCAGGGTGTATGTACGCAAGGTCTACGCGGTGAAATAAGGCGCAAATCAAGTTTTCAACGCGTCTTCCAAGAACGCCACCAATGCCTGTACGCGCGGGTTGCGCAGTTTTCGCGACGGCACCAGCAGGATGATCGGTGCACTGTCAAAGCGCCAATCCGCCAACACGCGCACCAGGCTGCCGCTGGCCACGGCGTCACTGACATCCCACTGCGAACGCAGCACCAATCCCAAGCCCTGCTCGGCCCAACGCCGGGCAACGCTGCCATCGTTGCTCAACAACGAGGGCTCTATGCGCAGCGTCTTGCGGCCCTGGCCCTTGCGCAGGTGCCACAGCGTGACGTCCTCATCATTTTCCCGAATGCAAATGCAGCGATGGGCCGAGAGCTGGTCCGGCGAGGACGGCACACCGTGCGCGTGCAGGTAGGCCGGGCTCGCGCATAACCATCGCTCGTTTGGCGTGAGCGGCCGCGCCGTCCACTGGCTGTCATTGAGATGGCCGATGTGAATCACCGCATCGCTGTCATGACGATCAGGCCAGGGTGTCTCACGCAAATCCAGGTGCAGGCACAGCTGCGGATGCACTCTGGCAAACCGCGCCAACAACGGTGCGATGCGCTGCCGCCCATAGCCAAATGGCGCCGCCAACCTCAAGGTGCCTACCAGCGTTTCGTCTTTTTGCCTGAACGAATCCGGCAGCGCGTCAAGCTGTTCCAGCAACAGCGCGCTTTCCCGCGAGAACCGCTCGCCCTCCGTCGTAAGGCTCAGGCGCCGCGCATCGCGATTGGCCAGGGTCAGCCCCAGCAGCGTCTCCAACTTGCGCAGGCGCATGGAGAGTGCCGGCGGCGAGACATTCAGTGTTCTGGCGGCGGCACTCAGCGATTCGGAGCGTGCAAGGGTGACGGCCAGTCGCAGGTCTTCGATGGAAATCATTCAATTTTACTTAATGATTGATTAGCCTTGATTGAACCACAGGTTAATGACAGCTGAGTAGAGTGCAGGCTGTATCCAGCCACTCGAGCGCCGACATGTCCATGCCGATTGCATCCCTCAACACACCTGCCGCACTGGTCGATATCCCGCAGATGCAGCGCAATATCCAGCGTATGCAACAGCGAATGAGCAGCCTGGGCGTGCGTTTGCGCCCGCACATCAAAACCAGCAAGTGCCTGCCGGTGATCCACGCACAGATTGCCGCTGGGGCCAGTGGCGTCACGGTTTCCACCCTCAAAGAAGCGGAGCATTGTTTCGCCGCAGGTATCAGCGATGTGTTCTATGCCGTTGCCATAGCACCGAACAAACTGCCGCAGGCCCTCGCGCTGCGGCGCAAGGGTTGCAACCTGAGCCTGCTCACCGACAGCGTCTCGGGCGCCCAGGCCATCGTCGCTTTCGGTCAGCAGCATGACGAACGCCTCGACGTATGGATCGAAATCGATTGCGACGGCCATCGCTCCGGCCTGGCCGCGCATGACCCTGTACTGATCGACGTCGCGCGCATCCTCAACGACGGCGGCATGCAACTGCGCGGCGTGATGACCCACGCCGGCTCCAGTTACGAACTCGACAGCCTTGAACCCCTGCAAGCACTGGCCGAACAGGAACGCCTGCTGTGCGTACGCGCCGCAGAAAATATCCGCGCAACCGGGCTGGCGTGCCCGGAGGTCAGCATCGGCTCAACCCCCACCGCCCTCTCGGCGCTGAACCTGGATGGCGTCACCGAAGTGCGCGCAGGCGTGTATGTGTTCTTCGACCTGGTGATGCGCAACATCGGCGTGTGCGAGGCCGACGAGTTGGCGCTGAGCGTACTGACCACGGTCATCGGCCATCAGCCGGATAAAGGCTGGATCATCACCGACGCCGGCTGGATGGCCATGAGTCGTGACCGTGGCACACAGCGTCAGCGTCAGGACTTCGGTTACGGCCAAGTGTGCACCGAAGCCGGTGCCTGGATCGACGGCGCGCAGGTCACCGGCGCCAATCAGGAACACGGCATCATCACCCTGGGCGCTGGCAACGGTGACGAGCTTGTCGCGCGCTTCCCCGTCGGCAGTCGGCTACGCATCCTGCCCAATCATGCCTGTGCCACCGGCGCGCAGTTCCCGGATTATCATGCCGTGGATGCCGACGGCCTGGCGCACACCTGGAGTCGCCTGCATGGCTGGTAACCCAATCCACTTGATTCATAGCCCCCACGCGGCAGCGCCGGGCGGGCATTATTCCCAGGCGGTAGCGCACGAGGGAGTGCTGTATGTGTCCGGGCAACTGCCGGTACGCGCCAATGGCGAGCACAGCAGCGATCAGCCGTTCGAGGTTCAAGCGTCGATTGCCCTGGATAACCTGGTGGCGATTCTGGCCGAAGCGGGCCTAAGCCCCCATGATCTGCTCAAAGTGACGGTGTACGTCGTCGGGATAGAACACTGGCCCGCCTTTGACCAGCTTTACGCGCATTACCTGGGTGCCCATAAGCCGGCCCGCGCCGTAGTGCCCGTGCCGGTGCTGCATCATGGTTACCTGATCGAAATCGAAGCCGTGGCCCGTGGCGCACAGGAGCAGCCCTCATGAACGCGCAAAAAAGCGATGTGCTGATCATCGGCGGCGGCATCATGGGCGCATCGTCGGCGTTTTTCCTGCGCCGGCGCGGCTGCTCGGTCACGCTGCTGGAACGCGACCAGATCGGTCAGTACGCCAGCGGTGTGAACTTCGGCAATGTTCGCCGTCAGGGCCGCTACCTGGGGCAGCTGGAACTGGCCAATCGTTCATGGGCACTGTGGAAACGCCTGCCGGAACTGATCGACGATGACCTGGAATTCATTCCCAGCGGGCACATGCGTGTGTGCTATCGCGAAGATGAAATCGCCGAGCTTGAGGCCTACGCCGCCGCGCCGGAAGCCGCACAACTGGACCTCAAAATCTATCGCGACGCCGAGCTGCACCGGCGCTTCGGCTTCCTCGGCCCAGACGTCAAGGGCGGCTCCTACGCGCCCCATGACGGCCACGCCAACCCGCGTCTGGCCGCGCCGGCGTTTGCCCGCGCAGCCCGGCGCCTCGGTGCGCGGATCGAAGAAAAAACCGAAGTCGCCGACGTGGAAAAGGTCAATGGCCAGTTCCACGCCACCACCACCGACGGGCAGCTGTTCGTCGCCGAGCAGCTATTGATTACCGCCGGTGCCTGGGCCGCCCGCTTGTCCGAGCGCTTTGGCGAGCCGGTGCCGCTGGAGCCCAACGGCCCGCAGATGTCGGTCACCGAACCGGTGCCCTACGCCTTGCCCACCGTGATCGGCGTATTTACCAAGATCAAGGAAGAGGTGATCTACTTCCGGCAGATCCCGCGCGGCAACATCATCATCGGCGGCGGCAACCGCTGCACCCCGGACATGCTCAACCGACGCGCGTTTTTCAAGCCCGAAAGCCTGCTCAACCAGATGCGCCAGATGAAACGGCTGTTACCGGGCGCCGAGAAGCTGAACATCATCCGCGTGTGGAGCGGTATCGAGAGCTACACACCGGACTCCCTGCCGGTGATGGGCCCCAGCGGCAGCGTGGATGGGCTGTTTTATGCGTTTGGCTTCTGCGGCCACGGCTTCCAGCTCGGCCCGGGCGTGGGGGATGTGATGGCCGAACTGATCAGTACCGGCAGCACCAGCACCTTGATCAGTCCGTTCGATATCCGCCGTTTTACCCAACCTTCGACGGTGCCTGCAAACGCCCCCACCACAGGAAAACTGATATGAGCCACGCCTACGTTTATCGCACGGTCACCGCCGCCGACATGCCCGCCGCCCACGCGCTCTCCGTGCACCTGAAATGGCCGCACCGCGAGGAAGATTGGGCGATGGTACAGCGCACTTCCGAAGGCTTCGTCGCGGAACATGACGGTGCGTTAGTGGGCGTGGCGTTCGCCTGCCATCAGGGCGCTTATTCCTCGATCGGCCTGGTGATCGTCAGCGATCAGCACCAGTGCAAAGGCATCGGACGCCACCTGATGAACCTGTGCCTGGACGCCGTGGCCCCGCGCACACCGATCCTCAATGCCACCGAGTCAGGCGCGCCACTTTACGCAAGCATGGGTTTCGTCGACTTCGCGCGAATCCAGCAACATCAAGGCGTACCGCAGACGCTGGCGCCGGTACCCTTGATCGAGCATTCACACTGCCGTGTACTGAGCCTGGCCGAGTACCCCAAGGTCATCGAACTGGCCAATGCCGGCAGCGGGCTGGACCGCACCGTAGTCCTCAACGATCTGCTGCCAACCGCCGAACATGTGGTGGGCATCGAGGTGCATGGGCAACTGGAAGGTTGTGCCCTGCTCCGCCGATTTGGTCGTGGCCACATCATTGGCCCCGTGGTCGCGCGCAACCAGGAACAGGCACGCCAGTTGATCACCCACCTGCTGCGGTTGATCCCGGGCGCCTTCGTGCGCTTCGACATTCCAACCGCATGCGGGTTGGCCGACTGGTTGGAGAGCCTGGGGCTGCCATGCGTGGATAAAGCGCCGCGAATGGTGCTCGGGGTGCAGCCACAACCGAGCGGCGGCATCACCCAGTTTGCGCTGGTGACGCAAGCAATCGGCTAGGTCGCAAAGCCAGCCTGCCAGATTCAGCAGATTATCCCTTGCAGCGTTGAATAACGGCATCTTTGGGCTGGAACCTTTTGCTAGCTTAGCGAGACACCGAGCCGTGCTGTTCGCAGCGCCTATTACCGATCCAGGGAGCCAGTTGGATGACCACACACGCTTCGAACAGCTACAGCATTGTTGCGCAACCGTCTCAGCAGTTTTACATCAACGGCCGCTGGGTTGCCCCGATCATTGCGGCCAGTTTGCCGGTGGTCAATCCAGCCAGTGAAGAGGTGGTAGCACAGGTCGCACGCGGGTCTGCCGAGGATGTGGATCTGGCCGTCGAGGCAGCACTCGCGGCGTTTGCCGATTGGTCGGCTACGTCCCCGGCGTCCAGAGCGCAGGTGCTCGGAAAAATCTACGAGCTTATCCTTGAGCGCAAAGAGCAGCTTGCGCAGGCACTCTCCCTGGAAATGGGCGCGGCCATCGGCTTCGCTCGGGCGATGCAAGTGCCGCTGGCGGCCGAACACGTTCGGGTAGCGCGTGACTTGCTGTCCAGCTATCGCTTCCAGACGGTTGAAGGCGGTACCGCCATCAAGCGCGAACCCATAGGCGTCTGCGGTCTTATAACGCCGTGGAACTGGCCGTTGTATCAAATCACCGCGAAAGTCGCCCCGGCCATAGCCGCCGGCTGCACCGTGGTATTAAAACCCAGCGAACTGTCACCGCTGAGCGCCCTGCTGTTTGCACAGCTGGTGCATGACGCAGGCCTGCCGCCTGGGGTATTCAACCTGGTGAACGGAAGCGGTGCCGAGGTCGGCGCAGCAATGGCGGCACATCCGGATATCGACATGATCTCGATCACCGGCTCCAACCGCGCCGGCGCGCTGGTTGCCCATGCGGCGGCCCCTACGGTAAAACGCGTCACCCAGGAACTGGGGGGCAAGTCGCCGAATGTGCTGCTTCCCGATGCTGACTTCGGCAAAGCCGTACCGCTGGGGGTGATGTCGGCGTTTCGCAACGTCGGCCAATCGTGCAGTGCCCCGACCCGCATGATCGTGCCAAAAAACCGCTTGGCCGAGGTCGAAGCCCTGGCGGCGGCCACCGCGAATGCGCTCATCGTTGGCGACCCGCAATCCGAAGAAACGCAGTTGGGCCCGATTGCCAATGAAGCGCAGTTCAATCGCGTCCAGGCGATGATCCAGGCAGGCCTCGACGAGGGTGCGAAACTGGTGTGCGGTGGGCCTGGGCGTGTGGCCGGTTTTGACAAGGGTTTCTATACCCGCCCCACGGTTTTCTCCGACGTGAACAGCGCCATGCGCATTGCCCAGGAAGAAATCTTCGGCCCGGTGCTGTGCATCATTGCGTATGAGACAGTAGATGAAGCGGTCGCCATTGCCAACGACACGGTATATGGGCTGGGCGCCCATGTTCAGGCCCAGGACCTGACATTGGCACGCGCCGTGGCATCGCGTATCCGCGCCGGGCAAGTGCATCTGAACTACCCCGCCTGGAACCCGATGGCCCCGTTCGGCGGCTACAAGCGATCGGGCAACGGACGCGAGTATGGCGTGCAGGGTTTTGAGGAGTACCTGGAAACCAAAGCCATTGTGGGGTTTGGTGAATGACTAATGGGCCTATCGCGAGGGAGCTTGCTCCCGTGACGGACTGTGCCCAACTGATATTCAACCTGCAACACTACGATCCAAATATGGGAGAGGATTTGATCCCGAAGGCGGCCGGTAGGCCGACGCCCGTCGTTGCTGCTTGTGCCAAAGCCAACGCTAGCTCACAGATCCAAAATATCCGTGGAAGGGGGTCATTTTGCAGGCATGAAAAAGCCCAATCTTTTCAGATTGGGCTAAGTCATTAAATTATAGGGTCAGCACGGAGTAATTCCGTGCACTAAACGCCTGGCACTCCAAACACCGGGTAGCTGGATAATAAAAATTATGTACGTCAGACATCGCTGCTGCACGAACAGAAACCCGGCACGAGGCCGGGTGATCCTGAGTGGGATAACGCAGCTCACCCGTTCCAACATCTGTCAGAACCAACAAACGTAACCCGAGTGTCGTCTGAAGTTGACCGGCGTAATTTCACATCCTCGATAGCAACTCCGACAGCTAGTCCATACGCAAATAAGGGTTGTTACCCACGTGGGGGGCTAGGGATGGGCCACAACGTCTAGGTCCGAGGCAGGATTCAGCTCCAGCCCTCCGACTTTTACCAGAGAGTAGCGAAACATCTGACTGAACGAGGTAGCGCATTTTTTACCATGGTGAAGGCTTTTTGTTGCTCGATGGTGCTGAGGATGCCCAGCAGGTCGTGCCGGGTGACGCCTTTGATTGGGCGCTCACCCAAGATGGGAAGGACGTCTTTTATGAAGACCCTGAGGATCTGAGATGGAGTGCTCTGGCGCCCTTCCTTTAGGCTCAGCCTGCGGAACGCCACCCACTGATCGAACACGGCCTCGAAGGTATGCTCTGTCGCAAAACGAACAGCACGGCGCTGCTGTTTACGGTGCTCATAGGGATTGATGCCTTGGGCAACCAAGGCACACGCGTCATCAAGACGGGTACGCGCTTCTTTGAGGCTAATTTGCGGGTAACAACCCAAGGACATGCGCTTCTGCTTGCCCGTTCAGTAGCAACGGAAAAGCCAGATCTTTGCACCGCTGGCCGTCACATTGAGCGTGAGGCCGCCACTGTCATCGAGCGTGTAGTCAATACCAGTGATTCGGGCGTGCCGAATAGACATTTCTGAAAGTGCCATCGCGAGCTCCTGAACAGAGTCAGGGCCAGATGTTCATCTCGCTACGCAAACTGCTCCAGCAACAAACCGATTCCGTACGCGTCAGAATCCTGGACTTAATCCAGGACTTAAACGCACCGGATAGTGCCGGATTTCAGTGGTTCCCGCCGGAACGAAAAAAGGACCCGAAGGTCCTTATTTCAATCGCTTACAGAATTCAGTGAAACTCTGCAGCGCTATGTTTGGAGCGGGAAACGAGACTCGAACTCGCGACCCCGACCTTGGCAAGGTCGTGCTCTACCAACTGAGCTATTCCCGCGTCTTGGTGATGCGCATTCTATAGAATCCTCAGCACCCGTCAACCCCTTGATTCAAAAAAGTTTTATTTTTTTTCAACGGTGGTCCGCAGGTGAGGCCAGGCAGCGCGTAAATACTGGAGCATGGACCACAGCGTCAGGCCGGCGGCGACAAGTAGCAAGGCGTAGCCCAGCAAGACCCAGAAGGAGAAGTCCGACGGGTTGGCCAGCAGGATCACCAGCGCGAGCATTTGCGCGGCGGTTTTCCATTTGCCCATGTTCGACACGGCGACGTGGGCGCGGGCGCCGATTTCGGCCATCCATTCGCGCAGGGCCGAAACGACGATCTCGCGGCCGATGATCACCGCAGCCGGCAGGGTCAGCCACAGGTTGCCGTGTTCCTGCACCAGCAGCACGAGGGCGACGGCTACCATCAGTTTGTCAGCCACCGGGTCGAGGAACGCGCCGAACGGCGTGCTCTGTTCCAGGCGGCGGGCCAGGTAGCCGTCAAGCCAGTCGGTGGCGGCAGCAACGGCGAACACCGAACTGGAGGCCATGTAGCTCCATTCGTAAGGCAAATAGAACAACAAAATGAAAATCGGGATAAGCAGGACGCGTAGAACGGTGATCAGATTAGGGATATTCATCGGCACAACTGGCTACGAGGTGAGAAGGCATTCTACTCG
>Ga0209913_1000512_pt1 | contig 31876 bp, 35 predicted proteins | sample PersoiDNA2013203_FD_185805 | JGI IMG/M metagenome (GOLD analysis project Ga0209913, IMG submission 185805) | Permafrost soil microbial communities from the Arctic, to analyse light accelerated degradation of dissolved organic matter (DOM) -... | ecosystem: Environmental > Terrestrial > Soil >... | reverse complement strand
GTCATGAAACTGGTGCGCTGCAATGGCCAGTCGGTGGCGAAATTGTCGGATTCGCCGGGCAAGACCCTGTGCAAGGATGAAACCTTCCTCGCGTATCTGCGGCAGGTGTTTCACCATCCTGCCGTCCAAGCGCCGCTCTAGAAGCCTGCAACCACCGTGTTCATGTGCTCGACCTGGGGCGGGGCGGCAAAGAATTCGCCGACGAGACCGCGCCATGCCTGGAAGTCGTCGCTGCCGCGGAAATGCACGGTGTGGTCTTCCAGGGTGCTCCAGCCGACCACCAGGCGGTAGGCATCGCCATTTTCGATCGAGCGCTCCAGGCGCATCGATTCGCAGCCGCGCGCGCGCTGGAACAGGGGCACGGCTTTGGCGACGGCCGCTTCGAAGGCGTCATGCGTGGCCGGTTTGATCTGGATGTGGGCAATTTCATAAATCATGGCAAGTTCCACTGTGGAATGAAGGAAGCTGGATCTTGCCATAGTTTGGCCGCGTGGGGGAGGGTGTCAGCCCGCCAGCGCGTGTTTGCCTGCATCTGCATCTGCACCTGTGCCTGCACGCCTGGCCGTGCGCTGTTCGATATCGCAGCCGTTGCAGGCCTGGACGATGGCGTGCGCCCGTTCGCGCTCATCTGGCGTGCCGATGGCGACGACGAGGCGGAACATGCCGCGCCACGCCGCCTTGCCCTGTACGGGCACGGCTTCGTCGTCGACCGTGTCGAGCTGCACGGCGTGCGCGGCGAAGCCAGCGTCGAGCAGGGCGCTGCGGGCCTGCTGCGCATCGCTGAAATGGTCGAAGATACGGATCAGGGCCGCAGCGATAAGAGGGTTGGCAAGGGGGTTGGTGGAGGTGCGCATGGCCAGGCTTTCAGGGAGGGTATCCGGGTTTGATCTGCGAGCCTGTAAAAAATTCTGCCTCAGCCTGTAAAATCCTCGATCAAGGCGCGAAAATTTGATAAATATCCAGTATGGCTGCCAAGTCGCGCTAAGATACGCCTTGCGGGATCAATCTTTCATAGGAGAACTAAATGGCAGCGAAGAAAATTCTGTTTTTGACCGGCGATTTTGCAGAGGATTATGAAACGATGGTGCCATTCCAGGCACTGCTGATGCTCGGTCATACCGTGCACGCCGTTTGTCCGGGCAAGAAAAGCGGCGAGACGATCAAGACGGCCATCCATGATTTCGAGGGCGACCAGACCTACACGGAAAAGCCGGGCCATTTGTTCACCCTGAACGCCAGCTTCGACGAGATCGATCCGGCCGACTATGACGCGGTGATGATCGCTGGCGGCCGCGCGCCCGAATACCTGCGCCTGAACGAGAAAGTCATCGCCGCCGTGCGCCATTTTGCCGATGCGGGCAAGCCTGTCGCCGCCGTGTGCCACGGCGCGCAATTGCTGGCCGCCGCCGACGTCATCCGTGGCAAGCGCATTTCCGCCTATCCCGCGTGCGCGCCGGAAGTCAAACTGGCCGGTGGCACGTATGCCGACATCGCCGTCACGGACGCCGTCACCGATGGCCAGTTTGTCACGGCCCCCGCCTGGCCCGCGCATCCGGCCTGGCTGGCGCAGTTCGTCAAGCTGCTCGGCACCGAGATCCGTTTGTAACTCGTTTGTAACCTTTACCAGCCCGGCAGGCTGCAGCGCTTGCCGGGCGCCCCACTTTTCAGATTCGAGTTCTTCATGCATGCGCCGCGCAGTCAACCTTCCCGCAAACAACTTCCAGCGTCGCGCTGGCGCCTGCGCCGCCTGGCGCAAGCCGCATCGGGCCTGAGCGCCGCGCAGGAACGCCAGCTTGCCACCCTGCATGAGATTTCCACCCTGCTGGCGGGACAGCACGCCATCGATGCGCTATGCCGTGGCTTTTTGCGCCACGTGATGCAGTTTGCGCAGGCCGAAGGCGGTACCGTGCGCATCCTCGATCCGCAGCACGATACCGTGCACATTATCGTGCATGAGGGCATTTCGGACGCCATGGTGGAAGAGGAACATTGCATCCGCAATAACGATTGCCTGTGTGGCGCTGCCGTGGCGCAGGGCGTGATCCAGATCCGCGATTTCCGCCAGGTCGAAGCGCTGCAGCGCTTTCGCTGCCAGGACGAAGGTTTTGTTGCCATCGCCGTCTTTCCCATCCTCGCGCGCGACCAGGTGGTGGGCAGTTTTTCGCTGCACTTCGCGGGTCCGCAAGCGGTGCATGCGCAGCAGCAGGGCTGGCTGGAAACGCTGGGCCAGAGCCTGGGCATCGCCATCGAAAACCAGCGCCTGATCGCGCGCGAAAAGGAATTTGCCGTGGCGCGCGAACGCAGCCTGCTGGCCGAAGGCTTGCATGACAGCATCGCGCAAAGCCTCAACTTCATCAGCCTGCAGGTACAGATGCTCGACGATTCCGTGCGCCGTGGCCAGCTCGACGAAGCGGCCGAGGTGCTGCCGCTGATGCGCATGGGCGTCGAACAAAGCTACCAGGACGTGCGTGAATTGCTGGTCAATTTCCGCACGCGCTGGCATGGCAGCGACCTGGAAAGCAAACTGTCCGAAGTGCTGGCCAAGTTCGAGCTGCAGACGGGCGTCGTCGGCACCCTGGACATGAGCGGCAATGGCGCGCCGCTGGCGCCGGAGCAGCAGTTGCAGATCCTGTTCATCGTGCAGGAAGCGCTGTCGAATATCCGCAAGCACGCGCAAGCGAGCAACGTGGCCCTGCGCGTGGTCAACGGGCGCGATTTTGCGCTGCAGGTACGCGACGATGGCGAAGGCTTTGCCGCCAACCTGCGCGACAAGAAAACGGAATTGCAGATCGGCTTGCGTATCATGCAGGAAAGAGCCGAGCGGCTCGGTGCGCAATTTGCCATCGATAGCACGCCCGGCGGCGGCACGACGATCTCGCTGGCCTTGCCGGCAGCCCGGCGCCAGGCCGCGTAACAGAAGATTCATTCTTACCAGGTAAAAGATACAAATACGTGAACGCTCCAATCAAAATCCTGCTGGTCGACGACCACACCTTGCTGCGCAGCGGCGTCAAGCTGCTGCTGCAGCGCAATCCTCTATTCCAGGTGGTGGGCGAGGCATCGAACGGACTCGACGGCGTGCGTCTGACGGCCGAGCTGCGGCCCGACGTGGTGCTGATGGACTTGAACATGCCCGGCGTAACGGGCGTCGAAGCGCTGCAGCTGATCTTGCTGGACATGCCGCAGATGGTGGTGCTGATGCTGACCGTGTCCGAAAACGCGGCCGACCTGGGCGCGGCCCTGCGCGCGGGCGCGCGCGGCTACTTGCTGAAAAATATAGAAGCCGAGCAGCTGGGCCAGGCCATCTGCCGCGCCGCCGCCGGTGAATCCGTGATTGCCGACGCCATGACGGCCAAGCTGGTGTCGCAATTTCGCGCGGGGCAGAACGCGCCCCAGGCCGACTACGACAAATTGACGCCGCGCGAACGCGAAGCCATGGCTTGCCTGGCGCAAGGGCTGAGCAACAAGGAAATCGCGCGCCAGTTGGACGTGGCCGAAAGCACGGTAAAAATCCACGTGCAAAACATCCTCAAAAAGCTTAAGCTCAGCAGCCGCGTGCAGATCGCCGTCTACGCCGTCGAGCGTGAGTTAAGCAAATAAAGATCAAACAAAGCGCAAATAGTGCGCAAGGAATGCGCGATTGTTTGATCTGCATGGCGTTCCGGCCTAGACAACCCTAGTTCCTTTGACGTATGGCCTTGACGGTGCCTGCGCATTACACTCTTAGTCATTCGCTAATCTAATAAGAGAGTGTCATGCATAAGGTCAACGTCGATGGCTTGCTATCGAGCCAGGCTCTGTTCCGCCATATTTCCCCTTCGCAATTAGAGCAATTGCGCCAGGATGTCGTGCGCGTCGAAGTGGAAAAAGGCAAAGTGCTGTTCCGCAAGGGCGAAGTTCCGGAAGGCGCCTATGTGGTGGTCTTCGGCCTCGTCAAGCTGAGCGTGTTTTCCATGGAAGGTACCGACAAGGTACTGGAATTGATCCGTCCGGGCCAGAGTTTTGGCGAAGCCATGATTTTCCTCGACGAACCGTACCCGTTCTGCGCCGAAGCGCTGGAGCACTGCTTGCTGCTGCGCATCCCGCCGCACGCGCTGCTGCGCCTGCTGGACCAGTCGCCGCGTATCGCACGCCAGATGATGAACAGCCTGTCGCACCACCTGATGGGTTTTATCCGCAACGTGGAACGCTGCTCCGTGCAAAACGCCACCCAGCGCGTGGTCGAGTATTTGTTGCAGGCATCGGACCAGCAGCGGTCGAACGAGGTCAAACTGGACCTGAAGAAAAGTCTGCTGGCATCGTTCCTGAACCTGGCGCCCGCCACCCTGTCGCGCGTGCTGCACCAGTTGACGGACTTGCACTTGATTAAAGTCAGCGGTTCGCTGATCCAGATCCAGCCTGATGCTTTAAAGACGTATCGTCACGGCTCCGCCACGGCCATGCTGAATTAAGCTTTTTCAGCAGGCAAGGTCAGCCGCCAGAACAGCAGGGCGAGCAAGCTGACCGCCGCGCCCAGCGCGCACACCCCCTGCCAGCCTGCCAGCGCATACACGCTGGTGGCGGCAATCGCACCGAGTCCGCTTCCCACCGCATAAAACAGCATATAGCACGCCACCAGGCGGCTGTGCGCGTCGCTGTCGTCCTTGAAAATCAGGCTCTGGTTGGTCACGTGGATGGCCTGGCCCGCCAGGTCCAGCGCGATGATGCCGAGGACCAGGGGCCACAGGGCCGCGCCGGCAAAGCCGAGCGGCAGCCACGCGGCCAGCAGCAATAGCAGGGCCGCGCCCGTCGTCCACTGCGCGTGGCCCCTGTCGGCCAATGCTCCCGCACGCGCCGCGCCCAGCGCACCGATCACGCCGACCAGGCCAAACGCGCCGATGGCCGCATGGCTGTAGCCTTGCTCAGTCAAGGGCAGTACCAGGGCACTCCAGAAAATATTGAAGACGGCAAACATCAGCAGCGCCAGCATGCCGCGCACGCGCAGCACCTTGTTGTGCAGCAGCATGTCCAGCATCGAGGCGAGCAGGGCGCCGTAGGCGAGCCGTTGACTGGCCGGCTGCGCCGGCGGCAGCTTGCGCCACAGCAGCAACAGCAGGGCGCAGGCGATGGCCGCCGAGACGAAATACACGGCGCGCCAGTCGGCCAGATCGGCCACCACGCCGGACAGGGTGCGCGCCAGCAGCAAGCCGATCACCACGCCGCCCTGCGCCATGCCGACGACTCTGCCCCGCTCATGGCTGGCCGCCGCGCTGGCCGCGTAGGCGATCAAGCCCTGCGTCATGGCCGTGCCCAGCAAGCCCACCAGCAGCATGCCGCCCAACAAGGCGGCCGTCGAACGGGCGCAGCCCAGCGCCGCCAGGACGATGGCAAGCAAGCCCAGCTGGAACAGGGTCAGGCGGCGCCGGTTCAGCATGTCGCCCAGGGGCACCAGCAGCAGCAGGGCCAGCGCGCAGCCGAGCTGCGTGGCCGTGATGACCATGCCGCTGGCGGCGTCCGTCATGCCGAATTCGTGCGCCAGGGTGGCGAGTAAAGGCTGGGCGTAATACACATTGGCCACGCTGAGGCCGGCTGCGCAGGCGAACAGCCAGACGAGGGTGGGGGGAAGGGTGCTGATCGTTGTCGTGTCGCGCATGGGTTGGTCTTTTTGTGGTTTTAAATTAAAACCAGTTGGAGTCTACGGTGATTAGTTTTAAAATGCAACCACCCAATCAAGGAGACACCCGTGGCCAAGCGCAAGAGCCTGAAAACCGACCCCTGTCCCGTGGCGCGCGCGCTCGATGTGATCGGCGAGCGCTGGTCGCTCTTGATCGTGCGCGACGCCTTCGACGGCATGCGCAGGTTCGGGGAATTCCAGAAAAGCCTGGGCGTGGCGAAGAACATCCTCGCCGACCGCCTGCACACCCTGGTGGAAGAGGGCATTTTTGCGGTCGCCCCCGCCTCGGACGGCACGGCTTACCTGCAATACGTGCTGACGGCCAAGGGGCTGGCGCTGTTTCCCGTCGTGGTCGGCTTGCGCCAGTGGAGCGAGGCGCAATTGTTTGAACAAGGCGAGCCCCATTCGACCTTGCTGCAACGCGGTGCAGGCTTGCCTGTGCGCCGCATTGACGTGCTGGCCGAGGATGGCCGCGTTTTGCAGGCGGGCGATACTGTGGTGCTCAAGGTAGAGGCGCCATGAGCCGCACGGTGGCCGTCATCGGCGGCGGCATCACGGGCGTCACCACCGCTTACGCGCTGGCGAAACGGGGCGTCAATGTCACTTTGATCGAGCGCCACCGCTATGCGGCCATGGAAACGTCGTATGCGAACGGCGGGCAATTATCGGCCTCGCACGCGGAAGTGTGGAACCACAAGGCAACGATTCTGAATGCGCTGAAATGGATGGCGCGGCGCGATGCACCGCTGCTGCTGCATCCCTGGCCCAGCTGGCACAAGCTGAGCTGGTTTGCGGAGTTTCTCGCCGCCATGCCGGACTACGAGCGCAACACCATCGCCACGGCGCGCATGGCCATCGCCGCGCGCGAACACCTGTTTGCGTGGGCGCAAGCAGAAAACATCGCATTCGATCATCGCCGCGCCGGTATCCTGCACGTGTATCGGGACCAGCGCGGCTTCGAGCGGGCGGCCGGCGTGTCGCGCCTGCTGGCCAAGGGCGGCTTGCAGCGGCGCGCCGTGAGCTTGCTGGAAATGCGCGCCATCGAACCTGCATTGCACGGTGATTTTTATGGTGGCTACTACACGGACAGCGATTCCACGGGCGACATCCACAAGTTCACCAGCGGCCTGGCCGACGCCTGCGTGCGCCTGGGCGTGGCCTGCCGCTTTGCTCAGGACGTGACTGCGCTGGCGCGCGAGCACGGCAAGGTACGCGTGAGCGTGGGCGAAGACAGCACCGTGTTCGACGCCGTCGTCATTTGCGCGGGCACGGCCAGCCGCGCCCTGGCGGCCTCCCTCGGTGACCATGTGAATGTGTATCCCGTGAAAGGCTATTCGATCACCGTGCAGCTCGATGATGCCGCCAGCCAGGCAGCCGCGCCCAAGGTCAGCCTGCTCGACGACGCCACCAAGCTGGTCAGCAGCCGCCTGGGTGAAGACCGGTTAAGAGTGGCGGGCACGGCGGAATTCAATGGCGTCAACCACGACATCCGCGCCGACCGCATCCGCCCGCTATTGCAGTGGGTGGAGCAGTGCTTTTCAGGCATCAATACGCGCAAGGTGATCCCGTGGGCGGGCTTGCGTCCCATGCTGCCGGCCATGCTGCCGAAAGTAGGGCCGGGCAAGGCGCCGGGCGTGTATTACAACACGGGCCATGGCCACCTGGGCTGGACCCTGGCGGCGGCCACGGCGGAGATGGTGGCCGAGGCGCTGCTTAGTTCTTCGGCAGCAAGTCGCTGAGCGCGGCGCGGCCCTTGACGGTGAGGAAGGGGCCGACCTTGCTGTAGGGCAGTAAAAAATCGTTTTCGCAGCCGCTGCCGTTCGAGTCTTCCCAGAACGACACGCCTTCGGGCTTCAGCGACAGGTGGAAGCGGCCGCGGCCGTCGTAATCCGTGCCCTTGCATTCGGCGTCGATCTTGACGTCCTTGAAGAGGGTCTGGCGCAGGCGGTCCGGCAATTCGGCCTTGTCGTCGCCATCGCTGGCGCTGGCGCCAAACCAGTTCCACACGTCCGTTTCCTGGCCCGTTTTCACGTCCCAGGTGCGGAAGCGGATGGAGATGCCGCTGGCGCCATAGCCGGCCGCCCAGCGGTAAAACTTGAGCGTCACCCAGCGCGGCGACCAGTAGGTGGGCTCCGCATACACTTCGTCTTGCGTCGTGAAACCGTTGCGGCCCAGGTATTCGCGGCGCGTGGCATAGAAGTCGGCCAGATCCTTCTTGTTCTTCGCCAGCACGGTGCGCAGCTGCGCGTTGATTTTCGCGATGCCGTCGCCGGGTGTTAATAGTTCCACGGTGATGCTGTCGCCCACTTGCAGATTGCGGTATTGCTTGCCTTCAAAGGTAAGGGGTTTGCTGATCTTGGTGCTGGGAAAGTCTTCCAGCGCCAGGTTGTAGGCATCGCTGGCGCAGGATGGATGGTCGCGGTCGCCCGCCGCTTCCAGCAGGCTCAAGGCCAGGGGCAGGGTCTTGCCGCTTTTTGGCTCCGTCCAGGTGCCGGTGAGCTTGCCACCCTGCGGCGCGTTGAGTTTCCACGTGCCCGTGGTATCGCCCTTGGGGGCGGATTCGCTCCAGTCGCTCTTACCGTTGGGCATGGACAGCATGATCGGCGTCTTGTAGCGCGTGTAGTAGTAATTGCCGCTGCGGTCAGCCCCTTGCGTGGGGCTGGGCTGGTTGAAGCAGGCCACGATATTGGCCTTGCCCAGCGTGCCCTGCCATATCCCTTGCACGGGCGGCTCGGCCGCCATGGCGATATGGAAGGCGGGCAGGGTCAGGCAAGCAAACAGAAAGCGGCGCATCGGTTTTTCCTCTCGTGGGCGAAGGCCGATTCTACATGGCCGCGCCCACGAGATGCCGCACGCCAAGCTATGCGCCGGGGCGCTCCTGCGCCACCACGGCCATCGCCGCGCCCAGGTATTGCAGCATGGCGGCGTCGACAAAGCTGCCTTCCATCAAACGCGGTTCCTGCTGGTGCGCCTGGCGAAATTTCAGCTGCGTGGCCGGGTCCGTGCCCGCGTACGCGCGGAACAGCGCCAGCCACTGCCGCGCCAGTTGCAGCACGGCCGGGCTGGTGGGCGGCGTGCGCGCATCCATGGCGGCGCGCACGGCGGCGATCAGGGCCGGCCACTCGCCCGAACGCTTGCCGTAGTTGGCGGCCAGGTGCGCGTATTCCTGCGCATTGAGGAAAGGGCGATACAGCGCGATGCGCGAGGCATTGAAGGCGGCGATGATGAATTGCATCAAGTCCGCATCGATGCTGGTCGTCGCTTGCATCGATGGTTCCTGCGCGTGCATGTCGTTCAGGCGCGCGAACAGGCCAGGGTGGGCGCCCGTGTCGCGCACCAGCTTGACCATCCATTGCGTGGCCAGCGCCTGCGCCCGCGCATCGTCGGGGCCGGCGCCCGCGTCTTTGACGGCGCGCACTCTCGCCACCAGCTCCTTCCATTCCTGTTCCACGGCCGCGTCCGACAGCAGCGGCAGTTGTTGCAGTTCTTCTGGGGTAAAGTATTTGTCGTACATGGTCATCAACTCCATTGTGGTGAGCCACTCGGCCAGTTCCGGTGCCTGCCCTTGCGCCAGTTGCGCCTGCAAGGTGCGCAGGCGTATGCGCAAGGTGGAAGCCTGCGCGATCTGGCGCTCCAGCATGGCGATCTGCTGCGCCACGATGGTGCTCAAGGGCAGGTCCGGCCCGGCGAGTGCGTTGGCGATATCGGCCAGCGACAGCCCGAACTTGCGCAGCGCCATGATCCGGTGCAGCCGGTCCATGTCGCCGTGCTGGTACAGGCGGTAGCCAGCGGGTGTGCGCGCCGAAGGCGAGAGCAGGCCGATGCTGTCGTAGTGGTGCAGGGTGCGGATGGTCAGGCCCGTGAGCCTGGCCAGTTCACCGATTTTTAACAGCATCGTTTGCTCCTTTCCTGGTGCGTACGGACAGCATCGTGCCTGACGTTACGTCAGGGTCAAGCCCTATTGTTAGCTGATTGTCAGCCGCTGCCGCAGTTCCTGCAGCAGGGTGCCCGTTTTCGGCGTCAGCTGGCGCGCCAGCGGCCACGCCAGGTACAGGGGCAAGCCTGGCGTGGCCAGCTGCGGCAGGACTGCCACGATGGCGCCCGTCGCCAGGTGTTCCTGCACCAGCCAGGTGGCCAGCTGCGCCACGCCCAGGCCCGCCAGCACGGCGGCCGTGCGCGCTTCCGCGTCGCCCACCGTCATGCGTGGCGACGCCAGGCGGTATTCCACCTGCCCGCCATGTTCATCGTGCGGGAAGAGCCACGGCATGGGCGAGCCGTCGCCGCGCCCGTAGGCGATGCAGTCGTGGCCATCCAGATCTGCGATGGACGCGGGCGTGCCGCGCCGCCCCAGGTAGGCGGGCGCCGCGCACAGGATCAGCTGCTCGTCGCCCAGGTGCATCTGCCCCAGCGCGGCTGGCCAGTGCGAGGGCGCGCCGATGCGCACGGCGATATCGATGCGCTCCTCGAACAGGTCGACGAAGCGGTCGCTGAAGGCGATGGCCGGCTGCAGGCGCGGATATTTTTCGCACAGATCGATCAGCGCCGGCATCACGCGCAGGCGCCCGTACGCGGCGGGCACGCCGATGCGTACCTTGCCCGCCAGTTCCGTCGCGTGTTCGGCCAGCACGTCTTCCGCATCCATCAGTTCCTGCAGCACGCGCTTGCAGGTGGCGTAATAGGCGCGGCCAGCGTCGCTCAGTTTCAGCCGGCGCGTGCTGCGCTCGAACAGCAGTACGCCCAGCCGTTCTTCCAGCCGCGCCACACTCTTGCTGACGGCCGAGCTGCTCAGGTGCAGGCGTTCGGCCGCCTTGGTAAAACTGCCCGCGTCGGCCGTGGCGAGGAAGGGCGTGAGGCCTTTCAGATGTTCCGATGAAAACATGATCCGCGAATTCTATTCATGAATAAGGTGAAATAGTATCGCGGATAAGAATTTCAGTCGCGGATATGATGATTTTTTCTTTCGGAGGCTTTCTAACATGCAAAAACACGCTCTCATCATCGGCGCCAGCGGCGTCATCGGCAGCAAGCTGGCCACGCATCTGCTCAGCGAAGGCTGGCAGGTGATGGGCGTTTCGCGCGGACGCACGCCCGTGCCCGCCGGCTGCACGGCCCTGCAGCTCGATGCGACGGATGGCGCGGCGGTCGCCGCCGCGCTGGCGGGCCTGGACGCCAGCCACGTCTTCTTCACGGCCTGGGCGCGCCAGGAAAACGAGCAGGCAAACATCCGCGTCAACGGCGCCATGGTGGCGAATGTGCTGGCCGCGCTGGGGCCGAACGGCCACTTGCGCCACGCGGCGCTGGTGACGGGTCTCAAGCATTACCTGGGACCGTTCGATGCGTATGGCAAGGGAACGGTGCCTGTGACGCCGTTCCGCGAAGAGCAGGGCCGCCAGGACGTCGATAATTTTTACTACGCGCAGGAAGACCGCTTGTTCGAAGCGGCCGCCCGGTACGGCTTTACGTGGAGCGTGCACCGCCCGCACACCATCATCGGCTATGCGGTGGGCAATGCCATGAACATGGGTTTGACCCTGGCCGTGTACGCGAATTTGTGCAAGGCCAGCGGCGCGCCTTTCGTCTTTCCCGGTTCACCCGCGCAGTGGCACGGCCTGTCCGACATGACGGACGCGGGCCAGATCGCGTGCCACCTGGCGTGGGCGGCGGATAGCCCCGCCGCACGCAACGAAGATTTCAATATCGTCAATGGCGACGTGTTCCGCTGGAAGTGGCTGTGGCCCCGTCTGGCCGCGTATTTTGGCGTGGCAGCGGCGGACTTGCCGGAAACGATGGCGCCGCTTGCCGAGCGCATGCAAGATGCGCCCGCGCAGTGGCGCGCCATCGCGCAGCAGCATGATCTGGCGGAAGCCGATATCAGCCGCCTGGCTTCCTGGTGGCATACGGATGCCGATCTGGGCCGGCCGATGGAAGTGATGACGGACATGGGCAAGAGCCGCAAGGCGGGCTTTCTTGATTACCAGGATACGCAGGATGCCTTCTTCAATCTGTTCGAGAAGTTGAAGGCGGAGCGCATCATTCCGCGCTGACCCGGTCGCGGCCAACGATGTTGTCGGCTTACGCCGTTCCTGCTAAGCCGACCTACCGGGCCATCGTGGTAGTGCGTAGGTCGGCTTAGCGCGCAAGCGCGTAAGCCGACATCCTGCTATTCGGCCTTGCGCCGCTCCTGCGCCCGCTGCCATTCCAGGCCCGGGCGGTCGACGCGAAATTGCAGCAGGCGTCCCTGCACCACTTCCGTCACATACGCCGTGCGGCCGTCGGGGCCGCCAAAGGTGATGTTGCTGGGCTTGGCGCCGGGCACGCTGATCTCGCGCAGGATGCGGCCCTGCGGCGACAGTTTGACCACGGTGCCCTTGCCGTAGCGCGTCACGTACAGGTTGCCGTCGACATCCACGCGCATGCCGTCCATGCCGAAATCGTCAAACTTGATCAGCAATCGCTTGCCGCTCAGGCTGCCGTCGGCGGCAATGTCGTACATCCAGATATTGCGCTGCACGCTTTCATTCACGTACAAAATCTTGCCGTCGGGACTCACTTCGATGCCGTTGGCCGTGCCCATGGTGTCGAGCGCCAGCGTCACCGTGCCGTCCTGCGCGATGCGCCACACGCGGCCCGTGTTTTCCTTCCAGTTCGGGTCGCTCGCATACAGCACATCGTCGGCCGTGATGGCGATGTCGTTCGGCTGCGTCATGCGCGGCTCGCGCGCGTGGATGGTGAGCGCGCGCGTGGCCGGATCGACCAGGTAAATCGTGTGTTCCATGTAGTCGGCCAGATACATCTGGCCCCGGCTGCCGAAGCGGATGCCGTTGGCGATGCTGGTGCCGGGCAGGGTCAGCCACACTTCGCCAGTGCCATCGGGACGCACCTTGCCGATGGTTTGCTGGCGTGCAAAGTTGACGGCGTAGATATTGCCATCCGCATCCACGGCCGGCCCTTCGATGCCCTTGGTAAAGGAATGCGCGGGCGTGAAGGTGGTGGTGAGAAACAGCGCTTCGTGCGCGGGCGGGCTGGCGCAGGCGGACAGGTTGGCCAGTGCTGTGGCCAGCACGGCGGCGCGCAGCGCCGGCAGGGCGGTTCGGAAATCGGGCATCAGGGCTCTCTGTATGGCAAGGGTGGCGTATGTTACCCGACGCGCGCTGGCCGGGGCGCCAGTCTATGCCGCTACGACCACCAGGTCGGGGAAGTCGTCCTGCCAGCCGGCCCAGGCATCCTGCAAATGCGCGTGCATGCCGGTGCGTTCTTGCGCCAGATCAAACTCGTCGGCGCTGGCCAGCAGAAAATGGGCGATGGCGCGCAGGGTGGCGGGGTCGGCGTGGATGGTCACGTCGGAGCAGGGCAGCGCTTGCTCGGAAGGCGTGTCTTGCAGGTAGCAGTGCAGCGATAAGTGTGGGGTCATGGTTGTCAATTGTTGATGTAGGCGCCCAGCATGGCGTGTGCGTTCAGTGCGGCGCGGGCCGCTTCCTGTTCCCCGGGCTGCAGGTGCCAGAAGATCCAGCCGGCATGTTCTTCACAGCGGCCATGGGCTTGCATCGCACCGCGCAGCGCTTGCCGGCGCTCGGGCGGCAGCGCGTCCAGTCTGGCTTGCGTGAAACCATTGATGGGATATACATCGCGCAGGTGCGCATCTTGCAGCCCGCGCCGCTTGATGGCGGACCAGTTGTTTGCCGGGCAAGGAATGCCAAAGGTCATCGGATGGGCCGCATCGAGCTGCCGGTAGCCGAGTGCGTAGCCGGTGCCATAGCCCTGTGTTTCAGCGTAGCAGTACAAATATTCGCAATGGTCAAACAGGCCGGGTATGGCCCGCGCACCGTCGAACAACGGCGCCAGCGCAAGCTTGCTGGCGCGTATGGATAGAATCAGCGACGAGTCCGATAAATACATGGCCTGCGCGTCGCAGTTGGTGGCCTCGTAAGCTTCGTCGGGCGGCACGATACGCGGCGAAAGCAGTCCGATGCTGTTGATATCGGGCGCGAACAGCATCTTCTCGTAATTTCGCTGTGAGAACTTGACGATCTTGCCGCGCTTGTTGCCGTAGCGCTCGACGCGCTCGCCCACGTGTTCGAACCAGGCAAACAGCTGTGCGCTGGCCGCGGCGGGAATGAAGGGGCTGTTTTTTGCGAATTCGCCGACGAGGAAATGGTATTGGTCCATTGGCAATGCGGGGGAGGGTTGCGACAGGCGCATTTTTGCACGGAATACAATATGTTGCCAATGCGCGCGCGCGACCATTCCGTCAGGCGGCCTGATGCGTATGTAGTTGATTTAAATGGAATTTGCGCCGCATTGTGCTTACTTTGAAGCGTATTGCGGTTACACTCAGTCTGACTATACTGCAATGATGACCGTGGTGCTTGTTCACTACGTCGCTGGCAATCCCACGGAGGCCTCATGTCTTATGCGAACCCCACCACCCACAATGGTTTCGTGATCTCGGCCTATGCCTGCGAATTGCCCGAGGGATGCTGGCAGGGACAGTTGGTGCTGAGCAAGTGCGGCTTTGAAGATGTGCGGCAAGCCAATCTGGAAAATCGCAGCACGCAGCACGAGGCGGAGCAATCGGCCCTGGCCATGGGCTGGCAGCTCGCCAATTACGTGCTACCCCTGCGCACTGTTGACGATAAGTAACCGAATGCTTTCATTTCGTAAGGAAAATAGAGTATCGTGCTCAGCTAGAAAGTAATATACCGTATGCAGCAATAGAGCTGGCGTGCGCGGCGAGGTCTGAGTGAACGCCGCGGAACGAAGAGTTGTCCTTGAGGCCGGCCCCCACAGGCCGCACACCGTCACCATGCACCACACAGCACTCTCGCCGGATCCTGAGGATGCGCCAGCCCAGCAGTTGTCCTCCGAGCAAAATCTGCAGGCATTGCATAACCGCGAAGTCAAACTGCTGCGCGAGACGATCAATCAACTGTTGATCATGGCCAAGATGCAGTTGCAGGAAAAGGATAAATCCGACGCCTTTGGCATGTTGATCATGCAGTTGCGCGAAGCCAATCAAAACCTGGTGCTGGCGACGTTTGGCGCGCAGGATATGCAGGCGTCCGCCGAAGCGACAACCGTGCGCCAGACAGAATTTCTGGCCATGCTTGCGCATGAGTTACGCAATCCCTTGCAGCCGCTGGCGATGGCCAATGATTTGCTGGCCAAGAAGGTCGACCTCGATCCCCAACTGGTGGATGTGCATGGCGTGATCGGCCGCCAGGTGGCGCATATGGCGCGCCTGATCGACGATTTGCTCGACGCTTCGCGCGTCAGCAGCGGCAAGATCACCTTGCAGCTGGCGCCCATTCTGCTGAGCGACATCATCGCCAGTGCCGTGGAAGTCGGCCAGGCCAGCATCAGCCAACGCCAGCAAGTGCTGAGCGTGAGCCTGCCGAAGGAAGCCCTGGTGATCGAAGGGGACCTGGTGCGCCTGACGCAAGTGTTTGCGAACTTGCTCATCAATGCCAGCAAATTTACGCACGAGTTTGGTCACATCGACATCGTCGTCAGGCGCCACGATGAGTTGGTGGAAATTGCCGTCAGCGACGATGGCGCCGGCATCGCCCTCGATATCCAGCCCTTCATCTTCGACTTGTTTACCCAGGGCTTCCGTTCGCTGGAACGGGCGCAGGGCGGCCTGGGCATCGGCCTGTCGCTGGTGCGCATCATTACCCAGCTGCATGGCGGCACCGTGGATGTCTTCAGCGCCGGGGTCGGCTTTGGCAGTCAGTTTGTCTTGCAGCTGCCCTTGTCGTCGCTGGCGCCGCCATCGCAGGACATGCAGGCGGCACCTGCGGCGTGCGCACTGCCACGCCGCATCTTGCTGATCGAGGATAATGCCGATGCGGCGGAAATGCTGGCGCTGCTGCTGACGCAGGACGGTCACCATGTCGACGTGCGCAACGACGGCCCCAGCGGCTTGCGCGCCGCGCTCGATGCGCCCTACGATGTGATCGTGTGCGATATCGGCTTGCCGGGCATGGATGGCTTCCAGGTCATCAGCTCGGCCCGCGCGGCCTTGCCGGCGCCGCTGCCGTGCTTTGTCGCCGCGTCAGGCTACAGCCAGCTTGGCGAGTTTGACCGCGCTGGCCAGGCAGGGTTTGACCACTACCTGGTAAAGCCCATCAATATCGACGCCTTGTCGAGAATAATCACGGCAACGGTTCCGCGCTGATGGGCGAGGAAATCCTGATGCTTTTGTTTAACATGGTCCATGCACCGAAAACCGCAGAGAAAAGATCCGATTATGGCCACAGTCCATGAACAGCGGCAGCGCAGGATAGAACACGCGCTGTTACGCGACCCAGGTGCGGTGGTAGACGTCAGTATTCGCCTGTGGGAGCAACTGGCCACTGAATTGAATCAGATCATTGGTGAGCGGGGCGTGGAGTCGATGTATGCCCGCAGCCTGCACCAGAGTCAGAAACAGTTCAGCTGGTTGACGCCCCATCCGCCGCAAGCACTGGAAGCTGCCATGACCGCCTTGCGCGCCAGCTTGCAGGGACAGGCGGACACAGCCGCCTGTGCGGCAAGCACGGCGATGTTGATGCACTTCATCAACACCCTTATTTTATTAATTGGCGAACTCTTAACGAATAGCATCCTCCTCAAAGCCTGGGGTGATGACGTTGTGAATAATGCTGGAACGGAGCCGAACGAATGAACAAAGTCACCATCCACCGCCTGGCCACTGGCGTGCCGGGGTTGGACGAACTGCTGGGCGGCGGAATACCTGAATTTTCCTTCAACCTGGTGGCGGGCACGCCCGGCAGCGGCAAGACGACGCTGGCGCACCAGATCATGTTTTCCCTCGCCACGCCCGAGCGCAGGGCGCTGTTTTTCACAGTCCTGGGCGAGCCGCCGCTGAAGATGCTGCGCTATCAGCAGCAGTTTCCCTTCTTCGATGTAGAAAAGATCAACCAGTCGATCAAGTTCGTCAATCTGTCGGCTGACTTGCTGGAAGGCGATTTCGACCGCGTGCTGGCGCGCATCGCTGAAGAGGTCGAGGCGTTCTCGCCCAGCCTGGTCTTCGTCGATTCCTTCCGCTCCGTGGTGCAATCGGCCAAGGCAATGGACGTGGGCCCGGCCGGCTTGCAGAATTTCGTGCAGCAACTGGGTGCGCAAATGACCAGCTGGCTGGCCACGACCTTCCTGATCGGCGAATACCTGGCGCCCGAGGCTGAGTCCAGCGCCGTGTTCACGGTGGCCGACGGCATCCTGTGGCTGTCGCAGCTCGTGCACCGCGACGCCATGGTGCGCAAGATCCAGGTGGTCAAGATGCGCGGACAGGCGCAAAGCCTGGGCGTGCACACCTTCCGTATCAATAACGATGGGGTGGAAATCTTTCCCCGCGCCGTGCTGAAGACGAGCGGCATGGAAAAGGTCAGCATTTCCGGCAATGAGCGCCTGTCGCTGGGCGTGCCCGAGCTCGACCAGATGATGGGCGGCGGCTTGCCGGCAGGTTACTCACTGCTGCTGGTGGGGCCATCCGGTTCCGGCAAGACCGTGCTGGCCACGCAATTCCTGACGGAAGGCGTGCGCTGCGGCGAGCCCGGCGTGATCGCCGCTTTCGAGAAAAGCCCGAACCAACTGCTCAGCCATCAATTGAGTACACTCGTCGATTCCGGCCAGATCGGCGTCATCAACACGCGCACGCTTGACCTGTCGCTGGATGAAATCCTGCATGACCTGGTGAGCATGATCACGCGCATGAAGGCCAAGCGCGTGGTGATCGATTCGCTGTCCGGCTTTGAAATGGCGCTGGCCTCGATGTTCCGCGAGGATTTCCGCGAATCGCTGTACCGTCTGGTGGCGGCCTTGACGGACATGGGCGTGTCGGTGCTGATGACGGCCGAGCTGGAAGACCAGTACACCATGCTGCGCTTCAGTTCCTACGGCAACGCCTTCCTGGCCGACGCCATCGTCATGCAGCGCTACATCGAGCTCGAAGGCCAGTTCAAGCGCGTGGTATCGGTGGTGAAGGTGCGCGGCAGCGGCCACAGCAAGGATATCCGCTTCTACGACATCGACGCCGAGGGCATGAAGGTCGGCAGCGCCCTCGGCCAGTATCAGGGCATCCTGTCGGGCGAGCCGTACCGGGCCTAGACGCATGCTGTTGGTGACGGCTGAGTTGAGGCGTATGATGCAAGTGCGGCCATGCCGACGGCGATGGCTGTACCCAAGGGGACGGATGATGCGTCTTCTGGGTTTTCCAGCTGATCAAGAGGAGATATGATGGACAAACCCGAATTCATCCTGGCCGCCAAGGCCATGGAAACGCTGGAGATGTATCAAACGTTTTATGGTCACTCCAGCGAATACCAGGCGCACCAGCAGGAAGTATTGAAATTGCTGCGCCACAAGGGCGCCTCCCTGCTGGTGTCGGAACATGGCCAGGCGAAGTTCCTGCTGGCCTTTGCCGATGCGCTGGAAGCGGCCAGCTTGCCGGGCGAGTATGTGCCGCTCAGCCGCAGGTAGGGCGAACCCGCCGCGGCAGGCGAGCGCGCGCGGCTAGCCGCCGCTCGCGCCGTCGTTCAGCGATACCCTGGGCAGGCGCACGGTAAATACCGTGCCGCATTCCAGGCTCGACTCGGCGCCGATGGTGCCGCCGTGCGCGCTGGCGATTTCACGCGCGATAAACAGGCCCAAGCCGATACTGGTGGCGTTGGGCGCTTTGTGATCGTCGGAAATGGCCAGCTGTACCAGGGGATCGAAAATGCTCTTCAGCGAGGCCTCCGGGATCTGGCGGCCGAAATTCTTCACTTGCACCACGGCCGTATCGGCATCGCCGCAGGCCGTGATGCTCACCGGCTGGTCGTCGGTGCGATATTGCGCAGCATTGTTGAGCAAATTGGAAAACAGCTGTGCCAGGCGGGCCGCATCGAAGTCGCCGATCATCTCGCCCGTGGTGCTCAGTTCAAACTTGCACTGCGGGTGAGCGGCCGAGGCATCCTCGACGGCTGTCTTGCAGATTTCCCCCAGGTCGCCCAAGGAGGGCGAAATGGGCATGCGCCCGCCCAGCTGCGTCCTGGCAAACTCCAGCAGATCGTTGACCATGGTTGTCATGGCCGCTGCGCTGCGGGCAACCCGCGCCCCGATCTGCACCGTGGACGCAGAGGTCGCGCTCGGCCGGCTCAGCAGCGCACCGGCCATCGTCATCGTGCTCAGCGGACTGCGCAAATCGTGGCTGAGGATGGCGAGAAAGGTATTGCGGGTGCGGTCGCTCTGCTGCGAGTAGCGTATTGCCGATTCCTGCAGCGCCTGGTCTATTGCTTCATTGAAGCGCAAGATGTCGTCCGTCGCCGTTTTCGTCGTCACCGACACCTGTGCCATCCACAGGCGCAGAACGCTGGCCCGCATCGCGCGAAATTCCGCCGTCAGCTGCGGCAGCGTGAAGCCGATCTGCTGGCGCAGCGAGCCATGCGTGGCCGCTGCCGTTTCCTTGCCTTCTATTTCCGACACGCCCGTGGTCGATTTCTTTTTCCGCTGCGCCGCGTTTTCGATGACGTCCATGTCGCGCACGATGGTTTGCAGCATCTGCTTTGCATGATCGCGTAATTCGGCCTTCGAGATGGCGGTGCCAGGAATGGGAAGCGACCTGGCGAAGAGTTCCCACTCTTCCAGGATCGGCTCCAGATGGCCGGTAATAAAGCGCGATAGTTTCACTGTGGACCAATGCGGTGATGGAAGAGGCGCCAGTGTACGCTGTTGAGGTGAGGGATGGGGGATTGGGTTCGCCCGTCCATGCCGGCGGCTTGTCCGCAGCTTGCGACGGCGAGAATAGAGCCAGCGCCATGGCGCAGCATGCAAGCCGAGAGTTCATCAGTGCTTTCTGATTTCAATGTGAATATGGTCGTCGTGCCTTTGCAGAGACCGGACGCGCCCACCGGCAATCGTCTTTTGCACCTCGCCATCGTTAAAGAAGACCTTGGTGACCATGGGATGCTGCAAAAACAGTCGTATCAATTTGATGGTGGCGTTCCGGTCATACACGTCATCAAAGCGTGACACGCGTGCGGACTGGCCTTCCAGCCTGTCCTTCCGCATGGGGTGTATATCCATTTCAAGGCCTTTCCGGTGGCTCACATGCTTGTCGTACCCTAACCCTTCCGCGATACTGATATTCCCGATGCCCAATTTCCGATCATCAATTGCCTGCCATTCACGTTCGATGTAAAAGATCAGAGATAGCAAGCTGGGGTGCGCATATTGGGCCATATGGCCGGAATGTGGCATCCGGTGCAGATTGCCATAGACGTAGTAGCCAGCACCTTCCGGCGCCTGGGGTAGGATGAAAAACCCGCGTTTTTCCCTGGGCTGAACTTCAACCATGGTCGACTCCGCCAGGCGCAACGGTGGGGGGAACTGGCATTGTTTCGCATTCCGTTCCATCGGGGATTGCGCTTCCGCAAACAATTGGGGCTGGAACAGGATTCACCGCCGCCATGGCGGAAAGAACATGTTGCCCGGCAAGTGTCGCGGTAACTTTTTTATATCTTTCGTGACGATGTGTGAATAAGTTGCTACCTATTTCGTGCACACTTCACTGGATATCAAACCGGGAGTTAATCCATGACCAGGTCACGCAGCCTGCCGCCACGACTGCCGGGAGCGGGTTTCCGGATTTTTTCCTTGTTGCCGCTGGCCATTTCATTTGTCGTGCTGGTGTGCCTGTCGCTCTTGGCGATCCAGCTATGGATGACCTTGCGCGCACGGGAAGTGCAGCTCAATGAAGCGGCGCGTGAAAGCGCCAATCTGGCGCAATCCGTTGCGCAGCATGCTTATGACACCATCAAGGCGGCCGATACGGTGCTGGTCGGACTGATGGAGCGGGTGGAGACAGATGGTGTCTCCGACCTTGAACTGGAGCGTATCCATGAATTGCTGGTCACCCGTGTAGGCGAGCTGCCGCAGCTGCATGGCATCTTCATTTATGCCAAGGATGGCAGCTGGCTGGTGAACTCCCAGAAAACGCTGTTGAGCAATCTGAATAATTCCGATCGAGATTATTTCAAATACCATCGAACGCATGATGACCGTGGGCCTTATGTCGGCCCCCCCGTGCGCAGCAAATCGACCGGGGACTGGATCGTCACGGTATCGCGGCGGATCAATATGCCTGACGGCAGTTTCGGCGGCGTGGTGCTGGCGACCATCAACATGCATTACTTCAGGCAGTTTTACGAACGTTTTGCGATAGGGCAAAAAGGCGCCATTTTCATTGCGAATGGAGCGGGTATTCTTTTATTGCGGCGGCCATTCGATGAGAGCTTGCTGGGACGCGATATTTCGCAGTTCCCGGTGTTTCATGATTATTTACCTAAAAGTCCGGTTGGCACGGCCGTGATCCGGTCGCGCGTCGATGGCGTGACGCGTATCAATAGCTACCGCAGAGTCGAGGAATATCCGCTGGTGGTCTCTGCCGCGCTGTCACAGGTGAAGTGCTCGCTTCGTGGCGCCTCGATACGTTGATGCAAAATGCCGTGGGCGGCGTACTGGTACTGCTGATTGCCTTCATCGGATACCGCGTGGTGCGGCAAATCGATTTGCGGGTCAAGAGCGAGGCGGGACTGGTCGCGGCGCGCAACGAGCTGGAATTGATCAATGAAACCCTGGCCCGCCTTGCCAACCAGGATGGATTGACGGGGCTGGCGAACCGGCGCCATTTCGATCAGTCACTGCTTGCCGAGTTCAGTCGTGGACAGCGTGAAAAAAGCGCTCTGGGACTGGTCTTGATCGATGTCGACTTCTTTAAGCAATACAACGATATCTATGGCCATGTGGCCGGTGACGAGTGCCTGAGAAAAATTGGCAGTGTGGTGGCCTACAGCATGCGCAGACCGGGCGACCTTGCAGCGCGCTATGGTGGTGAGGAGCTGGTCATTTTATTGCCCGGTACGGATCTGCAGGGCGCATTGGCGGTGGCGGAAGGCGTTCGCCATGCCGTGCAGTCGCTGGGAATCGAGCATCGGGGCAATCCGCTGGGCGTGGTGACGGTTAGCGTCGGCGTGGCGGCGTTTACGCCAGTACATCTGGAAAACCAGGCAGTGGAACTGATTGAGTTCGCTGATAAGGCCTTGTACAAGGCCAAGGCAGCCGGGAGAAATCAGGTCTGTTATGAGTCTGTATGCGAAAGTGCCGCGCAGCTTGCGACTGTTTTTGCGTTTCGATAGCGATTTTTGAATGCGGAGGGCCACCGTCTGCTTTGCGCTGCGTCCTGAGTGGCGCGTATGCCAGCCTCGTCCATGTAGAATCGTAGTGGTCTAATTTGCCCGGACACCTCAATAGGTGGAAAATCCCCTATCTGAGGAAAAAGCATGACAACAAGAAAATGTAGAACCTTCGAGCCGAGCCTGAAACTGGAAGTGGTCCGGCTGATCAATGAGCAGGGCCAGAGCGTCCAGAACGTCAGCGAAAGCATGGGCATCGGCCAGACCGCGATCCGTCGCTGGCTGCAGCAATACAGTAGCGAGCAGAACGGGCAGCCCGGCATAGGAAAACCGCTCACCGCCGAGCAGCAAAGAATCCGCCAACTGGAGCTGGAAAATCAGCAACTTCGGCAGGGCGTCACCATCTTAAAAAAGGCCTCGGCCTTCTTTGCCCTCGAAATGAAGTGACCCATACGCGCATTCGCCAACTGTAAAAGGAGGCCATCCCAGTCCAGCACAGCTGCCGCCTCCTGGACGTGAGCCGATCCGGCTTTTACGAGGCGCAGCGTCGTTCTGCTAAACCGGTTTTGTGCAAAGCGAGCGTTCATCTGCGGGCCGCGTTTATGGCAAGCCATCAGAGCTACGGAAGCCGCCGACTGGTCACTGCCATGGCCAGCGCAGGGTTCGACATCGGGCGCTACAAGGTACGCAGTTTGATGCGTCAGCAGGCTTTGAAGCCGATCTGGAAGCGCAAGTTCGTCCATACGACGCACAGCAAGCACGACCTGCCAGTGGCCGCCAACGTGCTGAACCGGCAGTTCAATCCGAGCGCGCCGAACCTGGCGTACGTTAGCGACATCACGTACATCCGTACTGGTGCCGGCTGGCTGTATCTGGCAACCGCACTGGACCTGTACGCGCGCAAAGTGGTGGGCTGGGCCATGGCACCAAGCTTGCCAGCCAAGCTGGTTTGCGATGCGTTGACGATGGCCATCCAACAGCGCCGGCCGGCAGCTGGATTGATCGTCCATTCCGACCGGGGCAGTCAATACGCCAGCGAGCTTTACCAGGACATGCTGGCCAGCCACGGCTTCGTCTGCAGCATGAGCCGCAAGGGTAACTGCTGGGACAACGCCGTTGCTGAACGCTTCTTCTTGAACCTCAAGATGGAACGGGTCTGGCAGCGTCAATACGCCAACCACACCGAGGCCAAAGCCGACATCACCGACTACATCGTCGGCTTCTACAACTGCAAGCGCATCAATTCAGCATTGGGCAATCTGCCGCCCTCTGTCTACGAACAGAAAATGGCAGAACGTGAACCTATCGTTGTGTCCGAAATTACTTGACCACCGCAAAACCGCCTGCGGCGCAAAACCGAGTCAGAAGAATCGGAGGGTTGCGCTCACCGAAGTCCCGCAAAACCCCCGCGCCCATACCGGACGCGGATGCGCTGCCCGCATTCCGCATGCATGGAATAAATAAAAAAAGCTTCCCCGCCAAAACGTGGAAGCCCATTTATTTATTCGACGGCGGGAATCGAAGCTACCGTAAACTTGGTTTTTTCAGGAATCTTGAAGGTTTTGCTGGCAAAATCAGACAATCAACCCGCAACGGCAGCTGTCGGCCTATTGTGTTGAAAAACGCGGGTACGTTGACTTGTAGATAGAATTCCTGCCAGCCTGGACTGGCCGGTACCGTCGCTAGTGACCGATCATCGGCAGGCTGGAGATCTGAGACCTCCCGAAATTGTTGCCACTCAACTTTTCCAACACAATAGGGAGGAAGCGCACGGAGCCGATTAGCGCGCTGAATTGCCATCAGTACATAGACCGCGATTTTCAGCGCGGGAATTTATACCGTACCAGCAGCGTAGGTCCTTTGCCGCCGGGTGGCGTCAGCAGTATCTCGTCACCCGGCTGCATCTCTTCATACATTACCGTGCAACAGGTCGGCATCGAGTGGCCGCGCGCGGGATAAACGCCAACGTCGGTGTGCAGGGTCGCAGCACGTACGTCCACGCTGGTTTCGCCGGCCTTTGCTGCTTCTTGCAGCTGCTTGCGCAGTGCCGTGACGAAGTCCCCTTTGCTGAGCCTGGCAGGTGCCTGGGTTGCTTGCGGGCGAGCGGTTGCGTCGTTTTTCATGGCATTTTCTTTCAGTGAATATATTCCCGCCACTATATCATTGGCCCCCGGAGCGGGGGGGCGGGTCCGGCATTCGCTCACAGCCTGAGCAGCTGATGTTGTTGCTAGGGAAAACCGCCTGCGGCGCAAGAGCCAGTCAGACGAATCGGAGGGGGTTGCGCTTGCAAGCGCAACCCGGTTTTGCGGCGCCGAGCTGCGCTCGCCGAAGGCCCCGCAAAACCCCCGCGTCCGTACCGGACGCGGATGCGCTGCCCGCGCTCTGCATGCGTTGAATAAATAAAAAGGGCCTCCCCGCCAAAACGGGGAAGCCCTTTTTATTTATTCAGTGGTGGAGACGGCGGGAATCGAACCTACCGTAAACTGAGGTTTTTTAAGTGCCTTAAGGGTTTTGCTGGCAAAATGCAGACAATCAACCCTCAAGGGCAGCTGTCGGCTAGAGGCGGCCGACGACTGAATCACTGCAGGTATTCTTAATCCTCGTAAACCGTCAAAGACGTCATTTTTTAATCGTGACTGGTAACTGTCTTTCGTTGAAATCGTGACGCCGTTTCGCAGTGCAGAAAAACTCCATTTAATGCAAGTTAAGCACTGTTAACGCGGCCGTTGGCATTCTGTGCTCCATCGACAAGTTGAAATCAACGTCTGGTAACACACAGACGCATTGATCGCGAGCGCCTACCATCATATCTTGCGCCTGATTTTGTGGCGCCAACGCCCCATACCGACATCCAACTCGGATGCTTCAATTGTCAGGTTATTGGGGGCACCTGCGGGAATTGCCATGATGCATGATTTTCTAGTTGAAAACCGGGCCGAACTTGAGCGGCGTTGTCGTGAGAAAGTCGCAGATCGCCCCGATAGAGCGCCGAACCAGCAACAATTGGAACAAGGAATTCCAATGTTCTTAGACCAGATCATACGGACTCTGCAAGCGGAGTGCCGAGGGGCTGCGACCGAAGCTATCGCCGTGTCAGGTCCTTCGTCCGGCGATCCTGAGCGCCACGCCGAAGTGGGCGTCTCGGCTGCCATTCATGGCGCCGATCTCTTGAAATTGGGATATACGATCAATGAGGTAGTTCATGACTACGGTGACCTTTGTCAAGCCATCACCGATCTTTCGATTGACATCAACGAGGAATTTAGCATCGACGAGTTTCGGACGCTCAATCGCTGTCTGGACAACGGCATAGCTGATGCCGTGACCTCCTTTAGCGAGCATCGTGACCTAGTGATTGCCGACGGGCAAGCGTTGGAGACCAATGAACGCTTGGGTTTTTTTGCTCATGAACTGCGCAATCACCTGCACACGGCAATGCTCGCACTGGCGGCAATCAAGTCGGGAAAAGTTGGCTTGGTCGGCCCCACTGGAAGCGTGCTTGATCGCAGCTTGGTCGGTCTGCGAGGACTTATTGACCGCTCGCTCGCTGAGGTCCGCATCGGCCCGGGAATGATCTTGCAACGATCTGATTTCAGCCTTGCGAGCTTTATCGGCCAAATAAGTTACTCGGCCAAATTGGAAGCAGAATTGCTGAACTGTGGTTTTCAAGTTGAGCAAATCTCCTCGACGCTGATGGTCGACGCGGACAAGGACTTGCTCTTTTCGGCAGTTGGAAATCTGCTGCAAAACGCGTTCAAATTTAGTGGGAAAGATGGGGTAGTCACACTCAGCGCTGACGGTGGGGCGGACACAATACGGATCAAAATTAAGGATAGTGGGCCCGGGCTGAGCGCGGAAGCCGCGCGAGATATGTTTTTACCATTCACGCAGAGCGGGGCCAACAAGAGCGGGCTCGGACTTGGACTGTCCATTGCGCGACGAAGTATTGAAGCGAATGGCGGGACGCTAACGTGCCAAAGCAGGCTCGGCGAAGGTTGCTTATTCATTATCGAGTTACCATTTAACTCGGGGCCGATAGATACATCTAGCTCATAATCAAGGCCAGTGCAGCAGCGATGATCCAGCGCACTTTGTGGAGCAACAGAAGCGTATCTATCGATACCTGCCTTGGAGCGTTTCCTGACCCTCAATCAGGATGGGTAATGTTGCATGACAGCCAGCCGATAGACTTAATCCTTAAAGGCCGAACACAATTTCCGCTTTTGATCCGGCCGCCTGATCTGCATCCGGCATCCAACGCCCATATACCCTGGCAATCATTGTCCAATCAGCATGCCCCATCTGTTTTGCCACCCACATAGGGTGCTCACCTGCCGACAGCATCATGCTGGCATAGGTATGCCGCGTCTGATATGGGTTGCGATACCGCACCCCAGCGTTTTGCAGGACGCCAGTCCATAGTGTCTTACGGATTGGCTGGTCACCCTCCCAGCGCCGCTCCAGGCGCGGATTTTGAAACACTTCCTCGCCCTTCACCCAGGTGAATGCCTTTTGTTCCTGCAGCGCATGCATGGCACGCTCCAGCAGCTTGTACGCTGTCGATGTCGTCAGAAGCAATCGCGGCAAGGGCTTCACGCATGACGATCTGGCGCACCAGTACTGCTATTTCTTCGCCCTGGTAGTTGGCGATCGAGGAAACAAGCTGGTGCTCATAATCGTCCAGGCGCAGCATGACTTTATGTTTGCGGATACGTTTTGCATCGGGGTACATGGGCCTGCTCCTGTGCAGTTAAGCTTGATGGACAAGGGAGAATTGGTCTAGTTCGGCCTCGTATGATTGCAGGCCACGCAGCAGCATCAGGCGCATAAATGACGCCCGTGAACGGGAATCTTGCTGCGCAAACTTTTCCACGCGCTTAATCTCTAGAGGGAGCAAGCGAATAGGGATGGGCTGCGAAAGTGGGTTCTTCGGCTGCCGCGTCACGGGGGCGATAGTTGTCATAAGGTATGATTTGTATACGTCACATGGTAATGACGTAAATATAGTGCGAAAAACCGCACTTGTAAAGTAAAAGGTGAGAAATTGCGTGAAATTATTGGAGTGCGTCTTAAGGCTGAGCGTGAACGACTTGGCTATAACCAGGCTGATTTTGCGGCAGTAGGTGGGGCTTCAAAGCGTACGCAGATCGATTGGGAGCAAGGGAAGCAAGTACCAAACGCGGAGTTTCTAGCTGCTGTTTCGGCAATTGGGGTTGATGTGCTCTATGTTGTAACGGGCCAATTCACGCCAGGGAACTTGAGCGCGGACGAGAGCGAAGTTGTCGCTGGATACCGCAAGATGGATATTCGCGGAAAGGCCGGCGTGCTTGGCCTAATCGGCGGAATGAACCAGCCGCAGAACCTTGTGCAGCCAGTGCACCATGGTGATATTGGCCAAAATATCTACGGTAATATCACCGGGCCAAATACAGTAAAAATGCCTGACAAGCGTAAGAAGAAACCCATTTAAATGGGATTTTTTCCCTCACCAATAGAGAGTGAGAGAGTGCTTCATTTTGTGTAAAATGTTGTTAAATTGAAATTATAAGTTGCAAAGATGTGGATTTCGGAATGGATAGACCAGAATTTAGTGGCGATGTTGGGCAGAATGTCTTTGGAAATATTGTTGAAGCCCCCCGGCTGAACAATGTAGTTACACTGCACTTGGGCGCAGAAAAAATTGACGTTGAATTAATTACCGATTTCCAACGACGTCGTATCAATGCTCTGGTGAAAGACCTTTCTGCACTTACAGGTGACCATCCCTTGGACGTTTACAGAATCATCATTACCGACTTCGGTTTAAAGAAGATCAAAGAGCTACCACTTGCGAGGTACTCGGAAGTAAAAAATCTATTGGAGACTTGGATAAAAGATGCTAAGTCTGCCGATATCCCTACAGACCAAGGCGAAGCACTATCAGAAATTCCTGCATCACCGCGACTGGTTGTGGAAGGCAATGCTGATAATTCCTGCCAAGTATGTGAGGAGCGAGCCGCTAACATCAGCAAGCTTCAACGAACTGCAAGGGTACGATTGATTTTGCTTAGCATGTGTTTAGCTGCGTGCGGCTGGCTACTATACAAGTCTCCTGTGAGCGGGGAGTCAAGCACTTCCTCCTTAGATAGTAAGTGCTACATTGCCGGAAAATCCTACTCGACAGGGCATATTGAAAAATCTAGGGGAAGCGTGCCCGTTGAATGCGTCGGCGCCACTGGCGATTTGCCGGCTATGTGGCTTCCCGCTAATCGAGCGCATTAACGGCAGCGGTTGCATTGTTTGCGGCCTAACACTTCTTGATAGTTGAAATGCGTGAGCTGTGTGCTTAGTGCGGTTGCAATGGTTTCCGGATCAGCAGCCGCCAAGATGGCGGGGTCAGGTCTGCTATTCGGACACGATCTCAGCCTTGGCGTCTAGACTCACAGCAAGTTGTAATGAACTAATTGCCAATACGGCACGACTCACTATGCTGCGTATGCGTATTGACGCTGAGCTTACGTAGAGACTTCAGCTTGGGGATTCGCACAGTTGTGTCTGTGTCGGAATGGCAGACCTGACCCTCAAACCCGAGTCATAGCCCCGCATGCCCTCCATCCGCGACAGCCACGCGCCAGCGCGGGCAGACGCACGGTTAAGTCTTCGAGGGCAATCGCCATCTGAATGGTTGCAGGACGCGCAGCGACTCGTCGTATCATCTGACTGTTCGGTGGTGTGACGATATCCGCTGCCGTCTTATCATCACGCGCCAGATAATGTGCGATTGACAGCGCCTGCTCTACCCAGCCAATTTGGTCGGTTTAGTTAAGATTAACGACGCTTAAGTTGGTTCATCGATAACTGTTCAGGCTTACGTTGGCGTCATGTTGCTCCGCAGGCGTGAGCGTTCGGTGTCCGAAGCTCATGACCCGGGTGATCTGCCAGGTTTTTCCTAAAGACTTCCAAATAATCAAGAACTTCGCCGCCCCTTCGCATTTCCCTGTGGCGATGTCGCAGAACTGATGCTCGCCTTCTTCAATCGCACCGAAATCTTTGATGGGATAGATGTGCAGCGACGATGGGATCAGCTTCCGTCGAACCTTGCCGCAAATGTACTTTTTGGTGTTGGCAATCACGGTTTCTCGGTCGAATGTAGCGCCGCCCTGATCGTGGTAAAACTCGACGTCCCGAACAAAATAACTGCCAAATACCTCCAGCGAACATTCGTTATAGGCATCGAATACCTTGGTGTCGAGCCCGGCGATCACTTCGGTCAGTGCGGCGTCGTCGGGCGCCGGTTGTGCGTGGGCGCTATTCAATAACGCCGATAAAAAGATGGCGGTAAGCGTCAGTTTTTTGGCACTGGTTTTCATGTGGCTACTTTCGAGGGAGAGGCTGGTTAGTCGATCTGACTGCGCAGGAAACGCAGAAAGGCGGGGAGTGTGTGCACGCGTTCGAGGATGGGCAAGATCATCTTGTAGCCGTTGTCGCTGTTTGTGAATATCACGACGCCGTCGTTGGTCATGCGATCGACATAGGCAAATGTGAAGATGCCGTCATCCTTCCCGGTATGCATCATAAGCATGTGCTTATCGAAGCCCAGTATTTGCCAACCCAGTCCAAAACCGGCAAGCGACGGACAATCCGCTGCCTTGCTGCCAATGCACAGTTGATGCGCCATGCTGACCTGGCTGCGGTCGCGTTGTTGCGCGATGGCGCCTGTCAGGCCCCGGTCGGCCAGGACGTCCAGCATGAAAACAGCATATTCGCCGGGCGTGCTGTAAGCCAGGTCCGCAGCGTTGTATTGGGCGGGTTGTACCGCGCCCAGCGTGTTTCCAGCTTGATCTGTTGGAAGAGCGATGCGCCCTTTGAAACGCGTCTGGAAAGTGTAAGACGTTGAACGCAACTTGAGAGGACCGAACAGCAGTTTCTGCGCTAAGCGCTCGAAAGGTTCATGCAGTTTATGTTCAGCATACCTGGCGACGTATTCATAGCCTTCTCCGGAATAGCTCCATTGCGTCCCTGGATCCTGCATGAAAGCTAGTCCGCTTCGTTGGTCACGCCAGTTCGGTAAGCCGGTCTGATGGCTCAATGCCATGCGCGGCGTCAGCAACGCCCGCCGTGCATCGGCCGAAAGATCGGGATCACTCCAATAAGGATCCATCGATTCATCCAGCGCTATACGGCCCGTCGCTGCCGCACGCAAAATGATTTCCGCAGTCAGGGGTTTGGTGAGCGATGCGATGTTGTAGAGCGTTTCAGAGGTCGCCGCGACACCCGGGCTTTGCTCTCCAAAAGCTGCGACATGGACGATCTTGCCTGACCGGATCACGGCAAAAGAAACGCTGGCGACCTTGTATGACGTGAGCATCTCGGGAATCGCGCGATCCAACGCTGCGTCGCTGTTTCCGTCTGCGCTGGCTGGTGCGGCCTGGGCTGACGCGCTCAAGGTCAATATCAGGCTGGCCATCATCCAGAAAGTAGGTTTTCGCATGGTTGGGATCTCTTGGTCGTGAATGTCACAGTATAGGTAGAAATAAGTGGCATTGGAGGCGAGAAACGACGAATAGCGCCATTGGGACATAAACGGTTGATTAGGGGGGAGATGACAACACAAAAAAACGGAGCCGCATGGACACCGTTTTTTTATGCAGATACGGCAGCTTAGCTGTGCCCTACGCCTGACGCCAGGTTGAAGCGTAAGTTGACGGCACAGGTTCATGCCGCTTAGGTGTTCGCTCCAGCTTGCGTAGCTTTTCAAGATTCCTCGCTGTTCTCCCGTATGATTTCACGCACCTCTTTGATGTGTTCCCACGCCAGTTTCGCCGCCCGCTTGGCGCCGTGCTTGCTCTTATAAACATGCTCCAACGTCTTGAGAGTGCCTGTGGCCCCGGCCATTTCCTGTCCCGTCTTTTTCTTCTTCGCCGCCACGTCCTTCCACTTCGCCACCACGCCCGTGATGCCTTCATCCGGGTCTTTCTCGTCCTCGCGTTCGGCCTCGACCTCTTCTGTCTTCGTTTCAAATTCCACCCGCGTGGTAAAGCCGTTGCCGCCCAGGCTGTGCGTGACTTTGACCGATAGCCATTCGGTGGCGTCGATCTCGGGCTTAAAGCCGGTCACCGTCACGGGCGATTGCGGGAACACGGCGGGGTTGCCCAGAGCCAGGCTCATTTCAAAGGTGGCCAGGCCGCGCAGGATGCGCTGCCATTCGGCCACGGCTGCCGCGCGCGCGTCCGTTTCGTTGGCAAAGGTGGTGCGCAGGCGCTTGCTGTTGCCGGGCACGCCGGCCACCACGCTGCGGCGGCGCGCGTAGCGCTCGTCGTGCCAGAAGGCGCGCACGCCCGTGTAGGCGTCGCTTTCGGCGCTGTGGTAGCGGTGGCCGTCGCCCAGGGCGCGCGTGATGGGGATCACGGGCAGCGCCTTGCCGCTGGCGGTGCGGCTCTGGTTGATGGGGATGAAGAGCAAAGTGTCGTTCTTGACGGTGGCCACCGCGTCATATTTCCTGCCCAGCCTGCGCAGGAAGGCCGCATCGCTCTCATGCGTCTGGTCGATGTGCTCGACGGCGGTGTCGCGCAGGCGCGCCGACACGCCCGACGCCAGCTCATTGCGAAAGGCGATCGCCTCGATGATGGCGCCCAGGGTGGTCTTGTGAAAGCTGTGTTCCTGCTGCTGCTTGAACGTGTCGATCAAGTTGGCCGACCTGGCGCGCAGGGTGACCAGTTGGCGATCAGGGCGCTGACGCCGCCAATGCCGCCGGCAAAAGCGGTCTTGATGTGCGACCAGACGCCACTAAAGAAGCCAGCCAGCGGCGCCAGTCCCTTGGCGAAGCGGCCCCGGATGTCGGCGGCAAAGTCGGTGATCCTTGCCGGCAGCGCAACGCCGAACCAGCCCAGCACGCCAGCGAAGGCGCGATAGAACAGGCCCAGCGGCGACCAGTCGGCGATCAGACTGTTGATGCCGGTAAAGCCACCGGAAAATGCCGCCTTGACGTCTGACCACAGGCCGCCAAAGAAAGCCTTGATCGGCTCCCAGTATTTGTAGATCAGGAAGGCGGCGCCTGCAATGACCGTGATGGCGA
>Ga0209913_1000511_pt1 | contig 31921 bp, 47 predicted proteins | sample PersoiDNA2013203_FD_185805 | JGI IMG/M metagenome (GOLD analysis project Ga0209913, IMG submission 185805) | Permafrost soil microbial communities from the Arctic, to analyse light accelerated degradation of dissolved organic matter (DOM) -... | ecosystem: Environmental > Terrestrial > Soil >... | reverse complement strand
GCTCAGGTCGGCACCGCTCAGGTCGGCACCGCTCAGGTTGGCACCGCGCAGGTCGGCACCGCGCAGGTCGGCATCGATCAGGTCGGCACTGCGCAGGTTGGCACCGCTCAGGTTGGCACCGCGCAGGTCGGCACCGCGCAGGTCGGCATCGATCAGGTCGGCATCGCTCAGGTTGGCACCGCTGTTGCGCGCTGCAAGAACCGCATCGCGCATCGTCGCGCCCTCGGCCTCGTGGGTGAAAATGACCGCGCCAGACCAGCGGTTGCGAATTTCGATTTTCATGCGGTTCTCCGTGGGTTGTTGGGTAATCCGGCTCTAACGATGTCCGGCATCGACCTGTGCGCCTCAGGCTGGCGGCCACTCCGTGCGAGGCTCCCTGTTTGCTGACCCGGAAGATGGCAAGCGGCGGATCAGAGTGCGCCGCGCACTGGTAATCAGGCGGCTTTTTTCAACTGCTTTGTTGCCGCTTTAGGCCATCCGGCCTTCACGAAATCAGAAACCACGTTTGCCACTACGGGCAGCGAGCGGATCGACTTTTCTTCACTAGCCGGCATGTATTTTTCAAACTCTGGCAGCATCTTCACCAGCGCATCGCGCGTGTTGCAGGCGTAGGCACACGCTTTGAGTTTTCGCTCAAGTTGAGTCCTAGTTTCGTCTTGAGCTTTGCGCTTGTTATTCAGTTCAGAATAGGCAGCGCGTGCGCTCTCGCTTGGGTCAACACTTTCGCCTGACATGCATGGCACGCTCACGCCGCCAAAATTGTGGGCATATTTCGTATTGAGATAGTGCCGCAGGGTTTTGTCTGCATAGATTGCGCGAACCTTTGCAGGAAGGCGCGCTACTACGTCTTCAGTAATCAGCTTTTGCATCTGATCATCGAAATCTACTTTTGGGACATCATTCATTGCAGCGCGAATGAAGGCATCGCGAAGGTAGTTGGTAAGGCGCATAAAGGTCTCCGATTGTGGTTAATAGGGTGGGTGGTAATCAGGCCATCATCAATTGCAGCGCTTTGTCCATCTGGCGGCTGAACCGCTCGCGGGCTACCTGCCGATCCAGCTCGGCATCAGCCTGACGCGCAATGCGCTCGATGTCAGAAGGGGCGAACAGGTCAAACAGGTCGATTGCGCTGTCGGCAGCAGTAATGCGCTCGATCATCGTTTCGTCTTCGTCGCGCAGGCCGCTCACGTTCAGCAGGACGCCGCCGTGGTTGTAGTTGGTGAGGGTGAAGGCGCTCATGCTGCGGCTCCGGTGGCTTTGGCGATGGCTGACTCACACTGACGCAACTCTTCGCCCGTCAGGTGCATGTCGCAGGAGTTTTGCTGCACGGCGATGCGCAGCGCGGCCAGCAAATCAGGGGCGGCGGCGATCAGCAGCGCATCAGGCTCGCCGTGAACAATCTCAGCCACGCATTCGCCGATGTCAGACCAATGAATCTCGTATTCGGGCTTGCCACTGCGAGCAAGGCTCGTTTTATGCGGCTTCCACGGCCCTGGTGTATGTGCTGCTGTTGTCATTTGCTGCTCCATCTGGTTGCTGAGTTGATGGAGTAATCTTAGGCGTACCTAAATAAATATGCAAGAACTATTTTAGGCATCCCTCATTATTTTTGCTACACTTGTCTCACGCCCGAATCGTCGGACGAAAAAATACCGGCGCTGGGCCGGTGGGAGAGTGGGATGAGTGAAATAAGCGTTTCAGATGCTGCTAAAGCTTTGCAGCTACGCGACTTAGCAAATAGAGGGGGGATGCCTGGTATCGCTCAGCATATTGAAGCGCTGCTAACGCAAGCTGGCTTGCAGGTGCCTGCCCTCAATCCAAGTGGGATTGGCGCTGCCAACGCTCCTGAAAGCGTTCAGGAGAAGCGCATCCACTGCGTAACGTTGGCAGTCCAAGCGGGCGTGCCCCACGAAATCTTGCTTAGCTTCGCGACGACTCTTGAAGAATGGCTGCAACGTCCGACCCGTTGACGGCCAGCAGGGACTGGCGATATAGCGTGAACCAGTATTTCCGGTCTCTATTAAGAGTTTTCTCCACGTCGCTCCTTGCGATCAACTGCATCAATTCTAGGGCAACGCGATGCCTTGAGTCAGACTGGATGCTGACTGGGCCTTGAATGCTCGTACTGTCTGCCATACTTCCTCCTATCGCGGCATCACGGCGTGCCGGCTCGCCCTGGTTATTGTTGTAAACGAATCAGACACGGTGTACAGTTCAGTCAGCAGTGGCGGGCCGGCTTGCACCAACCCGCTTCCCGCTAGGGTGAGAAAAGTCCCGCAAGAACTTGCAGTAGAGCAGCAAGAGCAAGCAGGTCTATCTCAACCTTTACAGCTTTGGTCGCTAGTTTCAACATGGCATAAGCCCTATTTACGCTGGCGTGCACGCCAACTGATTAGGTCGGCATTTGTATCGCGCCTTGCCGGGCGCTAGCCAGAGGCCTGCTGCAGCAGGTTTCCGGCCCCGCCTCCCCTTTAAGGTTTGGCGGGTGAGCATAGAAGTGTTTCAGGTAGCTCATCAGCAGAGCTTGCATTCCCCGATGTAGACCGGGCCGGCTCGACGGTTTTGCTGATGAATCTGATCGACTTCTACACCACAAGCGGGCTGACAACCCGCAGTCCAGGAGTCACCCTGGGTCCTTGATCCCCGCGCCAACATGGGCGGGGATCTTTATTTTGGCGCTTTACACGCAACCATCATGGCGCGTTCTTGGGTCTGAACGCCGACAACGCTAGAAGAATTGCCAGAAATGGCAGCGGCATTCTCACTGTTTCGGTCAATGACATCGTATCCAGCGGCACCGCACTTCTCGCCGGCGGCTGCTCGGCACTTATCCCAGCCGCGAGCCGTACCGCTACAATTAAGAGCGTATGCCTTTCGACCGTCTGGCGCGTAGCTCTCGCGTACTGTCGCGCATCCACTGATTGCACCAGCGAGGAGTGCAGCGATTATTAGATTTTTCAATTGTCGTCCTTGTTCGGCATCATCGCGTGCCGAGTCGCGTTATTTCAGTCTTCGGTACCGTTGGCGATGCTCCGTCATGACCCCGATCACCTGCAGCGGCGTCTCATCGCTGCGGAGCGTCGGATAATCTTCGTTAAGCGGGACCAGCTCGAAGACCTCTTGGCCATCTTGCCCGATACCACGAGGACGATATTTTTTAAAAGTAGCCTCTTCCTTGCAATTTCTTGCTACAACAAAATCACCAGGGTTCGGGGCTAGTTCGGGGTCGATGATGATTCGATCCCCCGGACTGAACTTCGGCAGCATTGATTTACCCTCAACTTCTAGCGCAAATGCCCAACGTGAAAGCTTATCGTCCGCATATTCGACCGCATAGCCATCACCTGGCTCGTAAGGTGACTCCATTTCTTTCATCCGACCGGCCTGCACAGCGGAAATTACGGGGATTGGCTTGGCACCCAGCGGAGCTGGAGATACATTCTTGTCAAATGCCTGCGCTTCCACCCGCTTGCCATAAAGAAGCCACTCAGCATCAATTCCGAGAACAGCGCACAGCTTCGTAAGGTTCGGACCAGATATCTCCTTAATCCCTCCATCAGCGTAACTTTTCTCCCAATCCGTCACAGTAGGGTTTGACACGCCGGTCAATATTTTTAACTGTGTCTTGTTGAGGCCTCGAGCTAGTCGAGCCTCCTTCAATCTAACTTTCCATAGTTCCATTAGGTAATCCTAATATAAAACATCTTAGGTAAGCCTAGAAATCGCTTGCAGTTTTCGTTAGGTATGCCTAAAATAAGGAATGGATACCGAAAACCCAAACAAAATCATTGATCGGCTTGGCGGCACCTCTGCCACTGCTAAGCTTTGCGAAATCCAGCCGCCATCCGTATCAGAGTGGCGTCGGACTGGCATCCCTAAAGCTCAATTGCGTTTTCTACGATTGATCCGGCCTGACGCTTTCGACGACGAAAAGCAAACAGGCGCCACACCCCCCTGACACCTCTCCCGCGCGCCGGATGCTTCGTCGCGCCCGTTTTCTTGCAGTAAAGAAATAAACCCGCAGTACCTATCCACGCAGTCCGCATCACCTGGAGAACGAAATGACCTTGAACCACGAAAGCCGCACCGAAATCATCCGCGTCCGCGTACGCCCCAAACAGAAGTCGATGTTCGCTAAATGCGCAGCTGCTATTGGCCTTCCCACTGCCACCCATGCTTACAACCTGCTCGTTCAGGACATGGCGCATGTTAGGCAGCGGGGCGAGCGTAGGAAAGGGGCCACTCGTAGGCCAGTTCATTTCCCAAGCCGCGCCACGTTTGCATTGAACTGCAGTCGTCCACGGTTTTGACGGGTTCCGCTTACGAGGCAGCAATCGAGCGAGACCAGGTTGATCTGAAAAGGAAATATTCGATGTCGAGAACATCAGAAGAAGTAAGTAACGACCGGCCGACAAGCAAATTGGCGGTGATGGCTTTTAAGGTTGCCGATCAGCGCAGCGTTTGTATCGGCGCGAGCGGAGAGGATCGCAGGCGCGCAGAAGGTCGTTTGGAAGCGAATGTCGATGATCTAGTCGTCGCTGTTGCTGAATATCGCAAATCGAAAGCCCAGCCATGACGTACGACATGCCAACCACCAAAATGCACTGGTTCCGCAAGGGCCAGCGCGCGCACGACCGCGGACACTCTGCCGACTCGCACGACATGAACCCGGGTTCGCAGGCCATTGACGACTTCCGCGCCGGCTGGAATTACAACGAGACGGCGAAGCTGGCTGAGCTGCTGGCGAAGATGCGGGCGGCGTAAGTGAACTACTACGCCTTCCACATTGGCGACTTCCGCTCTGGCACAGCCAATATGGGCCGCCTACAGCGCGCGATCTACCGTGAGCTGATCGACATCTGCTACGACACCGAAAAGCCCCTGCCGCTCGATATGGAAGAGCTGTATGACGCCATCGGCGCCGAGTCCGATGAAGAGCAGAAGATCGTAGATCGCCTACTCCGGTTCAAGTTCGTCAAGCGCGATGATGGCTATTACCACGAAGTCTGTGAGCGCGTCATTGCCGACTACCACGCAAAGGCAGCAATTGCCAAAGAAAACGGGAAGCTTGGCGGCCGTCCTGTTGGTTCTAAAAATAACCCAAAAAAACCCAGCGGGTTATCTGTAGGAACCGGATCGGTACCGGATAGGAACCGGATGGAAACCGGATCGAAACCTAACCAAGAACCAAAAACCAATAACCAAGAACCAAAAGAGAAGGTCAACACCACTGTCGAGCGCAGGCGCCCGACGGGTGAGGCTACCGCGATCAACGAAGTGTTCGCGTACTGGCAGCTTCGCATGGGACACGAAGCCTCCAAGCTGGATGCCAAACGGGTTCGCGCCATCAAGGCGCGGCTTGCTGATGGCTACACGGTTGGCCAGCTCTGCCAGGCGGTGGACGGCTGCAAAAACTCTCCGTACCACCAAGGCCAGAACGATACCCGCACCCTGTACGACGACATCGAGTTGATCTGCCGCGACGCGACAAAGGTCGATGGCTTCATCAAGCGATTCAGCCAAGGGCCGCCGAACGGCCGCACCGCCAACGCGCAGCAAACAATCGACAACCTGCAAGCCTACCTGGCCGAACATGAAAACTGAAATCGCCAAAGCAATCGCCCTGCTGACCGCCGAATACGATCTGCCGCCATTCTCGCCAGACCGCATTGCGATGTGGATGACGGCGCTTTCCGGCTTCCCGGCTGGCTCTGTCGCAAAGTCTGCCGCGAACTACATGCGGACGAATAAATTCAAGCCGCAGTTGGCCGACATCGTGCAGGGCTGTGTTGCGCAAACGCCGTCCGCTTGGCTGTCTGCCGACGAGGCTTGGGCGCTGATGCCGAAGTCGGAATTGGACTCTTGCATGCTGACGGACGAGACGGCGCAGGCGATGGCTGCCGCTTCGCCTCTGTTGGCGGTGGGCGACAAGATTGCGGCCCGCATGGCCTTCCGTGCAGCGTATGAGCGGCTGGTCGAGCAGGCCAAGATCGAGGGCCGGCAGCCGAAGTTCTTCCCCTCGTTCGGGACAGATGTGCCAGGGCGAGCTGCAATGCTTGGCAACGCTGTCCGCAAGGGCCAGTACCTGCTGGAGGCCGCCATCAACGTGGCGCCCGAGTTTGCCGAGGACATCATCAAGCTATCTGGCGTGCAGAAACATCCCCTACTGGCGGCGCCCGACGAGAAGGCGAAAGCCAAGGTCAAGGAACTGCTGCTGACGATGCGGAGCCACGCATGAGCGCCCGCCTGATAGCCGAGGCAGACGCGCTATACCCAACAAAGTTGGCGCACAGCGTCGATTGCAAGGCCTGGGCAAAGCGGTTCATCTACCGCCTGGAGCATGGCGACAACACGCTGCTGTCAGTGCAAATCACCTTTGCCAAGATGGCACTGAACATCGACCAGGAGCAGGCAGCATGACCCGCCCCAAAGACCCCTGCGCCATGTGCCACCACTTCACCACAGCCGCTTACCCAACCGAAGCCCGTTACGGCGTAGGCCGCTGCGTCGGCTTTGACATGCCGGGCCACGCTGAGCGCTTCGTTGCAGCAGTCGAGCCATCGTGCGTCATTTTTGGCGCAGCAGCAAATCCCGCCCCGCGTCGGGCATTTTTGATGAAATTTCAGGAGGTTGTGTGAGTGAAAAAAAGTGCAGAAGTGATGGCAGGTGTCAATACGCTATTGACTGCGGAGCCGAGGGTATGGGGCATTGCCCGGCCGGGAAGTGTCTGTTGCCAGAACACGCATCGGAAATGCGAAGGCATGCTGAATATATGTATTCAATGACGGCTTTTGACTACGAAAAAACTCCAATCGGCAGCCGCGATTGGGCACTGTTCTGGGCCGGCTACCAAGCAATGGTCAAGGACATCGATGATGGCATGGTCATGGGCGAGGTGCGCGCACTCGAAACCAAATACGGAATGATGAAAGCCACGTACGAAGCTGAACTGCGCGAAATGAGGTCATTGCTGATGGAATTGGTCGATCTGGAAGGCCCACAGCCTGGTAATTCTGCTTGGGGCGACAAGGTTTTGACAGTTCTTGCAAGGTCGAGCGGGAAAGCGGCATGAGCAAAGTGCAGAAAGAACTAAGCGAAATGTCAAACGCCGAGTTTGATGCGGCTTACGGCGGGCGCGAGCTGCTTCCAATCGAGCAGGTTGCATTTGAAAACGAAGGTGCTGAGCGGTTTGCTCGAATGCATCTTCATGGTCGTTTATTCCCGAAGCAAGCTGAAATCCACATGGAGGAAACGTGATTGACTTCATTCTATTTTGGCTAGCTCTACCCATTGCCGGGGCAATTTACAGCATTGGTGTAGGCATCCTCTCAACGGGGAGCAAATTTCTCCGCCTACCGATTAAGAACGCACGCTATCGTTTGAGGAAGCTACGGTGCAAGCACCCGCATGTTTGGGAAACGGGGGCATGTGACGCTATCTGCTGCAATTGCGGCAAGAACCTTGGCTTCATTCAGAACTGGCGCGATTCACAGAAGGCCACCAAATGAAACGCTCCGCCTTCCTCCGCATCACGCCCGACGCCGCTACCCTGACAGTCAAGGTGCGCAAGCGCAAGTGCGCCGCACCGGGATGCGCCGTGCGGTTCACGCCATGGCAATCATTCATCAACTGGTGCTCGCCGGATTGCGGAGCGGCGCTTGCTATGGCGAAGCTGGCGAAGGCAGAGCGCAAAAATGACCGCGAGCGCAAGCGCGCAATGATGAGCCGCGGTGACTGGTTGGAGGAGGTGCAGGTTGTATTCAACCAATTCATTCGTGAGCGCGACCGTGATCAGCCCTGCATCTGCTGCGGCAAGTACTTTGATGACAAGGAGAACTATCCGGGTGGTCAATGGGATGCTGGTCATTGGCTTTCGCGCGGTGCGGCGCCCCATCTGCGCTTTGTAGAAACCAACGTTCACAAGCAGCTTAAGGGCCACAACCGTCCCGGCGGCTGTACCAGGGCAGATTTCCGCGCCGGGATGATTGAGCGTATCGGCCTCGCTGGCGTTGAGGCACTGGAATCGGATCAGGCATCGCGCAATTACACCATTGAAGACCTCAAGGCCCTCAAGGTTGAGTACGCAGCCAAGTTGAAGGCATTGAAGGGGCAGGCATGACCAAATACGCCAAGTCGGCCCTTGACGCATTGAAGCGTGGCCCGATGACCATCAACGAGATCGCCTTTGAACTTGGCGTCAAGCGCGGCACTGCTTATGACTACGTCAACTACCTGCGCAAATGCCAGCCGCCGATGGCGCACCAGCTGGGCGCGGAGGTGTCAGAGCGGACTGGGCGGCCAGTTACTATTTATGCTGCTGTGATGCAACAACCACAGTAAAATTGAGTACGCAACAAAACGCCGGGAGGCGCAGGAGAAGTTAATGGGAACAGCAGAAAACAGCGGGAAAGCAGCAAAAGGCAAGCCGCGCGGCAAGCCATTCGCCAAAGGCATCACAGGCAACCCAGGAGGCCGCCCAGCACGCACGCCAGAAGAGATTGACCTGATCCAGGCCTGTAAGGCCAAGACGCCCCAGGCGCTCGCTGTACTAGTCCGCATCATGGAGAGTGGCGAGAAGGAGCGCGATCAGATCACGGCAGCGAACATGATTATCGAACGCGCACACGGCAAGCCCGTCCAGCCAACTGACAATAACCATAGCGGCGCCGTAACCTTCGGATGGCTGGACTAATCCGCATCCAGTACAAGCCCCGCGGCGCGTTCCTCGATCTGCACAGAAGGAAAACCCGTTGGGCTGTCGTGGTGGCGCACCGCCGCGCCGGGAAGACTGTCGCTTGCATCAATGACCTTATAAAGGCCGCACTGACATTCGAGCGCAATGACGGGCGCTTCGCCTATGTGGCGCCGTTCTACTCCCAGGCTAAGGCCGTGGCGTGGGATTACCTCAAACAGTTCAGCAGCGCTATCCCTGGGATCGAGATTAATGAGAGCGAACTTCGTATTGATTATCCGAATGGCAGCCGCATTCGCCTTTTCGGAGCTGACAACGCTAATTCTCTGCGCGGTCTGTTCTTCGACGGGATTGTTGCTGACGAGTATGGAGATTGGAAGCCCAGCGTTTGGAGTTACGTTATTCGCCCTGCCTTGGCTGATCGCGGAGGTTGGGCCATCATTATTGGCACGCCTAAAGGACGCAATCAGTTCTGGCAAGTCTACGAAGCGGCCAAGCTGAACGACAAATGGCTCTGTCTAACGATCAAAGCCAGTGAATCAGGCCTGCTGCCGGCTGCCGAATTGGTCGAACTGCAGGCCGAGTTAACGGAGGACGCCTGGCGCCAAGAGATGGAATGCGATTTCGACGCCGCCTTGCCTGGAGCGATCTACGGTAAGGAATTGTGGCTGGCAGAGCAGCAAGGGCGCGTCAAGCCAGACCTGTACGACCCCGAGTTACCAGTACACGCCGTCATGGACCTAGGCTTCAGCGACGACACTGCTATTTTCTGGTTTCAGGTGGGCAAAGAGCTTCGTATCATTGACTGCTATGCAACGAATGGGATGCCGATTGCGCACTACAACGACGTTTTGCGCGCCAAGCCGTACAAATACGGGCAGTGGTTATGGCTTCCGCACGACGCCCGCGCGAAGAGCTTGCAGACTGGCCGCAGCATTGAGCAACAGTTCACCAGCTTGGGCTGGCGACCGCGCATCGTGCCTGAACTGGGCCTGATCGACGGTATTCAGGCAGCCAGGCTGACACTTGCTGAAATTTTCATCGATTCTTCTTGCGTTGACGGCTTGGATGCTCTCAAACAATATCAAAGAGAGTATGATGAGGACAAGAAATGTTTCAGGGATAAGCCGCGCCACGATTGGACTAGTCATTACGCCGATGCGTTCCGGTATGCGTGCTTGGTGTGGCGTGAGGAATATAAGCCGAAGGAAGAGGCAGCGCCACGGTGGCCGCACCAGCGCACGATCAACGAAATAATCGCCCGGCAAGGGCGCAGCAGGCAAGAGTAGTCCAAACCAAAACGCCGCGATGGCGCAGGGGCAGATAATGCAACAGACCGTAATGACCTATGGCAGCTTTCAGGCTGTCACTCCCAGCGATACCACTCTCATCAATTGTCGCGCCATCTGCGTAGGCGGCGCCGGCAACCTCACTGTCAGCAAAGACGCCACCAGCCCCGGCGTGCTGTTCACTGTTATTGCTGGTCAAACTATCCCCGTGATGCTTGAACAAGGCCGAATCATGGCTACAGGTACGACTGCGACACTCATGGTGGCCCTGGCCTAAACCCGATTCGAACTCTTAACGCCGTGACGGCGCTGGACAAATGAACGACTCAACCGCGAATAGCCTTGAGCGACCGCAGGACTTGGGGCAATCGCCCGAAGCCGTAGCGCGCCGCTGGAAGCTCGAATTGAAGCTAGCCGACAAGCGCGAAAGCACCTGGCGCAAGAAAGCGGCCGAGATTTACAAAAAATACACGCCGGAATCGCCGGAAACGAACTCGTTCAACATCCTATGGACGAACACCGAGACGCTGCGGCAATCGGTCTACAACTCTCTTCCCCAGCCTGACGTACGGCGCCGCTATCAGGACGAAGACCCACTTGGCAAAGCCGTCAGCGAAGTGCTGACCCGCGCCCTGGAGTTCGCACAGGACACCTACGACTTCGACGCCGTGCTGCAAGATGATGTGCTGTGCATGCTGTTGGCCGGACGAACTGTCTCCCGCGTGCGCTACGTGCCGGACATCCACAGTGAGCCAGGCGAAGCCAAAGAGGGCGGCGCTGCCGAACCGTACGAGTCTATCGCCTGGGAACAGGTCATTTGCGAGCGCGTGCAATACGATGATTTCCGCATCCTTGGGCCGGCCAAGTGTTGGAACGATGTGCCGGCCATCGCCTTCCGCCACCGGATGACGCGCGATGACTGCATCGAGAAGTTCGGCGAAGAAATCGGCAAAGCGATCACTCTTGACGCTGCCGACGACGAGGACATCAAGAACGATACCTCTGCCGACTTGTTCAAGACTGCCGAGATTTGGGAGATTTGGGACAAGGATAGCAAGCGCGTCATCTGGATTTGCAAGACCTACGCGCACCCATGTAAGGAGCAGGACGACCCGTTGCAAATGTCCGGGTTCTTCCCCATTCCGCGCCCTTTGTACGCCATCCAGAACGACCAGACGCTGATCCCGGCCTGCCTGTTCACGCAGTACGAGCAGCAGGCCAAGGAACTGAACAAGATCAGCATGCGCATCAACAGCCTGATCGACGCGCTACGGGTCCGCGGCATCTACGACGCCACGCTGGGCGAAATGGCCCAGTTGATGAAGGCGGCTGACAATGAGCTTATCCCGGGCCAGAACATCACGGCGCTGTTGGAGCGCGGCGGCTTGGAAAAAGCTATCTGGATGATGCCGATTGACGTAGCCGCGGCTGTGCTGAAAGAGTTGTATGTCCAGCGCGACGCCACAAAACAGGTCATCTACGAGATCACTGGCATCAGCGACATCATGCGGTCCGCCAGCGATCCGAACGAGACCTTCGGCGCCCAAAAGATCAAGACGCAATGGGGCACGCAACGTCTCCAGCGTATGCAAAAGGAAGTCCAGCGGTATATCCGCGATCTCGTTCGGCTCAAAGCCGAGGTCATCAGCGAGAAATTCCAGATTGAGACGCTGGAGCAGATGACGCTGGTTCAATTGCCGCACCAGGCGCAGGTTGACGCGCAAATGCAGCAGATGCAGGCGCAATACCAGCAAGCCGCTCAAATGGCTCAGCAACAGGGCCAGCAGCCGCCCCTGCCGCCTCAAATGCCGCCACCGATCACCTGGGAAGCCGTCTCGGAAGCTATGCGAGGCGATGCCACCCGCACCTATCACGTTGACATCGAGACGGACAGCACGCTATCGGCCACGCAGGATAGCGACATGGACGGCTTGACCAAGCTGCTGGGCGGTCTGTCGCAACTGATCACTGGATTTGGCCCTGCTGTCCAGGCCGGCGCCATCCCAATCGAGGCTGTCAAGGCGCTGATGGGCGTGGTTGTGCGCCGCGCCAAGATGGGTACTGCCGTAGAGGATGCGCTGGAGAAGATGAAGCAGCCGGCGCCCGGCGCGGATCCCGAGGCAGCTAAAGCGCAAGCGGCTGCTCAGCAGCAACAAGCGCAGCAGCAGCACGAGGCCCAGCTGGAGCAGATGAAAGCCCAAACCACGATGCAACTGGAGCAGATGAAGGCGCAATTGGCCGACCAGCAGCATCAGCGCGAATTGGCGGCGAAGGCCCAGGCCGACCAGATGGCCGCCGAGCAGTCCATGGCGGTCGAACAGCACAAGCAAGCGATGCAAGATGCCCAAGTCCAGCGGCAGAACGAAATGGAGGCACAGCGCAATGCACAGCAATCAGAGCTTGAACATGCCCGCGAAGTCCAGCGCATGCAGATGGAAGACGCCGCAGCACAGCAGCAGCGCGATTTGGACCGCTGGAAAGCTGAACTCGACGCGTCCACCAAGATTGCCGTTGCCGAGATTGCCGCTAAAGCCTCCGCAGATGCCTCCCTGGCAGCCGCCGAGCAATCCGCCAATGGGAAAGTAGCCGAGGACGTAGCGCCTGATACCAGCGTAGCCGATGCACTGAAAGCGATCAGCCAGAAGGTAGACGAGCTACATCAGCATTCATCCTCCCCCCGCACCATCGTCCGAGGCCCGGACGGAAAGGCTACCGGCATTTCTGTCGGCGGCATCACTAAAACCGTAACACGCGACCCTAATGGGCGCACAACAGGAGTCCAATAATGGCCGCAGGCGCATTCATCTTCCCCGACAAGGCGAAGCTTAACTTTTTCAGTGCAACTGATCTTTTGAATCCGGCGAACACGTTCAAGATCACGCTGCACACCAGTTCCTTCACCCCGGCGCCATCCACCATGGAGGTCTACGCCGACCTGACCAACGAGCTGGCGACGGCAAACGGGTACACCAATGGCGGGCTTGCGCTCACCAGCGTGGCCCTGACCCAGACCTCTGGCGTGGTCAAGTTCACCAGCGCCGCAGCGGTGTGGACAGCCGCTGGCGGATCGATCCCAGCATGGCGCTACGGCGTAGTGCGAGCAGTCGGCACCCTGAATGGCAAGGTTGACCCTATCGTTGGTTACTTCCTTGGCGATTCGATGCCGGCCGATGTGCCAGCGACCACGACTGGTAACACGCTGACCGTCACGCCGAACGCATCCGGCATCATGAGCGCGACGTAATCATGAGCATCCGTGACCGCATCCTCGCCCAGCCCGACCTAGCCGCAGCACGCGCGGCGCGAGACATCGACGCGCTGGCAGCCGGCCTGAACGCGCAGGCGCCCATGGTAGCGCGCTCGCGCTTCGTCACGGCGCGGACCGTGCTTGCCGAGTGCGCGGGCGGTTCGGCCATCCTCGACGCGCTGGTGGCAGCGCAATCCATTTCGGCTATTGCATGGGCGCTCAAATTCCTGGCGCAAGACAGCGGCCTCGACATCGGCAACGCGGCTACGCTCGGCATGGTGGATCAGCTCGTTGCAGGCAACGCCCTCACGGCCACCCAAGGCGCCGCGCTCAAAGCGCTGGCGAACACTCCGGACTTGGTGACGCGCGATCAAGTTGCCGACGCCATGTTCAACGCTGACGGATCGGAAAAATAATGGCTATCTCGAAAACTTCCGTCGCGGTCCTCGCATCGACCTCTGGCGCAGCTGGCAGCACTAAGGCATCGCCCGGCGCCACCGGCAGCGCAATCGACTGCCGCGCCTATTACGGCGGCGAGCTGGGCTACAGCATCACGAATGGCGCCAGTGCGCCCGGCGTGGCCGGCACGCTGCTGTTCCAGGCTTCGCCCGACGGCACGACCTGGTACGACTATTATGCCGTTGCAGGCGATACAACCGCATCAAGCGTGAATACGGGCTCGATTATCCTGGATCGCGGCGTCATGTACGTGCGTGCCATTGGCTACGGCAACACCACGAACAGCGTCACGTTTGCCGCCAACCTGCAAGCTGTGACGGCGCTGTAAATGGGCGCGGCAATGCGGTATCAGCCGCAGATTGGCCCACTGACCATTAGCAGGCAATGCGGCCTCTTGCAAGGCGCAAAGCTGCTGGCCTTGATTGTAGGATCGCACATTTCCAGCAATCTAGTTGATGGAAAACCGTTGTCGATTGCTGGCACCAACGTTAAGCCTTTGGCAGTGCCAGAAGGAATTGGGGCGACCAACTCTCTCGGGCAAGGTGACCTATCAGCCACCGGAATCGAAGCCGCTGGTGGTAGCATCTTTGTGGACTTCTGGTACGGTCGTCTATATGGTACTGCTGCGAGCAATGCCTATTTCTTCGGAGATTACGACGGTGCAAATGGTCAGGGAATCGCTTCAAGGCATAGCAGCATAGGGGGTTGTTGGGGCTACTTTGACGGCAGCGCCTTGAACGACAGCGGTGAAACTTTGCCGCTGGATGGGACATTACAATGTTTCGTAACAGTTCGTGACACTGTATCAGGCACTGTAAAGGTATATCGAAACGGTGCTTTGAAAATCACGTCAAGTGGCGCCCCAGTGCTTCTTGGCGCGCTTGCTGTTGGCTCTATTGGACCTAACCAATGGGCCACTTTTTACAGTGAATCGTCCACCGTACTTGCTGGCCGTCTGCGATACAAGGTATGGGATGCGGCAGCGGTAAAGTCGTTTACCAACAACCCTTGGCAACTCTTCCAAGCTCCCGACGAAGAGGACTTTGTTGCTGCTGGCGGCGGCACAGATACGCCAGTTAACCCAGCCGTTGGCACTCTCGCCCTGACCGGCTATAGCCCTAGCATCGCCCAAAGCGTCAATCAGTCCATTGCCCCTGGCACCGGCTCGCTTGCCATCACCGGATTTGCGCCAAGCGTCACACAGGGCATCACCACCAACATTGCCCCGGGAGCCGGGATAGTCGCACTCACAGGTTATGCGCCTGTAGTAGCGCAGAGTGCGAATAGTGCCGTCTCTCCCGCTGCGGGCACGCTGACCCTCAATGGTTACGCTCCAGCCATCGCACAGACGGCAAACCAGGCGCTGACTCCTGCTGTCGGCGCCTTGGCCGTGACTGGCTACGCGCCGACGGTCTCACAGGCCGCTGCATCGCCATCCCTCACGCCTGACGCTGGCTCGTTCGCGATCACCGGCTATGCGCCGTATGTGAAGCAGACCGCCCCAGTTACCAAGATCGGCGGCGATGATGTGCCGCGCCACGAGGACGAAGAGCGCCTCGAGATTTGGGAGCCGCGCAAGCCGACGCCCAAGCGTGATGACTCGCTCGACAAGGTTGTCCGCGATGCCTACGCCAAGGCCACCGGCAAGCCCATCGCAGCAGCAATTGCAAAGCCTACGCCGACTGTGCGTGCAGTTGACCCTGATCCATTCGACTACGACGAGGACGATTTTGAAGTCCTCCTACTCTCCTACTGAGGATGCCATGCCGACCTATCAATCCGTGTGCACAATTTGTGATTCGTACCACGAGTACATCAAGGCCGCCTCACGCTGCCTGGAGACGCCGGAGTGTTGCGGCGTAGCCACGCAGAAGCGGATATACAGTGCGCCAGCGATGCGCGCTGATATCGCGCCATGGGATGCCTACGAATCGCCTGCTACCGGCAAGATGATCACCAGCTATGCCGAGCGCCGCGCTGATATGAAAGCTGCAGGTTGCCGCGACTGGGAAGGTCAAGCAGTAGAGCGCCGGGAAGCCGCCAAGAGCAAGGCCGCAGACGAGGCGAAGCTCGACGCTTCAATCGATGCCACCGTTCGTCAAGCATGGGCCAATCTCCCACCAAGCAAAAAAGCCGCCGCCCTGGCGCAAACCTAAAGGAGCAACACCATGGCTTTCACCGAAGCGCAACTTGTCGCCCAGCTCGATCCAGCATCGACCGGGCTGACCATCGATATTCAAACGCTGATCCCAGGACCAACGATCACCGACGTATACGCCGTCGGCCAGGTGGCACCGTACGCCGGTCGCAGCCGCTGGGTACAGGTCCAATCGAGCAACACCGCGGCACAGGCCGCAGCAGCAATTCAAACTGCACTTTCATAGGAGAACAAGATGGACATGGATTTTGCAAAAGCACTTTCGGTCGCTATCGCCAAGGCGAACGGCCACCCCGACCCAGAAGCATGGGCCGCAGATGTAGCAGGGCATTTAGAGCCTGCGCTCGCTACCCCCGCTCCAGCTGAGCCGGCCCCACCCGAACCAGAGCAGACGGCGCCATGAAAATCGACCATGAAGCAGTCCGCCAGATAGCTCAACGGGTGGCGGCGTTTCATGGTCACCCGAATCCGAATCGGTGGGCACTTGTCATTGCCGACAAGTTCCGGCCGCAAACAGTGCAAAACGAAAATATTCCTGCTGAAAATACATTACAGCCGGAAATACCTGCCGTATAATTGTGCAACGATACTCCCAGGAGTATCCGACCACTATAAACGCCGTGACGGCGCTAGTGACTGATGCGAATCGGTCAAAGACATGGAGCTGCAAATGCAACTCGAAGACCAAGGGGCTACCCCCGAAGTTGAGACCCAACAGGCTGCGCCGTCGATGGAAGACACCATCCGCGACACGTACCGCAATCTGACCTCCAGTGAAGAACCCACCGCTGCCGCGCCTGAAAATGGCCCGGCGGCTGGTGGCGTTGAGGACCCCGAAGCCGCCGCGCAACGTATCCGCGATGCGCAGGGCAAGTTTGCCAAGCCAGCAGAGCCGAATCCCGACGCCGCTCCAGATGCAGTGCCGGCGGATGTGCCTGTCGTTGAGGCTAAGCCAGCCCCGAACACTTGGAAAAAGGAAGCCGCTGAAAAGTGGGCGACCGTCGATCCCGTCGTGCGCGCCGAGATCGAGCGCCGCGAGCAGGACTTCCACAAGGGCGTGGAGCAGTACAAGGAGCGCGCCCAGTTCGCGCAGACCATGGAACGAGCCATGGCGCCGTACATGCAGACGATCCAGCAGATCGGCATGACGCCAGATCAAGCCATTGGTGGGCTGATGGCGCTTGACCATAAAATTCGCCATGGATCGCCAGAGCAAAAGGTTGCGGTTTTTGCCCAGCTCATGCACGAGGCTGGCGTCGATATCAGCCAAGTTGCGAACGCCCAACAGAATACTGATCCGCGCGTATACGCCGCCGAGCAAGAGGCTCAGCAGTTGCGCGCGCAGTTCCAGAATTATCAACAGACGGCCCAGCAGCAGGCAGAGAGCGCGCTCAACAGCGAGATCGAAGCCTTCGCTGCTGACCCGTCACATAGTCACTTCGATGCCGTCAAGGGTCACATGTCAGCGCTTCTACAAGCGGGACAGGCCCAAAGCCTCGCGGATGCCTATGAGCAGGCCATCTACGCCAATCCCACCACGCGGGCCGCTGTTCTACAGCAGCAGGAAGCCGCGAAGCGCGAGGAAGCAGCGAAGAAGGCGCAAGCGGCAAAGGCCGCGGCAAGCATCAACGTGCAACGCCGCCCAGCCATGCCAACAGCCCAGCCCATAGGTTCTATGGACGACACCATTCGCGAGACTCTGCGCCGTTTGCAGGGTAACGCCTAAATTTTAGGAGCATCACAATGCCATCCCCAGGACAAGGTTACGCCGCCGGTAACTTCGGCGTTTTTTCGGAACTGGTTACCACCACGTTCCGCAACCACTCGAAAGAAGTGGCCGACAACATCACCAAGCACAATGCGCTGTATCGCAAGTTGACCGATGGCGGCAAAGTTCGCCTGGAAGACGGCGGCCTGTCGATTGTGCAGCCGCTGGAATACGCCAACAACACCACGTACCAGCGCTACTCGGGCTACGACGTTCTGAACATCGCCGCTGTCGATGTGCTGTCCGCCGCCGAGTTCCCATGGCGCCAAGTGGCGGTCAACCTGGCCGTATCCGGCCTGGAAATGCGTACCAACTCGGGCGAAAACCGCATTATCAACTTCGTCAAATCGAAGGTGAAGAATGCGCAGCACTCGTTTGCCAACGGTCTGTCCGCCGACCTTTACAGCGACGGTACCGCCGCTAACCAGATCAACGGTCTGCAAGCCCTGATCGCTGACGCCGGTACCGGCACGGTGGGCGGCATCAACAGCTCGACCTATGCGTTCTGGCAGAACGTGGTTCAGTCGGCTGCAGCGCCCCTGCAAGGCGGATCGGCTATCACCCCATCGGCTACCACCATCGAATCACTGATGCTGCCGATGTGGATCAAGCTGACCCGCGGCATGGATATGCCGAACCTGATCGTGATGTCGGATGACTACTTCACGATGTACGAGCAATCGCAGACCTCGCTGAAGCGCTACACCTCCAGCGAAGACGGCAAAGGCGGCATGATCGGCATGAAGTACAAAACCGCCGATGTTTTCTTCGACTCATCGGGCGGTATTCCAGCGGCCCACGCCTATTTCCTGAACACGAACTATCTGGATCTGGTCGTGCACAAGGACGCCAACATCACCATGTTGGACGACGTGGAGTCGATCAACCAGGACGCCCTGGTGAAAACGATCATCTGGCAGGGCAACCTGGCAGTTGCAAACCGCTCGCTGCAAGGCGTGATGAAAGCGTAATCCGGTGGCCGGCCTAGCGCCGGCCTTCGTCCTACCGCATAACGCCCTAATGGGCAAAGGAAAAGAGAATGCCTTACTCGCAAATTACCCCAGTGATCGGCTTGCCCCAACAGGGCTACGTCAACAGCGTCGATCTCGTCCAGAAAAATATCCTGGGCACCACCGTCATGGCCGTCGATAACTACTTCGGCTTCGGTGAGTTCAAGTACGTTCAGTTCCCCGCTGGCGCCGCTATCACCCAAGGCCAAGTGGTTACTTGGTCGGGCTTCGGTGGCTCGGCTGGCTATTCCGCCGCAGTCGCTGCCAATACCGCCAATACCGGCCGCCCCATCGGTATCGCCATCAACTCGGTCGCCAACCTGGGTGTCGTCCAGTACGGTTGGATTCAGATCACCGGTCAAGCAGTCATCAAGGCCGCCGCTTCGGTTGCTGCCGGCTCGGCATTCGGTATCGACGCGACGACCGGCGGCTCGGTCAATGCGAACAGCGCTGGCCGTCAAGTGCTGAATGCTGTCGTATCGGCTGCCTCGACCCTGACCGTTGTCAAGACCGCGCAGCTTACCAACGGCTCGCCGGTTATCACCGTCTCGGACACCGCCGGCTGGGTTCCTGGCCTGACGGCTTCCGGTACTGGTGTCTCCGGCACGATCCTGTTGGTCGATCCTGACAACCGCCGCGTCACCTTGTCGGCCAATGCCACCACTGGCGGCGCCAGCTCCGTGACGATGACCTATACCGGCTTCATCGTCGCGACCATCGACCGCAGCTTCCTGCAAGGCGCGATCACTTAATCGCAAGCGGCGTCCTCGAAAGAGGGCGCTTGTCAATGCAGACAGGGCATTGACAAGCGCTACCGCTTACCACCAGGAGAAACACAATGGCCTACGCCGACCCGATGTCACGAGTACCGTTTTTCATGTTCCAAGACCGCGAGCATGGCGTTGATGCCGTCGCCTCCGCTGAGCGTGGCTATGAAGTGCCGCGCCTGATGACGTTCATCCTGATTTCCCCGCATGGCCACAAGGGTGACCCCATCGAATTCTTCGCAGAAGAGTTCATCGAGCGCAAGGACAAGGAATCGCGGGACGGCCGGTATGACCGGGAATGGGTCAAGGAGTTTCGCCAAGGCCTGGAAATGCACCGTGAAGGCAAGGAAATCCCCCGCCATGGCACGCCGCTGATTACGTGGGAGCGAATCCTCAAGACGCGCCGCGAAGCCTTGGCGCGCCGTTTCCCGACCGTGGAAGACCTGGCGGCAGTGCCTGACTCGTCGCTTGGCGATATCGGTCTCGATGGCCGCGTGCTTCGCGATATGGCAAAGGGTGACATCCAGGCAAAGAAAGACCTTTCTCCCGTGGTCAAAGAGCTAGCCGAAGAGAAAGAAAAGACGCGCCGTTTGGAAGAAATGGTAGCGGTTATGGCTTCCCGCATCGACGCGCTGGAAGAAGACAAGCCCAAGCGTGGTCGCCCGCGCGCTGAAACCACGGAGTAAAACCCTATGGCGCTTACATGCCTGCAAATCATCCAGTCGGCCTGTAAGCGCATCGGCATCCTGTCGCCAAATGCGGCCGTGACCGCTACCGCCCAGCAGATTATCCAGTTGGTCGCCTTGGCGGAAGAAGAGGGCCAGGAACTGGCGACCCGGTACAACTGGGAGACGCTTCAAACCGAGGCGACTTTTACCACTGTGGCGGCGCAAGTGCAGACCACGTTGGCAGCCACCGCGCCCGGCTTCGACTACATCATCAACGATACGATCTGGAACCGCACGTTGCGGCGCCCTGTCTACGGGCCAAAGTCTCAGCAGGACTGGCAGCAGGACAAGGCCAATCAGATCAACGGACCTTTCAACTCCTTCCGCATCATCGCGGATGCGATCAACTTTTATCCCAACCCTGTCGCAGGCCAGACTTGCGCTTTCGAGTACCAGTCGCGTAACTGGGTGACTACGGCTGGCGGTACGTCCGAGACGTGGACCGCCGACAGCGACACGCCCCGAATCGACGGGCAACTGATCGTCCTGGGTGTGATTTGGCGATGGAAGGCCGCGAAGGGTCTGGACTACGCCGAAGACTACGCCAAGTACGAGCGCCGGGTATCCGATGCCATGGGTCGTGACGCAGGTAAAGCCACGCTGAATATGTCGGGCGGCAGCTGGGAAATTCAGCCCGTCGTGCTTGTTCCTCGCGGATCGTGGGGCAACTGATGCGGATGCCGCAAAAGCAGCTTAACCGCCGCCAGGTGTCCAGCACTTTGTCTGTGCCTGCGCCTGTGGGCGGTTGGAACGCCCGCGATCCGCTGGCGAAGATGAAGCCTGCCGATGCGGTCATGCTGGAGAACTTCTTTTGCACGCCGTATGACGTAATGGTGCGCTACGGCTCCACGAACTATGCGACCGGGATTACTGGCACTGTCAACACGCTCGTATCGTATTCGCCCCCGAGTGCTGCGTTGAAACTGTTTGCGGCTGCCGGGGCCAATGTCTACGATGTGAGCGCGCCTGGCGCTGTTGGCACCGCTGCCGTCACCGGCATGACCTCTGACCGCTACCAGACAGCAAACTTTGGCACTGCGGGCGGCAATTTCCTCGTCATGGCGAATGGGGCCGATCTGCCGCTTGTGTACAACGGGACCAGCTGGGGCAACATCTTCGCAGCGGCTTTTAGCACTGCCGTCACCAGCATCACGAGCAGCGGCACGCTTGCGACCGTGACGATGGCATCGCCCCATAATTTGAAGACTGGCATGCAGGTTGTAGTAGCGGGCTTTACGCCCACTGGCTACAACGGCACGTACACGATCACGGTCACAGGCGCGGCCACTTTCACATACGTGTTAGCCGGCGCACTTGGCGCGACGACTGTGACCGGCACCGTAACCCCGGGCGCCAACTTTGCCATTACCGGCGTTGACCCTACCTTGCTTATCAGCGCATACGCCTTTAAAAGCCGTCTGTGGTTTGTAGAAAAAAACAGCACCCGCGCCTGGTATCTGCCAACTTTACAGATCGGTGGCGCCGCGCAGCAATTGGACTTCGGCAGCCTGTTCAGCCGCGGCGGCTACTTGGTGGCGATGGCAGATTGGTCGCTTGATGCTGGCTATGGAATGGACGACTACGCCGTTTTCGTGTCTTCCGAGGGGCAGGTAGCCGTCTACAAAGGCACCGACCCGGCAAGCGCATCGACCTGGGCACTCGTGGGCATCTACGATGTCGGCTCGCCTATCGGCCGTCGCTGCTTGATGAAATACGCGGGCGATCTGACGATGATCTGCCAGGATGGTTTGGCGCCACTTTCCAAGGCGTTGATGTCCTCGCGCGTCAATTCGCAGGTAATGCTGACTGACAAAATCCAGCATGCCATCAGCGACTATGTGTCCACGTACGGCACCAGCTTCGGCTGGGAAGTGGCGCTGTTCCCCAAAGAAAATATGCTGTTGCTGAATATTCCGGTCGGCGGCGGCAATTCTGTTCAGGCCGTCATGAATACGATTAGCGGCGCGTGGTCGAAATTCACTGGTTGGAATATCGCGACGTTCCAACTGCATGGCGACAACCTGTATTTCGGGACGCTCGGAGGCGTTTGCCGCGCCTGGGATACCACAGCGGACGCAGGCGCCAATATCAATTTCGATGCGCTGCAATCGTTCAACTATTTCGGCCGTACAGGGCAGCTCAAAAAAGTGAACATGGTGCGCCCCATTGTATCCACTGATGGCACGCCGACGATCCTTTTCGATGTCAACGCGGATTTTGATACTTCGGCGCCGAAAGGATTACCGACCTTTGCCCCCGCATCGCTTGCCCCCGCAATTTGGGATGCCTCTGCTTGGGATGGTGTAGGCGTATGGGGCGGCGAATTATCGATTAAGCGCGATTGGCAGACGGCGTTTGCGATTGGATACTGCCTGGCCGGCCACATGAAGGGATATGCAGCAAACACGCGTGTCCGCTGGGCTTCTACCGATTTCTTGGTCGATGCTGGAGGCGTCATTTGATTACCTTCGGCGAGGATGTTGCGCGATGGGTAGCCGAACGCACGGGCGGAAAGTATTTCGCCGGCTCGGGGCAGGGGATTGGCTGGCAGAAGAACGGAAATCTGATCGCCGGGGTGTTGTTTGATAATTACACAGGGCGCTCAGTTCAGATGCACGTTGCCGCGATTGGCAAGCGCTGGATGGTGCGCGAATACCTGAATTTTTGCTTTCGTTATCCGTTCGAGCAGTTGCGTGTCGAGAAGATTATTGGGCTTGTGGATTCGACCAACGCCGATGCGCTCCGGTTTGATCGCCATCTTGGCTTCACGGATGAGGCGGTGATCGCTGACGCAGGGCGGCATGGCGACATCATCATTTTGAGTATGACCCGCGGCCAGTGCCGCTTTCTCAAGGACTGAATCATGGGCAAAGGCTCCGCACCACCACCACCAGACTACGCCGGCGCTGCGCAAGCAACCGCCTCTGGCAATCTCGAAGCTGCCCAGCAGGCGACCAAGGCGAACCGCGTCAACACGTACACGCCTTACGGCAGCTTGACCTATTCGCAGGACGCGAGCGATCCCAATAAATGGAGTTCGAACGTAAATCTGTCGGACACCGGCAAGCAGTTGCTTGACCAGCAGAACAAGACCAGCCTCGGCTTGGGTAATTTGCAGGATGCTGCAACGGCTCGCGTAGGTTCCAGCTTGGGCAGCCCAATCCCGTCGGCGTACGACCCGACGAAGGCCACGAACAACGCCGCTGACCTGATTAATGCGCGTCTCCTGCCGCAGCAGCAGCGAGACCATGCCGACCTCGACACCCAGCTTGCTAACCAAGGCATCATGCCAGGCTCCGAGGCATACCAGCGCGCCCAGGATCAGCTGGGCCGCACGCAGAACGATGCAAGGTCCCAGGCCCAATTGCAGGGCATTACGCTGGGGCAAAGCCAGCAGGGGCAGCAGTACGCCCAGGAGACCGCTAATCGCAATATCCCGATGAACGAACTCAACGCGATTCGCACTGGCGCGCAGGTGACGAACCCGACATTCCAGAATGCCCCGCAGCAGGCGACAACGAACGGACCGGATATGCTCGGCGCCGCTGGCATGCAGAACCAGTACAACATGGGGCTTTACAACTCGCAAGTCGGTTCCGGTAACTCATTGATGGGCAGCATTGGTGGGCTTGGTGCAGCTGCACTAAGTAACCCTGCAATGACTGCAATGATGTTCTCGGATGTTCGCCTGAAAAGCGACATTCGCCGGATCGGCACACATGATGCGTTTGGCATTGGCATTTACACCTATGAGAAATTTGGCTCGCCAGAGATCGGCGTTTTGGCTCATGAATTGGAAGCGGTCAAGCCGGGCGCTGTCTCGACCCATGAAAGTGGGTTCAAAGTCATCGACATGGGAGCCTTGTAATGCCAACCGGGAATCCTTTTACGACTGCCCAGGCGCCGGCCGCCATGCAAATGCTTGCACCTGACATCGCAACGCAACAGACGCAACTCGCACGCCAGCAGCAGATGGCCGATTTACTTCGCCAACAGGCATTACAGCCGGATCAGGGCACGCAAGTTATCAATGGCTGGGCGGTCCGCAAAAGCCCTTTGGAAGCGCTTGGGCGCATGGCAACAGCGTTGATGGTAAAGAATGGGCAGTCTGATATTGATGAGAAGCAGATGGCGCTGTCGAAAGCACTTCAGGGGCGTATGGGCGATATTCTTGGCGGGGGCACTGGTCAAGATCAGGCATCGGTGGCATTGAAACAAGGCGCTGCTGAGCAGCCTAGTCAACCGGATGAGACTGGGGCACTTGTCAACCAGGGCGGAGTAGGACCGACCGTGCAAAATGCTGCGCGAATGGACGCGATGCCTCCGCCACAGCCAAATAATTTCAATATGGGCAACCTACTCAAAGGCCAAGTGATCGCGGACCTAGGCGGTCAGGCGGCTGGGGCGGCGTATTGGGATCAGTTCAAGCCCACCGATGGCATGAAGACCGATAAGTATCTTGGAATTTCGCAAGATCAGGCACGTGCTTTTGAGACTGCGAAACGCGGCAAAGAGGGTTACATTGCCCCGACCCGGTTGGGCGAGGGGGCTTACGCCGACAGCAATGGCAATGTGCAAGGGCTTCCAACCGCGGCGCCAGCAGGCTACATTAACCAGCGCGGCTCGGATGGGCAGTGGATGACGGTGCCGGTTGGCGGAGGGACCGAAGCCGTTCAGACCTCGGAGCAGTCAAAAACACTGGGTAAAACACTTGGAACGCTGAACCAAGGTGTTGATTCGAGCGGCGCACCGACCTACTTTGTCGGCGTCCCATCGGGCGCGCCGGGCATGCCGAATCGCGCTCCGGCGCCATCGCTGCCGCAAAGTGCGCCACCTGCATCGCCGCAAATTGATTTGAACCACATGACACCGCAGGAGCGCGCCAAAGTGCAGCAGCAGGCCCAAGCGCAGTTTGGCTTGCAGCCTGGCAGTGTCCCGGGCCGTAGCGTGCAGGGTGCGGCGTCGCCAGATCAGCCACCCGCTGCGTCAGCACCTCAAACAGGGATGATCCGCCCTGGTAACGCGCCGGGTTTCAACGATTACCAGCAATCGCAGGCAAAGGCGACGAGCGACCGTCGCAGCGATCTGATTAAACAGGCGCAGGACTCTCCTGGGCGAGTGAACGTACTAGACAACATCCTTGACCTATCGAAAGCCGGGGTACAAACGGGTCCCACTGCTGATTGGAAAAATCAGTTTAAGGGCTTCGCTGCGGACACCTTGGGCATTAAAGACTGGAAGGATGATGTGGCCCACTACCAAGAGGCAGTGAAATTCATGTCGCAGAACGCGACGCGCGCTTGGCAGGCGGCTGGAGGTAGTGGTACGGATGCGCAACTTGCTCAGGTCACAAAGGGCAACGTGAACAATGGCATGTTCCCGCAAGCAGTGCAGGGCATGGCGAGGTATGCGAAAGCCGGCGAGTTGGCGTTGCAAGGAATGACAAACGCCATGCAGGCAGCAAACATCACCGACCCGGCCTCACAGCAGAAATTTGAAAGCACTTGGCGCCAGAATCTTGACCCGCGAATCTATCAGATGAAAGTCATGGACCCAGCAGAAGCAAAGACATTTGTGACCAATCTGCAAAAAACAGATCCTGCCGGCTATGCAACCCTGCTCAAGAAAGCGCAAGTACTGAAACAGATGGGGGGACTATGAACGACCCTTTGCTGGAATTGCTGGGACAATCGCAACCGCCCCCAGGCAATCAGCTTAAGCCAGCTCAAGGCGCCGATCCCTTGCTCGGGCTTGTGCGCGGCGAGGAAACGATGCCTGCAGCAGATCAGCCTGCTCCTACTGCTCCTGTCGGCGGTGAGGCGCCTATGTCTGCCCTTGAAAAGATTGGCAAGGGGATGGCGGACCCATTCAAGGGCGCTGCGCAGTTGATTACTCATGCCCTACCTCAAAGCGTTATCGATGCTGGAACGCAGTTGAACGGCTGGATGGCGGATAAAGGCCTTGCTCCGCGTATTCACCCCCAAGGCCTCGATGCCGATATTTCAGCCAAAGAAGCAGACTACCAGGCACGTAGGTCAGCCGCCGGCGAATCGGGAATTGATGGATACCGGCTTGCCGGGAACATAACAAGCCCGATGAATCTTGGCTTGGGGGTCGCGGGCGGAGCCGTTGCCCCAGTATCGCTATTGGGTAGGATGGGCGTAGGCGCCACTCTTGGTGCGGCGAGTGGCGCGCTCAACCCGGTCACTAGCGGTAATTTTGCTGATGAAAAGAATTCACAACTCGCTTCTGGCGCTGTGGTTGGTGCCGCCCTTCCAGGCCTTGGCGCGCTAGCAGGAAAAATCATCAGCCCCGAAATTCGGCAAAGCGTCAAAACTCTGCTCAGTGAAAATGTCACGCCGACCATGGGTCAAATTCTCGGTGGGGGCTATCAAAAACTGGAAGACAAGTTGATGAGTGTGCCTTTGCTTGGCGATGCGATTGCATCTGCTCGGGGTAAAGGGCTGGACGAGTTTAACCGCGCCGCTATGGCACGCGCGCTCTCGCCAATCGGCGGCGAAGTCCCGAAAGAAGCAGGGCGAGATGCGGTGGCGTCTGTACGGACTCAACTAGGTAATGCGTACGACAATCTGATCCCCCGACTTTCGTTTAAGGCCGATCCCCAGTTTTCTCAGGATATGGCGAAGATTGGGCAAATGGCGCAGAACTTGGCGCCCCAGGAAGCAGCCAAGTATACGAGCATCATGAAGCAACACCTGAGCAAAATGACGCCTGCCGGCACAATGACTGGTGAGACGTTTAAGACCGTGGAAAGTGCCCTCAGCCAGGACGCTAAATCCTTTTCTTCATCGCTCGACCCATACCAGCGCGAATTGGGCGACGCCTTGCAGGAAACGCTCACTGCAATGCGAAGTGGCCTTGCGCGCAGTACGACCAACCCAGCGGACGCCGCGGCCTTAAAAGCAGTCAACGAAGGCTACGCGAACTATGCAACGATTAGAAAAGCGGCCGGCGGAGTTGGCGCGACAGATGGCAAGTACACGCCAGCGCAGTTGGCTTCTGCTGTTCGATCTGGCGATAGCACGACAGGAAAACGTGCCTATTCGGAGGGCCGCGCGCTCATGCAAGATTTGACGGACGCCGGGAAGGATGCGCTTTCGCAGAAATACCCTGATTCGGGCAGCGCTGGCAGGATGATGGCGGGCTTACTGGCTACGGGTGGACTTGGTGCGGCAGCAGCCAGCAATCCAATTTCAGTTGCGGCCGCAGGAGCGACCGCAGTCCCATATTTACCCGGCGGGAGGCAACTTATGGCGGCTCTTTTGGCTAAGCGGCCAGACCTTGCTAAGCCAGTGGCGGCGGCGGTTAAGAGCGGGTCCATGGTTCTTGCTCCGGGAGCTGCTCCAGCGCTTGGCAGTGCTTACAACAAGTGAGATCGCAACGGTGCTGGCACTCGTAACAATTACCCTAATCCATTGATCTTCAGTCATAATTTAGCTTAAGTTGGCAGCAGGAAATACGGTCAATTTACCCCTGTGAAGGGGCCTTTGTAATACAGACGAAAGTACATCATGCCACGTAACGGACTCGGGGTCTACGTCCCGCCAGCGGGTCAGCCGGTTGTAACGGCAACGACCATTAGCAGCGCCGTATTTAACACTCTTGTGGCTGATCTCGGCACCGAGATTACACGGTCGGTTAGCACAGACGGCCAAACTCCCATGGCCGCTATTTTACCGATGGGGGGATTTAAGATTAGCGGGTTGGGTTTGGCAACCCTTCCGAGTGACGCAGTTCGGCTTGATCAACTTACATCGCCTGATGCCGCAAGTCGTGTGGGCTACCTGCATGCCGTCGGCGTCGATGTCACCAACGTCCAGATAGCCCTGCGCGCCGAACTGAAAAACGTCAACCTGTATTTCATTGCTGGCGAGGCAGATGCCACTGCCATGTTCAATCGTGCAACAGCAGCCGCGCATCGGGTCTATGTCCCGGCCGGCAGCTATACGCTTAGTTCGGCAGGCTGGCCCAGCGACACCGAAATCTTTGGCGATGGTGACAGCACGATCCTGCTCATGCCGGCAACGGCTGCCTATCTGATCACCAACGACAGCGGCTCGTCGGACCCGGCCAACAACATCAAGAACGGGCGCATGCGCGATTTACAGGTGCGTGCTACCTGTGACGCCGATGGCTTTTCACAGTACAAGCACATTGTCTCGATCAATGGCGTGACCAACTTCGCCTTTGAAAATGTGCTGTTCAAGGGCTTCCGCGGCGACGGCCTGTACATTGGATCCAGCAACACGGGCGGCCTTGAGCGTCACAACAGCCACATTTCAGTGCGGCGCTGCCGCTTCGACGGCATCAACAACGCCAACCGCAACGGCATTTCCGTGATCGACTGCGATGACATCGCCATCGAGAACAACGATTTCATCAACTGCACCCGCTCCGACATGCCGGGCTGCATCGACATCGAACCCGATAGCAACCTGTTCCACATTATGCGCAACGTGCGCATCACCGGCAACAAGTTCAAGGCCAGCAAAACCGGGGTGAGCTGCTTCCTTCCCGCCTACTTTACTACCCCCGCCACGAAATTCGTCATCCGCGACAACTACGCAGACGGCTGCACGTTCGGTTTCATCTTCGACGAAAGCACTAACAACGCACCAGGTGGCGGCTTGAGCGATGCCAGCGTCGATACCGACGTGACCATCGAGACGAATACGGCGATCAACTGCACCACGCCGCTGTTTGTGCGCGGCGTCAAGGGCGCACTGATCCGCAACAACGAGTTTCAGGACTGCACCAGCCACGCCTACGTAGGCGATGGCGGGTTCAACCGCCTGTATTCGTTCAATGTTACTTACGATGGCAACCGGCACATTCGCTGCGGCTCGACCTCGCAGTTCGGCTTGGTGGTCGATGGCGTGACTGGATTCCGCCACAAGCGCAATCGCTATACCGACTGCGGCAACGGTGCAGCTGGATCGGCCGGCGTCAATTTTGCACCATCGATCGCGAACGGCGTCACGCTGCTGGACTTTACGGAAAACGACTTCACCTCGCCCGCTGGCAAGATGCTCGCTGCTGTCGTCAAAACCGCGGGCGGCTCGATCAGCTTCGCCTACCGCGATATTGTGCGCAACAGCTACGGCGGACTGACCTCACTGTTTCCGTCCGACTCAGGCAGTTTCACGCCCAAAATCACTGGCTCGACCACGGTGGGAGATGGCGGCCAATACAGCCTGCAGGTCGGCCGCTATGCTCGCTTTGGCGATGTGGCCACCGTCAATTTTTCGATCACCCTGACATCCCACACCGGCACGGGCGCCGCCTTCATCGACCTGAACGATATCCCGTTCCTGTCGAAAAACGTCAACGGCAACCACTTCATTCCCGCGTCGATCACATTCAACAACCTGAACGTAGGCGCCGGGAAAATGGCAGGCGCTGCGCTGCAAAACAATGCCCGCTTGATTTCCCTGTATATCGAGGACCCGGCCGGCGGTGCAGTAGCCCTTGAAACGCTGGCTGTTGATTCGGCGTTCACCGTTTACGGTTCGGTCACCTACGAGATTGCATAACAGCGTCACGAAGTTGAACCGATTTAATGACGGCCGACGATGAGCGGCCAACCTGAAAGAGCCCATGACCGACCAAAACAACGCCATCAGCATTGCGAGACTCGAAATGGAGGTTTCGTTTCTCAAGGCCGGGGTCGCTGATCTGCGAGCCACAAATGCACAACAAACAGCGAAACTTGACTCCATTATCAAAACCATGGACGAGGCCCGAGGAGGCTGGCGAACATTGCTGCTCGTAGGCGGCGCATCCGGTTCAGTGGGCGGTATTCTCGCCTGGATCATTCCACACATGAGAGGTTGATATGAACATCCAACTTGTAGAAAACTGGTCCGCCATCCTCAAAAAAGCCTGGTCGATCAAATTCACTGGCCTATCGCTGCTTCTGAGCGCCGCGGAAGTTTATGTTCAGCTCGTGCAGCCATCGGGCGTGCCTGGCGGTGTATTCGCTGGCTTCGCGGGCTTGGTCACGCTAATGGCCGGCGTGGCGCGGTTACTCGCCCAGCAGGAGGTCACCAGTGGCAATACAAAATAAGCGAGGCCTTGCGGGCGTCGTCGGGGCTGCTGCTGCTGCCGCACTCCTGATCTTCACGCCTCCGATGGAAGGGCGCGTTAAGACGACTTACCGCGACTTCGGCAACGGCGTGCTGACCTACTGCGACGGCGCCACTGAGAATGCCATTTGGGGCAAGACGTATACCACTGCCGAATGTGATGCTCAGCTCGACCGCGATCTGACGCGCCATGCAATCGGGGTGATGTCCTGCACAACCGCAAACCTCACTGATGGCCAGAAAGTGGCCTACACCGACTTCGCCTACAACGTGGGGATTGCCGCGTACTGTAGCTCCACGGTGGCGCGCAAGGCCAATGCGGGCGATGTGCGCGGCTCCTGTGATGCTTTGCTCATGTGGAATCGTGCGGCGGGAAAGGTCTGGCCGGGGCTGACCCGGCGCCGCGAGGCTGAGCGCCAAATCTGCCTGAAAGGTATCGCATGAGCCCCCTCACCCTCATTGGAATCAAATGCGCAGTCGTCCTGGCCTTGTTCGCCGGCTTGTATGGATACGGCCACCATAACGGCGTGAAGGCTACCCGCGCCCTGTGGGACGCTGACAAGGTGAAAGTAGCCGCCCAATCCGAAGCTGCCATTCTCGCCGCCCAAGAACGCTACGTGCGCATCCAGAAATTCAACGAAGTCACCGCCAGAAAGGCATCCGAAGCCCATGAAAAAGCCATCTCCGATCTTCAAGCGCAATATGATGCTGCTCGCGCTGCCATTCGCGCTGCTGGCGGGCTGCGCATCTCCCGCGCCATCTGCACCAGTCAAGACCATGGAGCGACCACTACCGCAGGCGCCGGCCGATCTGATGATCCCGCCGCCACCACCGTCGCACTTCCTGACGAAACTGAAAGACGCCTTCTCGAACTAAGCCGGGAGGCTGATGCGCTGGCTGAACGCTTGCGCGCGCTACAGATGTGGATCAAGGGAGCAGGGCTTTACGGCCCGGGCGATGAACTTCCGGCCGCGCCCGGTGCCAAATAGCCATGGACTTTCACATACTCAGCACGCACCAGCGCGGCAGCGACGACGACACGCCGTTGCAGATGGTGAGCGCTGAGCAAGTGGCGTACTGGCAACGGATCGAGGCGAATTATGCCGATCTGCTTGAGAAATTGGCCGTGTGCGATCAGCCTTTTGCGGAACTATCAGCTATTTGCGGAAATGCTTTAAAACTAAGCATTTCAAAGTAAGCCTACGCGCTTCTGGTGCCCGGAACCGGAATCGAACCGGTACGCCCTTTCGAGCACGAGATTTTAAGTCTCGGGTGTCTACCAGTTTCACCATCCGGGCAGCGCGCGACAGTGTAGCACATCGGGCAAGCCTTCAGCCAGTGGGAAGGCCCGCAAAAACGGTCTGCAAAGCAATGCAATGGTGTAGCATGCTGGGCGGCGCCGGCGGCGGCGCCGCGACCCTGTTACCGGCATCACGAGGACCGTTTTGAACATCACCATCAATGAGCAGCTGCGCGCTTTTATCGACCCACTGACCGCCATCGAACAGGCCGCCCTCGAGCGCAGCCTGCTGGCCGAAGGCTGCCGCGATGCGCTGGTGCTGTGGGGCGAGGTGCTCATCGACGGGCATAACCGCTACGACATCTGCACCCGCCACAGCATCCCCTTCCGCACCGTCCAGAACACCAGCTTTCAATCGATCGACGACGTCATGCTGTGGATGATCGACAATCACCTG
>Ga0209913_1000510_pt1 | contig 32023 bp, 27 predicted proteins | sample PersoiDNA2013203_FD_185805 | JGI IMG/M metagenome (GOLD analysis project Ga0209913, IMG submission 185805) | Permafrost soil microbial communities from the Arctic, to analyse light accelerated degradation of dissolved organic matter (DOM) -... | ecosystem: Environmental > Terrestrial > Soil >... | reverse complement strand
GACCAGGGCATTGCCAGCCTGGCCCCGGACTCGTTTGCCCTGCCCGGGCGGGTCACCTACCAGTCGCCGATTTCAGCCCAGGACTATGAACGCATCCATGCGCTGCGCAGCTCGGAAATCGCGCCGGCGCTGGCGGCCCTGCAGGCCCAGCCCTGGGCCGATGCCCGCCGCATCGTGCTGGCCGGCACCAGCGAGGGCGCGGTGGCAGTGGCCCGCTATGCAGGCGATGGGGTGGCGGCGCGCATCATTTTCTCGTGGAGCTGCGAGGCCAACTACTTCGTACAGGCCCCGCGCAACGCCTTTGCGCCGGGCCGGCCCGTGCTCAACCTGATCAGCAGCACCGACCCGTATTTCTCGCGCAGCAACCCCTGGCTGGGATCGCCTGAAGCGCAAGGCCATTGCGCCGCAGCCCTGAAGGACAATCCCCGAGCCAGCGTGCTGTTGATCCCCAACGCCCCGCACACCTTGCTGAACTGGCCCGCAGCGCACGACGCCGTGGCGGGCTTTCTGCAGCGCACCCTGGCCGAGCGACCCACGCCCTGAGGCGCCGACGGACGTTCAGACCAGCCCCAGATCACGCACGGCAGCGCCCGGGAAGATCCTCTGCAGGGCCTGCGGCCCCAGGCCATACTGGCGCCCCAGCAGACCGGCGAGCACGCTGCGGTAGTCATTGAGCACCGGAAAATCCCGGTTCTGGAACAAGGTGGCCGGGCTGATGGCCACCTGCTCGCCCAACACCCGCCCGCCGTGCAGCCCACCGCCCAGCACCCACAGCACCGAGCCATGCCCATGGTCGGTGCCCCGGTTGCCGTTTTCGCGGAAGGTGCGACCAAACTCGCTGATCACCACCACCGTGGTGCGACCCCAGGCCTCGCCCATCTCGTCGGCCAGAACCGCCAGGCCCTGGCCCAATTCGTCGAAACGGCTTGCCAGCGCACCGCTGGCCCCTCCTTGCGCCACATGGGTGTCCCAGCCGCCCACATCGACAAAGCCGATGTCGTGGCTCGACTTGAGCAAAAAGGCCAGGCGACGCGCCACCTGCTCGAAACCGCGGGAGCTCATGGCGCGCCGGTTGGCGCTTTCCATCTCGGCCTGCAGGCTCTGGCGCGCCTCGGCCTGCACCTGAAAACCCTCGCGCACCGGGGTGGCCAGTTGGCCGCCGCCGTACATGGCCTCGATGATGCGGGCCTGGCGCTCGTCCACGGCGGCCTTGCCCACCGACGACAGCGCCACGTTGGCCACCGGCACCGGGCCGCGCAAGACCATGGGCAACTGGTCGGTGAAGGCGATGCCCAGGCCTTCGGCCCCGCCCAACTCAGCGCACAGCCGGTTCAGGAAACCGGAGCGGAAGTCGCGCCGCTCGCCCACGCCCTGCCCCAGCTCGATGCTGTCCTGGGTCTCGAAATGGCTGCGCGTGAGATCGTCGGTGCCACAAAAGGGGATGAAGGCCGCCTGCCCGCGCTGGTACAGGGGCAGCACACTGGTGGCCAGGGCCGGGTGCAGGCCCCATTGGGCATCCAGCGGCAAGGCCCCTTGCGGGCGACCGGGGCGGGCGATGGCGATGTTGGGACGCGACTCCTCATAAAAGGTGTTGGCCGTGGGCACCAGCAGATTGGCCGCGTCATAGCCGCCGCGCAGAAACACCAGCAGGAACTTGTTGCGCCCGGCCCCCGGCGCCGCCCAACTGCGGCTGCCGTGCAAGGCCAGCGGCGCCAGACTGGCTGCGCCCAGGTGCTGAAGAAGGTGTCGGCGTTGCATGAGGGCCTCGCTTTCGGGTCAGCGGTTCATGAATTCGGGGGATGACAGCAAGAAGGTGTTCCACTCCTGCGGCGAGGTGGCCTGCTCCAGGGCCTGCCGGGTGCGCGGGCTCAGGCCTGGCGCCAGGCCCTGGTGGTACAGCGCATTCGACAGCTGGGGGAAGGCCGGCTTCTCAACGGGGGGCGTGGTCTCGGTCTTGAACAGGCCGGCCGGCCCCGAGCCGATGGCCCGGGCCACCTCGAAGCGGGTGCTCATCTGCCCTGCGCTGGACCAGGCCGTGCCCTCCAGCGGGTAGCCGTCTGGCGTGCTGCGGCCGTACAAAGGCTCGCCCAGGCGGTTGATCCAGTTCAGCACCGGGTTGGGGTTGAGGATGACGCGCCCGTCATAGGCCAGGCGCACGGCGGCCAGCACGTAGTGCACCGGGTCTCGGAACAGCGTGCCCAGCGAGGCCGTGAACTCGGGGCTGGCGAACAGCGCGTTCAGGGTGGCAGCGATGTCGCCATCGCTGCGCTGAAAAGCCGCAGCCACCCGGTCCACCAGGCCGGGTGCCGGGGTGTCAGACACCCAGAACAGAACCAGCTTGCGGGCCACAAAGCGCGCGGTGGACGGGTGCCGGGCCAGCCGGTCCAGTGCCGCCTCGACGCGGGCCAGGCCCCGCCCGGGCAGGGGCTGGCCCAGCAGCGACTGCGGGCTGTCGTCGTGGCGGCGCGGGTTGAACTCGAACAGGCCCCGGCGCAGGTACTGCCCCTGAAGGGCGGGTGGCAACTGGGGCGGTGGCGCATCGGGCGGGTTGACCACGCCCAGGCCGCTCAGCACCCGCGCCAGGGCCTGCACGTCTTGCTGAGAGTAGCCCCCGCCCACGCCCAGGGTGTGCAGCTCCATCAGCTCGCGGGCGTAGTTTTCGTTGAGGCGGCCCGCCGCGTTGTGCTCGTTGTCCAGGTAGCGCAACATGGCGGGGTGGTAGACCGTGGCCCCCAACAGTTCACGGAACCGGCCCAGCGCATGGGGGCGCACGGCCTGCTCCTCGAAATCCGGGATCAGCGCCCGCAGATTGCCCTTGTAAAGGTGCAGGCTGAAATGGTTCATCCAGAACCAGACCATCTGTTCCTGCACCTGCTGGGGTGAATACAGGGCGCGCAGCACAAAACGCTGGGCCGATTCGCGCCCCTGGCGGTTCAGCTCCTGCTGGTAGGCCTGCTGGGCAGCCTTTTTGGCCTCGTCGTCCTTCAAGGCATCGGCCGCACGCCGCTGCGCCTCCAGGGCCACCACGCGGGCCACCAAGGGCTCACGGGTGATGGTCATGGCATCGATCTGGGCCTGGGCCTCGGGCGGCAAGGGCGCGCCCGGCTGCGCCTTGAGCTGCTGCGCCAGCCAGCGCGACAGCCCCTGCTCGGCCAGTTGACGCGCCGCCTCGGGCGTGGCGCCCCAGGTCAATCGGTTGAGCCAGCGTACCTGGGCCGCCAGGGTATCGGCCTGACCATCGCGGGGGCCGCCTTCAGCGCCCGGCAGGCTGGCACAGCCCACCACACCCAGGCAGGCGCCGGCGGCGGAGCCGGCGAGCAGTTGTCGACGCATCAGATCCATGATGGGTTTCCCGGTTGAGCGCGAGGGGCACGTGCCAGCCAAAAGGCCTGCCCGTCACCTGCGGTGAACTCGCAACGACCCGCGGCAGGCCAGGGTTGACAAAGGGATGGTAAAGACCCCCAGTGTCCACCAATCCTTACTGCTGCACCACATCCGCCCCTTTGGGAGGCTTGAACTGAAAGGTGTCGGCCGGCAGGCTGGGGTTGGCCTGAAAACCGGTGAAGCTCAGCACCGAGCGCTGGCCGAAGCTGTCCAGGATGTCGAGGGTGGCGAGTTGCTCGCCCTTGAAACCGATCTTCACGCTCTGGATCTGCCCGTCGCGCGATTTGGGCAGGGCCTGCACCCACTGCTGGCCGTCCTGCTCGGGCAAGGCACTGAGCTTGAACTCGGCCTCCAACGACTTGAGGTCGGGCGCCGAGGCCAGCAAGGCAGCCGGGGTGGAGCCCAGCACCTGGGATTGCTTGCGCGCAGTGACCTGGTTCAGGTCCACGTCGTACAGCCACACGGTCTGGCCGTCGGCCACCAGTTGCTGCTCGAAAGGCTTGCGGTAGTCGAAGCGGAAGCGCGAGGGGCGCAAAAACTCAAACACGCCGCTGGAGCTCTTGCTGCGCGCCACCTGGCCTTCGCGAGCCGGCGCAGTCACCACCTGGGTGAATTCGGCCTTGCCGCTGCGGGTGCCTTTGACAAAGGCCTCCAAGGCCTCCAGACCGCCGGCCAGGGCGGGCCCGGCCAGGCTCAAACCCAGCCCCAGGGTCAGCAGATGTTGTCGGATCTTCATGGGCTCACTCTCATTCGTTGCGTGCGGGCACCAGCACCTCGCGCTGGCCGCTGGCGGTGAGCGCACTCACCAGGCCGGCTTTTTCCATGTCTTCAAGCAGGCGGGCCGAGCGGTTGTAGCCGATGCGCAGCTTGCGCTGCACATAGGAGATGCTGGCCTTGCGGTCCTTGAGCACCACCTCGACGGCCTGGTCGTACATCGGGTCTTTTTCGCCGCCTTCGCCGCCACCCTCGCCGCCCGGGCCATCGTCCCCGTCCACGGTACCGCCTTCGAGCACGCCTTCGATGTAATCGGGCTCGCCCTGGCTTTTCAGGTAGCTGACCACGCGGTGCACCTCTTCATCGCTGACGAAGGCGCCGTGCACCCGCACCGGAAAGCCGGTGCCGCTGGGCATGTAAAGCATGTCGCCCATGCCCAGCAGGGCCTCCGCCCCCATCTGGTCGAGGATGGTGCGGCTGTCGATCTTGCTGCTCACCTGGAAGGCGATGCGGGTCGGGATGTTGGCCTTGATCAGGCCGGTGATCACGTCCACGCTGGGGCGCTGGGTGGCCAGGATCAGGTGGATGCCGGCGGCGCGGGCCTTCTGGGCCAGGCGGGCAATCAGCTCTTCGATCTTCTTGCCCACCACCATCATCAGGTCGGCCAGCTCGTCGATCACCACCACGATGTGGGGCAGGCGCTGCAGCGGCTCCGGGCTCTCGGGGGTCAGGCTGAAGGGGTTGTAGATGAACTCTTCGCGCGCCTTGGCCTCGTCGATCTTGGTGTTGTAGCCCGCCAGGTTGCGCACGCCCAGCTTGCTCATCAGCTTGTAGCGGCGCTCCATCTCGGCCACGCACCAGGTCAGGCCGTTGGCGGCCTGCTTCATGTCGGTGACCACCGGGGCCAACAGGTGGGGAATGCCTTCGTAGACCGACATTTCAAGCATCTTGGGGTCGATCATCAGCAGGCGCACATCACGCGCCTCGGCCTTGTACAGCAGCGACAGGATCATCGCGTTGATCCCGACCGACTTGCCCGAGCCCGTGGTACCGGCCACCAGCACGTGGGGCATCTTGGCCAGATCGGCCACCACCGGGTTGCCGATGATGTCCTTGCCCAGGCCCATGGTCAGCAGCGATTTGGCCTCGTGGTAGATCTGCGAGCCCAGGATTTCGCTGAGCTTGATGGTCTGGCGCTTGGCGTTGGGCAGCTCCAGCGCCATGTAGTTCTTGCCCGGGATGGTCTCGATCACCCGGATCGACACCAGGCTCAGCGAGCGCGCCAGGTCCTTGGCCAGGTTCACCACCTGCGAGCCCTTCACCCCGGTGGCGGGTTCGATCTCGTAACGGGTGATGACCGGGCCTGGCGAGGCCAGCACCACGCGCACCTCGACGCCGAAATCCTTCAGCTTCTTCTCGATCAGGCGGCTGGTCATCTCCAGGGTTTCGGGGGCCACGGTCTCCTGACGCAGCAAGGCCCCGTCAAGCAGATCGACCTGCGGCAGCTTGCTGTCGGGCATTTCGGTGAACAGGGGCTTTTGCCGCTCCTTGACCACGCGCTCGCTCTTGGGCACGTCGATCATCACCGGCTCGATGATCTGCACCGGCTGCGGGTGGTGTTCGCGGATCTCGATGCGCTCTTCGTGCACCACCTCCTCGCGTTCACGGGCCGCGCGCTTGCCCACCGCCAGGTCTTCGGCAATCTCGCTCTTCTTGCGCCGCGACTGCACCAGCGAGTCCAGCGCCGCGCCCAGACGCTCGGCTGCATGGCCCCAGGAGAAACGGAACACCAGCGCGCTGCCGATCAGGCCCACGGTCAGGGTCAGCAGCGCCGACCCGGTGAAACCCAGCCACTTCATCAGCAAGGGGCCCGTCAGGTACCCCAGCACCCCGCCGGCATGCCCCGGCAGATGGCCCTCGAAGCGGTACAGCCGCGTCCACTCCAACGCCGTGCTGGCCAGCACCAGCAGCACCAGCCCCAGCCAGAAAGGCCAGCGCGATCCGGGTTGCCCGGCCTCGTCGGCGCGCATCCAGCGCGCCAGACTGGCCAACCAGGCCCGCACGGCCGCCGCCACCCCCCACCAGACGGAAAAACCCAGCATGAAATAGCTGACATCGGCCAGCCAGGCACCCAGGCGCCCGCTCCAATTCAGCACCTTCAGGCTGCCCCCCGTGGTGGACCAGGCCGGGTCTTGTGCGTGGTAGGTCAGCAGGGCCAGCAGCCAAAGCACCAGCAAGGCCGCCCAGACGATCAGGCCGATCTCGTGGGTGAAGCGGCTGACCCCATAGCGCACCGGGGCGTCGCGGTCACGGGCCGGGGCGGAGGAATTCAGGGTGTGAAGGGAATAGGTCATAGGCAGTCAAGGACGCCAAGCTTAGCGCAGCGCAGACCTGCCGCGCCGCTGGGGCCGGCGGTGTTCAGGTCAGCTGCAGCAGCCGGTCCTTGACCGTCATGCAGCCGGCCTCATCGGTCTGCACAAAGCCGCGCTCCTCCAGGTCTTTCATGACCCGGCTGACCATCTCGCGCGAGGCGCCCACCATTTTGGCAATGTCCTGGCGCGAGAGCTTGTCGCGAATCACCAGCGCACCGTCGGGGCCTTCGGTGGCGTGCTCCATCAAGGCCCGGGCCACCCGGCCATACACATCCATCAGCGCCAGCGATTCGATCTTCTGATCTGCCTGACGCAAACGCTGCACCAGACGCTTCATCACGGCGTAAGCCACGCTGCTGTTGTCCTGCAGGCAACGCAGAAACTCGGCCCGACCCAAGGTCAGCACATCGGTCTGGATCTCGGCACGCACGGTGGCCGAATGGGTCTGGTTGTCGATCAGGCTCATCTCGCCGAGGTGGTCACCGGTGCGCAAAGTGGCCAGGATCACTTCCCGGCCCCGCTTGTCGGTGGTCAGGACGCGGACGCGGCCATTGAGCAAGATGAAGAGCGCGTCGGATTTGCTGTCCTGCTCCACCAAGGCCTCGCCGCGCTTGAAACGCCGCTTGACCACCACCCGCGAAATCAGCTCGGCCTGAGCCGCAGTCAGCAAGGCAAACAAAGGCACGCGCCGCAGCAGTTCAAGGTTGGACACCATGGTCGTCATGTCGTGAAATCTCCTTGGCACACCCGGCGCCAGCACCGGATGTTGAGGTTAACAGGGGCTTGCAGACCCCTCTGGGGCCTGGATCCCGATTAGGTTCTTACAATCGCGATCATTGAAAACACAGGGTCGCCGATCAGGCAACACCGGTTGATACTTCTGCAGCACCCCCCAATTCAGGGGACCAACGGTCGCTATTTCATCAGGCTTTTACCATGTCCAACACCAAACACGCCAAAGTTCTCATCCTCGGCTCCGGCCCTGCCGGCTACACCGCCGCAGTCTATGCAGCGCGCGCCAACCTGAACCCGGTGCTGGTCACCGGCATGGCCCAGGGCGGCCAGCTCATGACCACCACCGAGGTTGACAATTGGCCAGCCGACGTGAACGGCGTGCAGGGCCCCGAGCTGATGCAGCGCTTTCTGGAGCACGCCGAGCGCTTCAAGACCGAAATCGTCTTTGACCACATCAACTCGGTGGACCTGTCCAAGCGCCCCTTCACCCTGAGCGGCGACAGCGGCCAGTACACCTGCGACGCCTTGATCATCGCCACCGGTGCCTCGGCCAAGTACCTGGGCCTGCCGTCGGAGCAAAGCTTCATGGGCCGCGGCGTGTCGGGCTGCGCCACCTGCGACGGCTTCTTCTACCGTGACCAGGACGTGTGCGTGGTCGGCGGCGGCAATACCGCTGTCGAAGAAGCCCTGTACCTGTCGAACATCGCGCGCAAGGTGACCCTGATCCACCGCCGCGACAAGTTCAAGGCCGAGCCCATCCTGGTGGACAAGGTGGCCGAGAAGGTGGCAGCCGGCAAGATCGAACTCAAGCTGTTCCGCACCCTGGAAGAAGTGCTGGGCGATGCCTCGGGCGTGACCGGCGTGCGGCTGAAGAGCACCGAAGACGGCAGCACCGAAGACATCGCGCTGACCGGCTGCTTCATCGCCATCGGCCACCAGCCCAACACCGAGATCTTCCAGGGGCAGATCGACACCAAGGACGGCTACATCGTCACCCGCTCGGGCCTGCAGGGCTTTGCCACCATGACCAGCGTGCCCGGCGTGTTCGCGGCTGGCGACGTGCAAGACCACATCTACCGCCAGGCCATCACCAGTGCCGGCACCGGCTGCATGGCCGCGCTCGACGCACAGCGCTTCCTGGAGCAAGACGGCCAGGCCTGAGGCTGCGCCACCGACTGCAGCCAACCGACCGCTTGTAGGCCGATCGGCTCGCAGGCTATAATCTTTAGCTTTGCTGAAAAGGCGCAGTCTTTGGCTGCACCCAATTTGCAAATTACCTCCACCGCCACCCTGCCGGGTGCCTCGGGCCTGCCCCGAAACTCCACGGCAAGCGCCTTGACCGGCCCGGGTGGCGAGGTGCGGCTTTGGCCGTTAACAGTCTTAGGAGTGTCCACATGGCACGCAAATGTGAAGTCACGGGCAAGGGCCCGATGGTCGGGAACAACGTTTCCCACGCCAACAACAAAACCAAGCGCCGGTTCCTGCCGAACCTGCAATACCGCCGTTTCTGGGTTGAAACTGAAAACCGTTGGGTTCGCCTGCGTGTTTCCAGCGCCGCTCTGCGTCTGATCGACAAGAACGGTATCGACTCTGTGCTCGCAGATCTGCGCGCACGTGGCCAGGCTTAAGGAGAATCACCATGGCAGCCAAAGGCGGACGCGAAAAGATCAAGCTGGAATCCACTGCGGGTACCGGCCACTTCTACACCACCACCAAGAACAAGAAGACCACGCCCGAGAAGATGCTGATCAAGAAATTTGATCCGAAAGCTCGCAAGCACGTCGACTACAAGGAAATCAAGCTGAAGTAATTCAGCCCTTTCCCGCAAAGCCACCCGGCCCCGGCCCGGTGGCTTTTTTATTGCCTGCGCCACACTGCAGGCGCACCCGCCTGGGTGCGCACAGGATCATGCGGCGGACAGGCCCAACGGGTCTTCAGCGATCATGGCCTTGGCCAACTGCCCCAGCGTGACATAGGCCGCCTCGACCTCGGGTGTGAAGGGCAGGCCGCAACTCAGGCGCAAAAAGCGCTCATAGCGCCCGGTGTTGGAGAACATGGGCCCCGGCGCCACCCGGATGCCACAGGCCAGGGCGCGCTCGAACAACAACGACGAAGACGCCCCCAAAGGCAGCTCGATCCACAGGCTCAGGCCACCCGGCGGCACGCTGAGGCGCGTGCCCACCGGAAAATGCCGCGCCACCGCCTGCACACTGCGCTCGCGCTGTCGGGCCAGGTGGCCACGCAGCCGGCTCAGATGCCGCGAAAAGGCGGCCGAATCCACACAGCGCGCCGCCAGAAGCTGAGCCCAGACTTGCATGTTGCGGGTCTTGGCAAACTTGAGCATCTGCACCCGGGTGTGCCAGCGCCCACCGTTCATCCAACCCTGCCGCAAGCCCGGCGCCAGGGTCTTGTTGAAAGACACGCAGTAGATCACCTGACCACTGCGATCCCAGGCCTTGAGTGGGCGCGAGATGCCCGGGGCATCCACCAGCTCCCGGTAGATGTCGTCTTCGATCAAGGCCAGGCGATGCTGCTCACAAAAGGCGACCAGGCGGGCCTTGTGGGCATCCGGCATCACCGCGCCGTGGGGCATCTGCAAATGGGGCACCGCCACCACCGCCTTGAGCCGGGGCTCCTGCTGCACAGCCAGCTCCAGCGCCTCCAGCGACAGGCCGGTGCGGGCGCTGCTGGGAATCTCGATGGCCCGCAGGTTCTGCGCCTCCACGGCCTGCAGCAGGCCGTAGAAAGTGGGCGACTCCACGGCAATCACATCCCCCTGCTCGGCCACCGCGCTGAGCGCCAGGTTCACCGCCTCGGAGTTGCCCAGCGTCGACATCACCTCGTGCGGCGCTACGTGCACGCCCGACTCCAGGGCGCGCCGGGCCATCGCCGCCTGGAAAGTCGGGTGGGTGCCGGGCCGCGAATGCCCCTGCACCAGGATCTCAGGGTGCTCGCGCAACAGGGCAGCGCCGATGCGATTCAAGGCCGCACCATCAAACAGCTCAGGCGCCGGCATGGCCGAGCCCAGATCGATGCGCACCTGGGCCAGGCGGCCTTTTTCGAGCCACAGCGAAATGCGTTCATTGATGCCTGCAAACTCGGCCCCATCCAGACGGTGCAGCGGCAGTCGCAGGTCAGGCTCGGAGCACTCGCCCAGCAAGGACTGAGGGCTTTCACACACGAAATACCCCACCCGGGGCCGGGCCTGCACGCAGCCCAGGGACTCCAGCGTGCGCAAGGCCTGCAAGGCGGTGCTCAGGCTCACGCCATGGCGCTGCATCAGCTCGCGCACCGAGGGCATGCGGGTACCGGGGCCCAGCACCCCTTGCCGGATCGCCTGGTGGTAGTGCTCGGCCACCTGCCGATAAAGAGGGGAAGGTTCGGCGGGCGGGCTGGTCTGTAAATCGGACATGAGGCAACCATGATGCCCCAAGGCACCGCACCGCAACAGATACAGAACGGCGCCCGTGATCCCGTAACAGCGGTGTTTTTTCGGGTCTGATGCGCCCCAGACCCCGCCCTGCTGTGCCTGTTGCCCGGTGCATCGCCACCCTACGCTGAGGGCATGCAGAACGCCATCAACCCCACCCCCTCCACCCCAGACGCCGCACCCATACCGGCACCCCAGTCCCAGCGCAGACTGTCACTCGAACCCTCAGGCCAGCGCCTGCTTTGGGTCACCGAAGGCAGCGAGTTGCAGGGCCTGAGCAGCCCGCTGCAGATCCTGCTCTACCCGGGCCAGCCCGACACCCGCCTGCCTTTTCGACTGCAGGCCGGCCAAGGCTGGCGCAGCCCGGGCACGGGCTGGGTCTGCCTGCACAACCCCGGGGCCGCACCTTGCCACGGGCAATGGCAGATGGCACCCGAAACAAGGCCTCAGAAGCCGCCCCAGAGGCCGCCGCTGAGCGCCGCGACCCAGCCACAAAAAAGCCGCCCCGGCCTGAGGACCTGGGGGCGGCTGATGGGGGCCTGGCTGACGGTGATCAGGCCTGGGCGGCGCGCAACCTGATCGAAAAGTCGCGCAGGGCGGCGATGCCGCTCTCCTCGGCACGGCGGCACCAGGCCTGCAGATCGCGCGTGAGCTGCTCACGCGACTGCGAGGTGTTGAGCCACAGCTGGCGCAGCTCTTCGCGCATCACCACCATCTTGTCGAGCGCCGGGTAGGCCGCACGGGCCTGGGCCAGTTCGGGCTGAGCGGCAGCAGGCACTTTCTCGGCATCGCGGTGCAACCAGCGGCGGGCGGCATCGAGCAAAGGAGCGTCGCCTTGCTTGGCCTTGAGCGCAGCCAGTTCCTGGCGCACACCGCGGGCATAGCCGGCCATCACTTCGTAACGGTTGGCGATCAGGGCTTCCAGTGTCTTTTCGTCGGCCACGGGTCGGATATCGCCCAATTGCAGCTTGGGCGGTGTCTTCTTGACCTTGGCCCAGCCGATCTTGGACATCAGGCTGATATAGACCCAGCCGATGTCGAACTCGTAGGGCTTGACCGCGAACTTGGCCGAGGTCGGGTAGGTGTGGTGGTTGTTGTGCAGCTCTTCGCCACCGATGATGATGCCGATCGGCGAGATGTTGGTGCTGGCGTCAGGCGCCTCGAAGTTGCGGTAACCCCAGTAGTGACCGATGCCGTTGATGATGCCGGCGGCGGTGATCGGGATCCACAGCATCTGAACGGCCCACACGGTGGCGCCCAATGCGCCGAACATGGCCAGATTCAGGATCAGCATCAGGCCCACGCCCTGCCAGCTGAAACGCGAATACAGATTGCGCTCGATCCAGTCGTCCGGGGTGCCATGGCCGAAACGGGCGATGGTCTCGGTGTTCTTGGCTTCGGCACGGTACAGCTCGGCCCCCTGCCAGAACACCGTCTCGATGCCGCGGGTCTGCGGGCTGTGCGGGTCTTCAGCGGTTTCGCACTTGGCGTGGTGCTTGCGGTGGATGGCCACCCACTGCTTGGTCACCATGCCGGTGCCGATCCACAGCCAGAAGCGGAAGAAATGCTGGGGGATGGGGTGCAGATCCAGCGCCCGGTGGGCCTGCGAACGGTGCAGGAAGATGGTCACGCCACAGATGGTCAGGTGGGTGGTCACCAGTGTGTACAGCACGACCTGCCACCAGGTCAGATCCCAAAGGCCGTGACCCAGCCAGTCGATGGCCGCATTCAGCACAGCCCAGTCCGGTAAAAACATGTATGAACCTTGTCCTCGATGAAGGAATTCATGGGGACTGCTCCCCAAATAACAAAGCTGCAGGACGCAGCTAGCACGAATTTTAATCGCTCAAAGCCTATACACGGTTTTTTTAACCTTATGGATTGCCCTGCTATCCAGGCTTGACGGGGCGTGCCAGCCCCGTCGCACGCTCACGGCTTGCGCGTCCAGGCAGCGGCAAAGAAGCCGTCGGTGGCATGCAGGTGCGGCCACAGGCGCAGGTAACGCCCGCCTTCACCAGTGCACAGGCCCTCGGCCTGCGGCACCTTGAGCTGGGTCAGCGTGGGCGCGGCATCCAGGGGCAGGAAGTCGGGGTTGGCAGCCGAGAAGGCCTCGGCAATGGCCTCGTTCTCCTGCGGCAGGATGCTGCAGGTGGCATACACCAGACGCCCGCCCGGCTTCAGCAGGCGCGCTGCGCTTTGCAGGATCGCCGTCTGCTTGGCCACCAGTTCCTCGATCGCCTTGGGGCTTTGACGCCACTTCAGATCGGGGTTGCGGCGCAGGGTGCCCAGGCCGGAGCAAGGGGCATCCACCAGCACACGGTCGATCTTGCCCGCCAGGCGCTTGATGCGGTCGTCACGCTCGTGGGCGATGGCCGCCGGATGCACGTTCGACAGGCCGCTGCGGGCCAGGCGCGGCTTGAGCGCATCCAGCCGGTGGCCCGAGGTGTCAAAGGCGTACAGGCGACCGGTGTTGCGCATGCTGGCCCCGATGGCCAGGGTCTTGCCCCCGGCGCCGGCACAGAAATCGACCACCATCTCGCCGCGGTGGGCGTCCAGCAGCAAGGCCAGCAGCTGGCTGCCCTCGTCCTGCACCTCGATGGCGCCACGGGTGAAGGCGTCGAGCTTGGTCAGGGCCGGCTTGCCATCAACGCGCAGCCCCCAGGGCGAATAGGGCGTGGCTTCGGCCTTGATGCCGGCAGTCTTGAGTTCTTTCTGCACCGCCTCGCGCTTGTCGGCCAGGGCGTTCACCCGCAGATCCAGGGGGGCGCCCTGGTTCATGCTGGCGGCCAGGGCCCAGAAGCCCTCGCCCACCTGGGCCTTGAGCGGCGCGGCCAGCCACTCGGGCAGGTTGTGCCGATGCGGCTCCATCAGATCGGCGTCGGTCACGGCATCGCAGGCGTCCAGCCAGTTGCGTTCCTGATCGGTCAGGGCGCTCTTGACGAAGTCGCGGGGGCCATGAAAACCCAGGATGGCCAGGCGACGCTCCTTCGGGCCCGAGCCCGAACGGGCCAGGTACTCGAAGCGCAGCTTCTGGCGCAGCACGTTGTAGGTGGTCTCGGCCAGCGTGGCGCGCTCACGGGGCCCAAGGTTGCGGTGATCACGGAAAAAACGGGACACCACCGAGTCAGCGGGGTGGTCGAAAAGAAGGGAGAGCCTGACCAGTTCGGCGCAGGCATCCAACAGGGCTTTAGGGTGCATGGGCCGTATTTTCCCATGCTTGTCACAATGCCCGGCTGTTGCGGCATACTGCGCGGCCCCATCCCCCCCACAGCCACCCACCGCCCAACCATGCCAGACGACTCCGATCTGCCCGAACTCAGCCCGCGCGTGCCCCCCGGTCTGTACCGCCACTACCGCGGCGGCCAGTACCGCGTGATCGACACCGTGCGCCACAGCGAAACCCTGGAGCCCCTCACGCTGTACCAGGCCCTTTACGGCCAGCAGGGGCTGTGGGTCCGGCCCGCCGCCATGTTCCTGGAGAAGATCGAGGTCGAGGGCCGGCTGGTGCAGCGCTTCACACGGGTCGACGAAACGGATCTGCCAGGGATCTGAAACTCAGCTCAGCGCCGGCAGGCGCGGCAGCACCACGATGGCCAGCAGGCCTCCCCCCGCGGCATTGCGCAACTGCAGCCGGCCCTGATGCCGGGCCACGATGTCGCGCGCGATCGACAGGCCCAGCCCCACGCCGCCGTGGTGCCGGTTGCGCGAGCCTTCAACGCGGTAGAACGGCGCCATCACGCGCTCCAGCTCGGCTTCAGGCAGACCGGGGCCGTGATCTCGCACCTCGATACCGACCTCGTCCCCGGTGTCCCACAAGAACACCTCGGTCTGCCCACCGTAGCGGATCGCGTTGCCGATCAGATTGCCCACGCAACGGCGCAGGGCGCCAGCCTGGGCCGGCAGCAGGCCGGCACGGCCATGCACCGGCACCCAATGGCCACAGGCCTGCTGGTCGTCGGCCAGGCTGTCGACCAGGGCCTTCACATCCAGCTGCACCATGGGTTCAGGATCGGCCACCCCGCGCAGGTGGTCCAGTGTGGCGGTGATCATTTCGTCCATCTCGACGATGTCGCGCCCGAACTGGCGCCGGTCCTCGCTGCTCTCCAGGGTTTCGGCGCGCAGGCGCAAGCGGGTCAGCGGGGTGCGCAGGTCGTGCGACACCGCCGCCACGAAACGGTCGCGCTCCTCCAACTGCTGCCGGATGCGGGCCTGCATCTGGTTGAAGACCTGGATCGCCTCCTTGCATTCGGCCGGGCCATCTTCGGACAAAGGCGGACGGTCGATGTTCTTGCCCAGCTCGCGGGCCGCCAGCGCCAGGCGGTCGATGGGCTTGGAAAGCCAGCGCGCACCGACCCAGGCGGCCACCATCAAGGCCGACAGGCGCACGCCGATGTCCAGCAGCAAGCCCGCATCCCAGATGCTGGGAGGGCCATGCTGCCCTGGGCCCGGAGCCCCTGGCGGACGAGGTGCCCCAGGCTGCGCGGACACCTCAGCAGCCGCCTCATCAGCCGGCTCCTGGAACACCTGAGGGGGCGGTGGCGGGCCATGCCCCGTCAGATCGTGCAGGTTGAACATCAGCGTGAGCGCCAGCACATGGCTGGTCAGCACCGCCACGAACAGCAGCAAGGCCAGGCGGCCGAACAGGGTGCGCGGCACCCAGCGGTTCAGCCAGCGCCGCCAGATTGGCAGGGGCGGCACGGCCTGCGGCGCGCCGGCCTCCTGGCCGCGCTTGTCTCGAGTGGGGCTGGCAGGCCTCAGCGCTGCCATCCGACGTGGCCCTGAACCGAACGCACGTTGAACAGGTAGCCCGCCCCGCGCACGGTCTTGATCAGACGAGGCTCGCGGGGATCGTCGGACAGCTTCTGCCGCAGCCGGGACACCAGCAGATCGATGCTGCGCTCAAAAGTATCCATGGCACGACCCCGTGCCTGCTCCATGAGCTGGTCGCGACTGAAGATGCGCCTGGGCATGCCCAGGAACGTGCACAGCAGGCGGAACTCCGCGTTCGACAGGGGAATGACCACGCCCTCGGGCGAGACCAGGTGGCGCTCCATGCGGTAGAGCGACCAGCCATCGAAATGCACCACTTCGGCCTCGGCCGCCTGGGGCACTGTGGCGGCCCCAGCGGCGGTGCGCCGCAGCACGGTCTGGATACGCGCCACCAGTTCACGGGGCTCGAAGGGCTTGCTCATGTAATCGTCGGCCCCCATCTCCAGGCCCAGCACGCGGTCGTAGGCATTGCCCCGGGCGGTGAGCATGATGATGGGCAGGCGCGAGGAGCGGGCGCGCAGCTCGCGCGTCAGCGCCAGCCCGTCCGCGCCGGGCAGCATGAGGTCCAGAACGACCAGATCGATGGGGTGGCTGTTGAGCCGGGCACGCATGGACTCACCATCGGAGGCCGTGTGCACCGTGAATCCAAAACGGCCCAGGTACTGGGCCAGCAAGGTGGTGATGTCTGCGTCATCGTCCACCACCAAAATGTGTTGCATGGGTAGTCGAAAGAGGCAATGTGTCGGGGGCAGTGTAAGCAGCCGGTTAGCAGTTGGAAACGGTTGCCCAACTTCTTTACCCCCGCTTTTCAAAGCTTTGAAAAGCCTTTCGTATCAAGGCTGATACACCCCCCACAAACGGGATTTACCCAGGCCTCAAAAAATCGATCCCAGCCCATGAACGCTGCCGCGAATCGACCGCCCGCCGTCTGCATGGGACCTGCTTCAGCCCGATCTGAAAGGAAGCACCATGTCCAGTCTCAGCTCAGTCACCCAATCCAGCAATGGATGGGCCAACGCCATGCCGCCCAAACCAGCCGGCGGAGGGAAAGCCACAGAGCGCCTGTTCAGTGAATTCGACACCGACAGCAGCGGCAGCGTCGACAGCACCGAGCTGCAAAGCCTGCTGTCCGATGTGTCGCAAAAAACGGGCCTCAGCATCAGCAGCAGCACTGCCGCCGACCTGCTGTCGGCCAGCGACAGCAACGGGGACGGCAGCCTGAGCGCGAACGAGCTGGACAGCGCGCTGAAATCCGTGCTGCCACCGCCTCCGTCGACCCTGGATTTTGTCCAGTCACGAAGCAGCGGCAGCAGCAACAGCAGCAGCAGCACATCCACCACCACGGCCACCGGCCAGGCCGACGACAAGCTGTTCAGCCAGCTCGACACCAACGGCGACAGCAGCGTGAGCCAGGATGAACTGCAAAGCCTGCTCGACCAGATGGCCTCAGACCAGGGCAACACCAGCTCGGCCCTCAGCGCCTCGGAGGTGATCAGCCAGCTCGACTCGAATGGCGATGGCGGCCTGAGCGCCAGCGAGTTCGACGCCGCTCGCCCTCAAGGCCAGGATGGCCCCTCACAGGGCGGCATGCCGCCCCCGCCGCCCTTGACCGACAGCAGCCTGAACAGCAGCAGCCTGGTGACCGGCGCCAGCAGCACGGACAGCACGAGCAGCGCCGGCACCTCGGAAGACCCGCTGCAAGCCTTGTACAACACCATCGACAGCGATCAGAGCGGCGACATCAGCAACAGCGAGGCGCAGACCTTTTTGACCCAGTTGGCCAGCCAACTCGACAGCACGACCGGCACAACAGGCGCGACCGGCACAAGCAGCAGCTCCAGTGGCGACGCCAGCAGCACGGACAGCAACAGCAGTGACAGCAGCGCCCCCAGCCAGGATCTGGTGCAGCTGGTCCAGGCCGCCCGGCGCGAATACCAGGCCCACATGCACGGCTGGAACGAAATCGGCGGTCAGCTCAGCGCGTCGGCCTGAGCCTGGCGCGCCAGCAACCGCGCCACCACGGCCGGGTAGAGCTGATGCTCCTGGCTCAGCACCCGGGCCGCCAGTTGCTCAGGCCGGTCTGCCGGCAACACCGGCACCACGGCCTGCCCCAGGATCTCGCCGTGATCCAGCTCGGCTGTCACCCGGTGCACCGTGGCACCGGCAAAGGCACAGCCCGCCTCGATGGCGCGCTGATGCGTGTTCAAACCGGTGAAGGCGGGCAGCAAGGAAGGGTGGATGTTGATCAGACGGCCCTCATAGCGGGCCACGAAACCCGGTGTGAGGATGCGCATGAAGCCCGCCAGCAACACCAGCGCCGGCTCATGCTGATCGATCAATTGCGCCAGTTGCGCATCAAAGGCCTCGCGGGTAGCAAAGTCGCGGTGGCTCAGGACGGCGGTGGCCAGGCCCTGCGCCTGGGCCCAGGCCAAGCCGGCCGAATCGGCCTTGTTGCTGATCACCGCCACGATGCGTGCGCCATGGCGTTGCGCCCAGTTCTCGCGCTGGGCGGCACCGACCAGCGCCTTCATGTTGGAGCCGCCGCCGGAGATCAGGATCACGATGTTTTTCATGGATGGGACAGGCCCGCGGCATGCCGGAGCCCTCTGGGAACAACCCGCGATTATCTCAGGGCCCGCCGGGCGACGGCCGTTCGGCCCGGCGCCCGCCCACTGCAGGCAAAATCCGGCCTGCCGCCAGCGGGTCCGTCCCCGCTGCAGCGGCCGCTGCACCGATCTCTGCCCCAGGAATCCCACCATGCCTCTTCGCCCCTTGAGCCCCACCGAAGCCCGTGTCCTTGGCACCTTGATGGAAAAAGCCCGCACCGTGCCCGACAGCTACCCGCTGACCCTCAACGCCGTGGTCTCGGGCTGCAACCAGAAGACCAGCCGCGACCCCCTGACGCAGCTGAGCGATGCCGAGGCCCAGGAGGCGCTCGACGAGCTCAAGCACCTGTCGCTGGTGTTCGAGACCAGCGGCGGGCGGGCCTCGCGCTACGAACACAACTTCAAACGCGTGCTCGAAGTGCCCGACCAGTCGGCGGTGCTGCTCGGCCTGCTGATGCTGCGCGGCCCCCAGACCGCCGGCGAGTTGCGCATCAACAGCGAGCGCTGGCACCGCTTTGCCGACATCTCCTCGGTCGAGGCCTTTCTCGACGAACTGCAGGAACGCCCCAGCGAAAAGGGTGGGCCGCTGGTGATCAAGCTGCCCCGGGCACCGGGCTCGCGCGAGGCCCGCTGGGCCCACCTGCTGTGCGGGCCGGTGGACGAGGCCCTGCTGAGCGCACCGGCCGCGGGCACGCCCGGGCCCGCCAGCCCGGCCCTGCAGGCCCGGGTCGAGGCGCTGGAGGCCGAGGTGGCCACGCTGCGCGCCACCCTTGAAAAACTGTGCGAGCAACTGGGCTTGTCACACCCCGGACAGGACTGATCGAACGACCGTGCTAAAAATCGCGGGTTGCCTTCCGACGCCTCGGTCGGACGACAAACAGCTTCATTCGGAGACAACCCCATGGATTTGGCATTCACCCCTGAAGAACAGAAGTTCCGCGAAGAGATTCGCGCCTGGGTCAAGGAAAACCTGCCCGCCGACCTGTCGCACAAGGTGCACAACGCGCTGCGCCTGACCCGTGACGACATGCAACGCTGGGCCAAGATCCTTGGCAAGAAAGGCTGGCTGGGCCACGCCTGGCCCAAAGAGTTCGGCGGCCCTGGTTGGAATGCCGTGCAAAAACACCTTTTCGAAGAAGAATGCGCCCTGGCCGGTGCCCCGCGCGTGGTGCCCTTCGGGCCCGTGATGGTGGCCCCCGTGATCATGGCCTTCGGCAATGCCGAACAGCAGCAGCGCTTCCTGCCCGGCATCGCCAGCGGCGAAGTCTGGTGGAGCCAGGGCTACAGCGAACCGGGCTCGGGCTCGGACCTGGCCTCGGTCAAGACCCGTGCCGAGCGCCGGGGCGACAAGTTCATCGTCAACGGCCAGAAGACCTGGACCACCCTGGGCCAATACGGCGAATGGATCTTCTGCCTGGTGCGCACCAGCAACGAAGGCAAGCCGCAGACCGGCATCAGCTTCCTGCTGATCGACATGAAGTCGCCCGGCGTGACCGTGCGCCCCATCAAGCTGCTCGATGGCGACCATGAGGTCAACGAGGTCTGGTTCGACAACGTCGAGGTGCCGGCCGAGAACCTGATCGGTGAAGAAAACAAGGGCTGGACCTACGCCAAGCACCTGCTGAGCCACGAGCGCACCAACATCGCCGACGTGAACCGCGCCAAGCGCGAGCTCGAACGCCTCAAACGCATCGCCAAGGCCGAAGGTGTGTACGACGACCTGCGCTTCCGCGACGAGATCGCCAAGCTCGAAGTCGACGTGGTGGCCCTCGAAATGCTGGTGCTGCGGGTGCTGTCGGCCGAGAAGTCGGGCAAGAACTCCCTCGACATCGCCGGCCTGCTGAAGATCCGCGGCAGCGAGATCCAGCAACGCTACTCCGAACTCATGATGCTGACCGCCGGCCCCTACAGCCTGCCCTACATCCATGAAGCCATGGATGCCGGCTGGCAGGGCGACCACGTGGGCGCCGCCTACTGCGCGCCCCTGGCATCCACCTACTTCAACATGCGCAAGACCACCATCTACGGCGGCTCGAACGAAGTGCAACGCAACATCGTCGCCCAGACGGTGCTGGGCTGAGAGGAGACACACATGGATTTCGATTTCACCGACGACCAGGAACAACTCCGCGACGCCGTGCGCAAATGGGTTGACAAGGGCTACGACTTCGAGCGCCGCCGAGGCATCGCCAACAGCGGCGGCTTCTCGCGCGAGGCCTACGGCGAACTGGCCGAGCTGGGCCTGACCGGTCTGTACATCCCTGAAGCCGATGGCGGTCTGGGCATGGGCCCGATCGAAGGCATGGTGGTGCTCGAAGAGCTGGGCCGCGGCATCGTGGCCGAGCCTTTTGCCCACGCCTTGATCTCGGGCGCCGTGCTGGCCCACTACGCCGGCGCCGACCTGAAGGCCGCCTGGCTGCCCCGCATTGCCTCGGGCGAAGCCCTGGTGGTGCTGGCCCACCAAGAGCGCAAGGCGCGCTACCGCCTGGACGCCACCGAAGCCACGGCCGTGGCAGCGGGCGCCGGCCACACTGTCACCGGCCACAAGAGCCTGGTGCCCGCAGGCGACCAGGCCGACGCCTTCGTGGTGCCGGCCCAGCTCAACGGCAAGACCGCGCTGTTCCTGGTCGAGCGCCAGGCCGCTGGCGTGAGCGCCCAGGGCTACAGCACCCAGGACGGCGGTCGTGCCGCCGAGCTGAGCTTCAGCAATGCCCCGGCCACCCTGATCACCGCCGACGGCCAGACCGCACTCGAGCATGCTGTCGACATCGGCATCGCAGCCGCCTGCGCCGAAGCCGTGGGCGTGATGGACAAGACCCTGGCCGTGACGGTCGAGTACATGAACACGCGCAAGCAGTTCAACGTGGTGATCTCCAGCTTCCAGGCCCTGCGTCACCGCGTGGCCGACATGAAGATGCAGCTTGAACTGGCCCGTTCGATGAGCTACTACGCCTCGCTCAAGCTCAACGCCCCGACCGCCGAGCGCCGCGCTGCCCTGGCCCGCGCCAAGTACCAGTTGGGCCAGTCGATGCGCTTTGTGGGCCAGCAGGCCGTGCAGCTGCATGGCGGCATCGGCGTGACCGACGAGTACATCGTGAGCCACTACTTCAAGAAGCTCACCCAGCTCGAGATGACCTTCGGCGACAGCCTGCACCAATTGGGTGAGGTGTCCAGCCGCATGCAGGACACCGCAGGCGTTTTTGCCTGAGCCTGCCCGGTTCTTGCCACAGCGCCGTCAAATCACGGCATCACCATGGCCCGTTGCCCCTCGCAGCGGGCCATTTTCATTTTCAGGAACCTCGCCATGCCCCGCACCACTCCGCTTCACGCCCGACTGTCACGCCGCGGCTTCCTGGGCCTGTCCGGCAGCGCGCTGACGCTGGGCGCCCTGTCGGGCTGCGCCAGCCTGGCCCCTGCACCGAAACCCCACCCCCCGATTGTGTTCGTGCATGGGAATGGCGACACGGCCGCGCTGTGGATCACGACCGCCTGGCGCTTCGAGACCGAGGGCTGGCCCGCCGACCGCCTGTTCGCCATCGACCTGCCCTACCCCCTGGCCCGCGACGACGATGCCCAGGCCCAGCCCGGACGCAGTTCCACGGCCGAACACATGGCCTTTCTGAAGGCCGAGGTCGAGCGGGTGCTGCAAACCACCGGCAGCGCCCAGGTGGTGCTGATCGGCAACTCGCGCGGCGGCAACGCCATCCGCAACTACATCCGCCACGGTGGTGGCCAGCGCACCGTGAGCCACGCCATCCTGGGGGGCACGCCCAACCACGGAATCTGGGCGATTCCCGGCTTTCGCGAGGGCAATGAGTTCTCGGGCACCGGCCCTTTCCTGAGCGAGCTGAACCGCCCCCGCAACGCGGCCGGCGACGAGGTGGACGGCCCCACACGCTGGCTGACCATCCGCTCCGACCACAACGACAAGTTCGCCTCGCCCGACGGGGTCTGGATCGGCCGCCCCGGCCAGCCCACCTTCGTGACGGCTACCAGCCCCGAACTCAAGGGTGCCGAGAACGTGGTCATCGCCGGCCTGGACCACCGCGAAACTGCCTTCTCGCGTCCCGCCTTCGAAGCCATGTGGCGCTTTCTGACCGGCGAGGCGCCGCGCCGCCAGGGCATCGCCATGCAAGCCCACCCGGTGCTGCAAGGCAAGATCACCGGACTGGGACTGAACCCGCTCGACCCCGCCAGTGGCGCCTACAGCAACAACCTGCCCCTGCCCAGGGCCCAGCTTGAGATCTACGCCGTGGGCACTGAAACGGGCCTGCGCCAGGGCGCCCCGGTACACCAGAAAACCGTGGGCAACGATGGCCTGTGGGGCCCCTTCACGGCCGAATCCGGGCAGGCCTACGAGTTCGTGATCAGCGCACCGGGCTATGCCACCACCCACCTCTACCGCAGCCCCTTTGCCCGCTCCAGTGACTGGGTGCACCTGCGCGCCGAGCGCCTGGCCGAGGCTGAAGCGCGTCAGCCCGGCAGCGTGCTGGTGTTCACCCGCCCCCGTGGGTATTTCGACCCGCGCCGCGACAGCCTGAGCCTGGATGGGCAGGCCACCCTGCCCGGCGTGCCGGCCAGTGGTACCGCAGGCGCCTCGTCGGCGCGACTGCGCCTGCCGGCCCAGGCGCAGCGCGCCGTGGTGGGGCAATTCAATGGAGAAACCGTGGCCGGGCGCAACTGGCCGGCAGAGGCAGGGCACCTCACGGTGCTTGAACTCACCTACTGAGGCCTTGAAAGCGGTGGAATCAGGTCAGGGGCGGGCTGCTGCCCCTGCATCAGCGGCTCAGGGCGATCTCGATGCGCGCTGAATTCGCACGCGATGCGCACCCCTCAATGGGCACTCAAGCGCGACGATTTGGGCACATGGGCCATCAGGAACTCCATCTGATCCGACAGGATGCGCCGGTTGCGCAGGATGAAGTCTTCCCACAGGCTGGGCACGTAGGGGGTGTAGAGCAAGGGCATGCGGGCCTGCTCGGGGGTGCGGTGGCTCTTGCGGTGGTTGCAGGCCTTGCAGGCGGTGACCACGTTCATCCAGGTGTCCACCCCGTTCTGGGCAAAGGGCACGATGTGCTCTCGGGTCAGGTCGGTTTCGTGAAAATGTTCGCCGCAGTAGGCGCACACATTGCGATCGCGCGCAAAGAGCTTGCTGTTGGTCAGCCCCGGGCGCAACTCGAAGGGGTTGATGTTGGGAACGCCCTTGGTGCCGATGATGCTGTTGACCACGATCTGCGACTGCTCGCCGGTGATCGCGTTGTGCCCACCGCGGAACACCGCGATCTGGGCGCCAGACTCCCAACGGACCTCGCCGGCCGCGTAATGAATCACGGCCTGCTCAAGGGTGATCCAGGACTGGGGCAAGCCCTGGGCGGACAGCTTCAAGACCTTCAAGTGACACTCCTACAAGGGTTGAAAACCACTGACATGGAACGCAGATCTCGGGGGCAGCCGCAGCGATTTGCATCGAAGCCGCGCCTGCTACCGCACAATATAACCTGTTTTCATGACAATTTGGCTTCAGGCGCTTGACTGACGGGCGCCCCTTGCTATCAAAAAGATAACATCCCAATGAAGATATTCCGCGGCTTCCAGCACCCGGGCATTGCGCCTGCCTGCGCACTCACCATCGGCAACTTCGACGGCGTGCACCGCGGCCACCAAGCCATGCTGGCCTTGCTGCGCAGCGAGGCCCAGCACCGTGGCGTGCCCAGTTGCGTGCTGACCTTCGAGCCCCACCCGCGCGACTATTTCGCCGCCGCCACCGGCCGGGCCGAGCTGGCACCGGCGCGCATCGGCACCCTGCGCGACAAGCTCGAAGAACTGGCCCGCTGCGGCATCGACCAGACCGTGGTGCTGCCCTTTGACGCACGGCTGGCCAGTCAGCCTCCCGAAGGCTTCATCGACGATGTGCTGATCCGGGGCCTGGGCGTGCGCTACGTGCTGGTGGGGGACGACTTCCGTTTCGGCGCCAAGCGCGCCGGTGACTACGCCCTGCTGGACGCCAGCGGCTCGGCGCGCGGCTTTGACGTGGCCCGCATGAACAGCTACGAGGTGCGCGGCCTGCGCGTGTCCAGCTCGGCCGTGCGCGAGGCCCTGGGCCGGGGCGACCTGGAGGCCGTGGGCCGCCTGCTGGGCCGCACCTACGCCATCAGCGGGCACGTGGTGCACGGCCGCAAGCTGGGGCGCGAGCTGGGTTTCCGTACCCTGAACCTGCGCTTTTCACACTGGAAACCCGCCGCCAGCGGCATCTTCGTGGTGCGCGTGCATGGCCTGGCCGAACGCCCCGTGGAAGGTGTGGCCAACCTGGGCGTGCGCCCCTCGCTGGACCCGAATGACGTCAATGGCGGACGCGTGCTGCTCGAGACGCATTGCTTCGATTGGCCCGCCTCGCTGGGTGCCGACGGGGGCTACGGTAAAATTGTCCGCGTGGAACTGCTGCACAAACTGCATGATGAGCTCAAATACGACGGTCTGGACGCCCTGATGAAGGGCATCAACCAGGACTGCGATGACGCTCGCCGGTTTCTGGCGTCCATGCACGCCGAGACCCATCGCCAGACCACGCGCGACCGAATTTAACGCCGGCACACCGTGCTGCGCGCCCCTTGGAACAGGCTCAGGGCAAACGGCTGACTTCTCCCCGCACCGGGCCGCGCCCGGGTTTGAGCCTGTCAATGCCCCATCCAACACAAAGCCATGGCTGAACAAACCCCTGATTTCCGCAGCACCCTGAACCTGCCCGACACCCCTTTCCCGATGCGGGGCGACCTGCCCAAGCGCGAGCCGGGCTGGGTGCAGGACTGGGAGGACAAGGGCATCTACAAGAAGCTGCGTGACGCCCGCTGCGGCGCGCCCAAATTCATCCTGCACGACGGCCCGCCCTACGCCAACGGCCAGATCCACATGGGTCACGCGGTCAACAAGATCTTGAAGGACATGATCGTCAAGGCGCGCCAGCTCAAGGGCATGGACGCCATGTACGTGCCGGGCTGGGACTGCCACGGCCTGCCGATCGAGAACGCGATCGAGAAGAAGTTCGGCCGCAACCTCAGCCGTGACGACATGCAGGCCAAGAGCCGCGCCTTCGCCAATGAACAGATCGGCATCCAGATGGCCGGCTTCAAGCGCCTGGGCGTGCTGGGCGAATGGGACAACCCCTACAAGACCATGAACTACGCCAACGAGGCCGGCGAGTTGCGCGTCTTGAAGCGCGTGATGGAGCGCGGCTTCGTCTACCGTGGCTTGAAGCCCGTGTATTGGTGCTTCGACTGCGGCAGCTCGCTGGCCGAATTCGAGATCGAATACGCCGACAAGAAGAGCACCACCCTGGACGTGGCCTTCGAGTGCGCCGAGCCGGCCAAGCTGGCTGCGGCCTTCGGCCTGGCCGCCCTGGACCAGCCCGCCTTTGCCGTGATCTGGACCACCACCGCCTGGACCATCCCCGCCAACCAGGCCCTGAACCTGAACCCCGAAATCGAATACGCCCTGGTCAAGACCGAGCGTGGCCTGCTGGTGCTGGCCGCCTCGCTGGTCGAGAAGTGCATGGAGCGCTACGCCCTGAGCGGCGAAGTGCTGGCCACCACCCTGGGCAAGAACCTGGGCCTGATCAACTTCAAGCACCCGCTGTACGACGTGGACCCGGGCTTTGCCCGCTTCAGCCCGGTGTACCTGGCCGACTACGCCACGGCCGACGACGGCACCGGCCTGGTGCACTCCTCGCCGGCCTATGGTGTGGATGACTTCAACAGCTGCGTCGCCCATGGCATGGCCTATGACGACATCCTGAACCCGGTGCAGGGCAACGGCACCTACGCGGCCGATTTCCCGCTGTTCGGCGGCCAGCACATCTGGAAGGCCGTGCCGGTGATCATCGAGGCCCTGCGCAACGCCGGCCGCCTGTTCGCCAGCCACGACATCGTGCACAGCTACCCGCACTGCTGGCGCCACAAGACCCCGGTGATCTACCGCGCCGCCGCGCAGTGGTTTGTGCGCATGGACGAGGGCGAGGGTGTTTTCACCACCGACAAGGCCCCGCAGACCCTGCGCCAGATCGCCCTGGCCGCGGTCGAGCAGACCAGCTTCTACCCCGAAAACGGCAAGGCCCGCCTGCACGACATGATTGCCGGCCGGCCCGACTGGTGCATCAGCCGCCAGCGCAGCTGGGGCGTGCCCCTGCCCTTCTTCCTGCACAAGGACAGCGGCGAGCTGCACCCCGACACCATGGCCATCATCGACCGCGCCATCGCGCTGATCGAGCAAGGCGGCATCGAGGCCTGGAGCCGCGTCACGGTGGAAGACATCCTGAGCGCCGAAGACGCACCGCACTACACCAAGAGCAGCGACATCCTCGAGGTGTGGTTCGACTCGGGCTCGACCTTCTCGCATGTGCTGCGCGGCACCCACCCAGCTGCCCACCACGAAAGCGGCCCCGAAGCCGACCTGTACCTGGAAGGCCATGACCAGCACCGTGGCTGGTTCCATTCGTCCCTGCTGCTGGCCTCGGCCGTCGAGGGCCGGGCCCCCTACCGCGGCCTGTTGACCCACGGCTTCACCGTGGACAGCCAGGGCCGCAAGATGAGCAAGTCGCTGGGCAACGGCATCGAGCCCGACGAGGTCAGCAAGAAGCTGGGCGCCGAGATCATCCGCCTGTGGGTGGCTGCCAGCGATTACTCGGGCGACATCGCCGGTGACGACAAGGTGCTGGCCCGCGTGGTCGACAGCTACCGCCGCATCCGCAACACCCTGCGCTTCCTGCTGGCCAACACCAGCGACTTCAACCCCGCCACCGACAGCGTGCCGGCCGACCAGTTGCTGGAGATCGACCGCTACGCCCTGGCCCGCGCGGCCCAGTTGCAGGACACCATCCTGGCGCACTACGAGAAGTACGAGTTCCACCCCGTGGTGGCCAAGCTGCAGGTCTACTGCTCGGAAGACCTGGGCGCCTTCTACCTCGACGTGCTGAAGGACCGCCTCTACACCACCGCGCCCAAAAGCCTGGCACGCCGCAGCGCCCAGACCGCGCTCTACCAGATCACCCAGGCCATGCTGCGCTGGATGGCCCCGTTCCTGAGCTTCACCGCCGAAGAGGCCTGGAAGCTGGTGGGCAACTCCGAGTCCATCTTCATCGACACCTACTGGAACTTCGGCGCCACCGAGGCCGCCCTGCTCGACAAGTGGGACCGCATCCGCGCCGCCCGTGAAGTGGTCAACAAGGAGATCGAAGCCCTGCGCTCGGCCGGCCAGGTGGGGGCCTCGCTGCAAGCCAATGTGAACCTGGCCGTGCCGGCCGGCAGCGAACTGCTGGCCGCCCTGCAAAGCCTGGGCGACGACCTGAAGTTCGTCTTCATCACCTCGGCCGCCAGCCTGACCGAGGCCGCCGCCGACAGCGAACCCAGCGCCAGCGTCTCCCCCTCGACCGCCGCCAAGTGCGAACGCTGCTGGCACTACCGTGACGATGTGGGCAGCAACCCCGCCCACCCGACCCTGTGCGGCCGCTGTGACAGCAACCTGCATGGGGCCGGCGAAAGCCGCAGCTTCGCCTGATGGCTGCGCCTCGTGGCAAGGGCGGCGCCAGCGCGGCCCCCAAGACCAAACTGGTCAAGGGGGGCGGCGGCCCCCTGACGTCTCTGCTGCCCTGGCTGGCCTGGGCTCTGATCGTGCTGATCGTGGACCAGTTCACCAAGGTGCTGATCCTGGGCTACTACCAGTTGCACGACAGCACCACCGTGCTGAGCTTCTTCAACATCGTGCGGGCCCACAACACCGGGGCGGCGTTCTCGTTCCTGGCCACGGCTGCGGGCTGGCAGCGCTGGCTGTTCACCGGCATCGGCCTCGTGGCCGCCGGCTTCATCCTGTGGCAGCTGCGCCAGCACAGCGGCCAACGCCTGTTCTCGTTTGCCCTGTCCAGCATCCTGGGCGGCGCCATCGGCAACGTGGTGGACCGGCTGATGCACGGCTATGTGGTCGACTTTCTGCAGTTCCACTGGGACTTTCTGGCCCCCATGTTCCCGGGCGGCTACTTTCCGGCCTTCAACATTGCCGACAGTGCCATCACCCTGGGTGCCACCTGCCTGGTGCTCGATGAGCTGCTGCGCGTGAAGCGCGGGCGCTGAGAACCGTCTGAGGCGCTGTGGCAGCAGCGCCTCAGCCCCCGTCGCATCCAGCGGCCAGGGACTGGAAGCGGGCCTGAAGCCATTCCACGCAAACACGCAGGCGCGCCGATTCGGACAGCTTCACCGGGTACACGGCCCAGATATCGGCGGCCTGCCGAAAGCCCGGCAACACCTCCAGCAAGGCCCGCTCGCGCAACAGGGGCCCCACGTCCCACATCGAACGCAACATGATGCCGTGCCCTTGCAGGGCCCAATGACGGACCACCTCCCCATCATTGGAGGACATCAGGCCTGCGACCTTGACGCTCACCTCCCCGTCGGGTCCGCTCAGGCGCCAGACCCCAAAGGGCTGGTCACGCTCCTTGATCACCAGACAGTCGTGCCTTGCGAGATCGGCGGGTTGCATCGGCATGCCCCGACGCGCGAGATAGCGGGGCGCAGCGCATAGCACGCGGTGATTGCTTGCCAGTTTGCGGGCCACCACATGGGGAGCAAGCTCGTTGCCGATGCGGATGTCCAGATCAAAGCTGCCACCCGGCGGTTCCCGCAGATCGTCCACCAGTTCAAGGCGCACCTGGAGACCAGGGTAGCGCTCGATCAGTCCCGCCAGGCCCGGGGCGACGTGGCGCCGTCCGAAACCGAGACTGCTGGCCATGCGGACCAGGCCACGAGGTTGGGATCGAATGCTGTCGAGTTCATCGAGCATGCTCTCCATGCCGCCCAACAGGTGCTGCGCCCAATGATCCACCCGCGCGCCTTCCTCGGTCACCCTCAGCCGACGGGCTTGCCGGTGCAGCAACTTCACCCCGAGGGTGGACTCCAGGACCTGCACCCGCTTGCCTACAAAAGCAGGCGACACCCCCATGACCTTGGCCACAGCGGCAAAGCTGCTCATTCGCACCACTTGGCCAAACAGGCGCAAGTCCTCCATTTTGGGTTGGGATTTCATCGCTGCACCATGCCTCCTAGCCCAGATTCTTCTCGAAGGATGTCGGTCGATGGCGACAGATTGGTCACCAATCGTGTTGGTTGACACAAGCAAAACGGCAATTGCTGGAAGCGCCCACATGGCTGACATTGATCGGAATGCGCCACGTCGATCCGACCTTGCCCGTGGCCACCAGCATCGAAGGGAGCTTGCATGAAACAGGTACCGCGCAGAGCCTGCCCGGCCAGCGACTGCCCCACGCCAGGGGTGGCGCTCCAGGGAGCCCGGATGGGGGGTGCCGCGGCACGCTGCCGCAGCCACCGCTCAGCAGGCGGGCCTCGCGCCAAAACGCCATGCAAACCGCGCCTGTCCAGCCCACCGAGTCATCACTCCTAGACCGCCTGGCCATTCGAAGCACTCAGGAGACCCCATGCACACACCCACCGTGGCCCCTCATCGCGACATGCCGCTGGCATTGATCAGCCTCGCGATCGTTGCCCTGTCCGTGATCGGACTCGGCCTCCATGCCGAACGCTCCATCGAGGTGGCCGAACGCGTCCTGTATTGGAGCACCCACACCCTGGGAACCCCGATCCTTGTGTTCGGCTTCCTGGCCATCCTGTTCGTGGCCTGGTTGGCCTGCAGCCGGTACGGAAGCGTCCGCCTGGGTCATGAAAAGCCGAGTTACAAAACCAGCAGCTGGATCTTCATGTTCGTGATGTCGGGCCTGGGATCGTCCACGCTCTATTGGGGCTTTCTTGACTGGGCGTACTACTACCAAACCCCCGGCCTGAATCTGCAGCCGGAAAGCCCCGAGGCGCTGCGCCATGCCCTGGCCTATTCCTTCTTCCACTCCGGCCTCATTGCCTGGGCACTGTATGCGATTGGCGCGGTGGCGATGAGCTACCACTACCACGTGCGGAAGATGCCCGGCCTCAGCCTGGCGGCCGTGGTCGAGGCCGTGACCGGCTTCAAGGCCTCCGGCCCGGTCGGCCGGCTGATCGATCTGCTCTTCATGCTGTGCATGTTCGGGGCCCTCACGATCTCGCTGGTGCTCACGGCGCTGACCTTCGCCAAGTTGCTGTCCCTGCTGACCGGCTGGCCCGACAACTTCATGATGCAACTCACGATCATCGTCAGCGTGGCGATCCTGTTCACCCTGAGCTCCTGGCTGGGCATGGACAACGGCATGAGGCGGCTGAGCGAAATGGTTTGCTGGGGTGTCATCCTCATCACCCTGTATGTGCTGCTCGCAGGGCCGACACGCTTCATCGTCAATTACTCGGTCGAGAGCCTGGGCATCATGGCGAGCCACTTTGTCCGCATGAGCCTGTTCACCGATCCCTTGGGTGAGGGCCAGTTCAGCCGCGAGTGGACCGCCTTCTATTGGCTGTGGTGGATCTCCTACGCGCCAGGGGTTGCCCTGTTCGTGGCCCGCGTGTCTCGCGGCCGGAGCATCCGCGAAGTGATATTGGCCATGGTGGTCGGGGGCGCCAGCGGCATGTGGTTCGTCTACGGCGTGCTGGAGAGCTACAGCGTCCACGCCTTTGTGAGCCAACTGATCGATGTCCCCCAGGTGCTGAGTCAGCAAAGCGGCGAGGTGGCGATCGGGCTGCTCTTGCAATCGCTGCCGGCGGGTTCCTGGGTCATGGCCTTCTATCTGCTGGTGATGGCCATCTTTCTGGCCGCCCACATGGACGCCGTGGGCTATGCCGTCACGGCGACCTGCACACGCCACCTGCGCGAAGGCCAGGACCCGGCCCGTGCAGATCGCCTGTTCTGGTGCCTGATGCTCACCCTCGTGCCCTTGGCCATGGTGTTCATCAAAGCCCCCCTGAACACCATGAAGACCGCCGTCATCGTGACGGCACTGCCCTTCTCGGTCGTGCTGGCCCTGCTTCTCTACGGCCTGATCAAGTGGCTGCGAGAAGACCACGGCCACCGGCCGGCCGATCAGATGGCGCTGAACGCCCCCAAGGCCTCGGACCCCGCCAATGAACCGGCCCGCTGAAGGCGGGCAAGCCTGCCCACCCCCCCCCCATCCCTCACCCAAGGAGAACGCCATGCCGTTGAACATCCCCCCCGTGCACCCCGAGCAGTACGACGACCCGGAAAACAGCTGGACCCTGCCCAGCGCCTACTACACCGCGGAGAGCGTGTTCGAACTCGAGAAAGAGCGCATCTTTGCGAAGCAATGGATCTGCGTCGCCCATGGCAGCGAAGTGGCCGAACCCAATGACTACATCACCCGCGAACTGATCGGCGAGAACATCATCGTGGTCCGGGGTCGGGACTCTGTGCTGCGGGCCTTCTACAACGTCTGTCCCCACCGGGGCCACGAACTGCTCAAGGGCAGCGGCAAGGCCCGTAACATCATCACCTGCCCCTACCACGCCTGGGCCTTCAAACTCGATGGCGAACTGGCTCACGCGCGCAATGGCGACAAGGTTCCCCATTTCGACCCCAGCCTGGCATCACTGATCCCTGTCAGGGTGGAACAGCATGCGGGCTTTGTCTTCGTCAACATGGACCCCGATGCAGCGCCGGTCGCGGCGCAACTGCCCGGCCTGGAGGCGCACATGAGAGCCGCCTGCCCGGTCATTGACCAATTGCACCTTGCGGCACGCTTCGTCACCCACACGCCCGCCAATTGGAAAATCATCGTGGACAACTACCTGGAGTGCTATCACTGCGGGCCCGCGCACCCCGGCTTCTCGGACTCCGTCCGAGTGGACACCTACACCCAGACCATGTTCGGCCGTTGGGGCTTGTCGCATGGGCTGGCTCGTTCGTCCGAACAATCGTTCCAGTTCGACTCTTCGGTCGAAAACCCGAACTTCAGTGGCTATTGGACCTGGCCGGCCACCATGTTCAACGTGCCTCCCGGAGCCGACTTCATGACGGCCATCTACGAGTTCCCGGTCAGCGCCGAGATGACCTTGCAGCATTACGAAATCTACTTCCTGAAC
>Ga0209913_1000509_pt1 | contig 32146 bp, 28 predicted proteins | sample PersoiDNA2013203_FD_185805 | JGI IMG/M metagenome (GOLD analysis project Ga0209913, IMG submission 185805) | Permafrost soil microbial communities from the Arctic, to analyse light accelerated degradation of dissolved organic matter (DOM) -... | ecosystem: Environmental > Terrestrial > Soil >... | reverse complement strand
GAAGAGTTCTTCTATCAGTTCAAGGGCAACGCCTATTTGAACATCATGGATAACGGCAAGGTGGAACGCGTCGACCTCAAGGAAGGCGACATCTTCCTGCTGCCGCCGCATGTGCGCCATTCGCCGCAACGCCCGGAGCCGGAAAGCCGCTGCATGGTCATCGAGCGCCAGCGTCCGGAAGGCGTGACCGACGGTTTCGAGTGGTATTGCCTGCAATGCAACCACCTGGTGTATCGCGTCGAGGTGCAATTGAAGAGCATCGTGGCCGACCTGCCGCCGCTGTTTGAGCGCTTTTACGGCGACGCCAGCCTGCGCCTCTGCAAGCACTGCGGCGCCACGCATCCGGGCAAGCACGCGCACGGCGCAGTGCTGCCATCGTCAACAACACAACAAGGGGCGAAACCTTGAGCAATACACAACCGCAAGTGATCGATATTCACTCGCACTTTTTCCCGCCGATTACCCAGGCCGAAGCTGCAGCACTCGATCCGCACGCCGCGCCCTGGCTGCAAGTCAAAGACAACGAACACGGCATGATCATGACCGGCAGCAAGCCGTTCCGTCCGGTGTACTCCGCGCTGTGGGATCCCGCGCGCCGCATCGCTGAAATGGACAAGGCCGGCGTCGACCTGCAAATCATGTGCGCCACGCCGGTGATGTTCGGCTACAGCTATCCGGTGGAACAAGCCTTGCCGTGGGCGCAACGCATGAACGACTACGCCATCGAACTGTGTGCGCATGACCCAAGGCGTCTGAAGACGCTGGCACAGGTGCCGCTGCAGAATATCGATGCGGCCTGCCTGGAAGCCTCGCGCGCCAAGAGCATCGGCCACATCGGCGTGCAGATCGGCAATCACCTCGGCAGCAAGGATCTGGACGACGCCGACATGCTGACCTTCCTGACGCATTGCGCCAACGAAGATATCCCGCTGCTGGTGCATCCCTGGGACATGATGGGCGGCGAGCAGCGCATGAAAAAATGGATGCTGCCGTGGCTGGTCGCCATGCCAGCGGAAACCCAGCTCGGCATTTTGTCGCTGATTTTGTCCGGCGCTTTTGAACGCCTGCCAAAATCGCTGAAGATTTGCTTCGCCCATGGCGGCGGCAGCTTCGCCTTCCTGCTGGGCCGCGTCGACAACGCCTGGCGCGAGCGCGACATCATCCGCGAAGACTGCCCCAACCTGCCGTCGTCCTACGTCGACCGTTTTCACGTGGACTCGGCCGTGTTCGACAGCCGTGCGCTGGAACTGCTGGTCGACATCATGGGCGAAGAGCGCGTGATGCTGGGTTCGGACTATCCCTACCCGCTGGGCGAGCAACAGGTCGGTCAGCTGATTCGCGACACCCGCTTCAGCGCAGCCACGCATGCCCAGCTGTTGGCTGGCAATGCGCGCAGATTCTTCGGTATTTGATTTTTACTTCAGCATGACAAGCGCAGTGCATAATGCTGCGCAAATAAAGGTGGCTGGTGCACGGTTTGCCAGCCACGCAAGAATACCTTCAGGAGGAAGACATGCAGCATAGTAGCGACCATTTTCAAGGAATCGTCGATCAGGAAAAGGGGTTGCAACGCAGTTTGAGCAGCGCCCAGATGTCGATGATCGCCATTGGCGGCGCCATCGGCACCGGCCTGTTTCTCGGCAGCGGTTTTGCAATCGGTTTCGCCGGCCCCAGCGTTCTCATCAGCTATGCCATCGGCGCCGTCATCGCCCTGCTGCTGATGGGTTGCCTGGCCGAGATGACGGTAGCGCATCCGACTTCGGGATCGTTCGGCGCCTATGCCGGCTACTACGTCAGCCCCTGGGCCGGCTTTATGGTGCGCTATGCCTACTGGGCGTCGATCGTGCTGGCGGTTGGTACCGAAGTCACGGCGGTAGCACTGTACATGCAGTACTGGTTTCCCGGTTCGCCGGCGTGGTTGTGGATTGTGCTGTTCTCGGGCGCACTGATCATCGTCAATGCGCTGAGCGTGAATATCTTCGGCTTCATCGAATACTGGTTCTCGATGATCAAGATCGTCGCCATCGTCGGCTTCATCCTGCTGGGCGCGTACATCGTCTACGGCGCACCGGTCGATGGTCCTATCGGTTTCAAGAATTATGTAGCGCACGGCGGCTTCTTCCCCAAGGGTTATTGGGGCACCTGGGTGGCGGTGATCGTGTCGATCTTCAGCTACCTCAGCATTGAGATGATCGCCGTCGCCGCCGGCGAAGCGAAGGAGCCTGAAAAGGCCATCACCCACGCCTTCCGCGCTGCGATGTTCCGTCTGGTGATTTTCTATCTGCTGACCCTGGCGCTGATGCTGGCGATCCTGCCGTGGTCGTCGGCCGGTACCGACAAGAGCCCGTTCGTGCTGGTGATGGAAGCGATCCATGTTGCAGGCGCACCCGGCATCATCAACTTCGTGGTGCTGATCGCCGCGTTGTCGGCAATGAACAGCCAGCTCTACATCACCACCCGCATGATGTTCAGCCTGTCGCGCGCCGGTTATGCTTCGCCGCAGTTCGGCAAGGTCAGCAAGCGCGGTGTGCCGGTGCGGGCATTGGGTCTGTCATGTATCGGCATCGCCATCGCCACCGCATTGAGCGTGCTGTATCCGAAGGCCTCGTTCACGCTGATGATGTCGGTGTCGATGTTCGGTGCGATGTTTACCTGGCTGATGATTTTCGTGACGCACTACTGCTTCCGCCGCCGCTGGAGCAAAGAAGGCGGCCGGCCGCTGGCGTTCCGCATGTGGGGTTTTCCAGGTCTGACTTTGCTGGGCGCATTGCTGATGGTCGCGATCATGGTGACGACGTATTTCACCGATGAGTTCAAGGCAACGCTGCTGTCGGGCATTCCCTTCGTGGCCTTGCTGAGCGTGGTCTACTTCATCTGGTATCGCAAACCCGTGAAGCTCTGAGCCTCCCTCTCTCTACGAAAAAGCCGTGAATCGCTTCACGGCTTTTTTTGCGAATAGCGTTCAGGTTACAACCAGCGAACCCGACATGCTTTCATGGCCGGAGCCGCAGAAGATGTCGCAGTAGAAGGTAAATTCGCCGGTCTTATCCGGGATGAACCGCAGCTTCGAGACCTTGCCCGGCAACATGTCCGCACGTACCCCAAAATCCGGCGCATTGAAGCCCATCGGGATATCGAGACTGGTCAGCTCCAGGGTTACCGGCACGCCTTTTTTCAACGGGATGACGCTGGGTGAAAAATCGAATCGCTTGGCCGTCACCTTGATGACACGTTCCTTGGGCTGGGCCACGGCGATCGCCATCGCGCCCAATCCGCCTGCCGCGCAGCCGGCCAGCAGCAGACGTCGCTTCGCGTCGATTTTCTTATCGTTTGTATTCACACTCATGATTTCGCTACTCCTACGGCCAGTTCGGTCAGGGTGTATTCGGTATTGCGTGGACGCGGTTCCGGCTTCACCGTCCGCAGACCAAGCCCCTGATACGGATGCAAGGCATCCCAGGCTAACGGTGTGCGCTTGGGTTGCGAGCCGGGCGCCGGCAGCGGGAAGATCAGCGACTTCGCGGAGTGATGCGCGATGTGGCCGGTCATGTGATGGTTTTCCTGATGGATGTGACCGTAGAACACGGTGACGTTGGAATACGGCATCAGCAGTTCCACCGCCTTGGCGCCGTCGCGCGTGGCCCAGTCCCATTGCGGATACAAGTCGAACAGCGGGCGATGCGTGAACACCACGATGCGGGCGTCGGACGGCTGCTGCTTCAGATCGGCGGCCAGCCAGGCCAGCTGTTCGTCGCCGATGCGTGCGGCCGGATCGGAGACGTTGTCGAGCACGATGAAGTGCACGCCCTTGTGGTCGAAGGTGTAATGCGTCTTGCCGAAAAACTCTTGATACGCCTTGCCGTTGTCCAGCGCGGCATCGTGCTCGCCCGGCATGTAGTACACCGTCTTGACCTCGAGCGCCGAGACGATGTCACGGAACTGCGCCAGCCGCTGGCGGCGCTCGCGCGGGTCGTCCGTGGTGTGCGTCAGGTCACCGGTGAAGACGATGAAGTCCGGCACCTGCTCCAGGCTGTTGACGGTGGCGACGGCCTTCTGCAGGGTGCCTTTGGCGTCGGGATTGACATCGCCTTCAAAGCCCCAATGCGTATCCGACAACTGCACGAAGAAGAAATCTTCCGCTCCGGCAACGCCCATGGTGTCCGCCGCTGCCGCCCATCCGCTCAAGCCTGATGCAAAGATGACGCCGCCGAGTCCGGCCAGGCGCAGAAAACCGCGCCTGTCGACAGCGCTGCCGGGATCATTGTTTGTGCCATTGTTCGTATCATTATTCGTATCATTGCTACTATCGTTGCCCATGACGTCCTCCGAGGTTGGACCGATCACCTGATCGATACCGACCTAAACCGGCAGCGCGAAGGATTTATTCCCATTATTTTTTTCGCGATATCGGGAATAAAAAGAAGGTATTTCCAGTCTCGTCTTCATAACCATGGAAGCGCGTGCATGACCGACCCGACAAAGAACCGACGATTTCACATGCTGGTGATGCCGCATCTGAACTCGGCATTCAACCTGGCCTGCTGGCTGACACGCAGCCGCCACGATGCGGAAGATCTGGTGCAAGAGGCCAGCCTGCGGGCTTTCCGCTTTTTTGACGGATTTCACGGTGACGACGCCCGTGCTTGGCTGCTCACGATCGTGCGCAATACCTTCTACACCTGGTATCAGGAGAACCATGCGCAGCAGCAGAACACGCTCTTCGATGAAGAGTTTCACAGTCTCGACACCACGGATGCCGTCGACATGCACTACCGCGACAACAATCCGGAGAAGCTGCTCTTGCGCAAGGATAGTGAACGCCAGTTGCAGCAGGGACTTGCCGCTTTACCGCTGGAGTTTCGCGAGGTAATGGTCATGCGTGAACTGGAGGATCTGTCGTACAAGCAAATCGCCGGCATCGTCGGCATCCCGATCGGCACGGTCATGTCGCGTCTCGGCCGTGGCCGCAAGCTGCTGGCAAAAATTCTTGCTCCGGCAAATCAGGGGGAATGATGGAACACAGCGAAATCATGGAGCTGCTGCCGGCCTATGTGGATCAGGAACTCGGCGTTGCAGAGACGCTGACCGTACAACGCCATCTGGATAACTGCCCGGAGTGCCAGCGCGAATACGCCGAACAATCGGCGCTGAGCAAACGCGTTCGCACTGAAACGGCTTACTTCAAGGCATCGCCCGATCTGGCCGCCCGCATTGCCGCGCATATTCCGGATACATTGCCGCAGGACAAGCCGCGGCGGATCAGCCTGCCAAGCTTTCCGGCGAGCTGGGGGATAAGTTCGAAACTTAGCTGGCTGCAGGTTGGTACGGCCATGGCGACCTTGCTGGTGGCGGTCTGGAGCGCCGGTCTGTATCTCAACCTGCCAACAGCGGACGACCGCATCACGGAGGAAGCCATCTCCAACCATGTGCGCTCCCTGCAGGCCGACCATCTGACCGATGTCGCCTCCACTGATCAGCATACGGTGAAGCCGTGGTTCAACGGCAAGCTGAATTTTGCGCCGACGGTGATCGATCTTGCGCCGCAAGGCTTTGTGCTGGAAGGCGGCCGGCTGGATTACCTTGACGGCCATCCGGTCGCCGCGCTGATCTATCGCCGCCAGAAACATCCCATCAATCTGTACATCTGGCCGGCCAACGGCAAGGACGCCGGGCCGAAGGCCGAGAGCAGCCGTGGCTATCACGTGGTGCGCTGGACGGCGGATGAGATGCATTACTGGGCGGTGTCCGACGTGGAAGAAAGCGAATTGTTGAAGTTCTCCGGGATTTTGCGGCTGGCAACGCATCAATAAACCAGTCAGTCTGATTTCTCTCCCCCCATCCCTGAAAAGCCGTGACGCCCGTCGCGGCTTTTTTATGCGCAACAGTCGCGGAAAAACCGCTTGACCGTGATTTTCTGCGTACACTACTATTTCAGGCACGCTTCGGTCGGGATGGAAAAGAACCGAAGCAAAAAACAAATAAGAATCAAAGCAGAGACAAGCAAAAAAACACTGGCATCAGCAGCCGCTCTTCCGGCACGCATTTCCTTATTATCGTCATCACCAGCCTCAACAGCGTCACCAGCAAGCGCAGCACCGTTGTATGTTGTAGAAGAAGCGGCACACCGGCTTATCCATACCGGGCAGTAAAAAAGCAACCGTCCATCAGACGGCATAACAACAGCAGCATCAAAGACACAACCAATCAGGAGGAGCAACAGATGAACGTCACAAAGACAGCCATCGCGGCGACCGTGGCCGCCGTATTTGGAGGAGGATTTGCCGCACCGGCGGCAGCGCAGATTTCAGGGGATGTGGTCAAGATCGGTATCATCACCGACTTGTCAGGCGTCTATATCGACATCGACGGTCAGGGCGGGATCGAAGCGATCAAGATGGCGATTGCCGACTTCGGCGGCACGGTCAACGGCAAGAAGATTGAACTGGTCACGGCCGACCATCAGAACAAGGCCGACATCGCCGCCTCCAAGGCGCGCGAGTGGTTTGACCAGCAAGGCGTGGACATGCTGATCGGCGGCACCAATTCGGGCACCAGCCTGGCCATGGCCAAGGTGGCCGGCGAAAAGAAAAAGACCTTCATCGCCGTCGGCGGCGCGACTGCGCGGTTGACCAATGAAGAATGCACACCCTATACCATCCACTACGCCTACGACACGGTCGCACTGGCCAAGGGGACCGGCTCGGCCATCGTCAAGAACGGCGGCAAGAGCTGGTACTTCCTGACTGCCGACTATGCCTTCGGCGCATCGCTGGAGAAAGATACCTCCGATATCGTCAAGGCCAACGGTGGCACGGTGGTCGGTGCGGTCAAGCATCCGCTGGGCGCGTCGGACTTCTCGTCCTTCATGCTGCAGGCACAGGCATCGAAGGCGCAGATCCTGGGTCTGGCCAATGCCGGCGGCGACACCATCAACTCGATCAAGGCCGCCAATGAGTTCGGCATCAACAAGACCATGAAGCTGGCCGGCCTGCTGATGTTCATCAACGATGTGCATGCGCTGACGCTGCAGGTTACGCAAGGCATGTACCTGACCGACGGCTGGTACTGGGACATGAATCAAGAAACCCGCGACTGGTCCAAGCGCTACTTCGCCAAGATGAAGCGCATGCCTTCCATGCTGCAAGCCGCCGATTACTCAGCGACGACGCAGTATCTGAATGCAGTCAAGGCCAGCGGCACCGACGATCCGGACAAGGTCATCGCGCAGATGCACAAGACCAAGATCAACGACTTCTTCGCCAAGAACGGCTACATTCGTCCGGATGGCCGCATGGTGCATGACATGTACCTGATGGAAGTGAAGAAGCCGTCCGAGTCGAAGTATCCGTGGGATTACTACAAGGTGGTGCAGACTATTCCGGCTGAACAGGCCTGGACTACCAAGGCAGAATCCAAGTGTTCGTTGTGGAAGTAAAGTCTCTATAGACCCCTCCCTCGCTGTCGTCCCAGTGCAAGCTGGGACCCAGTGTCGCGGCAACGGTTGCCACGACACTGGGTCCTGACTTTCGTCAGGACGACGGCGTTGTAGTGTTTGCCTCTCCTGCCTTCTCTCCTGCTCTACTTCACATCCACGCTCATTTCTTGTTCAAGCTCATGATCCAGTGAGCGAAGCGCTCGGCCTCCGCTTCAGTCAGCCCGGCATTGGGCGGCATGGCCATCGTGCCCCACTTGCCGCTGCTGCCTTCGAGCATGCTGCGCTTGAGTTTGGCAATGGCGTCCTTATCCTTGCCATAACGCGCAGCGACGTCATTGAAGGCCGGGCCGATCAGCTTGCTGTCCATCTTGTGGCAGACGCGGCAGCTTTCTTCGGCAGCCGATGCCGCCATGCCGGCGACAGGTGAAAACAAAATCGGCAGCGACAAGGTGACGAACAGGATGGAGTGAAACTTCATGATGGGTTCCTGAAAAAACGGACAAAAAAAGTGCCATTCAGCTTCGACACTGAATGGCACAAGCTCAAGAGAAGGACAAAGAATGAACTTCCTTAACTCCGGATCCGGTCAGAGATCCGTACTACATGCGGCGGGACGTCATCCATCGGAAAAGATGCCGCCCGCCTCATTGGTTGCTACGCATTGCTTGCTTGCGCACAGGTATAGGGCGGCGCTTATTTCTTCGGCATGCCGAACACTGGCTTCCCAAGCGGTGGCACCGACAGCGTGTAGATACCGTGGTTGGAGAACACCCACACCAGATTACGATCCCACTCAACGAAGATGCTGTGCACCGGATTCGGCAGAGCACGGATCGATTGTGTCTGTTCATCCTTGGTGTGACGCGACGGGTCGATCATCTTCGGCACGAAGTAGGCGGCGATGGTCGGATTCAGTGGATCCTTCACGTCAAACATCTGCATGCCGGCGTTGTAGTACGAGTACGGCATGTAGCGCGGGCTTGGCGTGCCTGGCTGGATCTGGGCGTAACCGCTGCGCTTCGGACCGAAGCTACCGCGACGCTGGCAGAAGTCGGTGAATGGCGCATCCTTCGGCGGCACAGGTGTCGGCAGCGTGTTGACGATTTTCGGATTCTTCGGATCGCGCACGTCGATCGAGTAGATCGCCTTGAGCGGTTCGTAGCAGTCCTCGGTCATCGGATAGCCGCTGTAGTAGACCATGCCGGTCGACTCAACCTTGGAGACGTCGATGTTGTCGCCTTCGGTGCCGGTCACGCTGACAGGCATGTCGATGTGCGCGACTTGCTTCATGTTCTTCGGATCGGAAATGTCGATCACGTAGAAGCCGAAGCCGCCCATCGCTGCGTAGCCGTATTTACCGCCCTGCTCAACCGGTTTCGGAATGAACAGCGGCATGCGCGAACCCATCCACGAGGTCTTGTTACCGGCGCGAGGATTTTTCTTGTATTCCTCTTCTTCACCGAGACGCGAACCTGGTGCCCACCACATCGACAGACGTTTCGGATTGCTTGGATCAGAGACGTCGAACGCCAGTTGGCCGCCGGTGTACAGGTAGTTCTTGTACTCCTGGTTGGCGAAGCTGTTGTCCGGTGCGCCGGCGACGAACAGGTACTGATCGCCGTTATAGACCGGCACGTCCTGACAGCCGGAACCTTCCTGCGGCTGCTGTTGCGCCGAGTGATAAGGATCAAGCGAAGTCTCGGACAACAGTTTCCAGTCGGTCCATTGCGGGCTGGTCACTTCGAAAATACGGAAGCCGCGCAACATCTGGCGGGCACGCACATTTTTTACTTCGTCAGGCTTGGTGTACTTGTTGGAGAGCAGACCGTAACGCGTGATTTCGTAACACTGTACCGCGATCATCTTGTTCAGCTTTTTGTTGAACTTGACGTTGAACGGACCGAACTGATGTTCGCCGGCGCGGGTGTTGAAAGTCTTCTGCTGCACCACCTTGATGTCATGCGGATCGGTGATGTCGAACAGGTTGTACATCCATGTTTCGTAGTCGTACAGATAGCGGCGGCCGTTCCAGTCGAACGAGGCCTGCCAGCTGTGGCCTGCGCCGGCAACGTAAGGCGTGAAGTTCTCGACCTTGACGTTCTTTTCGTATTGGTTCAGATCCAGGTAAGGCAGGCTGCCTTCCACCGGGTGCGCACCGTAGGCGTCAGGCGCCATGTCGGGGCTCTTGAACTTACCGGTAGCCTTGTCATAACCCCAGGTTCCTGGCATCGGGTAAGCCGGTTCCCCCGGCAGCAGTGGATGCTGCGGCATTGCTTGCGGCGCATCGGGCGCAGTCAGGTTGACGCCGCTACGCGGTTGCTGCGCGTGAGCAGACATGACGACGGCGCCGGCCAGCAACGCGACGATCGTGCTGAGTTGGAAAAATTTTGTTTTCATGACTCCTTCTTTCATTTAAACACCTCCTTGAATCTGGTCGGAGCCGGCGTGCGCCGACTCCTCTTTGCCACATGCCAGACGTAAAAACGTCAAGACATCAGGACATCAGAACGCGTGACGAATACCCAGCTGGATGCCACTGTTCGGCGCCGGCGAAGTACTGGTATTGAAGGTCATCGGATACGCCACGGTCGTGTTGTTCTTCACGTTGATGCGGCCGTAGTTGGCATACAGGTCGGTGCGCTTGGACAGGTTGTAACCGTAGCCGAGCAGCATGCCCTTGGCGTCCGACATGGCGACGTTCTTGTCATCCTTCTTGACCACGAAGCTGGCAAAGACGCGATGGCGATCGGTGATCTGCCAGCGCATGCCGGCTTGCGCATCCCAGCCGCTGGCGTTGAAGCCGACGTACGGTGGATAGGCGTAGTAGCCGTTGTAGGTGTGATAGATGAAGGTAGGCTCGAACGAACCGAAGCGGTACGCCAGTGCAAAGTAGTTGTCGCGCGAGCTCAGGATGTTGGAACCGAAGACGTTCTTGTTGTACTTCAGGTCGCTGACGGCGCCGGCGAACAAGGGGCCTTCGCGATATTCAATGGCGGTACTGACATAACGGCCATTGCTGGATCCGTCTTCCTGACCGGCTGTGACCATGAAGCGACCCATGAAACCGCCCACGCGTGGCGTGTTGTAGGCCAGCGAGTTATTCTCACGATACGGCGCGTAGAAGAACTGCATGTTGCTCACGAGGCTGTAGTCGGCTGACCAGCTTGGGTCGGCATAACCTGCGATCCAGTACGAAGGGGTGTTCTGACGTCCCATGGAGATCGTGCCCCAGGAACCGGTCAGGCCGACAAACGACTGACGTGGCGTCGGACCGGCACCTGTATCGGCAGAGAACTGCATTTCATGCGTGAAGAAGGCCTTGCTGCCACCTCCCAGATCTTCATCGCCACTGAAGACGATGCGCGATGCATTGAGGCCGCCGCTGGAAATACGATTGACGCTGTTCTTCGGCGTCGACAAATGCTCCAGATTGATATCGACGAAGCCGGAAATTTTTACGCCGTCGGCGGCATGAACCACTCCGCTTGCTCCCGCCAACAACAATGCGGACGCAACTGCACCTTTGAGTTTCATCACTACTCCTCCCTGTTAATTTTTACCCACTGCGATTTATTTCTATCTCGAGAGCGGGGGGTCTGCTCATAGTTAATTTGAGAGTGCGAACGCGCGGCAGGCGTTGACTGCGTTGCATGGCTTGCAGGTGGGCCCACCACCTGCTACGCCACGCGCCTTGCCAGCACGCTTTCTGGCAGGAACGCACCTCTCAAATTAACTATGAACAGACCCCTTTTCCCATCTCCTTCTGTCGAGGTGATTGGGGACAACCGGGTAGCGCCGGCATCGAGACCGGCGCGTCAAAATTGGACTGCTAAAAACTGTTATCTGTTTCTGATCAGGTCACTGCCTTCTTGGTGAGGAATTTGTCCTGATTCCATTCGCCGCTTTCCATGATTTCGACGATTGCCTGCACGGTGTCGTAGACGTTGGCAAAGCTCACATACAGCGGCGTGAAACCAAAACGCAAAATGTTCGGCATGCGGAAATCACCGGTGATGCCGCGCGCGATCAGCGCTTGTACGATGGCGTAGCCTTGCTCATGTGTCAGCGACACCTGGCTGCCGCGCACAGCAGAGTCGCGTGGCGAGGCCAGACCGAATTTGTAGGGCGAGAGCTTTTCGTCTACGAGCTTGATAAACAGCTCGGTCAGGGCGACACTCTTTTTGCGCAGCGCGCTCATCTCGACGCCATCGAAAATCTCCAGCGCCGATTCCAGCGACAGCATCGACAGCAACGGCGGCGTGCCGCATTGCATGCTTTCGATGCCTGGCGCCGGCTCGTAGCCGAGCACGAATTCGAAAGGACGTACGTGACCATGCCAACCGGACAGCGGCTGGCGCATGTCCTTGTGGTGACGTTCCGCGACGAACACAAATGCTGGCGCACCAGGGCCGCCGTTCAGATATTTGTAACCGCAACCCACTGCCATATCAGCCTTGGCGGCATTGAGGTCGACTTCCACCGCGCCGGCGCTGTGCGCCAGATCCCACAAGGCCAGTGCGCCGACGGCGTGTGCCTTGGCGGTGATTTCCTGCATCGGATAGATCTGACCGGTGCGGTAATTGACGTGGGTCAGCATGACCACGGCGACGCTGTCGTCGAGACCGGCGAGCACGGCTTCCGGTGTCGAATCGACATAACGGATCTCGAGATTGAAGATTTCCGCCACGCCCTGAGCGATATAGAGATCAGTCGGGAAATTGCCGCGCTCGCTGAGGATGACCTTGCGTGCCGGATTCAGACGGACTGCGGCAACCAGCGCCTTGTACAGATTGACCGAGGTGGAGTCGGCGACCATGACTTCATCCTTGCCGGCGCCGATCAGGCGTGCAACTTGTCCGGCTACGCGCTTGGGCAGGTCGATCCAGTTGGCGTCGTTCCAGGAACGGATCAGGCCGTTACCCCATTCCTTGACCATGACTTCCTGCATGCGCGCCGGCAAGTGCCTGGGCATGGCACCCAACGAGTTGCCGTCGAGATAGATTTCGCCTTCCGGCAATGCAAACTTGTCGCGGCATGCGGCCAGCGCATCTTGCTGGTCCAGCGTAATACAGTCCTGTCTTGTTACCATGTTGATTTCCAAATCTAAAAATATCTGCACGATCACGTGTGATAACGCGTAATGACGAGCGTCAGCACGGGTCTTGCGGTGTTGTCTGTCTTTTTTGTGTTTTTACCGGCTGGAGCCGCTGTCCGTGCTGCTTAGGCCAGCCTGACTACATGCGGCTCAGTATGAAGTGACGGGGGGATAAGCGAAAATGAATAATTGTGCGTCTGTTATTCCGTTAATTTATAGTCAAATACATATAGCGACTATCCCGACCTAATCCGGCTGTTGTCTGCCCAACAATGAGGCAGTCACCCCGTAAGCCGCATGGGCGCTGAATGATAAAGCATTTGGGCCACAAGATGACTCGCGTTTGAAGCTAAAAAGCGGAGCAATCGGCGGAAAACAACGCGGGAGTCCGGCCAAAACCATTCAGTGTTGACGCAAACCCATGATTTCATTGTATAATTTCGGACTTTTCACCCCCGGCAAGTGATCGACAATCGGGTCAAGAAGCAAGACGACCGACGAAGTGATGATTGGCTACCATTAATTTTTAAGGCAAAAAAATGAAACAAGGCATTCACCCGGATTACCGCGAAGTTCTGTTCCACGACGTTTCGAACGACTTCAAGTTCATCACCCGTTCGACTATCGGCACACGCGAAAAGGCCGAATTCGAAGGTAAAGAATACCCACTCGTGAAGATTGAAGTTTCTTCCGAATCGCACCCGTTCTACACCGGCAAGCACAAGATCGTCGACACCGCTGGCCGCGTTGAAAAATTCCGCCAAAAGTTCGGTACAGTCGGTTCCAAGACTGCCGTCGCTGCAGAGTAATCTCTGTACGATGTCAAAAAAGGCAGCTCAGGCTGCCTTTTTTGTTTTTTGCCCGCCACGTGACGGTGAACTGTCTCATCTGCCTCAGCCAGCATCTATTCGCCCCTAAGGCCGTTACGGTCAAATACAACTTTTAACAGGGTTTTGCTGCACAATATCGCCTGCAAACTTGTCGACAAAACGATACCCTGAATTTGCACTCCAACAGTGCACCAAAACTAAACAAGAGCAATAACACCTTGATGAAGCCAGTCCGCCTCCCTGCCGCTGCGACCAATGCACTGCCTCGTTGGGGCCTGTTCGCACTCGGCCTGCTCTATATCCTGCCGGGCCTGATCGGCCGCGACCCGTGGAAGAACGATGACGCCGCCAGTTTCGGCATCATGTGGACCATGGCGCACGGCAATCTGATGGATTGGCTGGCGCCGAATATCGCGGGCATGGCGATGCCTGCTGAAAGTCCGCTGGCCTACTGGTTTGGCGCGATCTGCATCAAGCTGTTCGGCTGGCTGCTCGGCGATCCGCTGGCGGCGCGCATTTCGACCGTGGGCTGCTTCCTGATCGGCTCGCTGTCGATCTGGTACGCCACCTATCTGCTGGGTCGCCGCAACGAAGCGCAACCGCTCAAGCTGGCATTCGGCGGCCAACCGGAGCCGCGCGATTTTGGCCGTACCCTGGCCGACGGCGCTTTCCTGATTTATCTCGGTTTCCTCGGCTTGCTGCTGCACAGCCATGAAACCAGCGCCAAGACCATGCAAATCGCACTGGTGTCCTATGCGTTGTACAGCTCGGTGCGCGTGTTCGATACGAATAAAGTGCATCAGGCGCTGTCGCTGGGTGCGGTACTCGGCCTACTGGTCCTGGCCCATGGCTGGTTGCTGCCGAGCGGCTTGCTGATCGGCTTGCTGGTGCTTTCCGGACTCTATTACCGTCCCGTTTTTAAATCCTTGCTGGGCGTGGCGCTGCCGGTAGCGCTGGCAATCTGCGTGATCTGGGTATTGACGATCAATGCGTTATTGCCCGAAGCCGGTGCGCAATTTTCTACCTGGCTGAGCTGGAACATCTATCAGTTGAACTGGCCGACTATGGCCTCGCTGAAATTCTTCCTCAAATACGGTGTGTGGTTCGCCTGGCCGGCCTGGCCGTTTGCCGGATGGGCCGTCTACGCGTGGCGCCGCCAGCCGCATTCGCTGCATATCTCGCTGCCGTTGGCGTTCTTCATCCCCTTGACACTGCTTGTACTGCTGAACGTGCACAGCGAAGAAGGCATCCTGCTGCCGCTGTTGCCGGCGCTGGCCATCCTCGCGGCCTTCGGCTTGCCGACCATGAAACGCGGCGCCATCAATGCGGTGGACTGGTTCTCGGTGATGACGTTGACGACCTGCGCGGCCTTCATCTGGATCGGCTGGATCGCCAAGGAAACCGGCTGGCCGGCGCAGATCGCAAAGAACGCCTACAAGCTGGCGCCAGGTTATCAACCCGGCTTCAACATGATTGCGCTGACGGTTGCGATCCTGACGACCATTTTCTGGATCTTGCTCGTGCATTGGCGCATCTCGCGCCGCCCGTCGGTGCTGTGGCGTGCGGTCGTGCTGTCATCAGGCGGCGTGGTGCTGTGCTGGGTGCTGTTGATGACCTTGTGGCTGCCTTGGGTCAACTATGGCAAGAGCTACGCCGGTGTTGCGCAACAGATCGAAGAGAGGATGTCGGCGGTGAAGCAATGCGTGGAATCCAACGTCGGACCGGCGCAGCGCGCGTCGTTCGCCTACTTCGGCCATGTGCACTTTGAAGACCGCCCGGACATGCGTTGCGACTTCCTGCTGCTGCAAGACAGTATCGATAATCAGAATGCCGAACAGATGTTGCGCCAGTACCAGGGCAACTGGCAATTGCTGTGGGAAGGCCGCCGTCCGTCCGACCGCGACGAGCGCTTCCGCCTGTATCGCCGCATTGGGCGATAATTGACGGCAGCGCACAGCAGATCGCGATCTGCTGCGCTTTGATGTCTGTGCCGCCGCCGACTCAAAAGAAATCCGAAAGAAAATAGAGCGCAGGCTTCCATGAAGAAGCCTGCGTTGATCATTTACCCGTATGACTCAACGCTTCCATACCTTCCGCATTGCCTCGCTGGCCTGGCCCATCCTGATCGGCCAGTTGGCGCTGATTGCCAACGGCGTGATCGATACCGCCATGGTGTCGCGCTTTTCGGCGATGGATCTGGCCGCACTGGCACTGGGCGTATCGATCTACGTGAGCGTCTTTGTCGGCTTGTCGGGCGTATTGCAGGCTCTGTTGCCGATCATCGGCCAGCTCTACGGCGCGCGCCGGCTGGAAGATATCGGCCGCGAAGTGAAGCAAGGTTTATGGCTGGCGTTTTTCCTGAGCTGCATCGGTTGCCTGGTGCTGCTGTTCTCCCCTGCTTTTCTATCCTTTGCACAAGCCTCGCCGGAGCTGGCCGAAAAGGCCACGCTGTATCTGCGCATCGAAGCACTGGCCTTGCCTGCCACGCTGGGATTTCGCGTCTATGCGGCGCTCAATACAGCAATTGCACGCCCGAAAATGGTCATGGCAATCCAGATCGGCGCGCTGCTATTGAAGATCCCGCTCAACGCCTGGTTCATCTTCGGCGGACTCGGCTTGCCTGCATTCGGCGGTCCGGGCTGCGCCATCGCCACCAGCCTGATCGCGTGGCTGATGCTGCTGACCGGCTGGATGCTGGTGCGCAAGGCGCCGATCTATCGCGAACTGAAGGTCTTCGGCAGCGGCTTCATCAAACCACAATGGTCAGCGCAACGCAGCCTGCTGAAGCTGGGTATCCCGATGGGTCTGAGCTACTTCATCGAAGTCACCGCCTTTACGCTGATGGCGATCTTTATCGCGCGTCTGGGCGCCGTGGCTGTGGCCGGGCATCAGATCACCGCCAACGTCGGCACCGTGCTCTACATGCTGCCGCTGTCGCTGGCCAACGCCACCGGAACATTAGTGGCGCAAGCCATCGGCGCGCGCGACTGGCGCATGGCCAAGACCATTTCCCGCGCCGGTATTCGCCTGTCGGCAGTCCTGTCCGTACTCATCGGCGTGATCGTATGGTTTGCGCGTAAAGACATCCTCCGCGCCTATACGCCGGATGAGGTGATCATCGCGTCGGCGTTGCCTTTGTTTCTGTTCATCGCGTTTTATCAGTTGTTCGACTCATTGCAGGTAACGACCGCATTCGTGCTGCGCGCGTACAAGGTGGCAGTGATCCCGACTGTGATTTATGCGGTGGCATTATGGGGTGTGGGGCTTGGCGGCGGTTACGTACTGGGTCTGGACCCATTCGGATTTTCTCCGTCCTGGCTGCATGGCGCAGCAGGCTTCTGGCTGGGCAACAGCGCCAGTCTGGGCGTGGTGGCATTCTTCCTGATCTGGTATCTGCGGGTGGTGCAACGACGTATCGCCACCGACCAGGTAAGCATCTCCGCAAACCCTTAGGCGAAGGCGCGTCCTGGCCCCAGCAATTGCTGCATGTCGACAGCCGCTGCCGGCCGACCCAGCAAGAAGCCCTGCACCTGATCGCAGTTGAGTTTTTGCAGTGCCTCGAGTTGCGCTTCGGTTTCCACTCCTTCGGCCACGACTTCCATATTCAAGGCATGCGCCAGCGCGATGATTGCCGATACGATGGCGGGTCCCGAGTCGCCACCCTGATCCAGACGCGAGGTAAAGAAACGATCGATCTTGATCTGGCGACAGTGGAATTGCTGAAGGTAAGCGAGGCTGGAATACCCGGCACCGAAATCATCAATGGCAATATCAAAACCCAGCGCCTGCAGATCGGTGATGATGCGTGCGGATTTCTCGACATTCTTCATCGCAGCCGTTTCCGTGATCTCGAACATCAGGCGTTGCGGCGCGATGCCGGCTTGTCCGACAATCGCGGTGACACTATCGACCAGATCAGGACGCATCTGCAACGGCGACAAATTCAACGCCACCTTCACCGGCGGCCGCCCTTCCGCATCCCAACGCACGATCTGTGCACATACCTCGCGCAACACCCAGTCGCCAATCGGAATGATCTGCCCTGAGCGCTCAGCGATCGGAATGAATTCGGTCGGGCTCATGCTGCCCAGCTCGGGATGATTCCAGCGCAGCAATGCTTCCACCCCTGTGAGCGTGCGCTGCCGGCCTTCGAATTTAGGTTGGTAATGCAGCGACAACTGGTTGTGTTCCACGGCCAGCTGCAAGGCGTGACGAATGGCCAGATGGCGCATCGCACTGGCATGCATGGCCGGTTCGAAGAAACGATAAGTGTTGCGGCCATTCTGCTTGGCCTCGTACATCGCGGCGTCGGCGTTTTTCATCAATGCATCGACGGTCTCGCCGCTGTTCGGATACACCGCGATACCGATACTGGATGTCACGCGCAAGGTCGCTTCGTCGACGCGAAAATCCTGGCGCAACACGCTGAGAACATTCTCGGCCAGATTCTCCACCACTTCCGGCGTGGCAAGGTTGCTCATCACCACGACGAACTCATCTCCACCAATACGCGACACCATGTCTTCACCGCGAATACAGGCACGGATACGCTGACCGACTGCAATCAGCAAACCGTCGCCGACCGCGTGGCCGAGCGAGTCGTTGATCGCCTTGAAACCATCCAGATCCATGAACAGCACCGCAAACGACAGACCGCTGCGCTTGGACACGTGAATCGCATGCTGAATACGTTCAGCCAGCAAGGCGCGATTGGGCAAACCCGTCAGCACGTCGTGCGTGGCGAAATGCAGCAGCTTGTCGTTGGTGCGCCCGACGATCTTTTTAAGCAGCTTGGTCTTTTGGGCGCCACTGAAAATCAACGCGGCAATCAGTACGAACAGCGTGCCGAGCAGCACGACGCTCATCAGATTGTCGCGATCCATATTGCCGTAGGTGCTGCTGATGCTGTCCGGCGAAAAATACGCCGCGGCGATATTCAGTCCATGCATGAAGAAGATGCCGAGACCCAGCACCGCAGCCATGGTGACGCGCTTCCAGAAATGATCGCTCTTGCGCGCATTGAGTGTGTAGATAACCCAGATGTTGAGCACCGCCACGCTGATCGACAGCAACACCGACAAAGACTCCAGCCACGGCATATAACGCACCGCCGGCGTGATCTGCATGGAGTGCATGCCCAGGTAGTGCACCAACGCCATGCCCGCGCCAAGGACGACGCCGTCGGCCAGCATGCGCGGCCAGCGCAGACGGCGTTGTGTGGAGCGATGCAAGAGATAGAACGACAGCGCGATGCACAGCAGCAGCGACAGTGTGGTGAGGAAGGCGTTGTAACCGACATTGATCGGCAACTGGAACGCCAGCATGCCCGTGAAGTGTGCAGCCCAGATGCCAACGCCGAACACCAACGCTCCGCCGCCCAGCCACATGCGCCGATAGCGCGTGGTTTCCTGGGATGCGATGCGTTCAGCGATTTCCAATACTGTGTACGAAGCCAGCGTCGCAACAAATAGTGAAAAACAAATCAGCAAGAGGTTATAGGAGCCAGCCATGATCTGAAAAATCCGTCTGCATTTTCCGTTTCAAACTGCAAATTACGAAATGAATTTCGAGAAGCGAAACTCAATCATTCACAACAACATCGAACGCCGTGTGATCCCGGCCTGCGCTTGTAGGCGGCCATGGGATTTAAATATTTAAACAGGGCAAAGCCGGAACCGAGGGAAGTCGCCGTCAAAATCTTAAATATGCACTGATTATTTTTTGGGCCTGTTTTTACTGTCGTCGTTTGCTCATTATTCATTCGCGACGACCGGCGCAATCCCTTTGTCCGCGCCTATTCTAGCTTGTCTGCACTAAAAAAGCCCGGCTTCTTCGCTCAGGTTTTATACATAAAGAGTTAACTGAATGTTTTAACAATCTATCAAATTTCTTTTACTTGCTTTTCGACATCAATCGAGATGACATACGTCGCAGTAGCTTGTCAAAAAACTGCCGCACGGAAAAGTTGGTTACCGGCCTGAAAGTCTTGCTGGGCGTCATGTTGACAGATTCCGACACGTTACAATTGTTATCTATCAGTCAAGTTGAAAATAAGACAAGATAAGCAAAACGACGCTGCGATTTGCAGAGTTGATTACAAGTCACATCCTTCGCGTAATTATTCAGAAACACAAACGTACCCAATTTTTAACTGCCAGGCAGTAACTTCCAGTCATGGAAAACGCGAACGAAAAATTTGCAAAACGACTGCGCGCCTCGATGGAAAAAGCGGGATATGAGCCTAAGCCTGCAGTCCTGGAACGCGAGTTCAATTTGCGCTATTGGGGGAAGCCGATGACGCTGCATGGTGTGCGTCGTTGGCTTCTCGGTGAATCAATGCCCAATCAGGACAAGCTGGAAACACTTGCCGAGTGGCTCATTGTCACGCCGCAACATCTGCGCTTCGGCGAAGAGATCGGCAAACGCATCGACAAGCGCCGCGCCCGCTGGGAAGAAGCAATCGGCTACCGCGAGCGTGAAGCCTTCGAAGCCTTCATCAATTTGCCTGCGCCGCAGCGGAAGATCGTCAAGGAAGTGATCTTTGCCTTCGCCCAAGTGACTGCAACGGTGACGCCAAAGGTCAGCACAAAAACCAAGGTCTGATTTTTACATCAGCCGTTTCTTGAGCGCTATCGTCTTTGTTGGATTGCTGAATTGTTGTTCAGCAAGAAAACCGATAACACGCGAAACGAGTGGGCAAGTCATCTCGTTGAGTGAGCGCATTTCATTTGCACGTTCATTATCTTGCTTAGCGGCCTCAACCAGGCTTACCTTGCAGCAATCTCTGCCGCAACAGCTACGCAATGCTCCACCTGCTCCACAATCGCCTCGGGAACGGATTTCTGTCCCGCCAACACGGCCTTGATCCATTGGGCAGTCGCCTGCGCATCGCGGCCTTCCGGCAGATCCGGAATTTCTTCCGCCACTTTTTGTTTCTCTACCAGCAACGTCCGCTCACCGGCGTGAAACCAGTCGATCTGTTGCGCACGGCGCGCATTGGCGACGGTCTCGCCTTCCGTACCACGCATCAGGAAAGCATCGCCACGCGCCTGCGGAGCGGCAGTGACAAAATACTTTGCCAGCATCTCCAGATATTCGGGATGGGTATAGGACGTCAGCCGCAATGCCGGGCCGACGAAAGGCTGCATGATCTTGACCAGCGTATGCGTCGAGTTGCGTACGCCCAGAACCCGGCGCATTGCCAACAGGCGCGCCATCTTCGGCGCCAGCGACTGGATCGGCATGAACGCCGGCTCGCCGCGCGCCAATGCAGCTTGCGCCGCGTCGACGTCGTTGGCATGGTGAATGCCGAGCGCTTCGAAAATCTCTGCGCTGGTGACGCGCTGCGGATCGTGCGTGACACCATGCATCAGCACGGGCACGCCTTCACGCGCAAGCAACAACGCCAGCAACGGCGTCAGGTTGGCCATGTGGCGCGAGCCGTTGTAGCTGGGGATGACCACCGGCGCGTATTTTCCCGACGGTGCCTGCAGCGGTGTGAATGAGGCTTCGGACGCATCGAGAAAGCCGGCGATCTCTTCCACCGATTCACCTTTGACGCGCATGGAGAGCAGGATTGCGCCCAGCTCGAGATCGCTGACACGGCCGTCCAGCATCGCGCCGTACAGCGTCGCTGCATCCTCGCGCGACAAGCTGCGCGCACCGTCCTTGCCCCGGCCGATCTCTTTGATGAAGCGGGCTGCCGCCAGCATTTCTACGCCTGTGTCCTTTGAATCGGTCATCGCTTATTCTCGTTCGTTACTGTCGTTTTTCATGTGCGCAAGGGTACACCAAGCCCGGCGATTTGTGCGCCGCCGGGGCAGCAAGCACCTTTCCTTTACAATAGCGCCTTCGGACGTATTCGCGTTCTCACTGTTTCCCCTGCTGCAATGATAGTTCTCGGTGTTGAATCTTCCTGTGATGAAACCGGCCTGGCGTTATACGACACGCAAAAAGGCCTGCTCGCTCACGCCCTGCATTCGCAAATCGCGATGCATGAAGAATACGGCGGTGTCGTCCCCGAGCTGGCCTCGCGTGATCACGTGCGCCGCGCCATTCCCTTGCTGAAACAGGTATTCGAAAAAAGCGGCATCGCACACAGCGATATCGACGCCATCGCTTACACGCAAGGCCCAGGCCTGGCCGGTGCATTGCTGGTCGGGGCTTCGGTGGCTTGCGGACTGGGACTGTCTCTGGACAAGCCGGTAGTCGGCGTGCATCACCTCGAAGGGCATTTGCTGTCACCATTGCTGTCGTCCAATCCACCACAATTCCCGTTTGTCGCCTTGTTGGTTTCAGGCGGTCACACACAATTGATGCGCGTGGATGGCGTCGGCCAATATGCGTTGCTCGGCGAGACGCTCGACGACGCTGCCGGCGAAGCCTTCGACAAATCGGCCAAGCTGCTCGGCCTCGGCTATCCGGGCGGACCGGCGATTTCGCGACTGGCGGAATTCGGCGATCCCGGCGTATATCAACTGCCGCGCCCGATGCTGCACTCCAAGAATTTCGACTTCAGCTTTTCCGGCCTCAAGACTGCCGTGCTGACGGTCGTCAAGAATCAGACGACCAACATTTGCGAACAGGATAAAGCCAACATTGCACGCGCCTTCGTTGACGCCATCGTCGATGTGCTGGTCGCCAAATGCATGAACGCGCTCAAGCACACCGGCATGAAGCGCCTGGTGATCGCCGGCGGCGTCGGCGCCAACAAGCAATTGCGCGAAGCCCTGAATGCTGCGGCAGCGAAACGCCGTTATCAGGTGTTTTATCCGGAACTCGAGTTCTGCACCGACAACGGCGCGATGATTGCCTTTGCCGGGGCGATGCGTTTGCAAGAGCATCCCGAAGCAGCCAAGCGCGATTACTCCTTCAGCGTGCGGCCGCGCTGGCCGCTGGATGAATTGCAAAATACCGCCTAAAACGAATCAAGCGCTCTCCCTGATTCTGCATGCATAAAAAAAGCCCGGTCAGTTCACTGTCCCGGGCTTTTTAACGTCTTGCCGAAGAATGTCGGCAATGTAGTTATTTCTTCTTTGAACCGATCTTGCTTTCTTTGCCGGCCAGCAGATTGCTGATGTTTTTGCGATGACGATAGATCAGCAAGGCGCTCATCGCCAACACGGCCAGCAGGATGCCATCGGCGCTGCCAAACAACAGGCCGTAGTAGAACGGCGCAAACACGCTGGCGATCAGCGCAGCCAACGAGGAATAGCGGAAAGCATAGGCAATCACCAGCCAGGTCACCAACGTCGCCAGGCCGAGCCAGACATTCAGCGCAAGCAGGATTCCCAGCGCCGTTGCCACACCCTTGCCGCCGACGAAACGAAAGAACACCGGCCACAGGTGACCGAGGAAAACGGCAATCGTCACCAGCGCGATACCAGTGTCGTCGATGCCGTATTGCGGGCCGAATTTCATCGCCAGCCAGACCGCCAGCCAGCCTTTGAAACCATCGCCGATCAGAGTCAGTACGGCGGCCTTTTTGTTGCCGCTGCGCAGAACATTGGTGGCGCCCGGATTCTTGGAACCGTAGGTGCGCGGATCGGACAAGCCGAAGGCTTTGCTCACCACCACGGCGAAGGAAATGGAGCCGATCAGGTAGGCGGCAATCGTAAACAGCACTGTATTCATTGGTTCCTCTTTTACTCTTTGTTCTGTCTTGTTTTCTTACTGATACCGCTTCTGCGATGCAGCGGCTTTTGCTTCTTTATTCTTCCAGCGCGCAGTGTACAGGTTTGCTGGGCAAGACCTTGGCAATCACTTCGGGCGCTATGCCGATCAGAAAACCGCGGCGCCCGCCATTGATGTAAATCTTCGGCAATTCAAGAATACTGCCTTCAACGTACACCGGCATGGCCTTGCGGGTGCCGAACGGCGAGGTGCCACCGATCAGGAAGCCCGAATGGCGATTGGCCACCTCGGGCTTGCAAGGTTCCACCGACTTGCAGCCGATCTGCCGGGCCAGGTTCTTGGTCGAGACTTTGCGGTCGCCATGCATCAGCACCAGCATGGGCTTGGCGGCCTCATCCTGCATCACCAGCGTCTTGACCACGCTGTGCTCGTCCACGCCCAGTTCGCGCGCCGACACGCTGGTGCCGCCATGCTCTTCGTAAGGGTAAGGATGTTCGGTAAAGGAAATGCCCTGCTTGCGCAAGAACTGCGTAGCAGGAGTTTCGGAGATATGGTCTTTTTTGGAGCTCATTTAATACGCTTGCGGAACCCTGAGTTGGCGCACATTATGCCACCACTTTTATTTTGCCCCGTTCAACCACGAGGATGATGTTCGGCGTGCAATTTCTTCAATCGCTCACGTGCCACGTGAGTGTAAATCTGTGTAGTGGAAATATCCGCATGCCCCAGCAGCAGCTGCACCACACGCAAGTCGGCGCCATGGTTGAGCAGATGCGTGGCAAATGCGTGGCGCAAGGTGTGCGGCGACAAGGGGGCGCGGATGTCGCCCTGCATGGCGTATTTCTTGATCAGCGTCCAGAACATCTGACGCGTCATGGCGCCGCCGCGTGCGGTGACAAACAAGGCATCGTCGATCTGGCCCTCCAGGATCAGCGGACGGCCCTCGTGCAGGTAACGCTCGATCCAGCTGCGCGCCTCCTCCCCAAAAGGCACCAGGCGCGTCTTATTGCCCTTGCCGGTGATGCGTAGCACGCCTTCGTTCATGCCGACTTCCACCGACTTCAGCAACACCAGTTCAGAGACGCGCAGACCGCTGGCATACATCAGCTCCAGCATGGTGCGGTCGCGCAGTCCCAGCGGCGTGGAGACGTCCGGCGCGGCCAGCAAGGCGTCAACCTGGCCTTCCGACAATACCTTGGGAAATCGCGGCGGCTGCTTGGCCGATTTCATGCGCAGGCAGGGATCTTCGGTAATCCGATTCTGGCGCAGAGCCAACAGAAAAAAACGTTTGAGCACTGCCAGCCGGCGATTGGCCGAGCTGGCCTTGGTATCGCCATGGCGCGCCGCAAAGTAGGCGTTGAGATCGTCCGCTGTCGTAGCCAGCAAATCCTTATGCCGTTGCGTCTGCAGCCAGTGTGCAAACAGCGTCATGTCACGCCGGTAAGCTTCCAGCGAATTCTTGGCGAGGCCGTCTTCCAGCCACAGCGTGTCGCAAAACTCATCGATGGCGGCCAGGCTGGCGCCGGTGGCTTCGACCTTGGGGGCTTTACCGCCGGCGACCTTACGGGGCTTGGGGATGGCCCCCTGCGCGGGCTTGGAGGCTGCCTTAATCGTTTTGGCTGCTTTCACGGGCTTGGCTGGCTTAGTGGACTTAACAGCCTTATCTGCTTCAATAGCCATCGACACCTTCATGCGCCAGCAACCAGCGCTTCACGCTCAGGGGGAAAGCATCTTCGTCGTCATGATGTGAAAAACCGCCGAGTCCTCCCGACGCCGTCACGCGATGACAAGGAATCACCAGCGAAAACCAGTTGGCGCCGCAAGCCTGCCCGACCGCGCGTGGCGCCGACCGGATGAACTTGGCGATCTGCCCATAGGTACGCACTTCGCCGCACGGAATCGACGAGATGGCGGCCCAGACCTTGCGCTGAAATTCGGAGCCGGTTTCAGCCAAAGGCAGCTTGAACTGGTAGCCCGGCTTGTCGATATAACGCAGGATCTGCCTGGCTGCCTTGTCGGCCAGCGCATCGGTAGCGTCTTTTTCGCGAAAGTGTTTGGGCAGGTACACCATCTCCTGAATCACGCCCGCGGAGGTACGAATGCCGACACCGCCGAAGGGTACGTGTACGATGGCAGAAAAAATATCGCCCGCCTGAGTATTCTTCATCATTCAGACATATAAATGGAATACGCTATTTAAGCACATCGTCGCCGGTCCCTGCCAATCCTACGGAAGAACAATACCCCCATGCCAGTCAGCCACGCCGATCACCTCGTTATCACCGCCCCGACGCTTGCCGAAGGGATTGCCTACATCGAACAGACGCTGGGCGTGTCGCCCCAAGCCGGCGGCGAACATATCCGCCTGGGCACGCACAATGCTCTGCTGAAACTGGGACGCGGATTCTATCTGGAAGTGATTGCGATCAATCCGGCCGCGCCGCCGGTGGAACGCGCGCGCTGGTTCGGTCTGGATCATCTGGCCGCAGGCAGCAAGCCACGCCTGGCAAGCTGGGTGGTCCGCACAGACGACATTGATGCGGCTGCAGCGGCGTCGGAGATCCCGCTCGGCCCGGTGGAGGACATGAGCCGCGGCGCGCTGCAATGGCGCATCACCATTCCGCTGGACGGCAAGCTGGTGATGCATGGCGTGATGCCCAGCCTGATCCAGTGGAACACCTCCAGTCATCCGACCGACAACATGCAGGATCTGGGTTGCTCATTGGTCAAGCTGGAGGGCTTTCATCCCGAGGCCGAAGCCATCACGAAAAATCTCAAGCTGATCGGCCTGCAAAGCCAGATTGCGATGCATCAGCCGGCAGCAGGACAAACACCGTATCTGCTGGCGCTGATACAGACGCCGACGGGGATGCATCCGCTTGGACTGTCGGGTTGAATACGCCGGCAAAATCCCGGCGCACAAAATAAAAAAGGCGCATCTCGCGATGCGCCTCAAACTAAACCCTGTGCGTTCCGGCCGTTTTAACAGTCTCTTGAACCCACGTCTCCTCAGTATCCTCGGTATTAATACCGTTTGTTATGTATCACCCACTTTAAATTCTGTTTTTTAAAGCACGAACAACAACAACATCGTTACCAAGCTGCGACTAAAAATCTCGGTGTCTTTTCAGACGAAGGTCGCACTTTAACAGTACTTGTCCTGCATTAAAAGTATTTTTTGCGCAAATGAAAAAGATACTTTAAAACAATATTTCATAAAAACAACCATGCCGCCAAAAGCCCCATTCTACGGGCCTTGGCGGCAAGTGCATCAGTCAAATACCAGGTTCGGCAACCACAGCGAAATCTGCGGCACGTAGGTCACCAGCGCCAGGAACGCCAGCATCGTCAGCAGCCAAGGCATGACTGCCACGGTCAACTCGGTGATACCCATCTTGGTGATCCCGGACGCCACATACAGATTCAGGCCGACCGGCGGATGGCACATGCCGACTTCCATGTTGACCACGATCAGAATGCCGAAGTGCACCGGATCGATGCCCAGCTTCATCGCCACAGGGAACAGGATAGGCGCCATGATCAGCACGATCGAGGACGGTTCCATCACGTTACCGGCCAGCAGCAGCAGCACGTTTACCACCAGCAGGAAGGTAATCGGACCCAGACCGCTGTCGGTGATCATCGCCGCCATCGCCTGCGGAATGTTTTCGCTGGTCACCAGGAAGGAAAACAGCACCGCGTTGGTGATGATGTAGAGCAGCATCGCCGACATCGACGCGGAATCCAACAAGACCTTGGGAACTTGCTTCAGGCTCATGTCCTTGTAGACGAACACCGCAATGATGAAGGCATACACCGCCGCCATCGCCGCAGCTTCCGTCGGTGTGAACACGCCGGTGTAGATACCGCCCATGACGATCACGATCAGGAACAAGCCCCAGCCGCTCTTCCGGAATGCCGCGCCGCGTTCTGCCCAGCTCGCCTTCGGCAGACGTGGATAGTTGTGCTTGCGTGCCAGATACCAGGTGGTCAGACCCAGCAGGAAGGCCAGCATCAGACCCGGCACAACGCCGGCCATGAACAGCTTGCCCACCGATGTATTGGTCGAGACCGAATACATCACCATCACGATCGATGGCGGAATCAGAATACCCAATGCGCCCGAAGTCGTGATGACACCCGCACCAAATTTATTTGGGAAGCCCTGACGTACCATTGCCGGCAAGATGATGGAGCCGATTGCCACCACCGTCGCCGGCGACGAACCGGACACGGCAGCAAACAAGGCGCAAGCCATGACGCCGGCCAGTGCGAGACCGCCGTGCCAGTGGCCGACCATAGAGGTCGCGAAGTTGATCATGCGCCGCGCTACACCACCGTGGGTAAGGAAGTTACCCGCCAGGATGAAGAACGGAATCGCCATGATTTCGAACTTTTCGATACCGGTAAACAACTTCAACGCCACCGACTGGATCGGCACATCGGTCATCGTAAACAGGAAGGTCAATACGGTCAGGCCGAGCGAAATCGAGATCGGCATGCCGGTCAGCATCAAGCCGAACAGCAGGATGAAGATAATGGCTGCGTTCATACTTTTTCTCCCTTGATTTCTTCGTCCAGGCCTTCGACGTAAGCGTGGTCATGTTTAGGCAATTCACCGGTCTTGATGAAAGTCCATGCCACTTGGAGAAAACGGAAACACATCAGGTACGAACCCAGCGGAACTGCCATGTAGACCATCCACATCGGCAATTCCAATACTTCCGAAGTACTGGAATGCTGGCTGATTTCCCAGACGAATTCAGCGCCCAGCGTGCCGACAATGCCGGTAAACAGAGCACCGGCGAGCAGGCCGAACACCACAAACTTGTTGCGCCATGGTGTGTTCATACGATTAATCAGCACGTCAACGCCGACGTGGATACCGGTACGCACGCCATAAGCGGCACCGAACTTCGCCATCCACACGAACATGTAGATACACAATTCCTGCGCCCAGCTGGTGTTGATCTGGATCAGTTCGTCCTGCAGCCAGGGAATCGGTAAACCGGAGGCATAACGGTGCAACACCGCTACGAAGATGATGACGGTTGCAGCCGCCATCAGGAATGCAATGATCCACTCTTCCAAGTGGTCGAGAAATTTCAACATCGTGTCTCCTCAGTAAGGGGGGAAAGTAAAACTTGCCCCTCCCTGTCAGTGTCTTTTTTCGGCGCAGAGCTTCCTCTGCGCCGATAGTTCTCAGAACATTTTTATTTCTGACTGATGTACGACTTATTTTTGCCCCAGAGCGGTCGCTTCTTTATTGACTGCTGCGATCAGGTCCTTACCAATACGGTCGGCCATTTGCGCTTGCACTGGCGCGAGGGCCTTACGCCATTCGGCTTTTTCCTTGTCGTTGAGGCGATAGATGGTGGTCTTGCCGGTCTTTTGCACGGCGGCCAGCGCAGCGTCATTCTCTTGCTGGGCGATGGCGTTGGCGTACTTGGTCGCATCCTTCATCGCACCTTCGAGTGCAGTGCGAATATCAGGTGGCAGACCGTCCCAGAACTTCTTGTTGACGATGACCGCATAGCCCAGGTAGCCGTGATCGGAGACGGTCACATGCTTCTGCACTTCATGCATTTTCTGGGTGTAGAGGTTGGATGGCGGATTCTCGGTGCCGTCGACCACGCCGGTCTGCAGCGCCTGATACACCTCGGAGAAGGCCAGCACTTGCGGGTTGGCGCCGAGCGCACGCATTTGCGCGTCCAACACCTTGGACGATTGGATGCGCATCTTCAGGCCGCGGAAATCGGCAGGCACGTGCAGCGGCTTGTTGGCCGACATGACCTTGAAACCGTTATCCCAATACGCCAGGCCGGTGATGCCCTTCGGCTCCAGCTTCTTGAACAGATCCTTGCCGATCGGACCTTCGGTCACGCGATACAGCACTTCCTTGCTCGGGAAAATGTACGGCAGGTCGAATACTTCGAATTCTTTCACGCCCAGAGGACCGAACTTGGCCAGCGATGGCGCCAGCATTTGTACTGCGCCCAGTTGCAGCGCTTCCAGTTCTTCCTTGTCCTTGTACAGGGTGCTGTTCGGATAAACCTCGACCTTCACTCGGCCTTTGGTGGCTTTCTCTGCCAACTCCTTGAAACGCTCGGCAGCTTTTCCCTTCGGCGTATCGTTCGCCACCACGTGGCTGAATTTGATCAGGATAGGCGCCTGCGCGCAGGCATTGCCGGCAATAATCGCAGCGGCGGAAAGTGCAAATACCAATGACTTGAGTTTCATTGTCGTCCCCTTTTTTGGTTATAGAAATAGGTAGTCACAATTCTGACTTGAGCGCATTTTGCCATGAAGAAATTGCACCACAAGTGTGGATAACCACAATTTTCATGATGCATCGCATCATCAGCAGTGCTGCTCTCGGCAGGTCATAAGCACGCTAAACTAGGCACACCTCATCCTCAATGCCAAACAGGGCGCCATGACATCGCCGCAAATTTCTTCGCCCTCTCATCTGCTGTCGCCGGGACGCCGCCATCTGCTGCGCTGGGTGATGCCCATCCTGCTGGTGCTGCTATTCCTGATGACACTGATCTGGCTACCGCGTCAGGCGCAGCAAATGGAATCCAGCGAACGGCAAGAGCAGTTGATCGCTGACTCGTTGTGGGTCGAACAAGCCATCCGTTTTCAATTGAGCCGGGATGATGAAAGCATGCGCCTGATCGGTCGCGAGATCATCAACGATCGCCTGAAGAAAGATCAATTTCGCATCCGTCTCAATGCACTGCTGCGCAACAATCGCGAGTTCTATCGCGTTACCTGGTTCAATGCCGACGGCCATCCGGTCGCCTCGACCGACGACTTTCCGGTATCCCGCAACGGCCTGTCCGAACAATCTCAACAAACCGATCACAACGCGCGTGTCATCCGCCGTCCCATGTACAGTGCACCCGCCGTGCCACCTGGCATCGCCGAGCCGATGGTGATGGACTACCACATCCCCTTGTTTCGCGATAACCATTACATCGGCAGCGTCGTCGCCAGTTATTCGGTCTCGCGCGTGCTCAATGAAATGGTGCCGTGGTGGTTTGCCCAGGACAATGAAATCATCCTCACCGACACCGACGACAAAGTCGTGGCGCGACGCACTGCCGGCGGTCCCGGCCTGAATGTCTACACGCATCGCCGCGAACTGGAGTTGCCCGGCTTGACCCTGCGTCTGCACACCAACAGCACCAAGAGTGCACCCAAGCTGCTGCCGAACCTGCTGGTCGGTTCGGTCATCGTGCTCTCGCTCGGCCTGCTATGGAGCCTGTGGGCACTGTGGCGCGATATCAATCGACGCATGACGGCCGAGGATGCGCTGGTCAATGAAGTGTCCTTCCGCAGCGCGATGGAAAACTCGCTGGTCACCGGCATGCGTGCACGCGATCTGGAAGGCCGGATTACCTACGTCAATCCGGCCTTCTGCAAGATGGTCGGCATTTCCGCCGACGAGCTGGTCGGCAAGATCCCGCCCATGCCCTACTGGGCGCCGGAAGCCATGGATGAGTATCAGGAACGCTTCTCCAACGTATTGGCCGGACGCGTCACGCCGCAATTCGAAACCATCTTCCAGCGCATCGACGGCGAACGTTTTCCTGTGCTGATTTTTGAGTCGCCGCTGGTGGATCAGAACGGCAAGCAAACCGGCTGGATGGGCTCCATCCTCGATATCAGCGACCGCAAACGCGCCGAAGATCTCAACCGCATGCAGGAAGAAAAACTGCAAGCCAGCGCGCGTCTGGCCAGCATGGGCGAAATCGCCTCGACGCTGGCGCACGAGCTGAACCAGCCGCTGGCGGCCATCTCCAGCTACACCACCGGCGCACTCAACATGATGCAGAACGGTGCACTCGACCCGGCTTCGCTACAACCTGCGCTGGAGAAGATCAACACCCAGGCGCAGCGTGCCGGCAACGTCATTCGCAGCGTGCACCAGTTCGTCAAGAAGCGCGAGCCGGAACGCCAGCCGATTTCGATCAAGAGCATCGTCGACAACGTCACCCCGTTGATTGAACTGCAGGCACAGCAATTCCTTGTGGTGCTGCAGACCGCCATCCCCGCCAACTTGCCGAATGTGCTGGGCGACGCCGTGCTGCTCGAACAAGTCTTGCTGAACCTGACCCGCAACGCCATCCAGGCGATGGCTGCCATTGCGCCGGAGCGTCGCATCCTGCGCATTACCGCCGCATTGGATAGCAATACCTCGTCGTCACAATCCAGCCAGCAGGCTATCATCGTCTCCGTGATCGACCAGGGCCACGGGATTCCGCCCGAGGTTGCGGCAGGTCTGTTTTCACCGTTTTTCTCGACCAAGGCCGAGGGCATGGGCATGGGTCTGAACATCTGCCGCACCACCATCGAATTCCACGGCGGCACGCTGACCTATGCCAACAATCCCACAGGAGGTACAATCTTCCGCTTCTCCCTGCCTGCACAGGGTTCCGCCAATTGAATAAAAATAAAGACGCCCGCCGAGGCAGAGCGTCGCAAACTCATTCATCCGATGCTGCACATTGTTGACGACGAAGAAATCATTCGCGACTCGCTCACGTGGCTTGCCCAGTCGCGCGCCATCGCAGCGACCGCCTACGCCAGCGGCGCGGAATTTCTGGCGGCGATGGAACAGACCGGCGACTTCGACCCGCAAGGCGAATGCATTCTGCTGGATGTACGCATGCCGGATCAGAGTGGCGTTGCCCTGTTCGACACGCTGAAGAACCGCGGCATTACACGGCGGCGGCCGGTGATTTTCCTCACCGGTCACGGCGACGTGCCGATGGCGGTCGACATGCTCAAAAACGGCGCCTTCGACTTCTTTGAAAAACCGTTCAACGACAACCAGTTGATGGACCGCGTGCTGGAAGCACTGAAAGCATCGCTGGCAACCGGCGAACAGGATGCCGTACGCGCACGGCTGGAAGCGCTGTCGACCCGCGAGCGCGAAGTACTCGACCTTATCCTGGCCGGCAAAATGAACAAGATCATCGCCGACGAACTCGGCATCAGCATGCGCACCGTGGAAGTCCATCGCGCCCATATTTTCGACAAGATGAACGTCAAGACCGCCGTCGAACTGGCGCGCCTTCTCAAGTAAAACAAGTAAAAGAACACCATGCAAGTTGCATCGCTCCTGCTTCCCGATTTCACGCTTAT
>Ga0209913_1000506_pt1 | contig 32190 bp, 31 predicted proteins | sample PersoiDNA2013203_FD_185805 | JGI IMG/M metagenome (GOLD analysis project Ga0209913, IMG submission 185805) | Permafrost soil microbial communities from the Arctic, to analyse light accelerated degradation of dissolved organic matter (DOM) -... | ecosystem: Environmental > Terrestrial > Soil >... | reverse complement strand
TGAGCGCAGCGCGTTTTTTTCCCTTCCCGATTTGTGCGTGGCATCAACGGGGATCCCGCGTAGCGGGGCGGCGAATCGCGGTCGCTTTTCTTTGCTTACTTTCTTTGGCGAAGCAAAGAAAGTGAGTCGCCGCCGGGCTACCCCCCGGCAACCCCGGTCGTCCGAAGAAAGAAAAGAATTAGCTAACAAAGCCGAAAGGTCGAAACAAAACAAGCAAAAACAAAACCAAAACCGCCGCCATCCCCAACGCAAGCCGTAAAGACAGCAGCGTCAAACCTCAACATCACCAAAACGTCAAAATACTCCGGAAAAACTGCTGCATCCATCCCTGCGAATTGGCATCCGCCACCGTTCCCCCGCCAATCTGCTCCAGCCGTGCATCCGCCACGTTACTGGAAGCCACCACATTCCCGCCCCGGATATCGCGCGTGCGCACCACCCCCGAGAAGCGCAGGGTATTGATCGAGCCATTCATGCCGATGCGCTTTTCGCCGGCGACCACCAGGTTGCCGTTGGGCAGGACCTCGATGATCGACACCATCAGGCTGCCGGTCATGCTGTTGGCGTTGTCGGTCTGGCCTGAACCCTTGAACGAGTCGCTGCCGGAGGCCGTGGCGTTGATGTTGAAGACCGAGGCCAGCAAGCCGCTCATCGACGAGCCGGCGCCGGGGCCGACTTGTTTCAGGGCGGTGTCGCGGCTGTTGGTGGTGGTGGATTTGTTGCTGCCGGTCAGCGATTCGGAAATGTCGATCTTGAGGATGTCGCCGACATAGTGGGTGGTCGATTCTTCAAACAGTTGCGCGCTGCTCACGCGGAAGATGGCGCCGTTGTTTTCCACGTTGGCGACCGGATAGGCCGGGCGCACGCTGGTCGGTCCCTGCACCATCGGCGGCGGGCTGCTGCAGGCGCTGAGCAGGCTCAAGAGTGTTGCGCAATTGGCAAAGTAGGCGATGCGTCGCTGAATCATGATGTTTTCCCCCGAAGACAAACCGGTAACCGGCAACGTGGCCTGCAGTCGAGAGGCCCTCGCGGCCATCTTGGGGGCAAAGCCTGTAAGCCGAAGTTAATGCCCTGTAAATCAGGGAAAACCAAACTCAAGAATGGTGAAGGGACTTCAAGAATTATAAAGACGATACGTGTCGTCTTTGATTGAGCTGGCGACGCCAGGTTATTTGAACAATAAAAAGTTGCCTGAATGGCACGGCATGCTGTTCCGGCACCGGTGCCGGCTCGTCTGCAAATGGTGCAAGCTGCACCGGCACGGCGCGACAGCGCGTTTCTTTGGTGAACAAGTGTCTTAAATAGGAGACAAAAATCGCGGATTGAGTGTGGCACACATTATGCAATACCTTAAAAACAGTTCTTATATAAACCATCAAACCATATATGAAACAAAAAGGATTATCTTTTTCCGGAATATCTGCTATATTCCAATCGAATATCTTCCATATTTGGTTTGCAGTTTTATATATGAGACAACATGCGTTTGTGCCGCACCAGCCACCTACCGGTCGCCGGCTTCAGCAAACGACATGAAATGAGGCGCGAGGGCGCTATAGCAAGAAGAGCTGCTAACAACACGCGGATGGCAAAGAGGAGCAACGCTGCCAGCGACGTTTTGTTAATGGTTCTCAGCAATCAACCAGCCAGAGGCAACATGATCGAAATCGAATTTCGCAACGTCGGCAAAAGCTTCGTCGACCGCCAGACTTCCCAGGCGCGCGCCGCCGTTACCAATGTCAACCTGTCGATCCGAAGTGGTGAGGTGGTTTCCATCATTGGCCCTTCCGGTTGCGGCAAGAGCACGCTGCTCAACATGGGCGCCGGTTTGTACTTGCCGACTTCGGGCGAAGTCATCGTTGGCGGCCAGCGCGTCACCAAGCCGGTTCGCAATGTCGCCTTCATGTTGCAAAAAGATTTGCTCATGCCATGGCGCAATATCCGCGCCAACGTCTCGCTGGGCCTGGAAATCGACGGCGTCAGCGCCGCCGAGCGCAAGCGCGTGGCCGACGAGTTGCTGGCCAAGTGCCACCTCAAGGGCTTTGAAGAACATTATCCCTACCAATTGTCGGGCGGCATGCGCCAACGCGCGGCGCTGGCGCGCACGCTGGCAGTCGATCCCCAAGTACTGCTGATGGATGAGCCGTTCTCGGCGCTGGATGCGCAGACCAAGATGGTCTTGCAACAGGATCTGGCCAAGATGCTGTTTGAAAAGAAAAAGACCGCGCTCTTCATCACCCATGACCTGGTCGAAGCGATCGCTCTGTCGGACCGCCTGCTGGTCATGAGCGAACGCCCCGGCACCATCATCGAAGAGATCGAAGTCAACCTGCCTTTCCGCGACAACCCGCTGGAGCGCCGCAAGCTGCCGGAAATCGGCCCGCTGCAAGGCCGCCTGATGGAGTTGCTCAAGGTAGGCAAAGAAACCGCAGAGCTTCACTAGCGCGACTAACAAGACGTCGCTGGCGGCGTTGCACTTCCTTGCCGTGCTATTCGCACTGTCTGCGGAAGCGCGCCTTGCCACCAACGCCTTGTTAGCCGCGCCGAAGAAACAAGAACAGAAGTCCCAAACAATCAACCTGATCACCACCGAACACTAGGAGTGAAGCAAGCATGAAAAAATTTCTCGCCTCTTTCTGTAGCAAGCTGGTCCTGAGCGCCGCCGTTGCCACGACATTCGCCGCCACCGCAGTGGTGCCGGGCATCGCCCAGGCCGCCCCGGAAGAAGTGACCTACCTGCTGCCGGCGCCGCCGAATTCGCCGGCCTTCGCACCGTGGGTGCTGGCGCAGCACAAAGGTTATTACGCTGACGAAAACCTCAAGATCAACTTCATCGTCGCCAAGGGCGGCGTCGACGTCGCCAAGCAGATCGGCGCCGGCAACGCCGTCATCGGCGGCGCCATCGGCGACACGCCTATCGTGGTGCGCGCCAACGGCATTCCGGTCAAGGCCATCGCCGTGCTCGGCGCCGGCTCGATCACCATGGTCGCCGCCAACGCCAATGAAAACATCAAGTCGCTCAAAGACCTCAAGGGCAAAACCGTCACCGTGATGTCGTACACCGACACCACTTACTACGCCTTCCTCGGCAGCCTGAAGACCGCCGGGCTGTCCAAGACCGACCTGCAGATCCAGGCCGCCGGTCCTGCAGGCGTATGGCAGGTGTTTACTGCGGGCAAGGCCTCGGCATTTGCCGGCGTGCCTGACTGGATCGTCAATTCGACCGATGCCGGCGCCAAGGTCGAGCTGCTCGACAACGGCGGCTTCAAGAGCATGGCGCAAGCGATCCTGGCCTCCGACGACACCATCAAGAACAAGCCTGAATTGTTGAAGCGCCTGGTGCGCGCCACCCTGCGCGGCATGCAGGACATCATGAAGGACCCGAAAGCCGCCGCCACCGACTACGTCGCCGCGCTGCCTTCCTATAAAGGCAAGGAGGCCAGCATCGAAGCCACCTTCGAGATGTATCGCAAGTACGTCTACGCCGGCCAGAAGACCCTGGGCCAGATCGACGCCGCCCGCATGGACAGCGTGCAGAAGTTCTATGTCAGCGAAGGCATCGTGACCAAGGCCACGCCGGTCAACGAACTCTTCACCAATCAATTCGTTGGAACAGCAAGATAAATGGATACCACTACTACAGCCAATCCCATGACTACGCCTGACGCAACTGTTATCACCAGGGTAAAACGCCCGCTGCTCAATGAGCGTGCGCGCACCGTCTGCGGCAGCCTGGTGGTGCTGGTTCTGTTCCTGGCGTCATGGCAATGGGGCCCGGGCTGGCTCGGCATGCCGGAATACATCCTGCCGAACCTGTCGCACGTGCTCAAGGAATCGGTGGTCATGTGGAACCACAATGACCTGCTGACCCACTTCGGCATCACCGCCATGGAAGTGGTGTTCGGCTTCCTGTTCGGCGCCTTGCTCGGTTTGGGCGTCGGCGTCGCTCTGGGTTTGTCGCCGCGTGCCGAAGCCATGTTGTCGCCTTACATCCTGGCCTTGCAGATCGCGCCGAAAGTCGCGTTCGCACCGCTGTTCGTGATGTGGCTCGGCTACACCATCTATCCGAAGATCATCGTCGCCGTGCTGATCGTGTTCTTCCCGATCATGATCAACGTGCTGTCGGCAGTCCGCACCGTGGACCCCGACATGGTCAACCTTGTGCGCACGCTCAATGCGGGCCGCTGGCAGATCTTCCATCTGGTGGAGTTTCGCTCGGCCTTGCCGGCGCTGTTCTCCGGCCTGCGCATTGCATCGACGTTGTCCGTCATCGGCGTGACCGTCGGTGAACTGGTCGGCGGCAACCAGGGTCTCGGTTACCTGCTGGTCGACGGCGAAGGCCAGGGCAATACCGCCGCCGTGTTCGTCGCCATCTGCGCGCTGACGCTGATCGGTATCGTTACCTACGGCGCCGTGGTGTGGGCCGAACGTCGCGTACTGCATTACCTGCCTAAAGTGCACACCAGCACGGTCTGATGGAGCGACGCGAGATGACTTCACACAACCAATTGCTGGCAGGTCGCCGCATCCTGATTACCGGCGCGGCGCGCGGTCTCGGCCTGGCGTTCGCCACTGCGGTGGCCGAAGCCGGCGCCAGCGTGGCGATGGCGGACATCCTGCAGGACACGTTGCAGACGGCGGTCGCTGATTTGCAAAAGCGCGGACTGAACGTCGCCGGTTTCACCGTCGACCTGGCCGACCCGCAGTCGATCGATGTCTGCGCCAAGGCATCGGTGCAATGGCTGGGCGGTCTCGACGGCCTCGTCAACAACGCCGCGATCACCAACTCCGGCGGCAAGACCACCGAGCAACTGGCCATCGACATGTGGGACAAGGTCATGGACGTCAATGTGCGTGGCACCTGGCTCATGACGAATGCCTGCTTGCCGGCCTTGCGCGCGTCGGGTCGTGGCAGTGTCGTCAACCTGTCGTCGGATACGCCGCTGTGGGGCGCCACCAATCTGCTGGCCTATGTCGCCAGCAAGAGCGCGGTGATCGGCATGACGCGCTCGCTGGCGCGCGAACTGGGCGGCGACAACATCACCGTCAACGCCGTCGCGCCCGGCCTGACGCTGGTCGAAGCCACCGAATATGTACCGAAAGAACGCCACCAGACCTACCACGACCGCCGCGCCATCCAGCGCGACCAGTTGCCGGAAGACGTCTGCGGCGCCGTGATTTTTGCCTTGTCCGATCTGTCCCGCTTTTATACGGGACAAGTCATGGCCGTCAACGGCGGCTTCGTGATGAATTGATTGACTGACTGATTGACTACGTTTTCCCGACCTATCAAGGAGAAAAGAATGACCGACATGTCCGAACAAAATAACGTCAAGCGCAGCTGGGACCAGCCTGAAGGCAGCAGCTTCGGCGACTGGATGGAATCGCGCGTGGCGCGCCTGTCGACCCGCAAGTACGACTGGGATGCGCTCAAGTTCCAGGCCGACTACGATCCGAAATTCCGTCGCGCACAAATGCGTTACATCGGCACCGGCGGCACCGGCGTCGCGGTCGACACCAACGTGATTCCGTCGGAGCACTTCACCTTCTCGACCATGATCATCCCGGCCGGCCACGAAGGTCCGCCGCACCTGCACATCGACGTCGAGGAAGTGTTCTTCGTCCTGCGCGGCAAGCTCAAGCTGGTGCTGGAAAAAGACGGCGAGCGCTTTGAAACCATCCTGACCGACCGCGACGTGGTGTCGGTGCCGCCCGGCGTGTACCGCGAAGAAATCAACATCGGCGACGAAGACGCGCTGATGTGCGTGATGCTGGGCGCGAAGAAGCCGATCACGCCGACTTATCCGGCGGACCATCCGCTGGCTTCCATCAAGCGCGGCTGATCCACAACAAAGAGCCCACCGGAAACCGACATGACTCCGCACGCACCCGCCTCCGTCACCTGCGCCGACACGCTGAAGGACTCCCTGAGCCTGCTCGAGGGACGCTTCGCGGAAAGCACCGTCGATCTCGGTGACGGCAGCATCGTGTCCTATCGCTCGTGCGGACGCGGTCCGGTCATCGTGCTGTTGCACGGCATCAGCTCCGGTGCGGCATCGTGGCTGCAATGCGCGCTGCGTCTTGAAAAAGACGCCCAGGTCATCGCCTGGAACGCGCCCGGCTACGGCCGCTCGACCGCGCTGCCGCAGATGCAGCCGAGCGCCGCCAATTACGCCGAGCGGCTGGAATTGTTCCTCGAAGCGCTGGGCATCAACAACTGCCTGCTGGTCGGCCATTCGCTCGGCGCCATGATGGCGGCGGCCTATGTCGGCGGCGGTGGCGGTGGCAAGCGCGCCTCGCGTCTGCTGCTGGTCAGTCCGGCGCAAGGCTACGGCAGCGAAGCCAAACAGGAACGCGGCCGGCAGATTGCGCAAGAACGCCTGGACGTCCTGCGCACCATCGGCGTCGAAGGCATGGCCGAACGCAGCCCGGCGCGCATGTTGTCGGCGCAGGCCGGCGGCGTCGAACGCGCCTGGGTGCGCTGGAATATCCAGTGGCTCAACCCGGCCGGCTACACGCAGGCGGTGCACATGCTGTGCGGCGATGCGCTGCAGACCTATGCACCCAACGGCATGCTCGGGCACGTGCCGGCGATGGTCTATTGCGGCACGGACGACGTGGTCACCACGGCCGACGACAGCCGCGAGCTGGCCTGGAATTTGAATTTGCCGTTCCACCTGATCGACAATGCGGGCCACGCCTGCTACATCGAACAACCGGGAGCGGTAGCAGCAGCGATACGCCACCAACTCAGCGGGCACCTTTATAAACTTTCGTAAAACAAAAATCATGAACAAACCAGTGCTGCCAGAAGATGAATCGCAAGAGAAATACCTCGTTCCAGGCCTGGAGCGCGGCCTGCGTCTGCTGTGCGAATTCAGCCGCCAGGACAAGACCCTGTCGGCGCCGGAACTCGCGCGCCGCCTCGACGTGCCGCGCTCCACCGTGTTCCGCCTGCTGACCACGCTGGAACGCATGGGCTTCGTCGAACGCAACGACGGCGGCCGCGACTATCGCCTCGGCATGGCCGTGCTGCGCCTGGGTTTCGAATACCTGGCCTCGCTGGAGCTGACCGAAATCGGCCGTCCGCTGCTGGAACGCCTGCGCGATGAAATCGGTTACTCCTGCAACCTGGTGGTGCGCGACGGCCGCTCGATTGTGTATGTCGCCAAGTCGGTGACGCAAACCGCGTTCACCAGCCACGTCAACGTCGGCACCCGCTTGCCGGCGCACGCTACCGTGCTCGGCCGCGTGCTGCTGGAAGACCTGACCTTGGCCGAATTGCGCGAGCTGTATCCGGAAGAACACCTGGAAGTTTTTTCCAGCAACACGCCCAAGACCGTGGTCGAGTTGTTCGACATGGTGCAAAACGACAAGCAGCGCGGTTACGTGCTGCAAGAAGGTTTCTTCGAAACCAGCATTTCCACCATCGCCGCACCGGTGCGTGATCACTCGGGCAAGGTGGTGGCCGCCATGGGGGCGACGATTCCCTCGCCGCACATCGAATCCAGCCAGCTCGACCAGATCGTCCTCAAGGTGCGCGACACCGCCGGCGAACTGTCGCGCCTGCTGGACCATGCACCGGAAAAATCCGGCAAGGTCGTCAACATGTGGCGGGAGTAACAGCAATGAGCATGATTGAACTCGAAGGCAAAGTCGCCGTCGTTACCGGCGGCTCTTCGGGCATCGGCCTGGCGACTGTCGAGCTGCTGCTCGAAGCCGGCGCTGCGGTTGCCTTCTGTGGCCGTAACCAGGAACGTTTGCAACAGGTGGAAGCGCAGCTGCGCGCGCGTTTCCCACAAGCGACATTGTTTTCTTCGGTGTGCGACGTGTTGTCGCCAGAGCAGGTGCAGGCGTTTGCCGCCGCCGTCGAGAACAAGCTCGGCGCGGTTTCCATGCTGGTCAACAATGCCGGCCAGGGTCGCGTGTCAACCTTTGCCGATACCGAAGATGGCGCCTGGATGGAAGAGCTGCGCCTCAAATTCTTCTCGGTGATCTATCCGACCCGCGCCTTCCAGCCGCAACTGCAACGCATGAGCGCGGCGCACGGTGAGGCGGCAGTGGTCTGCGTCAACTCGCTGCTGGCGATCCAGCCCGAACCGCACATGGTGGCAACCTCGGCCGCGCGCGCCGGCATCCACAACCTGGTGCGCTCGCTGGCGACGGAATTTGCCGCCCAAAAAATTCGCGTCAACGGCATCCTCATCGGCCTGGTGGAATCCGGCCAATGGCGCCGTCGTTTTGAAGCCCGTACCGGTGCCGACCGCGACCTGTCCTGGGAACAATGGACCCAGGCGCTGGCGCAAAAAAAGAATATTCAACTCGGCCGTCTTGGTCATCCACAGGAAGCCGCCCGCGCGATCGTGTTTCTCGCGACGCCGCTTTCTTCGTACACAACAGGCAGCCACATCGATGTTTCAGGAGGACTTTCCCGCCATGCCTAAGCAAATTCAACAAGTAACCGTCGGCTGCGCCATCGCAGCTTTTCTCGAACAATGCAACGTCAAGGCGGCATTCGGGGTGATCTCGATCCACAACATGCCCATCCTCGACGCCTTCGGCGAGCGTGGCAAGATCCGCTTCATCCCGGCGCGCGGTGAAGCCGGCGGCGCCAACATGGCCGACGCGTATGCCCGCACCACCGGCGGTCTCGGCGTTTGCCTGACCTCCACCGGCACCGCTGCCGGCAACGCCGCCGGCGCGATGGTGGAAGCACTGACCGCCGGCACGCCGCTGCTGCATTTGACCGGCCAGATCGAAACGCCTTACCTCGATCAAAGCCTGGCGTACATCCACGAAGCGCCGGACCAGTTGTCGATGCTGAAAGCGATCTCCAAGGCCGCATTCCGCATCCGCAGCACCGAGACTGCCATCAGCACCATCAAGCTGGCGGTGCAGACTGCGCTGACGCCGCCGATGGGCCCGGTCAGCGTCGAGATCCCGATCGACATCCAGGCCGCATTGATTCCCATGCCGTCCGACCTGCGTCCGCTGCCGATCGCCGTGCAGGCGCCGTCCGAACATGCACTCGATGAGTTGGCCACGCGCCTGTTGAACGCCAAACGTCCCTTGCTGTGGCTGGGCGGCGGTGCACGCCAGGCCAGCAAGCAAGTGCAGCGTCTGCTCGACCTCGGCTTCGGCGTGGTCACCAGCACCCAGGGCCGCGGCATCGTGGCGGAAGACGATCCACGTTCGCTGGGCGCTTTCAACCTGCACAAGCCGGTCGAGAATTTCTACCAGACCTGCGACGCTGTGGTGGTGGTCGGTTCGCGCCTGCGCGGCAATGAAACCTTGAAGTACGAACTGAAACTGCCGCGTCCCTTGTACCGTATCGATGCCGATCCATCGGCCGAAGGCCGTTGCTACAACAGCGACCATTTCGTCTGCGGCGACGCGGCGCTGGCGCTGGAAGGTCTGGCGGATCGCCTCGAAAAACAGAAGAGCGCGCTGAACCTCGATCCGGCCTTCATGGGCGACCTGCAAAAGGCGCGCGACACCGCCGTGGCCGGCCTGATCGACGGCCTCGGTCCGTATAGCGCGCTGGTGGAGCAAGTGCAAAAAGCCGCCGGCCGCAAATTCAACTGGGTGCGCGACGTGACGGTGTCGAACAGCACCTGGGGTAATCGCTACCTGCGCATTTTTGATCCGCTGGCCGGCGTGCATGCACTCGGCGGCGGCATCGGCCAGGGCCTGGCGATGGGTATCGGCGCGGCCATCGGCGCAGCCGTCACCGCGTCCGGCAAGAAGACGTTCACATTGGCCGGCGACGGCGGCTTCATCCTCAACCTGGGTGAACTCGCGACTGCCGTGCAAGAGCAGGCCGACATGGTCATCGTGCTGATGAACGACAAGGGTTATGGCGTCATCAAGAACATCCAGGACGTGCAATACGGCGGCCGCCGCCACTACGTCGACCTGCACACGCCGGACTACGCGCAACTGTCGCAAGCCTTGAGCCTGCGCCACGCCCGCGTGAGCAACCTGGCCGAGGTGGAAGGCGCACTGAAGACGGCGCTGTCCGGATCAGGTCCCTTCCTGCTGGAAATCGACATGCTGTCCATCGGCAGCTTCAAGACCGCGTTTGCCGGTCCGCCGGTGACTGAAAAAGCCGCCGCGGAAGCCGCTGCTGCAGCCGCAGCAGTGACCAACACCGTTGCCACCGCAGCCGTCTGAGGAGAACCGCATGTTGCATGTTTCGATGATCGGTTGCGGCGCCATTGGCGTTGGCGTGATGGAGTTGCTGAAAAGCGATCCGGAAGTCGTCTTCGATGTTGTCATCGTTCCGGAAGCGAACATGGCGAACGCCCGTACGCTGGTGTCGTCACTGGCGCCCCAGGCGCGCGTCGAGACCCGTCTCGGCGAAGAGCGTCCCGATCTGCTGATCGAGTGCGCCGGCCATCAGGCGATAGAAGAGCACATCATCCCGGCGCTGCTGCGCGGCATCCCGTGCATGGTGGTGTCGATCGGCGCACTGTCGGAGCCGGGCCTGGTTGAGAAACTGGAAGCGGCGGCGCGCGCAGGCAAGACCCAGGTGCAGTTGTTGTCGGGCGCCATCGGCGCCATCGATGCGTTGTCGGCGGCCCGCGTCGGCGGCCTGGAGTCGGTGGTCTACACCGGTCGCAAGCCGCCCAACGCCTGGAAGGACACGCCGGCCGACGGCTTGTTCGACCTCGCCAACCTGAGCGTTGCCACCGTGATCTTTGAAGGCAGCGCGCGTGAAGCGGCGCGCCTGTATCCGAAGAACGCCAACGTCGCCGCCACCCTGTCGCTGGCCGGCCTCGGCCTTGATCACACGCAAGTGCGCTTGTATGCCGATCCGGGCGTGACCGAGAACGTGCATCACGTCGAAGCCAAGGGCGAGTTCGGCGGTTTCGAGCTGACCATGCGCGGCAAGCCGCTCGCGGCCAATCCCAAGACCTCGGCGCTGACCGTTTTCAGCGTAGTGCGTGCGCTGGCCAATCGCGCCCATGCGCTGTCCATTTAAGCGCGCCTTTTGTAAAGCAAATGATGACTGAATTGAACCTTAACCAAAGCTTGCCGATCTGCGTCGCCGGTGAATGGCGTGCAGGCGGCGGCGATCGCTACGCCACGCTGTACCCTGCCACCGGCGAACCGGTGGCCTACCTCAACGCCGCCAGCCTGGCCGATGTCGAAGAAGCCATCGTCGGCGCCGACCGTGCCTTCCGCACCAGCGGCTGGGCGCAAAAGAAACCGCATGAACGCGCCATCGTGTTGTATCGCGTGGCGCAACTGATCCGCGAACGCGGCGAAGCGCTGGCGCAGCGCCAGCGTCTGGACAACGGCAAGCCGATTACCGAAACCCGCAACCTGGTCGGCAGCGCGGCTGCGACCTTCCAGTTCTTTGCCGCTGCCTGCGAAACATTGGAAGAAACCATCACGCCGATGCGCGGCGACAACCTCACCATGAGCGTCTACGAAGCCATGGGCGTGGTGGCCGCGATCACGCCGTGGAATTCGCCGATTGCCAGCGAAGCGCAAAAGATGGCGCCGGCTTTGGCGGCCGGCAACTCGGTGGTGGTCAAGCCGGCCGAAGTCACGCCGCTGATGGCGTTGGAATTGGCCAAAATCTGTGAAGAAGCCGGCGTGCCGAAAGGCATGATCAGCGTGCTGCCGGGCAAGGGCTCGGTGATCGGCGACGCCATCACGCTGCACCCGCTGGTCAAGCGCGTGTCCTTCACCGGCGGTACCACCACCGGCAAGCACATCGCCCACATCGCCGCCGACAAGATGATGCCGGTCTCGCTGGAACTGGGCGGCAAATCGCCCACCATGGTGTTTGACGATGCCGATATCGACCACGCCGTGGCCGGCGTGTTGTACGGCATTTTCAGCAGCTCGGGAGAATCCTGTATCGCCGGTTCGCGCCTGTTTGTGGCGCGCAGCATTTACGACAGTTTCATGGAACGCCTGGCGGCGGGCGCGGCGGCATTGCGCGTCGGCGATCCGGCCGATGAACGCACGCAAATGGGCCCGCTGATCACCGCGCGCCATCGCGAAGGCATCGAATCCTATGTATCCATCGGCGTGGCCGACGGCGGCCGTATTCGCACCGGTGGTACGCGTCTTGCAGGCGATCAGTTTGCGCGCGGTTACTACTACGCACCGACCATCATCGAAGGCGTCACCAACGACCAGCGCATCTGCCAGGAAGAAATTTTTGGGCCGGTGCTGGTGGCGATGCCGTTCGACAGTGAGGAGGATTTGATCGCACAAGCCAACGACAGTGTGTATGCACTGGCGGCCGGCATCTGGACGCGCGACTACAAGAAGGCCTGGCGTTTCGGCCGCGCGGTGCAGGCCGGCAACGTGTGGATCAATACCTACAAGCAGTTCTCGATTTCGACACCGTTCGGCGGCTGGCGCGACAGCGGCCTCGGACGCGAAAAGGGCCGCCTCGGCATCCTGCAATACATGGAGCAGAAGAGCATGTATTGGGGATTGAATGAAAACCCGCTGCCGTGGGCCGGCTAAGTTAATCGCCGCCGCGACGCAAGCGTCAAGCGGTAACAAGGAGCAATAAATGGATGTATTGGGTATCGACGAAATCACTTACGGCGCGGACGACCTGCCGACCTGCCGCCAATTCTTCCTCGACTGGGGCATGACGCTGGCGCAGGAGAGCGCCGCGGCATTGGTGTTCGAATCGCAAAACGGTTGCCGCGTGGTAGTGCGCAGCAGCGCTGATCCAACGCTGCCGCCGGCCATCGAAGCCGGCCCGACGCTGCGCGAAGTGGTGTGGGGCGTGTCGGTCGCGGAAGTGTTGCCGAAGTTTGCCGAGCGCATCAAGGACTTGCCGGGTTACCTCAACGACGGCAAGCGCGTCGGCTGTACTGATCCGAATGGCCTGGCGGTGCGCTTCCAGGTTTCGCAAAAGCGCGAGGTCAAGGTCGAGTGCGCCACCATGAACACCTGGAATGAAAAGAACCGCATCAACCAGCGCAGCCCGGTGTATGACCACGCCTCGCCGATCGAAGTCGGCCACGTCGTGTTCTTCGTCAAGGACGTCCAGGCGTGCGAAAAATTCTACTGCGAGAACTTTGGCTTCGTGCCGTCGGACCGCTATCCGGAACGCGGCGCTTTCTTGCGCTGCGCCGACGTCGGCGGCCATCACGATATCTTCCTGCTGCAACCGCCGGAAGCACGTTCCGGTTTGAACCATGTGGCCTTCACCGTGCGCGATATTCACGAAGTCTTCGGCGGCGGCATGCACATGTCGCGCAAGGGCTGGGACACGCAACTGGGCCCGGGGCGTCATCCGATTTCCTCGGCGTATTTCTGGTACTTCAAAAACCCTGCCGGCGGCCTGATCGAGTACTACGCCGATGAAGACCAGCTCGACGCCGACTGGGAGCCGCGCGATTTCGAACCCGGTCCTACCGTGTTTGCCGAATGGGCAATCGACGGCGGCATCGACGGCAACACGCGGCGCCAAAAGAATGCACAGGGCCCGACCGGAAAATTCCTGACCGACCGTCAGCCGACACATAAATAATTGGAGCAAGTTCTCATGCCTTCTTTCAAAATCGGTATCCTCGGCGCCGGCATCGGCGGCCTGACTGCCGCCATCGCACTGCACCGCGCCGGCCACGACGTGGTGGTGTATGAACAGTCCAAGCAATTCCTGCGCGTCGGCGCCGACATCAACCTGACGCCCAACGCCGTGCGCGCTCTCGACGGTCTCGGTATTGCCGACGCCGTGCGCCGCACCGCTGCGCGTCCGACCCATCGCATCAGCCGTACCTGGGACAGCGGTGAAGAAACCTCACGCCTGGAAATGGGCGACACCGCCGAGCAAAAATACGGCGCGCCGCAACTGACCATCCACCGTGCCGATTTGCTGGCGGCGCTGGCCGAAGTGTTCCCGGCCGAGCGCGTGCAGTTCGCCAAGCGTGCCGAAGCGATTGTTGAAGACGCACATGGCATCACACTCAGTTTCACCGACGGCAGTACCGACAAGGTCGACGTGCTGATCGGCGGCGACGGCATCCACTCTGCGGTGCGCAGCGCCATGTTCGGCAAGGAAAGCCCGCGCTTCACCGGCGTGGTTGCCTTCCGCGCCGTGATCCCGGCCGACAGCGTGGCGCAGGTACCGAACCTGCAAGCCTTTACTAAATGGTGGGGACCGAATCCGGAAAGCCAGATCGTCACCTTCCCGCTTAATTGTGGCAAGGACATCTTCATCTTCGCCACCACGGCGCAAGAAACCTGGCACCTGGAATCGTGGACCACGCCGGGCAGCGTGCAGGAACTGCGCGACAGCTACGCCGGTTTCCATCCCGATGCCACCGCTTTGCTGGACGCCTGCGACGAAGTGCTGAAGACCGCACTGTATGAACGCGATCCGCTGCCGCACTGGTCCAAGGGCCACATGACGCTGCTGGGCGACGCCAGCCATCCGATGATGCCGTTCATGGCGCAGGGCGCCGGCATGGCGATTGAAGATGCCGTGGTGCTGGCCCGTTGCCTGGAAAAAGTGACGACTGTCGATGGTATCGACGAGGCGCTGCAAACCTATCAGGAGTTGCGCCTGGAACGTACCAGCAAAATCCAGATCGGTTCGCGCGGCAACAATTGGTTGCGTGAAGGCGGCAATGCGGATTGGGTCTATGGCTACGACGCCTGGTCGGTCCCGCTGGAAGCGGAAACGGTGTAAGCCATGAGCGACAACAAGTCCGAAACGATGCTGCTGACCGTGCTGCTCAAGCACGATCAGTCGAAGAATCTGGAAGACATTCAGGCGCACATGAAGAAGGTCGGTTGGTGGGATCGCTTTCCGGTCGACGGCACCCGCGTGGTGTCGTGGACCGTGGCCATGGGGTTGGGCCAGATCGTCACGCTGGAACTGCCGCCGGCTTTGCTGCCGCTGGTGAATGTGGAGCTGGAACGCTCCGCCTGGGGCGTGTTCCGCACGGAATGCTACCCGACTTACGATTTTGTACCTGTGCGTGAGCGTATCCGCGAGCGCGTCAAGAATGGAGGCCAATAATGGTTGCAACAGTCACAGAGGTGTATCTCAATCCGCATCAGGCGCGTCGTCGTGCGCCGACCCAGTATGAAGATCTGCTGGGCGATTCCATTGAGCGCGCGTACGGCGCCGGTATCACCGAGCTGACGGCGCTGGTGGCGCATCTGAATCGCACCGGTCCCGGCTGCCCGTACAACAATGGCATCTGGACTGAAGAAAACTACCGACAAGAAATCGCGCGTCTGGCTGCCTAGGCCGACAGTCCGCTTACCCTCAGGAGAATAGTCAATGAGAACGACAGCCAATGATCCGGTCGACGCGGTCCTCGCCGTTGGATTGAAAGACTTGTGGTACCCGATTTGTCCTTCCGAATTTGTCGCCGAGCGCCCGGTGTCGCTGCGCCGCCTGGGCAAGAAATTCGTGTTGTGGCGGGAAGCCAGCGGCGCGCTGCATGCGCTGGAAGATCACTGTCCGCATCGCGGTGCGCCGCTGTCCATGGGCATCGCCATGGGCGATCGTATCGCTTGCGGTTACCACGGCGTGCAAGTGCGCTTTGACGGCGTCGTCACCAGCGTGCCCGGCAGCCCGGGTTGCAAACTGGAAGGCGCCAAGGCTACGCGTTCGTATCACGTCACCGAAGCCTGCGGCGCGATCTTCCTGTTCAACGCCAGCAGCGACATTGCCGAGCCGCCGCCGCTGCGCCTGCCGGAAGAACTGACCAGCCCCGAGTATTCCAACTTCCTGTGCTACACCGAATGGAAGGGCGACTACCGCTATGTGCTGGACAACGTCATGGATCCGATGCACGGCACCTTCCTGCACAAGCAATCGCACTCGATGGCCGAAGGCGACAATACCGCCTCGTTCGGCATCCGCGAAACCGACATCGGTTTCGTGTTTGAAAAAGAAGGCCAGCGCGACGTCAACTTCGACTGGACCGAATGGGCTGACACCGATTTGCACTGGATGCGCCTGGCGATCCCCTATCCGAAGACCGGCGGCCCGGGCGGCAGCTTCGTCATTGTCGGCAGCTACACACCCATCGTCGACAACATCGCCGCCGTATTCCACTGGCGTTGCCGCAAGCTGACCGGCTGGCAAAAAGACACCTGGCGTTTCCTGTACCGCAACCGGCTGGAAGCGCGTCACTGGAACGTGCTGGAGCAAGACCGTGTGGTGCTGGAGTTGATGGAGCCGGATGCCAACAAGCGCGAGATGCTGTACCAGCACGATATGGGCATCGTGCGCCTGCGTCGTCACATGCGTGGTCTCGCCAAGGAGCAGTTGGCCAGGGAAGAAGCGGCGCAGGAAAACAAATCGGCCAAGGCCGCTTGATTCATGGCCACGCAGATGCAGACAGTGAAGCACGTCAAGACCGACCAGGTGGCCGAGCTGGCCGGCGCGAGCTGGTCGAATTGCCTGGTGATCGGCAATGAGATCGCGATGTCGGGCATGACCGCGCATCCGGCCTCGCGCCACAGCGTGCTGACGACGTATGAGCAGACGCTGGTGGTGCTGGACAAGGTGCGCGATCTGGTGGAGGCCGCCGGCGGCACGTTGGGCAGCATCTACAAGCTGGTGATTTACGTGAAGCAGATTGCGGACAAGGATGAGGTAGGTCGCGCGCGTCGCGATTTTTTCAACGCGCCGTATCCCTGTTCGACACTGGTGGAAGTCAGCGGGCTGGTGTTTCCGGAATTGACGGTCGAGGTCGATGCGTTCGCGCGGCTTGATATCGATTTGCAGCAAGCAGTCTCTTGATCAGTTTTCGTTTGGAATCGTTTTTGGATTTTCTATGAGCAGCTCTCTTCTTTCCGTCCGTGTCCAGGCCATGCGTTTCGAAGCGCAGGGCATCGTCAGCGTCGAGCTGATGTCGCCTGAAGGTGCGGCGTTGCCGGCCTTTGAAGCCGGTTCGCATATCGATCTGCATCTGGCTAACGGCGTGGTGCGCAGCTACTCGCTGCTGAACGCGCCGGCCGAGCGGCATCGCTATGTGGTCGGTGTGCTCAATGACCGCAACAGCCGCGGCGGTTCGCGCTATGTGCACGAGCAGTTGCGGGTTGGCGCGACGCTGACGATTTCGGCGCCGCGCAACAACTTCCCGGTCGACGAGAACGCGGCACATTCGGTGCTGGTGGCCGGCGGTATCGGCATCACGCCGATCTCTTGCATGCTCACTTACCTGCGCGGCAGGGGCAAGTCGGCCGAACTGTTGTACTGCGCACGTTCGCGTGCGGAAGCGGCCTTCGTCAACGAGTTGCTGCAACAGCCGGACGTGAGCAGCCACTTCGACGCCGAGAAGGGCGCGCCGCCGGACCTGCGCGCTTTCCTGGCGAGCAAGCCCAAGGATGCGCATTTTTATTGCTGCGGGCCGACGCCGATGTTGAATGCCTTCGAAGCAATGTGCGCCGAGCTCGATTTGCCGAACGTGCACATCGAACGCTTCGCCGCCGCGGAAAACGTCGAACCGGCGCAGACCGATGAATACGTCGCCGAACTCGCGCGCAGCAAGAAGTCGGTCACGGTGCCGGCCGGGAAATCCCTGCTGGACGCGCTGCTCGATGCCGGTCTCGATGTCGACCACAGCTGCCGCGAAGGCGTCTGCGGCGCTTGCGAAACCAAGGTGCTGGAGGGCGAACCGGAACATCGCGACGGCGTGCTGAGCAAGAGCGAAAAAGCCTCCAACAAGATGATGATGGTGTGTGTGTCCGGATGCAAAGGACGCCGCCTGGTACTCGATTTATGAGGAGCTTCCGATAAAGCATCGCTAGCCGCGTTGCGCCAACTTGCCGTGCATTCGCACTGTCTGCGTTGACGCGCCTTGCTATCGATACTTTCTCGAAACCTCTGAGTAGTGCTTAGGAATTAGTGCTCTCAAAAATGCCCACAAGCGTCGGGTATTTTTTTGAGCCCGCACATTTTTGTGGAACGTTGATTCATGGGTGAAACAAAATGCTCGATTCGACGCTCCGCGAACCTGTTCAAGGTCCGTAGCGAGAGGCCATCAGCTGGTGGCGCCCGGAGCGCAGAAACCGGAACGTACTTGAGTACGTGAGGATTTCGAGCACCGGACGACGCCAGATCATGGCCTCGCAGTAGGACCTTGGGCAGGTTAAAGGATTCACCTTTCATCGGCGCGGGGCAGATGAGAGCAGTGAACGCGGCATCAGCCGTGCTTAATTGAAGGGGAGTTTTCATGAAGAAGGTACTCTTTGCCGTTGCTGCCACTGGCTTCGCGGCAAGCGCATTCGCCCAGAGCAACGTGACGATCTACGGTAGCTTGGACGCAGGCGTGGCATACATCAATAACCTCAACGGCGGCTCGGTCGCGCGTCTGGATCAGGGCACCATGCAGCCGGACCGTATCGGTTTCCGCGGTACTGAAGATCTGGGCGGCAACCTGAAGGCCAACTTCCAGCTGGAAACCGGCTTCTACACCGACACCGGCGGCCAGCCGACAGCCGGCAAGCTGTTCAACCGTTACAGCACCGTCGGCCTGTCGGGTGACTTCGGTGCGGTGGCGATGGGCCACATGCCTGATATCGTGTTCGAGTATGTCGGCAAACTGTCCAACGGCTATCAACTGACTAACTGGTACCTGTTCCACCCGGGTAACCTGGACAGCCTGGCCAACACCTACCAGTCCGACAATGCAGTGCGCTACAGCACCCCGACCTGGTCGGGCTTTCAGGCCAGCGCGATGTACGGTTTCGGCGAAGTGGCCGGCGACAGCGGCAACGGCCGCAACATCAGCACCGGCGCGACCTACACCAATGGTCCGCTGCGTGCAGCGTTCGCTTATTCCAAGCTGAATAACCGCGCTGCCGGCTATGCTGGTGCTTTCCTGGCTAGCGTTGGCCTGGGTACTGCGGCGACTGTTTTCAACAGCCTGACAACCACCGCCGGCGGCATCGGCTACACCATCGGCAACGTGCGCCTGAACACCGACTACACGCAAGTCAAGATCGCCTTGCCTAGCGGCCAGACACCGAAACAGAAGAACTTCGACCTGGGTGCGGCATGGCGTTATGCAACGGCTGACACGTTGAACGTCGGTTACAGCCTGTCCAAACTGCAAGGCGCACGCTGGAACACGGTCAGTCTGAGCAACGTGCATGCCTTGTCCAAGCGCACTGAGCTGTACGCGCAAGTGGCGTATCAGCGTGCAGGCGGCGATGCCAAGTTTGCCGTCATGAATGGCACCGGCGCTGGCGGTTCAACCGGTGTATCCGGCGGTTCCGGCCAGATGGTGACGACACTCGGCATGCATCACTCTTTCTAAATCTATCCGCGATCTCGCTGCGAGGTCGTGAACAGATTTACGTTGTAGTTGGTTCAATAGTTCATGTAGCAATGCAACCCGGCGCCGACCGACATCCCGGCGCCGGTTTGCTTTTGGGGAGAAGAAAAAGATGACTAATTTGAAACTCGGGACGCGACTGGGCCTCGCATTCGGCCTGGTGGTACTGCTACTGATCGGCATCACCGGCCTCGGCATCCAGAGCCTGGGCGCTTTGCACGACGGCACACAGCTGATCGTAAAGAACCGCTATCCGCAAGTGGTGGTGGCCAACGACATCGTGCTGCAGATCAGCGACAACGCCATCGCCATGCGCAACATCCTGCTGATCGACGATCACGATACCTTGCTCAAGGAAATCCAGCGCATCGAAGACGGCGAAAAAGGCATCAACGCCAACCTCGCCACGCTCCAGCAAATGCTGTCGAGCGACATGGGGCGCAAGTCTTTTGGCGAGATATCCGCCTTGCGCGAGACCTATGAAAAAGGTCAGAAGGAATTCCTCAAGCTGGCCTCCACCGGCGCCACCATGGACGCGTCGCAGTTGCTGTTGACCTCCTTGCGCACGGATCAGCAGAACTACATCAACCGCGTCAAAGGCTTTATCAAGGGCGGCTCCATCGTCATGGCCAAGAGCAGCGTCGAGGCCAGCGACCTCTATCACAGCAAGACCGCCATCATGCTGACCATGGCCGCCATCGCGGTGTTACTGGCCTGCGGTTTTGCGTACTGGATCACGCGTTCGATCACGCGGCCGGTCAATCATGCGGTGCAGGTGGCGCAGAGTGTGGCCGCCGGCGATCTCAGCAGCCATGTCGACGTGAGTTCGCAAGATGAAATCGGCCAGTTGCTGCTGGCATTGAGAGAAATGAACGGCAGCCTCACCAACATCGTCTCGGAAGTGCGCAGTGGCGCCGACACGATTGCCACGGCGTCGAGTGAAATCGCCACCGGCAACCTGGACTTGTCCAGCCGCACCGAGCAGCAGGCCGGTTCGCTGGAAGAGACTGCGGCCACCATGGAACAGCTGACCTCGACCGTCAAGCAAAACGCCGAGAATGCGCGCCAGGCCAACCAATTGGCGGCGACCGCGTCCGACGTCGCCAGCCACAGCGGCGCGGTGGTGGCGCAGGTAGTGGTGACCATGGGTTCCATCAGCGCGTCGTCGCGCAAGATCGTTGACATCATCAGCGTGATCGACGGCATCGCGTTTCAGACCAATATCCTGGCCCTGAATGCCGCGGTGGAAGCGGCGCGTGCCGGCGAACAGGGGCGCGGCTTTGCGGTGGTGGCGTCGGAAGTGCGCAGCCTGGCGCAACGTTCTGCCACGGCGGCCAAGGAAATCAAGGCACTGATCGACGACTCGGTGGAGAAGGTGGATCTCGGCAGCAAGCTGGTGGCGCAGGCCGGCAGCACCATGGATGAGGTGGTGGCCAGCGTCAAGCGCGTGAGCGATATCGTCGGTGAAATCAGTTTCGCCAGCCAGGAGCAAAGCTCGGGCATCGAGCAGGTCAACCAGGCCATCACGCACATGGATGAAGTGACCCAGCAAAATGCGGCGCTGGTTGAGCAGGCCGCAGCGGCGGCGCAGTCGCTGCAGGATCAGTCAGCCAATCTGGCGCAGGTGGTGGGAGTGTTTCGCCTGCATGCACATGACGTGCACAATGCGCATCATGCGGCGCGCTTGACCAAGACGATTGCAACTGCGCCGCAGGTCGCGGCACCGACGGTGAAGAAAATTGCCGCGCCGCGCGCACCTGCGTTACCGACGGCAGCGGGCGACGGCGACTGGGAAACTTTCTAGGCGAAGCGATTCGGCGGACGCGCCAGCCCCAGGTGTTGGCGCAGTGTGTTGCCTTCGTATTCGCGCCGGAACAGGCCGCGCTCCTGCAAGATCGGCACCACCTGTTCGACGAAGTCGGTCAGCGATTCGGGCAGGTAAGCCGGCATCAGGTTGAAGCCGTCACAGGCACCGCTGCCGAACCATTCGGCGAAGTTGTCGGCGATTTGTGCGGCGGTGCCGGCCACCACGCGGTGCGAACGGCTGCCGCCGAAGCGCTTGCCCAGCTGGCGCAGCGTGAGATTGTCACGCTTCGACATTTCTTGCACCAGCTTGTAGCGGCTTTGATTGCCGCGCATCTCTGTCAATTCCGGCAGGGCTTCGTCCAGCGAATACACCGAGAGGTCGTGGTTCATGCTGTCCGACAGCAGCGCCAGTCCGCCCAGCGGATGCACCAGGTCTTCCAGATGGCGCAGCTTTTCTTCGGCCTCGGCCTGGGTGGCGCCGATGATGGGCATGACGCCGGGCAAGATCTTGACGCTGTCGGGCGTGCGGCCGTATTTGGCGACGCGCGCGTGGATGTCGCTGCGGAATTCGCGCGCCGCTTCGATCTGCGGCTGCGATGAAAAAATCACTTCCGCGGTTTGCGCGGCGAAATCGCGACCGGTGTCGGAGGAGCCGGCCTGGATCAGCACCGGATGGCCTTGCGGTGGACGCGTGACGTTGAGCGGGCCGCGTACGCCGAACCAGTCGCCCTGGTGATTGAGGTAATGGACTTTCGAGGGATCGGCGTAGATGCCCTGGTCTTTGTCGAGCACCAGCGCATCGTCTTCCCAGCTATCCCACAATTTGGTGACTACATCGAGGAATTCGTGTGCGCGGCCATAGCGGGTTTCGTGTTCCAGATGTTCTTGCTTGCTGAAGTTGAGCGCTTCGCCGTCATTGGTCGAGGTGACGATGTTCCAGGCGATGCGCCCGCCGGTCAGGTGATCCAGCGTGGCGAAGGCGCGCGCCAGGAAGTAGGGTTCGTTGTACGTAGTGGACGCGGTGGCGGCCAGGCCGATTTTTTCGGTGATGGCGCCGAGCGCGCCCAGCAGCGAAATCGGTTCGGGTCGCGCTTGCGCCAGGTAGCGTACGGTGGTATCGAAGCGGTTGTTGTAGCGGTCCGAAATCGCCAGCCGGTCGGCGAAAAAAATCAGGTCGAATTTGCCCGCTTCGGCGGTCTGCGCCAGCTTCTTGTAATAGGCGAAGTTCATGGTGTTGGCTGGATCGACGCCGGGAAAGCGCCAGCCGGCGGCGTGATGGCCGACCGACATGAGGAAGGCGCCGAGGTGCATTTGTTTGGCTGGTGAGGATGACATGGTGAGCTCGCTAGTGAATTATTTGACCGACACCGAAGCGTCTTTGATCTGTACGGCCTTGGGGATCAGTTTGTAGCGGAAGAAGGTATTGGCGACTTCCTGCTGCGCCTCGACGATGGCCGGCGGCAGCGGGTAGGCCACGCCCCAGGCCTGGCGCGTCAGGGCGAGTTGCCAGATCTTTTGCGGCACGCGCGTGTCTTTTTCGAGGAAGCGGGCGGTCTCGTCGGCGTGCTCTTTGGCGTATTGCTCGGTGTCGTTGAGCTTGTCGAGCGTGAGGCGCAGGATGGCCGGATAGGCTGTTGCGAATCTGGCCGGGGCGACGTAGAAGCTGTATTGCGGCGCCAGTTTCGAGGCCGTCACCAGCGGCCGCGCGCCGATGTTTTGTTCGATGTCGGCCAGGCGCGGATCGGGTACCACCCAGGCGGCGACGTCGCCGCGTTCGAAGGCCGAGCGCGCTTCGCTGTATTGCAGGTAGGCGAACACGATGTCGTCGGGTTTCATGCCGTCTTGCTCAAGCGCCTTGAGCAGCAGGTATTGACCGGCCGATCCTTTGGCGACGGCGATCTTTTTGCCTTGCAAGTCTTTCATGCGGCGCGCCGTCGACTCCTTGGGCACCACCACGGCGTAGTTGTCTTTATAGGCTGCGGCGTAACCGACGTAGCGGATCTCGGGGGCGCCGCCGGCCTGGGCGAATACTGGCGGCGTGGAGCCGACGAAGCCGAGGTCGATGTCGCCGGCGTTGAGCGCTTCCACCATGGGCGGGCCGAACGGGAATTCGAACCAGCGGACGGTGACGCCGTTGGGTGCCAGTGCTTTTTCGAGTTCGCCGCTGGCCTTGAGGATCACCAGGCTATTGCCTTTTTGGTAGCCTATGCGAAATTCCTTGGGATAGGCGGCGGGCGCAGCCGCGTGTGCGACCAGGGCGGACAGGCTCAGGCTGAGCGCGAGCAGCGCACCGAGGGCGCGCTTGAAGAGGTGGACGGGCATGGGGTTGCGGCGGACGTTGAAAGTATGGTCGCTGACGATAGCATCGGCGCCGCGCGAAATTAAGCGTTGTTTCCGCATGTCGATATGCGACGGGCTTCTATGCCGGATGCGGTGTTAACACCGCTCGCAAATGAAAGCCCGGTTTCGGGGCATAATGTCGACAATTTCATCCGCACCGTGCGCTTGCGCACCATTCCACAATGGCAACAGACCAACCACGACAAAGCCTGCACGACGAGCTGGTTTCGACGCGCATCCGCGCGCGCATCAAGGCTGCCGGCGTACGTTTCCACGCCAACGATAATATTGCCGAGTTCATCCAGGAAGGCGAGCTGGAAGCCTTGCAGGCGGAAGTGCAGGCCAAGCTGGCCGGCGTGCTGGAGAGCCTGGTGATCGATGTCGAGAGCGACCACAACACCCAGGACACCGCCAAGCGCGTGGCCAAGATGTATTTGCAGGAAGTGTTCCGCGGCCGTTACCAGGCGCCGCCGCCGGTGACCGAGTTCCCCAATATCGAACGCTTGAATGAACTGATGATCGTCGGTCCGATCACGGTGCGCAGCGCGTGCTCGCATCACCTGTGCCCGATCATGGGCAAGGTCTGGGTCGGCGTGATGCCTAACGAACACTCCAATCTGATCGGCTTGTCCAAATATGCGCGCCTGATCGAATGGATCATGAGCCGTCCGCAGATCCAGGAAGAAGCGGTGTCGCAGGTGGCCGATCTGCTGATGGACAAACTGCAGCCGGACGGCCTGGCGATCGTGATGGAAGCCGACCACTTTTGCATGCACTGGCGCGGCGTCAAGGATACCGAATCGAAGATGATCAACAGCGTCATGCGCGGTTCTTTCTTGCGCGACGCCAATTTGCGGCGCGAATTTTTGGCGCTGATCAGGAAGTAAATGCGGGAATCACCCGATAGTCGAAAGGAATCGTCATGCTGGTCCGTCTGATCTACGCAAGCCGCGCCTGTGAGTCCATCAGCCAGGAGCTGGTCGAGGCCATCCTGGCGACGGCGCGTCGTCATAATCCACCCAACGGTGTCACCGGCGTGTTGTGCCACAGCGAGGATATTTTCGTACAGGCGCTGGAAGGCGGCCGCGACCAGATCAACCAGCTCTATGCGCGCCTGCTGCAGGACAAGCGGCACAAGGATGTGGTGCTGTTGTGTTACGAAGAAATCGGCGTGCGCCAGTATTCATCGTGGACCATGGGCAAGGTCCGGCTGGACAAGGTCAACCGTTCGCTGCTGCTGAAATATTCCAGCACCGGCGTGCTCAATCCCTATGATGTCTCGGGCTGCGCTACCGTGGCGTTGCTGGAAGAGTTGGCCGCTACCGGCGCGTTTGCCGTGCGCGATTAAGAACTGCTGACAACACGCCGTTGGCGGTGTTGCTTCTCTTTGCCGCCGGCGCGTTGTCAGCAGTTCTATGGGTTAATTCAGGCCGCTGGAAGCCCAGATGGTTTCCAGGTTGGGCAGGTTGGGCAGCTTGCCCGGATCGGCATAGGAGGTGATCTTGTCGCCGCTGCGGGTGGTGGCGAGATCAATGATCTCGATCGGGGTTGTGGCCATCGTCGACGCCGAGAAAAACACTTTCACTTTGGGTGTCAGCAGCGAACCGGGATGCTGGTCGATGACGATGCCGACCTTGCCCGACTGCATCAGCACACAGGATCCGGTCGGGAAAATCCCCACGCTTTTGATGAAGGCTTCGAGGATGGTTTCGTCGAAGTGGCCCTGGTTGTTGGCCATGCGCTTGATCGAATGGCCGGGTTCCCAGCCCGGCTTGTAGGGCCGGTTCGACGTAATCGCGTCGTAGACGTCGCACACCGCCCCCATTTTTGCCACCAATGAAATCTGATTGCCCTTGAGGTTGAACGGGTAGCCGCTGCCGTCGATTTTTTCGTGATGGTGCAGCGAGACGTCGAGCGCGGCATCGCCGATGCCGTCGACGCCGCGCAGGATGGCGTGGCCGGCTTGCGCATGTTTCTTGATGGAGTTGAATTCGTCGTCGGTCAGCTTGCCGGGTTTGTTGAGGATCTCGGCCGGCACCGCCATTTTACCGATGTCGTGCAGCAAGCCGGCCAGGCCCGCTTGCCGGGTTTCTTCCGGCGACAGGCCGAGCTGGTGGCCCAGCGCAATCATCAGCGCACACACGGCGACCGAATGCATGTAAGTGTAATCGTCGGCGGTCTTCAGGCGCGCCAGGCTGATCAGCGCGCCGCGGTTGCGCGACACCGAGGCGGTTATTTCCGCCACCACCGGCATCGCCTGTTTCACATCCAGCGCCTTGCCCATGCGGGTTTCGTTGAACATGGTCATGATGGCTTTTTTGGAGCCGGTCAGCACGCGCGCGGCGTTGGCGCGTTCCAGCTCGCCGCCGACCTGAACGCCGAGCTTGGCCGGGCGTGGCTTGGCGGCTTCGGCTTCGGTGCTGGCGACGACCGCAGGTTTGGGCGCATCTTCGACGATGATGTCGCGGCCCTTGGTGGTGTCGATCAGGATTTCATCGATCTTGGCGGAACGCAGCGTCTTCAGATCTTCGTATTTTTCCAGCTTGAAGGAACCCCGCCAGAATGGATGGTTCATCCACGGGCCTGGGATCTCTTGGACATACATGCCAAGACGTAATTGTTCCGGTGCAATACGCTTCAACACTGTCGGTCTCCGATGGACACGTTATTTGGTTGCTGCCGTGAAAGGTGCTTGAATCGTGGAGTTGAGACGACTCAGCACAGCGATTGCATGTACCTATCGTAGCAGAACCTGCTCGGAATGTGGCCGCTGCGGGCTGTTGTATTTGCAGTGTTTTTTACTGTGTCCGGAGGGAAACTGTGGGCGCGATGCAGACCGTCTTGCGGTGCCGAATGGCGCCGCAAGCAGTGGCGCTGAAGACTTACTTTTTTGCGTAGGAGGCGGCCGGATGCGTGGTCAGCAGACGCAGGAAACTGGCCAGGCAGGCGGCGCCGGCAAAACCTGCGCCGAGCCCCAGCGCCAGCCGTGAACCATGCAAGGCCGACAGGCTGAAGCACAGGGCCACCAGCGCGGCGCCGATGCTCTGGCCGAACAGGCGCGCGGTGGCGACGATGCCGCTGGCGCCGCCGCTGCGTTCCGGCGGCGCGCTGGTCATCAGCGCTTTCAGGTTGGGCGACTGGAAAAAGCCGAAGCCCATGCCGCACACCAGCATGCGCCAGGAAATATCGAACACGCTGGGATCGGCCGGCATGAAGGTCATCAGCACCAGGCCGATGCACAGCATGGCCAGGCCGAAGCCGCCGAGCATGCCGGCCGGGTAGTGGTCGGACAGGCGGCCGGCGATCGGCGCCATGATGGCGACGGCCACCGGCCACGGCGTCATCAGCAGGCCGATGTCGACCTGGCTGCGGCCGAGGTCGTGATGGAAGAAAAACGGCAGCGAAACGAAGGCCAGGCCTTGCGCGGCGAAGGAGCACACCGCGGTGATTGCCGACAGCGAGAACATGGGCCGGCGGAACAGGTCGACCGGCAGCATCGGCGCCGGATGCGAGGCTTCGCGGCGCATCAGCAGGTAACCGCACACCAGCGCCGCGACGAATTCCAGCACCACCACGCTGGTGGCGGCCTGATGCGCACCTTCGCCGATGGCCAGGATCAGCAGGCCGAAGGCGGCGGCATTGAGCGCCGCGCTCTTGATGTCGAAATGGTGCGAGGACTTGGGCGTGTAAGGCAGCGACGGGATCGCCAGCACCAGGCCGATGATGCCGAGCGGGACGTTGACCGCAAACAGCCACGGCCATGGCGCGATCGCCAGGATTCCCGAGGCGACGCTGGGGCCGACCGTGAAGGAGATGGCGACGATCAGGGTATTGAGGCCGACGCCGCGTCCGAGCGAACGGGTGGGATAAATGTAGCGGATCAGTGCGGTGTTGACGCTCATGATGCCGGCCCCGCCCAGCCCTTGCAGGAAGCGCGCGACCGTCAGCGAGGGCAGCGACCAGGCTACGGCGCACAGCAGCGAGGCGACCGTGAACAGTGCCAGTCCTGCTATATAGATGCGACGGTAGCCGATGATTTCACCGAGCGCGGCCAGCGGCAGCAGCGACACCATCATCGCCAACTGGTAGGAGGTGACGATCCAGACCGAGGCGGCCGGCGTGGTGTTGAGGTCTTTGGCCATGACCGGCAGGGCGGTATTGGCAATCGCGGTATCCAGCGTGGCCAGCCCGACCGCGATCAATAGCGTGATGATGGCGAGCGTGCGCTTGTCGGCCGGCAGTCCTTCCCCGGCGATGACGATATGGTGAGGGGCGGGGGCGGTTGCCGTGGACTTCGAAGGTTCCATTGTGGAGCGGTCAGTGAGTCAATGAATAAACAGATCGGGAGCGGATCGGTAACGGGTCAATACGGGGTGCGTCACGGTGCTGCAGGAGGCGCGCGGGCAAATACAAAGCAGGCCGGAATGCCCGGACGAAAGCCGCAATCATGATATACGGGAACCGCCGAGGCTGCAGGCGAGGGCGCGTTTTGGCGCGTCGGGTCAACCTGGTTGTCGAGTTGTATTTCGATATTGATTTCAAGTATTTTCTAAAGAATATAAGATAGCCTCCTGATTTGATGGCGCCGTTGTTTACAATGGCGCCCCATTCTAGCGAGAACGATTTCATGTTAAAGCAGGCTGCTTTGCAACAACCGGTATCTCATTCTCCCGTTTCCCGACCGTCCGGCGTATTGCCGGGCTTGTCATTTCGTCAGCTGTTGCTGGCGGCCTTCCTGCTGATCGCGGCGTTGTTGAGCGGCACCTCGGTGCATGCCTTGTTTACGCTCGAGCGCATGTCGGCGCATAGCCGCGAGACCGCCGGCCAGGCCGTGCGCCTGACCGAACAGGCGCAGCGCCTGGCTGAACGCACCGTGGCGATGGAGCGCAGCGCGCGCCAGTTCCTGGTGCTCGACGATACCGCCTTCCGCGATCGCTATGCCGAGGCGTGGCAACAGGCCAAGTCTTCGCTGGCGGAATTGCAGCAGGCCTTGCCGCAGGTGCCGGCGGATGTTTTCAGCGCCTGGAACAGTTATGGCGAGGCCGCCTGGGCGGTGCTGCAAGCGGATCCGGGTTCCGGTCAGCCGGGCGCTGCGCAAAACAAGCGCAAGCTCGATCAGCGCGCGCTGTTCGATGCTTTTGCCCGTCTGCCCGCGCTTAACGAACAATTGGTGCAAGAGAGCAAGCGCGAGGTCGAACGCCGCAACAATGCCTTGTCCAACGACCTGGAGCAGCAGCGCAAGATGCTGAGTTTCCAGGTGATCGGCGCCATCGTGCTGGCGGTGTTGCTGGCGTTCTGGTTCGGCGTGTGGCTGTCGCGTCCGCTGGCGCGCATGGAAGCGGCCATCGGCCGACTCGGCGAGAACCGTTTCGACCAGCCCATCGTGGTCAAGGGACCGGCCGATTTACGCCGGCTCGGCCAGCAGCTCGACTGGCTGCGCCTGCGCCTGGCCGACCTGGAGGCGGAGAAGTCGCGCTTCCTGCGCCATGTGTCGCATGAATTGAAGACGCCGTTGGCGGCCTTGTGCGAAGGTGCGGCCTTGCTCGACGATGAAGTGGCCGGCAAGCTGACCGACAGCCAGCGCGAGATTTCGCGCATCCTGCGCCAGAACACGCAGTCCTTGCAGACCCAGATCGAGGATTTGCTGCGCTATAACGAGGTGGCGTTCGACGCCCAGCGCATCAATCGCCTGCCGGTTGATCTGCGCGCGCTGACCTATAAAGTGATTGACGACCAGCGCTTGCAATGGGTGGCGCGCGATCTCAAGGTGGAAGTGGAGGGTGCGGCCCGCACGGCGGTGCTGGATCCGGACAAGTTCGCCATTGTGCTGGCCAATCTGTTGTCGAACGCGGTGCGCTTCAGCCCGCGCGGCGGCACCATACGTTTTGTGTTGTCAGGTAGTGAAGGCCGGGTGCGCATCGATTGCGTCGACCAGGGGCCGGGCGTGGCGGCGACCGACGCCAAGCGGATTTTCGATCCTTTCTACCAGGGCCTGAACCAGCCGCAGGGAGCGCGCCATGGCAACGGCATCGGCTTGTCGATCGTGCGCGAGTATGTGCTGGCGCACAACGGCGATGTCCAGTTGGTGTCGCGCGAGGGCGGCGCGCATTTCCGTATTGAGCTGCCGGATGAAAGCTAGAATCTCTCCCATGAAAACAAAAGTACTTCCTTTATTACTGAGCCTGCTGCTGGCCGCCTGCGCCACGTCGTCGCCGGAAGCGCCGACCACCACCGTCAAGCTGGTTACCACGGTGGGCGGCATGGATGACTTGCTGGCCTATCACCAGTCGCTGCGGCGGTTGTCGCAGCAGGAACTGGGACGCGAATTGCAGGCGCTCAATGCACGCCAGGGCGGCGCCATGCTGGCCATGCAAAAAGCCCTGGTACTGGGTCTGACCCGCGACAGCAATGATCTGGCGCGGGCCCAGGTGCAGTTGGGCACGGTATTGAACGCCAACGATTCCGATGCGGTTGCCCTGAAGCCGCTGGCGCAGCTGTTGGTGAGTAACTATGCCGAAATGCGACGTCTCAGCGAGAGCGCCGACAAGGCCAGCCAGCAATCCAAAGACACCCAGCGCAAGCTCGACCAGCTCAGCGAGAAGCTGGAAGCGCTCAAGACCATCGAACGCACCCTGCCGGGCCAAGCCAAATAAATGGGTAGCGCGCGCCATCTGTTGCTGGTCGATGACGATGCCGATCTGCTGCATTTGCTGTCGCTGCGCTTGCGTGCCAACGGTTATCGCGTGACGGCGGTGGGCAGCGCCGAAGCTGCACAGGCGCAGATGGCGATTGAGCTGCCGGCGCTGGTGATCAGCGATATTCGCTTGCCTGGCAAGGACGGCTTGGCGTTGTTCGATGAAGTCCGCGCCCAGTATCCGGCGCTGCCGGTGATCCTGCTGACGGCGCACGGCACCATTCCCGATGCGGTCGACGCCACCACGCGCGGCGCCTTCGCATACCTGACCAAGCCTTACGACGCCAAGATCCTGCTGACCAAGATCGCCCAGGCCCTGAGCCTGACGGCTTGCGCCGACGCTGACGGCGACGAGGCCTGGCGCGCGGAGTTGATCAGCCGCAGCCCGCGCATGGCCGAAGTCTTGTCGGAAGCGCGCCTGGTGGCGGTGTCCGACGCCAGCATCCTGATCCGCGGCGAGAGCGGCACCGGCAAGGAATTGTTGGCGCGCGCCATTCATCGCGCCAGCCGTCGCGCCAAGGCGCCTTTCATTGCGGTCAACTGTGCGGCGATTCCCGAGCAATTGCTGGAGTCCGAGCTGTTCGGCCACGTCAAGGGCGCGTTCACTGGCGCGGTCGAGCATCGCAAGGGGTTGTTCCAGGCGGCCAATGGCGGCACCTTGTTCCTCGATGAGATCGGCGACATGCCGCTGCCTTTGCAGGTCAAGTTGCTGCGTGTGCTGCAGGAGCGCACGGTGCGGCAGGTCGGCGCCAACGATGCGGCGCCGGTGGACGTGCGCATTTTGTCGGCGACCCACCGCGACCTGGACGTGGCGATGGCCGAAGGTGCGTTTCGCGAAGATTTGTATTACCGCTTGAACGTGGTGACGCTGGCCTTGCCGCTGTTGGCTGAGCGGCGCGAAGATATCGCCTTGCTGGCCAACCATTTCCTGCAACTGATTGCCGCCAAGTATCAAAAGCGCCTCAACGGCTTTGCGCCCGAGGCGCTGGAACTGTTGATGATGGCGTCGTGGCCGGGCAATGTGCGGCAACTGTATAACGTGGTCGAGCAGGTGTGTGCGCTGTCGACCGCGCCACTGATCTCGGCGGCGCTGGTGCAGCGCGCCTTGCGGGTGCCGGCGCTGGAGGTATTGCGCTACGCCGACGCCAAGCAGCGCTTTGAGCGCGACTACCTGATCCAGCTGTTGAAGTTGACCGACGGCAACGTCACGGACGCCGCCAGATTGGCGGATCGCAATCGCACCGAGTTCTATCGTCTCTTACAGAAGAATGGCCTTGATCCCAGTGTTTTCCGCGGAGATGACGAGGGTGTCGCCGCTGAGCGACAAGAATAAGTCCTTATAAATCAAATGCTTGGATGAATCCACCGAGTTGGTGTCGCTCGCAGGCGACGAAAATCGGGGTTTTTGGCGCGCCGATTGCCGACTGGCGTGGTGGATGTCTTGTAAGTAATTGATATTGTTGATGTTTTTCTATCTGGCACGGCCTTTGCGAAAGAGAGGGTAGGTAGCGCTTCAAGCGTTGTCTTTCTTTTTCACTCTATAAGGACATCATCATGCAAAAGACTAAAACGATCTCGACGCTGGTTACCGCAGCTTTCCTGACAGCCGCCATGGCAGCACCGGCAGTCTACGCAGCAGATGCTTCGCAAGGTTCTGCCAGCTCGACCCAAAAAGCCGGCGCATATGTAGACGATTCCGTGATTACTGCCAAGGTGAAGGCTGCCTTTGTGGAAGATAACCAGGTTTCGGCCCTGAAGATCAAGGTCACGACCAAGAAGGGTATCGTTACCCTGGCCGGTGCGGTGCCAAATGCCGAAGCCGGTCAGCATGCTCTGCAAGTTGCCGCGGCGATTGACGGCGTGAAGGATGTGAAGAGTGAGCTGACCGTCAAGGCAAGCTAATTTGCTGCAGCGCCTCAAGTAGTATCAAGGAAGAAATTCAGCCCATCCCGTCAGGGATGGGCTGAATGCTTTTGCGGGTTTGAAAAAGTTTTTTCTTGGAGAGATAGGGCTGGCGGGGGTTTGCGGGTGGGTGAGGTAAAAAGTTTAAATAATTATGCAAAA
>Ga0209913_1000505_pt1 | contig 32207 bp, 28 predicted proteins | sample PersoiDNA2013203_FD_185805 | JGI IMG/M metagenome (GOLD analysis project Ga0209913, IMG submission 185805) | Permafrost soil microbial communities from the Arctic, to analyse light accelerated degradation of dissolved organic matter (DOM) -... | ecosystem: Environmental > Terrestrial > Soil >... | reverse complement strand
AACCCTAAAAGAGAATTAACATGCATTTACTTTACATCTTTTTATACATGCAGATAATATGCATCTTTAATGACGTTAGCAAGTGTTTTAAGACGCGTTTTTGGATTTCGCCAACTTAACGTCATCGCGATTTTTAACCACACCAATAAGGACTCACGCCATGCATGCTACGCGTAAACTCTGGACCTGGCTCGCAGTCATCTTCGTTCTCTCTTTTGCCGTATTAGGCTGGGTAGGAACGGAAATTTATTTGACTGCGCCGCCTATTCCCAAACAAGTCGTCAGTACTGACGGCGCTGTTTTATTCTCTGAAGGACAAATTCAGCGTGGCCAAGAAGCATGGCTCTCTGCTGGAGGCCAGCAATTAGGTACAGTCTGGGGCCACGGTAGTTACGTGGCGCCAGACTGGTCTGCTGACTGGTTGCATAGAGAATCTCTCGCACTCCTCGACGTATGGGCACAAAAGGAATCAAAACTTCCCTTTGATCAGCTCAGTCTCGGTCATCAAGCGGAATTGAAAGCGCGTCTCGCAGAAGAAATGCGCAAAAATTCCTATGATCAATCAGCAGATACCATCACCATTTCTGCTGAACGTGCAATTGCAGTACGTCAAGTGGCTGCACATTACATCGGCGTATTCGGTACCAATCCGGAGATGGACAAGTTGCGTGAACAATATGCAATGAACGCCAATTCCTTACCGGATCAAGCTGACCTGCAAGCATTACCAGCCTTTTTCTTCTGGTCAGCGTGGGCAGCAGCCACAGACCGACCTAGCGCCCATGATCTAAGCTATACCAGCAATTGGCCGCACGAAGAATTGGTGCATAACACGCCGACCACGGGTGCAGGTATCTGGTCTATCGCCAGCGTCATATTAATGATTGCAGCGATTGCTGGAATGATTTTCTATCACTCGTTAAACAAAGAAATCAGTGACCCAGTTCCGCCAAAAGCGGATCCTTTGTTTGACCTCAAACCAACGCCATCCATGCTGGCGACAAAAAAATACTTCTATGTCGTCATTGGTCTGATTTTGGCGCAGGTGGGTATGGGCGTCATCACAGCGCACTATGCAGTAGAAGGTCATAGCTTCTTTGGTTTCCCCCTCGCAGATTTTTTACCATTTACCGTTAGCCGTACCATACACACACAGTTCGCGGTGTTATGGATTGCAACAGCGTGGCTGGCAACAGGTCTGTATATTGCCCCCGCCATTTCAGGATACGAGCCTAAATTTCAAAAACTAGGTGTTAATTTATTGTTCTACGCATTGCTGTTCATTGTGGTTGGCTCAACCGCATTTGGCTGGTTTGGCAGTGTCATGCACAAAGGAAATGACTTTAGCTTCTGGATCGGTAATCAAGGCTTGGAATACACGAGCATGGGGCGCATCTGGCAAATCTTATTATTCATTGGCTTGTTGCTGTGGGTCGTTCTCCTAGGTCGAGGTCTTTTGCCGGCCCTCAAAAAACCATCAGAAAGCCGAGGCTTAATTGCCATGGTGTTCTTAGCTGCCATGTGTATCGGTGCTTTCTATGCCAGCTCATTGGCATGGGGACAGCATACCCATTACTCCATGATTGAATACTGGCGTTGGTGGTTGGTTCATTTGTGGGTAGAAGGATTTTTTGAAGTCTTTGCCACAGCAGTTATCGCTTTATTGTTCACACGACTGGGCCTTATTCATGCAGCAACCGCAAACAGCGCAATTGTCTTGGAAACTATCGTCTTCTTGTTTGGTGGCATCCTGGGTACATTGCACCATCTGTACTTCACTGGCACGCCAACTTTTGTGATTGCCATTGGGGCGATGTTCTCAGCGTTGGAAGTGGTACCACTGGCGATGATAGGAATGGAAGCCTACAAGAACTATCAACGTTCTAAGGCTGCACCATGGATGCAAGCATACAAGTGGTCTATCCTATGCTTTATTGCGGTCGGCTTCTGGAACGTCATTGGTGCAGGCTTACTCGGCTTCACCATCAATACGCCGATCGCTCTGTACTACTTACAAGGCTTAAACATGACGCCAGCGCACGGTCATGCGGCATTGTTCGGTGTCTATGGCATGCTGGGCATTGGTCTGCTGTTGTTCTGCTTACGCGGCTTATCGGATCGGGCGTTATGGTCAGATAAGTTACTGCAAGGGATGTTCTGGCTGCTCAACATTGGCCTCTCAATGATGGTATTCATTTCATTGGTACCAGCCGGAATTTACCAGGCAGTGGCAAGCATCAGTAAAGGCATGTGGTATGCACGTTCGCCTGAACTGGTTCACTCGAAATTTATGGAAACATTGGTGTGGATGCGCGTTCCTGGCGATGTCATATTTTCTTGTGGCGTCTTATGTCTGGCGCTGTTTGCACTCCGTTTGCTGATCGGAAAAAAGCGCAGTCAAACTGCAACGCTTAACAATAGTTACGTCAATAAAGCATAAGCATCTATTTCTAATCTAATGAAAGGGGTCGCATGATCTCTTTCATTTAAAAAATCGCACTTCACTCACTATTTTCTATTTAAGGACTTATCATGGCACACGACTGTTCTACTCCCATTATTTCTGAAGGAATTTATGCATTTGATGCGCGAGGTATCGCAAAGCGGTTTCGCCATGCGGCTATATTTGGTGCGTTGAATGCCTTGCAACCAGGCGAAACAATGCGCTTTTGTAACGACCATAATCCCTTACCTTTACTCACACAAATAGAGCAATATTTTGGTGATCGCGTTATTATCTCGCCTGTTTCTCAAGAGCCAGGAGAAATCGTCATCGATTTTGTCATTGCACATTAAATGGAGTGAAACTCAATGGACTACCAAACGATCAAACATATTCACATTACTTGTGCAATGTTGAGTGGTAGTCTATTTTTTATCAGAGGTTGTTGGACGTTTGCGGGCTCACGCATGCTGGAAAAGCGCTGGGTTAACATCGCGCCACATCTGATCGACACACTATTGCTGACGACTGCCCTCATTATGGTCGCCTGGAGTCAACAATATCCGTTTGTCACAAATTGGATTACCGCAAAAATATCCGCCTTATTTCTTTATATTATGCTGGGAAGCCTCGCACTCAAACGAGGTAAAACCAAAAATATAAAAATCACTACATTTATCATGGCGTTGACTATTTTCTTCTATATCATCGCGGTTGCTATTACCAAACAAGTTTTACCATTTCTTCAACCATAACCGTTACCAATACCCCGTACATTTTTATGCGTAACAAGTGGTCGCACCCAAAATCGTTATTGTCCTGGTTTAAATCATTTTCTCCGGCTCGTCTCAATGTTGATCGTCAAGAACGCTTACGGTCCTGTTGCGGCATGTTTTTCGGGTTGGTTCTGACTGGGGTCGCGAGCAAATTAATGATAGGATCACTAACGAACGCACCGATGCTGCTAGGGCCACTAGGTGCATCGGCAGTACTCTTGTTCGGGGTTCCGGCGAGCCCATTGGCTCAACCGTGGTCAGCCATTGGTGGGAATCTGGTATCTGCCGTCATCGGCGTCACTTGCGTTCAGTTTTTCGGAGTTTCAATCTATAGCGCAGCAATCGCAAGCAGTCTTGCAGTCGCAACCATGTTTGCTTTACGGTGTCTACATCCTCCAGGTGGCGCTGTCGCGCTCACCGCGGTACTTGGTGGACCAGTCATTGTCAGTCTTGGCTATGACTTCGTTTTATTTCCTGTCCTCGTCAATACAATTTTGTTATTGGCGCTGGCGCTCGTTTACAATAATTTGACAGGGCGTCCTTATCCACATATTTCACAACCTGATCACAAAAGTTCTCACGCTACCAGCGATGGCAATAGCATAGACAGAATCGGCTTTAACTCAACAGATCTAGACAATGTCCTAAAAAAATACAATCAAGTTTTGGATATTAGTCGCGACGATCTGGAAAATTTATTCATGCAAACTGAAATGCATGCGTATCGCCGCCGATTCGGCGAAATTACTTGTCGCGACGTTATGTCAAAAGATGTTATCACCGCAGAATTTGGTACCTCACTGGAGGACGCATGGAAATTGCTGCGTGAGCACCGGATCAAGGTACTTCCTATCGTTGACATCGCCAGACACGTCATAGGCATCGTCACCTTAGTCGACTTTATGAAACATGCTAACCTTGATATTTACGCGACTTTTGACGATAAATTACGTCGACTGATCCGTCGCACTGTAGGGATGTCATCAAATAAACCTGAAGTAGCTGGACAGATCATGACAAAAAATGTCCGCACGGTACAGCATGATTTCCACATTGTCGAACTTGTGCCACTTTTATCAGATCAAGGTCTACATCATATTCCGATTGTAGATAATGAAAATAAGCTCGTAGGCATCGTGACACAATCTGATCTCATTGCCGCACTCTATCGCGGTCAATTAACAGATAACAGTTTTCAGAATCCCCTCTCCCTTGTCGATAGCACCCAGGCCACAAGGTGAGATACAAGCTAACCAGGCTGTCCATCCGCGCGTGCTTTCAAATACATCGGCACCATCATAGCAATCCAACAGGCCATCAATAACAGCCAGGCAGTAGCAGAAACGAGGACTAACTCCGGCATTGACAGTATGCTTGCAAAAATACGCAGGGCTGCCGAGACGTGCAATCCTAAATACAGAATCCATAAGGCTTGAGAGACCTGTAACGGTCGTCCACTGTGTCCATACGAAACCCGGCTGACAAAACCGACTAACATCGTTCCCATAAATCCAAGTGCTAGTGCGTGGGTTGCGGCTGATCCCATATGAAAGCCAAATCCATCCAAAGCAACGATAGCAAACACAATAATCAACCATGCGAATGACAGGTGTAACATCGCTAACAGGCGGTTTTGCAAAGAACGGATTATTCCCCAACGCCAAGACGTATATAGAAAACTCAGAGAGAGCATACTCGCCGTCAACGCTTGCAACCCTACGAATCCACAACTCCCACTCAGCACTAACAAGTAACACCCAAGCAACCAACCTCCTAGGAGTGTGTACGGGCGCCACACCACATAGGGTTTTAAGACATTACCACTAAAAAATGGCAACATACGATGACACACAGTCAAAAATATTGGCAATAAAAAACCAAACAATGCAAGGTGACGCGCATATTGCCACCCCGCGCCCCACCCCATACTCCACAGCAAACCGACGATCAACGATAGTACTCCGCCACACATGCCTAACAAAAGTGCAAATCCATGTTTTTTATCTACTGCGTTACTCCGTATTAATAAACGTGCCCAACGCCAAGTTACCGCACACCATGCACTTAGCATCAAGGCGAAACCTGAACTGCGCAATGGACCCAATCCAATTCCAGAGGCAAGTATCACTGTTAGCACACCGAAAAAATAGGTCCCACCGTGGAGTAAAAAATATTGGTCTTTGCTTTCAACCGACAGCCATTTAGGACCTGCTGTGAATGTAAAGCCGAGAATAAATAATGGAAACACGCCCAACGGCATCAACATAGCGTGCAAAGGTATCTGCATTGTCGCTGGGTGTTGAAGTTGCATCCACCACCAGAAAAAAAGGACCAAAATCAAAAGGGTGCCCAAGAAAAAATACAGGCGATGTGGTGCGATTGCAAGACGTTTCATCATAATGGTTCCGATAAACTTCAACCGACAGAAGGCAGTTAAATAAACGACCTGCATTCAATAAACGCTCTCTGTCAGCGTTGATAACATACTTCTCTATCTTATGAGTAATGCTGACATTTTTCAAAGATGCATTGGGAGTATATGTATTACGTCTTTTTAACTATGCTGATTTATTGCAATAAAACGCCACTTGTTGCAATAAGCATCGCTGACAAAGAAAATGCTCAAAGGTGATAGGGCGCTTATGAAAAATGGATCGAATTGGCAGACCATGGGTCCTGTCCATTCTATATTTCACGTCAATGTCGAGGTCAGCATATCCGTCCCTCTTCAAAAAAAAACATCGCGTCAAGGAATTGAAAAAGAAAAATTAAGTATCCACGTCAAGTTGATAGGACTTTAAAGCGTCCGCCGAACCAATAAAAATCGACGAACCTCTCACTTTAATGAGTTCTTGTGCGGTTAGTTGATGCAACACCCGTGACAATGTTTCTGGAGTGAGATTTAGTAGTGACGCAAGCAAATGCTTCTTTAACTCCAGTCTAACGTGATTAGTACTTTGTACAGCTGCTGTTTTCAGTAAATAATCAATCACACGTTGGGTTGCATTTTGTGACGAGTAACGTTCAACATTGCGTATAAATCCTAATAAACGATATGATAATCCGGCCATCATCTGTCGTGAAATGAGTGGAGATTTATCTAACAAGCGTAATAAGGCTGTACGTGGGATTTTTAATAGCAAGGTCGGCTCTAAACCTTCCGCATAAAATGGAAATGGTTCATCCAAAAACATCATTGCCTCACCAATACTTTGTCCTGCACGTATCAATTCAAGCAATTTCTCATTCCCTTGAGATGAAGGAATGCTGAGTTTTACTAACCCATAAACTAATATGTAGGTGGCATCTGCGATGTCTCCTTTACGAAAAAGTGTCTCGCCTTTTTCGAGTTCTATTCTCACCACCTCTCTTTGCAAATCCTGCAAATCGATCGCTGAAATATTTTTAAAGAGTGTATGGTTTTCCAGCAAACCAAGCATGTTTGTTTGATTCATCACACATCTCCCTTTAATTGACATAGATCAATTTTAGAAGGAAGTAGCGGAGATTCCTATACGTCAAGCGGACTAGACACCCGCAGCAGATGGGGCATTCTCTTATCCATCAACTCATCAGACGTATTACATTCTCTCGCAAAATTTTTCAACATATTGAACGTTCTTGGCAGCGGTGTTCTCTGCACTCGCTTCTATGGGATAAAAAACTGACCTATATAGCAACAACAAAACACACTAGAGAACGGGTTGTTTTTTCGATCAGAATGACTAAGGGCGACATCAAAAATCTAAACGTTCACGTAGTCTCTTGAACTTTATTTATCCATACCATGCTCAACGGCATACACTGCAATTTGTACACGACTACTAAGATTGAGTTTCTTTAAAATATTTTGCACATGGATTTTGACTGTGCTTTCAGCCACATCCAGTGTTCGCGCAATTTCCTTATTGCTCTCACCGCGTGCCAGGCAGACCATGGTTTCCCGTTCGCGCGGTGTTAATTTTTCACGTTCAGGCGTTGTGCTGACATTGTGACCAGAACGAAATTGCATGACTAATTTCGCCGTCATGGCCTCAGCAATCACAGGTTCACCGGCGGCGGCGCGTTTAATTGCATGGGTTAAATAATCGGCTTCTATGTTTTTGAGCAAATAACCACGAGCCCCGTTACGTAAAGCAGTCCCCAAATCTTCAGCTTCCTCTGACACTGTCAGCATCAATACTGCCGTATCTGGGAGGTCCTCTACGATAAGCTGCATTGCCTCAAGCCCAGATAAGCCAGGCATATTTAAATCCATCAATACCACATCAGGTCGCAACTGCTTAGCGCGCTTTACACCTTCAAGACCATCTGCTGCTTCACCGACAATTTCAAAATCAGGATTTCGCTGTAACAACAAACGAATTCCGCTACGGAATAAGGTGTGATCGTCAACCAATAATATTTTTATAGGCATGCATTTCTTTCGAGGTGATAGTGCAATTGTTATTCTTTATAGGATGTTTATGCGACTAGCCGTTCCTGACGTGATAATTGCAGCGCAATTGTTGTACCTTTTCCTGGTTGGCTATCAAGATCAAATTGAGCAGAAAGACGCTCCGCCCGTTCTTTCATGATGCGCAGCCCAACATGCTGCTCACCTTTTTCATGAACACGACTGATATCAAATCCCGCTCCATCATCTTTAATTACCATAAAAAAGTCCCTCTCATTTTTCACCAACACATGGACAACAGAAGCCTGAGCGTGTTTACGTATATTGGATAGGGCTTCCTGTAAAATAAAAAGAACTTGCAATTGCTGTTCGGGAGCTAATTGTGCACCATTCCCAATAAACTCAATATCACTTGCAACGTTGGTTTGCCGTTGAAACTTGCTGACAACATTACGCATTTCCGACTCAAGATTACTATCTTCTAACCGAGTCCTAAAATTGAGTAACAGCTCCCGGACATCTTCGTAACTTTCTTGCACACCTGCGCGCAGTAACGGTGCGATATCAGCAATCTCTTCGATTGCATTTCGACGCAAGGAGTCCTCGAGCATTTGTACTTGCAGATTGAGAAAATTTAACCCTTGCGCAATGCTGTCATGCAAACCTTGTGCTAACAAATTTCGTTCCTGCGATACCGCAAACTCCTTTTCCTTTGCAACCAAACGCTGATTTTCAATCGCCGTACCGAGATTTTTACCTAAAGTTTCGAGTAAGCGTCTTTCCTCACCGGAAATGGCGCGTTCGTCAGAGAAGTGCAACGAAAAACTACCGATCACTTGTTCACGCGCCATTATTTGAAAAATGGCTAGCGAAAAAAAACCTTCTTCCTGACAGCGATAATATTTCTGCTGATTTAGTTGACTGAAGTCCCTGACAAAAATGATGCCTTTTTGCGTGGCAGTACCACACAAACATTCATCTTTTTTTATGCAATGCTCATCCTCAATCATTTTCTCAGAAATACCTTCGTGCACAATAATGTGTAAGTGATCGTTTTGATGATCAAGTATTCTGACCGTGCCACCGTCAGCATGAATTCTTTGCATAATTTTATGCAAAAAACCACGACATAATTCTTCAATCGGATGTGGTCCGGCGAGAAATCCTGCGATCTCGTACAAGGTGCTCACTTCCAGGTTTTGCGCTTGTAACTTAGAGGTCTTTTCAGAAACACGCTCTTCCAGTGTGCGATGGACAGTTTGCACCCGATCGGCCATATGATTAAACGCCAGTGCCAATGCACCAAATTCATCGTCCGTTTCTATTGGCAAGCGAACACTGAGGTCATCGTTAGACATACGTGCAATACCCGCCTGCATACGACTAACCGGGCCGACAATCCACAGATATAACAAATAGAGCAACGCCACACTGGCCGCCAATGCCATAAAGGTCAGCGTGGTCTGGCATAAACGTAACCAGGTCGTCTTTTCTGCCAATTCAACTTCAACCAAAGACACTAAGTCATTAATATTATTTACGAAGGTCGATACATTATTAACATACGCCGCTACCGCATTATTTTTCTCATCGATACTTGCGACACTTAATACTTTTTTTGCCCCTGGCTGCACACGCTGTTGCCATTCGATTTCAACCTTATGCAACTGCGCACGAATCGCTGGCGTCATCGGCAAAAACAATGGGCGCTTAGCATCGCCCGTCTGCAAATCCAACAAACTATGATCAAACTCCCGCAACTCTTGTTCTATCCTGGCCTTATCTTGGTAGTGTTCAAGTTCGACAGCCAGTCTGTAGGAGCGCATACGCAAACTACCCGCCTCATTAATCGCGGCCCCACCCCCCTCCAATTGCCAAGAAAGTAGCAACGTGTAGCCAATCATTCCCAAGGTCAGACCTAGGCCGACCAATGTTGTCAGCAATATCCGAAACGTCAGTCGCTTACTAACAGGTACGCTGGATGGTAAATTCATAATAAAGGCCGGGGAAAATTATTTTATTAAAACAAATAGTGACGAAGGTCACCGATCAAGCAGCTTATTCCGCCATGCTGCCAGTTTGTTGCGTTACATTCAGAGGACATACCATGGGTAAAAAACTGTCTGAACGTTCAGAATAGGCCAGTAATGCACCGTTACTCATGTCAAAATACCAGCCGTGCAAGGCAATCTTGCCAGTGATTTCACGCTCTGCAATCCAAGGAAAACTACGTAAATTATTCAATGACAAAATCACCGAACCCAATTCACAAGCACGATGTTGCTCAGCTTCGGTACATTGCGCCAATTGTTGCAAGACTTGCTTTTTAACAGGCTCCGCAATTTTCATCCAACGTCCAATAAAGTCAATTTTTCGGGTTGGTTTATAACCTTGCATCAGAGCGCGAATTCCACCGCACTTCTCATGTCCCATGACAATAATACGTTGCACATTGAGCGTCTCAACGGCAAACTGAATCGCCGCACTGACACCATGCTGATGCGCTGACTCGTTACAGGGAGGAACCAGATTAGCCACATTCCTGACGACAAAAATGTCACCTGGATCACAATCAAGTAACAGTGCGGGATCGACCCTAGAATCACAACAGCCAATCAGCAAGGTGGTCGGATTCTGGCCATGATTCAGTTTGTCATAAATTGAACTTTCACCAGCAAAGTATTTTGTTTGAAAACGCTGAAATCCCTCAATAAATTGATGAATGTTTTTGACTTCCACCTTGCTCTCCGTTGACCATTATTTAGCCGCCAGTTTGCGACATAAAACGGATGATTTTATGCGGCTGCTCTATAAATTCATGTCGCTCTGGCTTTAATTCTATCGCAGATCGTATTGCAGCCTCCAAATCAAGATCACTAATGCCAGATCTTAATAGGGGACGCAATTCAAATTTCTCTTCCTGTCCCAGGCACATGTATAAGGTACCATCAACTGAGAGCCTGACGCGATTACAACTAGCGCAAAAATGTTGACTGATGGGCGAAATAAAGCCAATAGAGCTTTTGCCATCTGCGGTACTCCAATAGCGCGCAGGCCCGCCGCCCATTTCTGTTGCGGCAGGTATCAACTGAAAATGATTTACCAGTTCCTCGCGTACTGCACTAATGTCTAAAAATTGGCTATTTCTGCCTGTACTTCCCATGGGCATCGCCTCAATCAGGCGCAAAATAAATCCTTGCTCAAAGCAGAATTGCGCCATGCGCAGAATTTCATGTTCATTGACCCCACGCATGACAACCATATTGAGCTTAATCGGGTCAAATCCGGCCTCTTTACCGGCTTGCAGCCCCGCCATAATACTGGCATAACTATCACGGCCTGTGATGGTCTGCATACATGCTTTATCCAAACTATCCAGACTGACATTGATGCGAGCGACGCCTGCGCGACGTAGAGCGTGAGCATGTTTGTGCAATTGCGTGGCATTCGTTGACAAAGATATATCACTCACACCAGGTAATTCCGAAAGCTGTGAAGCTAACTGGGGCAGGTTCCGGCGTAATAAAGGCTCGCCACCGGTCAAGCGAACGCGTGCAACCCCCATGCGAGAAAAGGCGGCCACCACGCGTGTGATTTCATCAAAGCGCAACCAATTCTCAGGTTCTTCAAAACCAGAGAAACCTTTTGGCATACAGTAACTACAACGCAAATCGCAGCGATCTGTAACCGATAAACGTAAATAACTAACCTGACGACCGAAACGATCGATCAATGCAGGAGAAGTTTGAGCACTAGTGTGATGGGCAGGGTATTCCATGCCTATATTGTGGTTGCGTTAAGCCGGAAGCACAATTCGCCTCCAGACCAACATAGACTAGTTCTTTTGGGGGATATCGGAAATGCCGGGTGGAAATAGTACCGCGTGCAGTTCGCGTCGATAACGCAGCAAGCTTAACGCCAATAATATCCCCAATAAGCCCTGGGATGCAGCAAACGTGAATCCTGCCACCATGGCAAGAACGCTAGGAGAAAAAGGGAGCAGGAGCAACAAAATGAAGGCCAACAACACGGCCCGTGCCTGCAATAACAAGCGTTGAGGCGCTAAAATGGCTTGCATCGTTGGCACCCGACGACCTGCTGGGGTTTGCCTACGGAGGTGCATAAAAACCAGAAAGGGAATAATTTTTCCTAACATAGCGTTAATAGGTAGTACGGCACCACCAACCAACGTCAGCACACCAATCCACCATGGAAAGATCAATTTCAGACTAGCGGGTAAATACGGCGAAAACACGCCCAGCATGAATACCAATAAAGCTGCACATAACCAGCTGATGGCACAGACCACCCACAATACCCACGTCGGATCAAAGCGTCGCTTTGCATGCCAGACCACGTATAAAGCAATACCAGCAGTACCCCCGACTACAAGACAAGCCAGTACCAATGCCAACGACCAACATGGAGGAAAGAACGCCACCATCAAGGGCAGCCATAAGCACCCCGGTAAGTAGGTTTGCCAATGTGTGCCTGGCCTGACCGTTTGCCAAAACATAGGTACCGTTGTCGATGCGATACCAAGGACCAGCGTGGCCGTCCATCCGAGCAACCCCCACGCCACATGCAAATCTAGAAAATGCATGATATCGATATGCCACCAACCAACAAAACTGCCCGCCATTGCAATGCCAAGTACGACCACCATCAAGAATGCCAGTGCGATCCAGCGCAGGGTGCGCGTTGTCGTATCCACAACAGAAATACGCCATGCAGTAGCACCCAGTGCGGCAATCACAGCGCCATAAAGTGGGAGCGCTACACCAATCGCAAGCTGAAAGCCGCGTAGGTCACCCGCTAAAAAGCCAACTGCGAGCGCCATGGCAATAAATGCAGATCCAAGCGCAACACAGGGGGCAAGATAACGCGCAGCGACAACTGTCTGCCCTGCAACTACGGGCATTAATTGAAACAACGCACCGATCATGATCGGCGCCAGCATACCCAACACCAAGCAATGCGTCAGTGCCAATGCTAACGGCGCAAAACGATCAGGCAAACCATTGCTATTGCCAAACGCCAGTAGCACGCCTGCCAAGGCACCTAACCATGGTGCCGGCAAAAGACAGCCAAAAATCGTCGCAGGAGAAGGCGCTAACTCGTAATTGAGAATGTTGATACTGGGGCGTATTGACATATGACATAGGGTTTCGGACGTTCGAAAGCGAAAAAACAGGTTCATCGTATCAAGAGCACTAATGATCGCTTTCGACGACCATGCTTAGCATCGTCAATAACAATCAACTACAAGAACATGCACCACAGCAAGGACTCCCCATGCCCAAGACTGTTTCCAGATTTGGTATGCTGCCACCACACATTGGATATAACACGTTCTCTTCTTTGATATTGTGCTGCTGTATCAATACATTCAGAGTATCAATCGCCGCCAACGCCTGCGCTGCCTGCTTTGCTTCGATGGCAGCGTAAGTCTCATCGCGCAAACGACGAATTTCAGCGTGTTCGCTACGCATAACGACAGTTGGACCTGAACTCATTCCGGTCGCCTTTTCAAACGCAGGAAAAAGCTTTTCTTCCTCTAATTTAAAATGCGCTTCCAGTTCCTCACTAAATAAACGGAAGTTACGTCCGGCCGACACCAGATCGTTCTTTTGCAATGCCGCTTCACAACGGCTCAGTTGATCATCACAACCACGGTGTTGCTTTACCATTTGCATCATTGCCTGAGACATATCCATACCTTTTCTATTTCATCCTAAGAAACCTTTGATGCTGTGACTGCGCACGGCATCAGAGATCTTCTAAAAATAATTTATTGCACCAGCGGGCTATCCGCACCTTGTATATCAATTCCAGAAATCTTTGCTCGTCCCACCACCACCTGAAGGTATTGGCGCAACGCATGGTCATGACTTGCCTTGTACATCGCACTAGCAATAGTCGTCTCAATATCCTCAAATGCCAGCAATCGCCCTTCTGCTTTACGACCAACCTGAATGATATGCAAACCAAAACGGGTTTCGATCAATTGCGGAATCACGCTCTCCGGAGAAGCGGCAAAAACGGCGCGCTCAAACTCTGGCACGGTCGCACCACGCGCAATTTGTCCAAGACTGCCACCGACGTCTCCTGAGGAACAATTGGAATTCGCTTTGGCACAGGCAGCAAACAACGCCGGGTTTTCCAGCACATCTGCCAACACCACACCGGCGTGTTTGCGCAATGCGTCCAGATCAACTCCCGGTGTCACTTGAAACAAGATGTGACTACATTCAGCTAATTCACCTACTGTAAATCGCTCTGGATAGGCTTGATACTGACGTAGACATTCGTCGTGCCCTGGTTCTGGCACCTTGACTTCAAGTGCCAACAATGCGTCGATCAATTCTTCGTCGTCATCGTTATCCAAGGATAAACGCCTTGCTTCATCGACCAATACGCGACGTAACACCAGTGCTGTCATGGCACTTTTCATTGGGTCTGCTGCATCTTGATGGGCAGGCAATTCCTGCTCCATATCCGCATCTGTTAGCTCTACGCCATTCACAATCACGGGCATCGTTTTCTCCTATTTTTCATTGTCATCTTCATTTCGTCCATGTTGCTTTTAACGTGAACGCACCAACTGCCATGCCCGACTGATATAGCCAACTGAAGCAAAGCCGCTCCATACGTGAACCAAACGGGTGAATGGAAATATGACAAACAAACTTAATCCCATAAATAAATGGGCTTTAAACAGCAAAGGAGCGCTAACGATGAAATCTGCAGCATCGCCGCGGAATGTCACAATGTGCTGTGCCCACGTCATCAGCAACACCATCATGTCGCCATCACGATGCTGAGCCGATTCAAAAATCGTCGACAAACCCAAACCTAATGTGATGAAAATCCAACCAAGCAATACCTTGTCACCGACTTTTGTCACAGCAGAAATGCGTGCGTCACTCAAGCGACGGTGCATCAGTATCAGCAAACCCAGCATACACATGCTACCAAATACACCACCGGCAACCATCGCAATCATTTGCTTGAAGCTATGACTGACGCCCAAGGTCTCCCAGACAATGACAGGTGTCAACAAGCCAACCAAATGCCCGAAGAACAAGCCAATAATACCGATGTGAAACAAGATATTGCCAACCCGCAGGTACCCTGCATGCAACATCTGTGACGAGTCGCTCTTCCAGGTATATTGTTCTCGCTCAAAACGTACCAAGCTGCCAAACAAAAAGATAGCCAAGGCAATGTACGGATAAATGCCGTATAAAAATTGATGTAGATAAGACATGACAGTCTCCTTATTGACCAGCAGTTGACGCTGATGTTACTGAGCGTGCACCAGGTTGCCGCGGATAAAAATTGACGGGATGCGTTCCCGACATCACTGGTTTGAGTAATGGTTCCACACCATCAGCACCAGGACCAAAGGTTTCCATCGCCTCGTCCATATCGCGCACCGGTGGCTCACCTTGCTCTTGTGGAACTACATCGGTAAATGACGTTAGCAACAAGAAGGCATTGGCATACGGACTTTCTTTGCGTTGCAAACGAACGCCAATCGCTGCTAATACGTGAATCGCCTCACCCAATAGCTTTTCTGCTTGCTCATCCTCAACGAGGCTCAGGAATTCCAAAAACAGCGGTACATAGTCTGGTAATTCACTCGCTTCCGGTTCAAAACCATAACGACGATATTCCTCAATCAAGTCAACCATCGCCTGGCCACGGTCACGACTTTCTCCATGAATGTGTTCAAACAAATGCAGTGCCACCGACGCGGTACGATCGAAGGTCGCCACGTAGTTTTCCTGGATACTGATCAGATCATTTTTTTTCAAATAATCAAGCAAAGGCTGCAAGACATTTAATGAATCCGGATCACTAGCAAGTGTCTGCGCAATTTCCGGAAGCGCTGTAATAAGATCTGGCTGCGGATAACTCAGTAAAGCGGAAATAACACGATAAATAGACATACAATTTTCCTTTGGTACGGGATGCACTCTGCACCCCGGGGGAGTTAATCAACGGACGACATCTTCTTACGTGATTTCGGCATCTCCACAAAAATCACACTACCTTGCGGCTTTTTGCCAAACAAAGCACCATCCGATGTACCACCTGAACATCCATTTCCGAACGTGAATCCGCAACTACCTTTTTCATTAAAACTATCTTCCACCATTTCCTTATGCGAGGATGGAATGACGAACCGGTCTTCATAGTTCGCAATCGCCATGGTCTGATACATGTCTTCCACTTGCGCGGCGGTCAATCCGACCTGCTGTAAAACAGCGTGATCAAGTTCACCATAGACAGTCTCCGAACGTTTATAGGCACGCATCGCCAACATCCGTTCTAAAGCATTAAGTACCGGTTCTTCTTTACCCGCCGTCAGCAAATTGGCCAGATAGCGCACGGGGATACGCAAGGATTTGACGTCGGGAATAATGCCATTCATGCCCATGTGTCCTGCTTCTGCCGCTTTTTGTATCGGTGACAGAGGTGGAACATACCAAACCATAGGTAAGGTGCGGTATTCGGGATGTAATGGGAATGCAATCTTCCATTCCATTGCCATCTTGTAGACGGGCGATTTCTGTGCAGAGGTAATCCAGCTCTCCGGAATACCGTGTTTACGGGCTTCAGCAATCACTTCAGGATCATGCGGATTGAGAAAACATCCGAGCTGCGCCTCATACAAATCCTGTTCATTCGGCACGGATGCAGCTGCCTCGATCTTATCTGCGTCATAGAGCAACACGCCAAGATAGCGGATACGACCAACGCAAGTCTCGGAACAAACCGTCGGCTGACCTGCTTCGATCCGTGGGTAGCAGAAGGTGCACTTCTCTGCTTTGCCAGAACTCCAGTTGTAATAAATCTTCTTGTATGGGCAACCAGAAATACACATGCGCCAGCCACGACATTTGTCCTGATCGACAAGTACGATACCGTCGTCTTCACGTTTGTATATCGAGCCAGATGGGCAAGAAGCAACACAGGCAGGATTAAGGCAATGCTCGCACAAACGCGGCAAATACATCATGAACGTTGATTCAAAGGTGCTGTACATTTCCTTTTGCAACCCTTCAAACAACGCGTCTTTGCTACGCGCACTAAACTCACCACCGAGGTCATCTTCCCAATTCGGACCCCACACAATTTTGTCCATTTTCTTTCCAGTAATGACTGAAACAGGACGTGCAGTTGGCGGTGTTTGCATTAGCGGTGCATTTTGCAAATGCTCATAATCAAACGTAAATGGTTCGTAATAATCATCGATTGATGGCAAATTGGGGTTGGCAAAAATATTTGCCAAAATCCGTAACTTCCCGCCTTGCTTTGGTTCTAACTTACCCGCATCGTTGCGATGCCATCCCCCCTTCCATTTCGACTGATTTTCCCATTCTTTTGGATAGCCAATACCTGGCTTGGTCTCGACGTTATTGAACCATGCGTACTCAACACCATCACGGCTAGTCCAAACATTTTTGCAGGTAACAGAACAAGTGTGACATCCGATACATTTATCCAAATTAAGCACCATACCTACCTGTGCGCGAATTCTCATGATGCTGCTCCTTGTTCTGCTGCTTCGTCTAACTTGCCATCTAACCAATCAACTTTTTTCATCTTACGTAACACGACAAATTCATCACGGTTACTACCTACGGTGCCGTAATAATTAAAGCCGTAAGCAAGTTGGGCATAGCCGCCTATCATGTGTGTCGGTTTCAACACCGCACGGGTAACGGAGTTATGAATACCGCCCCGTTTACCGCTAAGTTCTGCGCCGGGTGTATTGATAATTTTTTCCTGTGCGTGATACATCAGACACATACCTTTTGGAACGCGTTGACTGACAACCACACGCGCCGTCAATGTTCCATTGCTATTAAACACTTCGACCCAATCGTTATCCACCAAACCGGCTTCTTTCGCTTCGATCTCCGACACCCAGACATGGGGGCCACCGCGACTCAGGGTCAACATGCGCAGATTGTCAGTGTAGGTTGAATGAATCCCCCACTTCTGATGCGGCGTGATGAAGTTAAGAACGATTTCTTTCTCACCGTTTGGTGATTTATTGAGCATAGGCGCAACCGTTTTAGTATCAATCGCAGGCTTATACACACACAAACCTTCGCCAAAATCGAGCATCCAGCGGTGATCCTGATAGAACTGTTGACGCCCAGTCAATGTGCGCCATGGGATCAGTTCATGCACATTGGTGTAGCCTGCGTTATAGCTCACTTCTTCTGATTCAAGACCTGACCAAGTAGGTGCCGAGATAATTTTTCGCGGTTGCGCCTGAACATCACGGAATCGAATTTTGTCATGTTCGCGCCCTACCGCTAAATGCGTGTGGTCACGACCAGTGATTTTGCCCAATGCTTCCCACGCCTTGACGGAGACGTGGCCATTCGTTTCTGGCGCAAAAGTTAAAATCATTTCACAGGCATCAATCGCACTTTCCAATCGAGGACGACCTTTGCTAATACCTTCTTCCGTGACGACCTTAGAAATGCCACCGATCTCTTTGACTTCGTGTTCCGTATTCCAATTAATCCCCTTGCCACCATTACCCAATTTGTCGAGCAAAGGGCCAATAGAAGTAAATTTTTTGTAGATGTCTTTATAGTTGCGTTCAACCACAAAAAAGTTAGGTGCAGTTTTTCCGGGAATCAGATCGCACTCACCTTTTTTCCAGTCTTTTGGTTCAAAGGCCTGACCTAACTCACCAGGCGTGTCATGCATCAACGGTTGCAAAACGATATCCTTACGGGTCCCCAAATAGTCGCCACCGATTTCAGTGAATTTTTTGGCAATACCTTTGTAAATTTCCCAGTCGGTCCTACTTTCCCACAATGGTTGTACCGCTTCACTCAGTGGATGAATAAACGGATGCATATCGGAGGTGTTTAAGTCATCTTTTTCATACCAGGTTGCCGTCGGCAGTACGATGTCGCCATAGAGGCAAGTCGTGCTCATTCGGAAATCCAAGACCACCAACAAATCAAGCTTCCCTTCAGCAGCCACTGGACGGAATTTGACTTCTGAAGGCTTCACGGCGTCATCAGGATCATCGAATAAGGCGTTTTGCGTACCCAGCAGATATTTCAAAAAATACTCATGGCCCTTGCCTGAGCTTCCCAAAATATTTGAGCGCCAGACAAACATATTGCGCGGAAAATTCTTGGGATTATCCGGGTCATCGCAGCTCATATTAATGGCACCGGATTTCAGACTATTTTTCAGATACTCTTGTGGTTCCAACCCCGCAGCTGCAGCGGCGTCGCACACATCCAGGGGATTGGTTTCTAATTGTGGTGCGGATGGCAGCCAACCTAAACGCTCGGACTTCGCGTTCATGTCTATCATGCTCATGTGACTGATTTTAGATTTATCAGCAGTGGGCGCCAGAATTTCATCCATGGCTAATTTCTCATGCCGCCATTGGCTGGTGTGGGCATAGAAAAAACTCGTACCGTTCATCTGCCGCGCAGGACGCACCCAATCGCTGGCGAATGCCAATGGCGCCCAGCCAAACTGCGGACGCAATTTTTCCTGACCAACGTAGTGAGCCCAACCGCCGCCAGATTTACCAATGCAACCGCACATCATGAGCATATTGATAATGCCACGGTAAATCATGTCGTTGTGATACCAGTGATTCAACGCAGCACCGACAATCACCATACTCTTACCTTCAGTGTCATTCGCATTTTGTGCAAATTCACGCGCCACCTGAATAACCAGATCACGCTTTACGCCGGTATGCTTTTCTTGCCAGGCCGGTGTGTAGGGCACATCGTCGTCATACGAATGCGCAACGGCGCCGCCCAAGCCTTGATCAACACCGTAATTGGCCATCGATAAATCATAGACAGTGGCAACCAGAACGACGCTGCCATCGGCCAACGTCACCCGCTTTGCAGGTAAATTACGACTCACCATTTCATTGGCGTCATTACCGCCAAAATAATTGAAGCTAACACTTACTACCTCATCATGTGTAAACATGAGGCTAAGTTGCGGGTCAATTTCACGACCTGTGTTGCCATCTTTTGGTTCTAAATTCCAACGTCCGACTTTGGCGCCTTCATCAAATTTTCCTTCTCCCCAACGATAGCCAATCGATCCATTCGGTGCAACGATATCACCCGTTGCCTCATCAATTGCCAATGTTTTCCAATCAGGATTATTGGCTTCATTCAAATTCCCCGGCAACTGCGAAGCGCGCAGCATCTGATCTGGGACATAAGAACCATTGCGTTCAACCAGACGCACCAGCATCGGCATATCGGTATATTGTTTGACGTAGCGACGGAAATAGTCGGACTTACCGCCCAGATGGAACTCCTTCAATATCACATGGCCCATGGCCATCGCGAGGGCGGCATCTGTGCCTTGTTTAGGGGCCATCCAGATATCACCGAACTTCACCATCTCGCCGAAATCACTGGATACGGCAACGGTTTTAGTGCCTTTGTAACGCACCTCTGTGTAGAAATGGGCGTCCGGTGTACGCGTTTGCGGTACATTAGAACCCCAAACCATTAAATAGGTTGAGTTGTACCAGTCTGCGGACTCAGGTACATCTGTTTGTTCACCCCAGATTTGTGGACTGGCAGGTGGCAAATCGCAATACCAATCGTAAAACGAGAGCGGTACGCCACCGATCAGACTCAAATAACGTGAACCGGCCGCATACGACACCATCGACATCGCTGGAATAGGTGAGAAGCCGACAACCCGATCAGGACCAAACTTTTTAATCGTGTAGGCATTCGATGCTGCGATCATTTCTTGCGCTGTATCCCAGTCAGCACGTACAAAGCCACCCAGACCACGGACAGATTTATATCGCTTTGCTTTCTCTGGGTTTTGGCTAATCGATTCCCACGCGGCGATCGGATCCATGGTCTGACGTGCTTCCTGCCACATTTCCATCAGACGACCGCGTATCATTGGATACTTCACACGCTGTGCGGAATACACATACCAGCTATACGATGCGCCACGTGGGCAGCCGCGCGGCTCGTGATTGGGCAAATCAGGGCGAGTACGAGGATAGTCAGTTTGTTGCGTTTCCCAGGTAATCAAGCCGTTCTTTACATAGACTTTCCAAGAACAGGAACCGGTACAGTTCACACCATGCGTAGAGCGTACTATTTTGTCGTGCTGCCAACGGCTACGGTAAGTGTTCTCCCATTGACGGTCTTCGTCCACCACAGCACCATGACCATCGGAGAAGGTGGACTTCACCCGCGACATGAACTTCAATCTATCCAAAAAATGACTCATCACAAACTCCCTATCAGGTGGACAAGATGTCCACAAGTTTCATTACTTGCATACTGAGAGTGTAGAGATACGCGTCACTATCGACCATTCTTCGGAGCGCCGTCATCGCGCAAGCATTGGCACTAGCCCCACTAGTCCTTTTGAACTAGTCGTGCAAATCAAATCAAAAAAAAACCTCCGATTTTCATCAGAGGCATTTGACATTCAGCGATCAAAAAAATTTACTAACACGGCACTTCCGCACCTTTACGTGCGTAATACCACCACGTAATGGCCATGCAAGTGACATAGAAGCCGACAAACACATACAAGGCCATATCCGGCGCACCTGTCAACTTAATGGAAGTACCAAAACTTTGTGGAATGAAGAAGCCGCCATACGCTCCGATTGCACCAGAAAATCCCAATACAGCAGCAGATTCTTTCGCAGCATCGAGACGTGCTTGCTTCATTGCTAGTTCGCCCTTCCCTGCCGCATCACGCTCACGGCCAGTTTGAAAGATCAGCGGAATCATGCAAAACGTCGAGCCATTGCCCAAGCCAGTCAGAATAAACATGCCAATAAAGGCAAACAGAAACACCATAAACTGATGATCATGTAATGCTGGAACGATTCCGCCCACGATCGTTAAGGACATCGCAACAAAAACCCAAAACGTCAACCGCGCACCACCAATTTTATCTGCAATCATTCCACCGATAGGTCGTGCCAGCGCACCAGCCAAAGGCCCGAGAAAGGCGAACTTAGCCACTTCAATCTCAGGAAACTGCGCTTTAATCAGCATAGCGAAACCTGCTGAAAACCCGATAAACGAACCAAACGTCCCCACATACAACCAGCACATTAACCAATTGTGTTTACGTTTAAAAATAATCGCCTGGTCCGCAAATGAAGCTTTTGCAGATGCAATGTCATTCATACCAAACCAAGCAGCCAAGGTCGCCGCGATGATAAATGGGACCCAGATAAAGCCAGCATTGCCTAACCAAAACAGATGATCAGCGTTCGTTTTAGGGTTATGAAACAAAAAACCCTCGCCTGAGATAGCGACACCAAACATCGCCGAAGAAATCACCAGCGGTGTCAAAAACTGCACTACCGACACACCAAGATTGCCGATGCCAGCGTTCATACCAGTGGCATAACCTTTGCGCGATTTAGGAAAAAAGAAGCTAATGTTAGCCATACTAGAACTAAAATTGCCGCCACCCAAACCGCATAACAGCGCCAGAATGAGTAACGTAGAATAACTGGTCGTCGGATCTTGTAATGCAAAGCCCATCCCGATTGCTGGAATCAACAAACTAGCCGTTGAAATTGCGGTCCATTTGCGGCCACCAAATACAGGCACCAGAAATGAATAAAATATCCGCAAAGTCGCCCCCGACAGAGCGGGCAAGGCCGTCAGAAAAAACAATTGATCCTTACTAAAATGAAACCCTCCTTTATCCAAATTAGCGGCAACGACGCTCCACAACATCCAGACAGCGAAGGCCAACATCAGACTAGGAATAGAAATCCATAGATTTCGATTTGCAATGGAGCTACCTTCCTTGTTCCAGAATTCGGCATTCTCCGGCTCCCATCGACTTAAAACATGACTCATCATATGCTCCCTATAAAATAAATTAATTACGCACGTTCGCCCCCGTTCTTAGGTAGCACTTACTCCATTCATGGATTGATTTTGCTGACGAAATTGAAAGTGCATCCACACCAAGGAGACGCAAACAGCGCCATACAAGAGCATAAAACATGAGCTTCGTACGCCTGTGAGATCCACCAAAGCGCCAAACATGATTGGCAAAATAAAGCCACCCAAGCCGCCGGCCAAGCCGACGACACCTGACACGGCGCCAATATTGCTGCCGTAGCCATCAGCAATAAATTTAAATACCGAGGCCTTGCCAACCGCCATCGAGATACCCACGACAAAAAGGATGATCGTGAACAGCACCGGGCTCAGTCCTATATGAAAAGTCTGCATGCCGTTGACTGTTTTTACGCTGAAATCAGTTTGAGGATAAGACAGCAAAAAGAATGCAACCCAACAAACCCACATCACCGCCCAAGTGACTTTGTACGCGCCGTATTTATCTGCTAACCAGCCGCCAAACGCACGTAACACACCGCCAGGCAAGGAGAAGCAGGCTGCAAGTAAAGCAGCACTCTTGATATCAAAGCCGTATTCAGTCACGTAATACTTCACCATCCATAAGCTCAAGCCAACGTAGCCGCCAAAGACTACCGAGTAATACTGGCAATACCGCCATACTTTGGGATCTTTCAACATGTTGAGCTGCGCCAAAAAGCTGATATTCGATTTCACGTTGTGACTAGGGTCCGTCGCCGAAAATAACCAGAAAATCAGTGCTGCCGCGAACATCATAACGGCGTACACCTGAGGTACCAGAGTCCAGCCACCAGCAGCAATTAATGCTGGAGCAATAAATTTATTCACAGCAGCGCCCGAGTTGCCAGCGCCAAAAATACCCATGGCTAATCCCTGACGCTCCTTCTTAAACCAGCGTGCAACATATGGGGTGCCAACAGAAAATGAACCTCCGGCGAAGCCCACCAGTAAGCCAAGTGTCAAAAAATGCCAATAAGCCGTCGCATAACTAATCAGATAAATCGGCAACACCGTTGTCAGCATCAAGACAAACAAAACAATGCGTCCACCGAATCTGTCGGTCCAAATCCCCAACGGCACACGAATCAACGAACCGGTCAGCACCGGCATCGCTGTCAAAAGACCAAATTCTGTTTCGTTTAGATGTAATGCCGCCTTAATAGGAATACCTATCACACCAAACATCATCCAGATGGTGAAACATACCGTGAACGCCAGCGTACTGGACCCGAGTACCGCATATGCATTGCCTTTGCTAGCCATGACCTACTCCTATTGCTTTTATCAGTGCTATCATCTTAAGGAGTAAAGGGGTATTTTAAAATTCCCCTGAAGGTGCATTCCGACTATGCAAATGGCTAGGCTTATTAGCCAAAAGGACTAGTCTACGGAGAACAGACCAAACAATTGTGCAGACCAGTGCGGTACCGTACCAAGATGCCACAACAATGTGTTCTATCATCAACACCTTTATGTGGCTCATTTCTGTTGTCCTTGACGAGAAAGTCATGTTTATAAAATTACTTAAATCACTGATTTATTTCGTCTCCGTATTTGTCCTGATACTCGTTAGTGTGGTTATCTTTATCAGTAACTTTAACTGGAACAACGCACGGCCATATCTGAACCAACGGATTACCAAGAACATTGGTCATGATTTTGCGATACGTGGCGACTTAACACTCCAGTTATGTACCGAATCAACGCGTGGTTCGGTGTGGGAGCGTTACTTTTCGCAAACGCCAATGTTATGTGTTAGTGCCAATGATATCTCGATCAGCAATGTGCCTTGGAGTAATACGGGTACGCAATTAGCTGCTGTGCGGCGGGTTATGGTGTCCTTGCAGCTTTGGCCGTTGTTACACAAAAAAGCTGTCATCACCCAGTTGGAACTAGACATGCCACAACTGGCGCTTGAACGAGGTCCTGATGGACGCGTCAATTGGTCATTACCAGAAAGCGATTCATCAGATTGGACTATGACAATTGCACAACTACGTTTTCCGAACGGATCCATGCGTTTTTTGGACAAGGCCATCAACCTTGACCTGCACGCCGAGGCGAGAGCGGTGGCAACTGTACCAGCGCAGGAAAATGGGAAAGACTCGCCAGATCAGCCTGCGCAACAATTCTTTCTCCGTTTTTTACTCAGTGGTAGCTACGACCATGCACCGATCACTGGCAATGGTCAGTTGGGATCGATATTGAGCATAAAAGACGCACACACGATTTTTCCAGTCGCTGCGACGATGCAAATTGGCGGCAATCATATCGCATTCAATGGGGTGATCACCGATCCACGTGCTCCCTCAGGGATTAATGTTGAGCTTGCGCTGGCAGGTGCCAGTCTGTCTGAGCTGTATCCCTTGACAGGCATATTACTTCCAGTCACGGGTGCTTACAAAATTAAAGGCCAATTGCTGGGACAAAAAATCGGTGCAAACTGGAACTGGCGCTACCAGAATTTCATGGGCATGATGGGTGCCAGTGATCTTGCCGGCAGTCTGGACTATATTAATGGCGCACCACGCCCAACTTTGCGTGGCACGGTCACCTCTAACCAGTTACGACTCGATGATCTCGGCCCGCTCATCGGTGCTGAAAGTAGTACGCTAAAAATCGCACGTAGCAAAAAAACGATTCCGAAGAATCACAAGATCCTACCCACAGTGCAGTTTCAACCCAATCAATGGACCGCCCTCGATGCAGACGTCAAATTCAGCAGCAAGCATCTGACTCGTACGCACGATATTCCCCTCGAAAATATCGTGACAGAAATCCACTTGCTCGATGGGGTGTTAAGCCTGTCGCCGTTATATTTCGGTATCGCCGGCGGTGACGTCACATCAAATATTTCTCTCGATGGCCGGACTACACCGATCGCAGCACAAATAAAAATCGCCGGACGGAATGTAATGTTACGTGAATTGTTCCCAAAACTGGAATCAACGCACGAAAGTTTAGGTGAGATTAACGGCGATGCGGCGTTGACCGGACACGGTAATTCGATCTCATCAATGCTGGCAACCGCGAATGGCGAGCTGGCTGCCACTGTGAGTCGAGGATCCGTGAGTCGGTACATGCTGGAACTAGCAGGATTAAACGTAGCAAATGCTTTGTTTGTTAAAATTTTTGGTGATACGCAGGTCAGGATAAATTGTCTAGTGAGCGATTTTGGTGTGAAAGACGGCGTGGCTGAAATCCGCCGTTTCGTTATTGATACCGACGTGGCGGTCGTCGATCTAAAAGGGGATATCGATCTTGCAAAGGAACAGCTTAATCTGAACATGACACCTACATCAAAGGGCATGCGGGTCTTCTCACTGCATTCGCCTTTGTATGCCAAGGGCACCTTCTCCAATCCAGACATCGGCCCCTACAAAGGTCCGCTGCTGATGAGAGCAACTGCGGCAGCCGCATTGACTGCCTTGGCACCACCGGCGGCCATACTAGCAACGCTTAACATAGGCACAGCGCCGAAAATCAATTGTCCGGTTGAATTGGCGCGTATGTATAAGGCACGCAGCAATTCACGCTCTACAGCGACAAACGCTCCCGCTACACCGGTCGACCTCAACGAAATTCAAACAAATCGCAAGGCCATGCGTACCAAGTAAGAAAAAACTGCTTCGCCACGCGAGCTAAACCGCTCGTAAAGTGCGGCACGAAGTACAGGGGCTGGTACACGATACGCTCACAGGAATTTTGTATGGCTTAGCCACCCAATTTTCCCGAGGAGGCAGCTTGTGTTTTCCCCAATGCCTTTAATACTGTTTCCGGACGAATTGGAATATGCCGAAGACGAACCCCTATCGCTGCGAAGATAGCATTTCCAATTGCTGGGCCCACTACCGTGGTCGGTGGCTCGCCCATGCCCGTTGCCGTTTCTGAACTAGTCACAAATTCAATCTCTAATTCTGGAACATCAGCCATCCGAAGCGGCGTATAAGTATTCAAATTAGTATCACGCACCTGTCCGTGTTCAAATTGCGTTCCTTCATGTAAGGCCATGCTTAGCCCCCATAATGCGGCGCCTTCGGCTTGAGCTAAAGCACCGTCTGGGTGAATAATGGTGCCGGCATCAATAACCAAAAAAATCTTTTCCACGCTAACCAAACCAGTAAGTCGATCGACCTTCACCTTCGCGACGCATGCGCTCCAGGTTGGCATATCGCGTTCCTGACCAAAAGTGCTGGCAATTCCCATTCCAGTATCGGCTGGCATGATGCTACCCCAGCCTGCATTGGCTGCAACCCGTTGCAATACATTCGCCATTCGACTCGCGCCACCAACAGCATTGGGCATACTGCCAGCGTTAATACCCTTACCGTCCAATAGCATTAAACGGAAAGCTAATGGATCGAGCTTGGCGGAGATGGCAGCCTCATCAATAAAACTCTCGAGTGCCCAATTTGTCCAACCAGGTCCCACAGAGCGTAACCATCCCGGACGAAAAGTGCTATTAGCAAGATCGTTAGATAGCGCACGTACCTGATGGGCTCCGACAGAATACCAATGGTCTGCACCGGCAATCGAAAATGGATCATACGGCACACCATTTTTTCCTTTTGGCATAAATGAAGGAATCATTACCTGAGTGGGCCAACCTGCACACGCGTCATGTTGCATCGCGATGACTTTATTTTGCTGGTCAAATGCCAAACGCAAGCGCTGCACCGAGGGAGAACGTGGTGAATCAAAGCGGGCATCATCGGCTCGGGTACAGACCATCTTCACTGGCCGACCCAGCGCTTTTGCAGCGAGCGCAGCTGGGATTGCATAGTCACCATTCAATCTGCGCCCAAAACCGCCGCCCAACAAATAGGTATGCATTAACACTTTGTCTTCAGATACGTTCAGGGCTTTGGCCATAACAGGGAGGATTAGTGATTGCCACTGATTGCCAGTGTGAATATGCCACACGCCATTTTTCTCTAAGGCGAGTGCATTTACCGGTTCCAATTGGAAGTGCAAGACGGTGCTGGTGGTATAAGTACGATCGATGATAAGCGTCGCGTTTGAAAATGCCAATGCTACGCCATCATCAGCAACGACCAAAGAACCGCCGGATTGTGCATGAATCAAATTTGTACCATGATCCACAATATCTGCCTCAGACACATTGGCACTACTACCGGCAGCCCAATCCACTTTCACAAGATCGGCTGCACGAATTGCACCTGCAAATGAGTCTGCGAAAACCATTACCCAACCAGGTACAGTATCAGATGGATCAATTAGCGCGATCGACTTTATATAGCCTGTGACGCTTCTGGCTCCACTATCGTCAATGGCGTTGACTTTTGATCCATAGCGAGTAGGAGGAATGAGCGGACGCGCATACACCATGCCAGGAGTCATTGCATCAATACCATAAACTGCGCTGCCGTCGGTCTTTGACGGTATATCAAGCGCGGTCGTATTGTGCCCGATCAGATGTCGCTGGTCTGGTGACTTCAAGGGCAAGGCTTTCAATTGCTCGGGCGTAAACTGACGAACCAGGTTGCCGTGACTGACGATCTCGGCATAACTTATGGTTTTATTCGCTGCACGAACGATACTGTCACGAGCCACACAATGATTTGGATCAACGCCCAGAAGTTTGGCACCTTCTTCAATTAATGCAACACGTCCCGCTGCACCGGCACGACTCAACGTATCAAAGCTTTGCCATACTGACCAACTCCCACCCGTCACCATGGTGCCCCATTTAGGATCACTATTGACGTAGTTCAAACGTACATCATCCCAACGAACTTCTAATTCGTCCGCTAAAATACGCGCTAATGCCGTGCCGACATGTTGACCCATTTCGGCCTTAGCAATGTTGACCGTGACGATACCTTCGCGATTAATCTCAAACCAAATACTTGGATCAAAAACAGGTGTCGCATCGATCGACGCATTACTATCTTCAGCAAAACTTTGATCTGCCCGCAAAAAAGTAAGCGAAAATCCTGTACCAATCGCTGAAATTAAAAATCCACGCCGCCCCAAGGACGCGGGCTCGGCCATCGTGTTATCTACGTCAACGCGTAAATGCTTCATCAACTTAAACATTCGAATGCCCCTTGGACATGTCAACTGCCGCTATTTTGATCGCCTTGCGTATGCGGATATAGGCCATGCAGCGGCATAGATTGCCACTCATGACTGCGTTGATGTTGGCATCGGTGGGATTGGGGTAGTCGTTGAGCAACGTCGCAGCCTGCATGATTTGTCCCGATTGGCAATATCCGCATTGCGGAGTTTGGGTTTCAATCCATGCTTTTTGCAGGGGATGTTGGCCTAGAGGATCAAGTCCTTCTATCGTTACAATATGTGCGCCCTGCACTCCGGCCAACGATGTAATACAAGAACGCACGGCACGTCCATCGATATGTACAGTACAGGCACCACATAGACCTATGCCGCACCCAAACTTCGTACCTTTTAAACCAATGTGATCGCGAATCACCCAAAGCAATGGCGTTGCAGGATCATCATGAACATCAACATCTTTACCATTGATTGAAAACTGGGTCATAGCGTATTCATCCTTTTATGTGTTGTGCCAGTGGTAAAAGTAATTCATGGTTGATGAGCACGTCGCATTGCAACGATGTCGTTTTCTAGGTTGAGCCATGGAGGTTGCGTAGTTCGGCTTCGACGAAGATAAGCGGCCATTTGTACGATATCGGTATTGGTCAAGGCTGCATCAAAACCTGGCATCATCATTGCGGAGCTACCCTCTTTTCTACCAATGCCATATAAAATCACTTGCAAAAAATTATCCGGATTGGGCGCGAACAATGTCGAGGAAAATCCTAGCTCAGGCCGTGATAGATTCATAGATGCAGCACTATTAGAGTGACATGATGCACACGCAGCGACGTAGAGGGCGGCACCATGATCGCTGTAGAGGTTCGATACTTGTGATGACTGCGCCGTTACCTTCGCAACGATCGTGTTTATCGCCAATGCATTCTGCACAATTTTCGTCGCGCCGTTTAGATCAGAAAAATAAGTAGCCAATGCATGCACGTCTGCATCCGTTGCTTTGGCCAACCCAGTATGTACCACCTCAGCCATTGGTCCAATAGCAACCCCATGTAGTTGTGTTTTCCCGTAACGTAAATAGGCATAAATTTCCGTTTCACTCCACATCACTAATGCAGGATTTGCCGACGTCAACGCTGGAGAATACCAACCATCAATAGCTGCACCAGCATAAGAAGCATTTTTGCGCTCGCCTCCTAAACTATTGCGTGGGGTGTGACACGCCGCACAATGAGCGACGCCTTCAGCTAAATAACGCCCACGATTCCATTCTTCACTTTTAGTCACATCCGGAAGCAGAGGCGTTTTGTCAAAATAAAGCCATTTCCAGACGGTCTGTAAAGCGCGAACATTCAGAGGAAAAGGGAGTGTATTTTTTGGTGATACAGATTTGATCGGCGGTCGCGTCATGAAATAGGCGTAAAGCACTGCGACATCATCGTCTTTGATATGAGCAAAATAGGTGTATGGAAAAGCAGGGAACAAGTTAGCGCCATCCTGCCGAACACCCTCATGCAGTGCACGCTTAAACGCCTCCTGCGACCATCGCCCGATGCCCGTTGCCGGATCTGGTGTGATGTTACTTGAATAGATACGCCCGAACGGGGTGACGACAGCCAAGCCTCCTGCAAATTCGCCGCCACCTTTTACCGTATGGCAAGCAGCACAATTGCCGATACCAGCAAGTATGGCACCCTTATTGATTTGCTCGACGGAAAAAGAACTTTGCTGGGCTTGCTCAACATCAGCGAGTGCCGGGTGCCATGAGAGTCCAACCACTGCGATGAGCAATAGTAGAACTAGCCCAGCGAGTCCCGTTAAGAACTTTTTCATTGAATTAACCTCTCATGAGAAATGATGGCGGTGTCTATAGTCCAAAGACTTTCGTTAACTACGTTTCAAATAATGTCTTGCGCTTTGATTCATTTTTTATAGCAACTTGACGTGGGCTTCCGACAACGACTGCGATCTCACCATTTGACATTGAAGATTCTTGATTAGCGTATGAAAAATCAAGCTCTCTCAGTAGTTTGCGTAAGAAATAAAACGAGGCGCGGAATGCGCCGAGTTCTTTCATCGTGTAGTAAAGACATACGCCCATCTGTGCGGCGGCACACAGAAACTAACAGAGACGACCATCATTTTATTTTGAGCGATAACATTACGAATCGCTGGCAATTAAGAAAAATTCTCTTCAGCGAAATGCCAATTCGCCAAATTCCAAAATGCGTCGATATATTTTGGACGTGCATTACGATAATCAATATAGTAAGCATGCTCCCATACATCACAAGTCAACAGAGGTATCGAAGCGCCAGTGATCGGCGTAGCGGCATTGCTAGTACTAATAATTTCAAGTTGCCTGTTCTCAGATTTAACTAACCATGTCCAACCAGAACCGAAATTGCTTACACATGATTTAGTGAAATCTTCCTTAAAGATCTCGAAAGAGCCCCATTTGGCAACAATTGCTTCACCCAAATTACCAATAGCTATACCGCCGCCGCTTGGTTGCAAACTGTGCCAATAGAAAGTGTGATTCCACACTTGCGCCGCATTATTAAAAATAGCCCCAGATGACGTCTTAATGATCGCTTCTAATGTAGACGACTCAAATTCCGTGTTTTTTATTAGCGCATTCAAATTATCAACGTAAGCCTTGTGATGTTTGCCGTAGTGATAATCCAAGGTTTCTCTTGAGATATGCGGTTCTAGCGCAGAAAGCGGATATGGTAGCGGTGGTAAAATATGTTCCATTGCAATTCCTTTTGATCGTTGTCCTACATCATTGTTAACTACCTCTTCAACACCCCGTTCGCTATGCATAGTTGTATTTGCCGTTTTATTAAACAGCGCCAAATAGAGTCCCAACAATTGAGGTGACAGCCAATGCCAACGCACTCCACAGCGTTACACGCAACACGCTAGGGAAAATTTTTGCAGCACCTGCGCTCGCGGCCAAGCCCCCAAGAATTGCAAGCGATACCAATGCAACGGACACAACGCTCCCGATTAACCACGTTTCGGGCACGAATGCAGTAACAGCAAGCGGAAGTGCGGCACCAACCGAAAAACTACAGGCCGACGCCAGCGCCGCTTGCAATGGATGGGCAATGGACAACTCTGAAATACCTAATTCATCCCGAGCATGCGCACCCAATGCGTCATGAGCCATCAACTTGTCTGCGACTTGCTTTGCCAAAGGATAGTCAAGACCACGATGCATGTAGATCGCAGTCAACTCCTGGTGTTCTCCTTGAGTATCTGCTTTTAGTTCAACGGTTTCTTCCGCCAATGCCGCTTGCTCTGTGTCTGCTTGCGAAGACACAGATACGTATTCGCCACTCGCCATCGACATCGCACCAGAAACCAAACCTGCTACGCCAGTCAGTAAAATATTGCTATGAGAGACATGCGCCGATGCAACGCCGACGACAAGGCTTGCTGTCGACACGATCCCATCGTTTGCACCTAGTACCGCCGCACGTAACCAACCTATAGACTTTATGCGGTGCTTCTCAAGAGGCCGAAAGGTCATTGCACCTATTCCAATCTGAATATATTCAACTCACGGATGAACAAACCGACGTATATGGGAATGTGGAAATTAATTTGTTCCGTTTTAACTT
>Ga0209913_1000504_pt1 | contig 32243 bp, 31 predicted proteins | sample PersoiDNA2013203_FD_185805 | JGI IMG/M metagenome (GOLD analysis project Ga0209913, IMG submission 185805) | Permafrost soil microbial communities from the Arctic, to analyse light accelerated degradation of dissolved organic matter (DOM) -... | ecosystem: Environmental > Terrestrial > Soil >... | reverse complement strand
CAGCGCCTGTTTCTGCAAAGCTGGCAACGCCAGCGCGGGCCGGCACTGGCGGGGCGCGCCTACTTTCCGGTCTTGCCCCCGATGGGGCCCCAGGTGGTGCGCGCCATCGCCAGTTCACCCGACGATCCCTACAGCCTGATGTACCTGAGCCTGTTGGCCGCGTTGGGTCAGGCACAGCGGCAGATCCGGATCACCCAGGCCTATTTCGTGCCGGATCGCCAGCTCATGACCGCGCTCACCACCGCAGCCGCGCGCGGTGTCCAGGTGCAGTTGATCCTGCCCGGGCAGTCCGATTCGGGCCTGACCTTCCACGCCGGGCGCTCCGAATACACCGAGCTGCTGCAGGCCGGTGTCGAGGTGTTCGAGATGCGGGGGGTGCTGCTGCATGCCAAGACGGCCGTCATCGATGGCCTGTGGTCCTGCGTGGGCTCCAGCAACCTCGATTGGCGCAGCGCCCTGGACAACGATGAGATCAATGCCGTGGTGTTGGGCGAGGCCTTTGCCGTCACCCTGCAGCAGGCCTTCGAGGCCGATCTGCTGGCAGCCACCCCCATCACCTGGGCGCATTGGCAGCAGCGCCCGCTGTCTTGGCGGCTCAAGGAGTGGGGGGCGCGCCGGCTGGCGCGTCTGCTGTGAGCACCTGAGAGGTGCACTGCCGGCTGAGGGGCCTCAGATGCGCCCGAGCAGCATCAACACCAGCACCAGGCCCACACCGCCGCTGGGTGCATAGCCCCAGCCGCGGCTGTGCGGCCAGGCCGGCACCACGCCCAGGAGCAGCAGGATCAGAATGAACAGCATCAGGGTTCCGAGGGTCATGGCGTGGCTCCTGTGGGGATGGGACGGGGCGTCATAGCGCGAGCAGGGCCGGGCGTGTGGGCGCCAACGTGGCCTGCGGGGTGTGCTGCAGCAGATCGGCCAGGTCGTCGGCGTGTTCTTCTTCCACGGCCAGAATGCCCTCGAGCAGGCGGCGCGTGGTCGGGTCCTGCTCGTGCAGGGCACCGATCAGGTGGCGGTAGCTGTCGATGGCGATGCGCTCGGCCACCAGGTCTTCGCGGATCATGTCGGTCAGGCTCTCACCGGGCACGTACTCGGCGTGGCTGCGCGCCAGCAGGGTGGCGGGCGAGAAGTCGGGGCGACCACCCAGCTGCACGATGCGCTCAGCCAGCAGGTCGGCATGGGCCAGCTCTTCGTTGGCGTGGGCCAGAAACTCGGCCCCCACCGCCTGGGCGTGGATGCCGCGCGCCATGAAGTGGTGGTAGCGGTAGCGCAGCACGCACACCAGTTCGGTGGCCAGTGCCGCGTTGAGCTGCAGCAGCAGCTGTTCGCGGTCGGCCTGGTAGCCGGCGGTCACGGCGCCTTGCTCCAGGTGTTGGCGGGCCCGTTGGCGCAAGGCGCCCAGGTCCAGCGGGGCGTGCAGGGATTCGGTCATGGCAGTGCCTTTGCGGTTGAGGTGAGTGGGCAGGGCGGGGGAAGGGTTCGGCGCAGCCCCGGTCGGGGCCAGGCGGTGGGGCTTTCAGCGCGCAGGGACGTACAGCACGCCATCGGCGGGCGCGCTGGTGCCACGGGCCCCGGTGTTGCCCTTGGCGCCGGTGGCACCCGTGCTGCCGGTATCGCCCGTGGCGCCCGTGCCACCCATCGCGCCGGTGGCGCCAGACCCACCGGTGGCGCCTGTGGCCCCAGTGGCCCCGGTGTAACCCGTGGCGCCGGTATAGCCGGTGTTACCGGTGTTGCCCGAGGCGCCAACTGGCCCCACCGAGCCCGTGGCGCCGGTGGCGCCGGCCGGGCCGGCCGGGCCGGCTGGCACGGAGAAGCAGCCCGCCAGGGCCAGGGCGGCGGTGGCCAGCGTCAGGGTCAGAAAAGTGCGTGTCGTGTTCATGGGGAACTCCTGTGAAGGCAGCCCGCAGTGGCGCACAAGGTGCGCTGGCGGGGTGCAGCGTTGATGGGGCTGCGGGTTGGCCGGGCACCGGTGCATCAGGCCGGCGTGGTGTCGGGATGCCCTGCAGCACCAAGCCGTGGGGCTTGGATGAGGCGGGTTCGACCCGAGGTCCAGCCACCACCTTGGGGCCTGGGCATGCGGCCGTCTGTGCGGCGGCGCCCCGAGCCACGTGGGGGCGGATCTGTGTGGGTTGACGCACAGACCCCTTGGCGGCTCTGTTGCAAATTGCGCCATCGTCAACTGCAGGGAGAAGAGGGTATGAATTCCATCGCAGCCACCTTGGCCGATTGCGACGATGTGCAAAGCCTGGCCACCACACTGGCGCAGGTGTGTGCGGCTTTCGGCCCGGTGGCCTACCTGCGCATCATGACCTTGTCGAACCGGGGGCAGCGCCAGGCGCTGTGTTTCATCCAGTTGGCCACGCGGGCCAACGAGGTCGGTCTGGCCGAGTTGCTGCAGGCGACCTGGGTGGATGACTTTCTGACCCTGCGCGTGCCTCTGGGCGGGGTTGACCACGCCTTGCTGGCGCAGTCCCTGGCCTCTTACCGGAGCGCTGGCATGGCCAAGTGAACCGGGTGCGGCGTTGCGGGTTGGGGGGCCGCAGGCAGGCCATTGCGAGCCGCCTTTCAGCGTTCAGCGCTTGTCCTTGCCCACCTCATTGCCGATCACCGCACCCACGGCCGCTCCGCCCACCGTGCCGATGCCGCTGCCCCCGGTCAGGATGGCGCCGCCCACCGCACCCACGCCGGCCCCGACCGCCGTGTCCTGTTGCCGGCCTGACATGCCACTGCAGGCGCCCAGGCTGAGCAGCACCAGGGTGCTGGCAGAGAGGGTGAGGGATTTTTGAGAAAGAAAAGTCATGTGTATCACCTGTTCGGGTTGATGAAGGCCCTGCCGCTGCCGCCCTGCTGTGGCGGGCCAGCGGCGTTGGGCCCGGAACCCCAGCATGGGCCGGGCAGTGGGCGCTGTCTGTGCCCTGGCCCACGTTGTGGGCCTGCCCCCCCGGTTCAGGCGGCGGCGCGGGTGGCGCCCATCGCGCCCATCGCGCTATGGCTGCTGTTGCTGGGCGGGGCCAGCAGTTCGCGCACGCGGGCCACGTCCTCCAGGCTGCCATGCACCACCAGCACGTACTGGTCGACCTTGAGTGCGGTCTCGTACTTGATCTGGGCGTCGGCGGGCACACCCAGTCGGGTCAGCGCCGCGCCCAGGGCCGACAGGCCGCCCACCAGGGCTGCGCCCTCCAGCACGCCGACCAGGGTCAGCACCACCGGGCCAGCCATGGCCAGCACGCCGATGCCGGGCAGAAAGAACACGGCAGGCGCCAGCAACAGGCTCCAGATACCGCCCCAGAAGGCGCCGGTGGCGCCCCAGGCCTTCATCTTGTCGCCCACGGTGTAGAAGCCCGTGGGGTGTTCTTCGCTGTGGTAGCCCTTGCCCAGCAAGGACAGGGTCTTGAGGTCGATGCCGGCGCGCCCCAGGGTCTGCAGCGCGGTCTCGGCCTCCTGGTGGGTGGCGAAGATGAAGCCGGGGGCGAGGTGGTCGTTCATAGGGGTCCTGGGGGCGGGCGTCGGGCGCGGCTTCAGTCAAAGCTCAGTTCGTCGTGCACATGGCGCACGCCGGGCGTGTTCCAGGCGGCCTGCAGTGCCAGGCCATGCTCGGCCCAGCTGTCCACTTCGCCGCTGAGGGTGACCGTGGCACCCTGCACCGCCACCGAGATGCGGCGCGAATCGCCATGGGCGCGCCGCTGCAGGGCGCGTTCGATGTCGGCCACCACGGCCGAGCAGTTGATCTGGGGCTTGACCGCGATCTCGTCGGTCAGGCTGCGCAGGCCCTGCAGGTGGCGCACGGTGGCCAGGGCCGCCTCGCGCTGGAAATCCCAGTGCACGACGCCGCTCAGGGTCATGTTGCCGTCTTCCACCAGCACGTGCAGCGCCTTGGCCGGCAGCTGACGCGTCCATTGCAGTGCCGAGATGGCGGCCCGCGCCAGGTCCGAGTCGCTGCGCTCGGCCGTGCTCTGCAGCTGCACTTTCAGGTCGACGGCCAGGGCGCGCACGCCCTGCACACGCTTGGCGGCGCGCTCGGCCTCCCATTTTTCGGAAAAGCTGTCCACCACCCCGCTCAGGGTGACCACGCCCTCGTTCACGCCCACGCCGATGTGGGCCGAGTTGATGGAAGGGTCGCCGGCCAGTTCGGCGACAACGGAGGCTTGCAGGGCTTTGTCGGGTGTCATGGTGAAGGTCCTTGGTGTGAGGGTTTGGAAGAGGTCGCCTGGGTGCCACGGTCGGTGGCCGCAGCGGGGCGGTGGGCCAGTGGGCCGGGGCCGGCCGTGCCCCATACCCCATCCCAGAAGAAGGTGGTCACGCCAAAGCGGTGGTGCTGGCCCGGCACGTGGTGGCTGGCGTGCCACAGCTTGTAGCGACGGGCCCAGGGCCGCTGCGGGCGGTGGTGGTGCAGGGCATGGTGGGCCAGCGAGTACACGAACAGCCCGCTGAGCACGCCCGCCGCCAAGGGCAGGCCCTGCCAGGTGGGCAGCCAGGCCAGGCTGGGCAGCAGCACCAGCAGCCCGAAGGCCGAGGCGCTGATCACCGTGGGGCTGCAGATGCGCGCCGCCGGCCGATCATGGTGCATCTGGTGCCAGCGCCTGAAGGGGTCGAAGCCATGCAACACGAAGCGGTGCAGCAGGTACTCCAGCAGCGTCCAGATCAGCACTCCGAGGGCAAACAGCAGTGCGGCGCCCAGGCGCTGCCCGGTGGGCAGCGCCCAAGCCAGCCACAGGCTCAGGCCCATGGACGCGGCGCCATAGAACACCAGGTCGGCGTAGTAGGCCCGGGCACTGTGCTCCAGGTTCAAGAGGGCCATGGATTTCCTTTGGCGGGTTGCGGGCTGGGGTGCGAGCCCTCAGCTTGGCGCCGCCGCAGCACCGGGTCTGTGCGCTGGCCAACCCAGGCCGGCCCCGGCCTGGCCCGGATCAGCGCGCCTGTTGGTCGGGCAGCAGGCGGTCGTACTCGCGCTTGACCACCTGGTAGCACTCGCAGGTGCGTTTTTCCAGGCCGGGACGGTCCAGCACCGTGATGTGGCCGCGGGCGTAGCGGATCAGCCCGGCGGCCTGCAGTTGCAGGGCGGCCCCGGTCACGCCTTCGCGCCGCACGCCCAGCATGTTGGAGATCAGCTCCTGCGTCATGATCAGGTCGGGGCCGCTCAGGCGGTCCAGGCTCAGCAGCAGCCAGCGGCACAGCTGCTGGTCCAGCGAGTGGTGGCGATTGCACACGGCGGTCTGCGACATCTGTGTCAGCAAGGCCTGGGTGTAGCGCAGCAACAGATGCAGAAAGGGCCCGGCACGGTCGAATTCGTGTTTCAGCGTCGCGGCGCGCAGGCGCAGGCCCTTGCCGGCGCTCTGCACCACGGCCCGGCTGGGCGTGGAGTTGCCGCCCATGAACAGGGCCACCCCCACCATGCCTTCGTTGCCCACCACGGCAATCTCAGCCGAGGCCCCGGTTTCCATCACATACAACAGCGAAATGATGGCGGTGGTGGGAAAGTAGGCGTAGTTCATTGCCACGCCCGACTCATACAGCACCATGCCCAGCGGCAGGTCCACCGGCTCCAACTGGGCCAGGATGGGGGCGAACTCAGGTGTGTCCATGGCCTCCAGCAGGTGGTTTTTTCGGTATTCAGCAGGTGTGGGCGCGTCATGGATCATGTGTGTTCCTCCCGGGCGCATATGGTTTGGTTGCTTGCGCGGGTTGGCCGGATGCGGCACCCGCGCAGTGGCGCCCTGCACCAGGGTAGGGCCTTTTGGTGACTTTGGATGTTCGTTAGCGAACATATTGTCGGTTTGTCGGTCAGTGTCTGCCATCGCACCGACGGCATCAGCTGGCCGGGTCACCCTGGCGGAAGGCCCGGCATCGGGCCCGGATCGCTTTGATCTGCCAATCAGGACACTTGCCATGAACCACACCAAACCCCTGCATGACGGCGATGGCCGCGCCCGCGAAGGCGCCGGCCCCGGCGATGTCGACCCCACGCTGGCCCACCACCCGGTGCAGGCCGCTCCGCACCCGCTGGATTCACTCAACGGCCTGCTGCAGGACCAGGAGGCCCATGCCATGGCCTGGCTGGCCGCCAGCGCCGTGCCACCGGGCGAGCCGATGCGCGTGCTGCGCGAATCGGCACGCGAACTGCGCAGCCAGGCCGAGCAGGCGCGCCGGCTGGTGCAGCGCCAGATCCAGGATCGCCCGCTCACCGCCGTGACCCTGGCGGTGCTGGCCGGGGGCTGCCTGATGGCCCTGCCGCGTCTTTGGCACCTGGCCTTTGCGCCGCGCCGATGATGCAGGCCACGCCTTCTGGCACGGCCTTGGCCGTGCCCGGCCCTGGCGCGCCGGCGCCGGGGTCTTCTGACAGCGCGGACGTCTTGACCGGGCCCTCGGGCTGGACAAGCGCCGGCCGTGGCACCGAGTCTTCGCCTGCGCCCGCGCCAGACGAGCGTGCGGCCCACAGCCCCACGGTCGACCCGCTGTTCTTCTCGGTGCCCCGGGTCTCCACCCTGGCGGGTGAGCGCGGGCTCACGCAGGCCAGCGGTTTTTACTTCCAGCGTGACGGGCGCCTGTACCTGGTCACCAGCCGCCATGTGGTGTTCGACCAGGCCACCCGCCATGTGCCCGACCGGCTGGAGATCGAACTGCACCTGGACGGCACCAACCTGACCCGGTCCACCGGCTTCTCCATCCCGCTGTATGTGCAAGGCCAGGCCGTGTGGCGCCAGGGGCGCGACGGGGGTGGTGACATCGATGTGGCGGTGCTGGAGATCGAGCGCCGCAAGCTGCCGGCCTCGGTGGTCATCCGGGCCTTCACGCCGGCCCATCTGGTGAGCGACTTTGCCGAGGTGCCCGTCGGCGAGCCCCTGGTGGTGGTGGGCTTTCCGCTGGGCTTTCATGATGCTGTGCATCACCTGCCGGTGCTGCGCTACGCCATGGTGGCCTCACCCTATGGCATCCGCTTCCAGGGCAAAGGCTATTTCCTGACGGATGCGCGCACCCACCGGGGCACCAGTGGCGCGCCCGTGGTGTCGCGCCGCCAGCAGCCCAACACCGAGCAACAGGCCTTGCCCTGGCGGCTGCTGGGCGTGCACTCCTCCCGCATGGACATGGGCAACCGCGACCTGCTGCAAGACGAGTCGCTGGGCCTGAACTGCGTCTGGTACGCCGACATCCTGCTGCGCCTCACGGCCGACCCCAGTCGCTTCGGGCCGGGCTGAACCGGCCAACCATGCCCAGCGCCCCTGGCTGCGCCCGCTCAGCCGCGCGGTGGCGCGGCCTCGGGGCCAAAGTCGGGGTGCTGGGCGGTCATGCTCCCCGGTCGTGGCTCGCTGCCGGGGCGCGACTCGCCAGGATGCTCATGCTGAAGCGGCTCCGGCGAGGCCTGCCCGCCAGGGTGTTGGTTGGCGGCCCGGTCGTCCTGGGGCCGGCTTTTCTTGAGCGACAGCGTGGGGCGTGGCCTGGGCGCCGGCGCTGGGCGGGGGTGGGTGTTCACAGCCGCCCCGTCAGCCACAGGATCAGCAGCACGACCAGCAGCAGCCCCAGGCCCCCGCTGGGCATGTAGCCCCAGGCATGGCTGTGCGGCCAGATGGGCACGGCGCCCACGACCATCAGCACCAGAATCACCAGCAGGATGGCACCCAGGTTCATGTTCAACTCCTCACCCCCAGGGGGTGCCAGCCAGTGTGTGCCCTGGGCCCGCCCCTGCCTGTGCGCTGGCGCACCATGCTGCGTGCGAGGCGCAGCTTTCAGGCGGGGACGGCCAGGGCAGGCGGGGCGTCTTCCGGCCCCTGCCCCAGGCGCAGCAGCACCTGGCGCACACCCTGGTCAGCCTGCAGGGCGATGCCCTCGGCGCCCTGCAAAAGCCCATCGCAGAACAGCTCGCGCAGGCCGGGCGCCTCGGGCACGGCCTGCACCTCGATGTCATAGCACGTGCCCTGGTGGTGGTACTGCAGTTTGAAGCCGCTCCAGCCCGGCCGCAGGCAGGGCCGCAGCTGCAACCGGCCATGGGCGAGTTGCACACCCAGCAACGACTCCAGCACCAGCCGGTAGGCCCAGCCGGCCGAGCCGGTGTACCAGGTCCAGCCGCCACGGCCCTGGTGCGGGGCCACGCCGTAGATGTCGGCGGCCACCGCGTAAGGCTCCACCTGGTAGCGGGCCACGCCCGCAGCGGTTTCGGCATGGCGCAACGGGCTCACCATGTCGAACACCTCCCAGGCCTGCCGGGCCTGGCCCAGGCGGGCGTAGGCCATGGCACACCAGATGGCGGCATGGGTGTATTGCCCGCCGTTCTCGCGCACGCCGGGCACATAGCCCTTGATGTAGCCCGGGTCGAGGCCACCGTGGTCGAACGGCGGGTCGAGCAGGGCCACATAGCCAAAGCGGCGGTTGATCAGGCGCTGGCTCACGGCCTCCATGGCGGCGCGCTGGTGGGTGGGCGTGGAGGCGCCGCCCAGCACCGACCAGCTCTGCGCCACCGCGTCGATCTGGCACTCGGTGTTGCTGGCCGAGCCCAGCGGGGTGCCGTCGTCAAAGTAGGCGCGCCGGTACCAGTCGCCGTCCCAGGCGTGCTGCTCGGTCTGCTCGGCCAGGGTGGCGGCCTGGGCTCGCCAGGCCGCAGCCTGGGCCGGGGCGCCCGGGTCGGTGGCCAGCTGGGCCTTCTCCACCATTTCTGCCATCTCTGCCATCCGGCCCAGCGTGTCGTGCAGAAAGAAGGCCAGCCAGACACTCTCGCCGCGCCCCTCGATGCCCACCAGGTTCATGCCGTCGTTCCAGTCGCCCGAGCCCATCAGGGGCAGGCCGTGGGCGCCAAAGCGCAGGCCGTGTACCAGTGCGCGGCAGCAGTGTTGGTACAGGCTGCCGCTCTCGCCCGAGGCTTCGGGCAGGTCGTAGTAGGCCTCTTCGTTGCCCATCACCGGCCGGCCCTTCAGGTAGGGCAGGGATTCAGCCAGCACACCCACATCGCCGCTCAATTGCAGGTAATGGCTCACCGCCTGGGGCAGCCACAGAAAATCGTCCGAGCAGCGGGTGCGCACGCCGCGCCCGGTGGGCGGGTGCCACCAGTGCTGCACATCGCCCTCCTGGAACTGGCGCGCCGCGGCCCGCAGCAGGTGGGCCCGGGCCAGGGCGGGTTGGCTGTGGGCCAGGGCCATGCTGTCTTGCAACTGATCCCGAAAGCCGAAGGCTCCGCCAGACTGGTAGAAGCCGCTGCGCCCCCACAGCCGGCTCGACAGTGTCTGGTACAGCAGCCAGCCGTTGAACAACAGGTTCAGCCCGGGGTCGGGGGTGTGGGCTTGCACCGGCTGCAGCACCCGCTCCCAGGTCTGCTCCACGGCCAGCAGCGAGGCCTCGGCGGCTGCGGCGTCCCGTGGCCCGGCCAAGCCCTCGGGGCCCAGGCCCTGCAGGGCGCCCAGGCGGAACACGATCTGCCGGCTTTCGTCCGGTGCCAGTTCCAGGGGCACGCGCAGTGCCGCGCAGGGGTCCAGCCCCGCGCCCAGGCGCTGCGACAGTTGGGCCTGGTTCATGGCCGCCGGCTGGCGCCAGGAGCCCTGGCGCCCCAGAAATTCGGTGCGGTCTCCGCTCCAGCTCACGCCGGGCTGCAGGCTGGCCGCCCCGGCGTCAAAGAACACCCGCACCCCGGCAAAGTCGTTGTTGTAAGGGTTGTGCGCCAGCAGGGCCCCGGTGGCCGGGTCGCGCTCGGTCACCAGGTGCTGGCCGGTGTGGGACGGCAGGTCGCCCAGCACCCACTCCACATAGCCGGTGACAGACAGGCGCCGCACCCGGGCACTGCGGTTGTGCAGTGTCAACACCGACCATTTGAGCGACTGCGTCGCGTCCACGTGCACGCTCAACGTGCTGTGGATGCCTTGTGCCGCGTGTTCGAAGCGGCTGTGGCCAAAGCCGTGGTGCACCACCGTGGCCCCGCCGCCACCGCAGGGCAGCGGCGTGGGCGACCAGTAGCGGCCGCTGTCTTCATCGCGCAGGTACAGGGCCTCGCCGCTGTTGTCGCCCACCGGGTCGTTGCTCCAGGGGCTCAGCCGGTATTCATGCGCGTTCTGGAACCAGGTGTAGCTGCCGCCGCTCTCCGACAGCACGCAGCCCAGCTGCTCGTTGGCCAGCACATTGACCCAGGGCTCGGGCGTTGTTCCGGGCTCGGCCCCGCGGCCGGGGCTTCCCGCGCCGCCCAGGCGGATCACATAGCTCTGGCCATCGGCCCCGAAGCCGCCCAGGCCGTTGTCGAACTGCAGGCCGGCCACGGCGGCAGGCCCGTCTCCCTGGCGCTCATCGGGGCCCGGGTTGGCGCTCAGCAGGCGCGGGGCCTTGCTGCGTCGCAGCTCCTTGCCCCGTGGCGGCGCCACTTGCTGGGCCAGGGTGCCCCCGGTGTCGCTCAGCACCACCCGCGCCACGCTCAGGAACAGGTGCCGGTCTTCGGGCGAGATGTGCTCGCCCACGCGCACAAAGATGCCGCCCGATTTCTCGGCCAGGTTGGCCTCCAGGCCCGAGGCGATCAGGCCCAGGATCTGCTCTTGCAGCACCTGGCGGTAGCCGGCGCGGTCTTCGTTCCAGATCATCAGGTCCACCGTCAGGCCCTTGAGACGCCAGTAGGCATGGGCACGCACCAGTTGCTGCACCAGGCCGATGTGGGCCACATCGCTGATCTGCAGCAGCACGATGGGCAGGTCGCCCGAGATGGCGTAGCTCCACAGCCCCGACTGGCGCCGCTGGTTGCGCAGCAGCACCTCGGCCGGTGGGCGCAGCGCCGGCTGGGCGTACAGCACGGCGCCGGCCAGCCGCCCATAGAGCTGGGCGTCGGCCTCGCTGGCATTGATCTGCTGCAGGTTCACCCAGCTGTGCGTCCAGGCCAGGTCGAACACCCGGTCGGCCAGATGCTTGTCGCGGTACTTGTCGATCAGGCCCAGGGCCTGGTCGCGGGTGTCGGCCATGCCGGTGACCATGTCCAGGGTGATGGTCTGCTGCGGCTCCAGCGTGATGCGGTGGCGGATCGCCACGATCGGGTCCAGCACCGCGCCGGCGCTGCCCGACAGCGGGGCGTGGCTGCTCAGGGCCTGGGGCGAGTGCAGGCTGCGGGTGCGGCCGATGAAGCGGCGGCGGTCGGTCTCGAAGCTGGTCTGCGAGCTGGTGCCGCCGTGCACCACCACCAGGTGCATCAGCCACACGGCGGCCTCGGTGCTGGCGCGCGGTCGGCGCGTGCAGACGATGGCCTGGCGTGTCGGCATGATCTCGGTCTGCACGAACAGCTTGCTGAAGGCCGGGTGCTGGCTGTCGCCATCGGCGGGGGCCATGACCACCTCGGCATAGCTGGTGACTTCGATGGTGCGCCGCTCGCTGGCGTTGTTGCGGATGTGCAGGCGGCGCAGCTCGATGTCGTCCTCGGGCGAGACCGCCATCTCGGCATGCACGTCGTAGTTCAGGTCGCGGCGGCGGAACTCCACCCGGCCCTCCGAGAAGATGGCCTGGTAGCCGCTGGCTTCGCGGCAGCTCGGCTGGTGGCCCACTGACCAGAACTCGCCGCTGGCCACGTCGCGCAGGTAGCAGAACTGGCCCCAGGGGTCGCGGGTGGGGTCTTCGCGCCAGCGGGTCACGGCCAGGTCTTTCCAGCGGCTGTAGCCGGCGCCGTTGTGGGTCAGCATCACGTGGTAGCGGCCGTTGGACAGCAGTTGCACCTCGGGGGCCTGGCGTTCGGGTTCGGTGATGATGCGCATGGGCAGGACCGGCCCGGTCGAGGGCGTGCGGGTGGTGCTGCTGGCCGCCGTTTCGTGCTGCAGCCGTGTCGGGTTGGGGATGCGTTCGTGCAGCAGCAGGGCGCTGGCGCGCAGGGCCGGCACAGCCATGAAGCGGCGCTGCATGGGCTGGCCCAGCAGGGCGTGCCCCAGGGCCAGCAGGCTCATGCCCTGGTGGTGGGCCATGAAGGACTGCACGGTGGCGCTGGTCTTGCCGCGTGGCACGCGGGCGGCGGTGAAATCGATCGCCTCGTACAGGCCGTAGCGGGTGTTCAGCCCCATGCCGGCCAGGCGTTGCAGGTTCTGGCAGGCGGCCTGGGGGTTCACCAGCAGGGCCAGGGCCGTGGCGTAAGGGGCCACCACCAGGTCTTCGGCCAGGCCCCGCTTCAGGCCGGTGCCCGGCACGCCGAAGGCGCGGTAGCGGTAGTTGAGGCTGGCATCCACCGCGTTGTAGCCCGATTCGGAAATGCCCCAGGCCACGCCGCGGCTGGTGCCGTAGCTCACCTGGCGTTGTACGGCCGACAGGCAGGTCTGGTCGAGCAGGCTGTTGGCCAGGCTGGGCATCACCAGCAGTGGCATCAGGTACTCGAACATCGAGCCGCTCCAGGACAGCAGGATGGGCGGGCCCCCCACCGAGGTCAGCAGGCGGCCCAGGCCGAACCAGTGCTCTTGCGAGAGCTGCCCCTGGGCGATGGCCACATAGCTGGCCAGCCGCGACTCGGAGGCCAGCAGGTCGTAGCAGCCCTCGTCCAGCCGGTGCTGCTCCACGTCGTAGCCGATGGCCAGCAGGTGGCGCGTGGGGTGGCTCAGAAAGGCCCATTGCATCTGGCTCAGGGCCAGCACCTGGGCGGCCAGCTCGTGCAGTTCGGCCTGGCGCAACTGGGCGCGTTGGCTGGCCAGGCCCACCAGGGCGCGCACATCGGGCAGGGCACCGATGGCGGCGGCGCTGCCGGGGTAGGGGGCCAGTGCGGTGTCGGTGCCGGTGGTGAAGGCGAGGCCCAGTCCGGCCAGCTCGCCCAGGTTGGGCAGGCTCAGCAGGCGGTGCGGCAACAGGGCGTCGGACTGGCTGCACCAGGGCAGCAGGGTCTGCAGCTCCTGGCGCCCGTCCTGGATCTGGGCCAGCATCACGCCGGCCCAGTGGTGCATCTCGGCGTGGGGGCTGTGGCTGGCGTCGGGGGCCGGGTTGTCGGGGCCGGGGGCCAGGCATTGGGCCTGCAGCGCGAGGCAGGCCTCGCTCAGGCGCTGCAGGCTGGCCAGCAGGGCCGAGGGGCTGGCGTAGAGGCCGGCGCCGGGCTGGGCGGGCGGGCTGGTGGGGGCGGTAGGTGTGGTGAGTGCGGTAGGTGCGGTAGGTGCGGTAGGTGCGGTGGCGCCGGATCCGCCTTCGCGTGCCGCGTCCTGCGCGGCCAGGGCCTGGTCCAGGCGCTGCTGCAGGTTGCGCAGGGCCTGGATCAGGGCGGGCGGGGTGTGGGCGTCGGCCTGCTCCTGCAGCACGCCCAGGGTGTCGCCCAGGCCATCGAGCAGGCGCGGGTTCAGGCAGGGCCCGTCGGCCAGGGCCAGCAGGCCGGCGTGCAGGGTCAGCAGGTGGCCGGCCAGGTTGCCGCTGTCCACCGATGACACATACAGCGGCGGCAGCGGCTGCAGGCTCAGGGTGTCGTACCAGTTGTAGAAGTGGCCCTGATGGCGCGGCAGCGTGTGCAGAGTGGCCAGGGCGTTGCGGGTGCGCTCGATCAGGCCGGCCGTGCTCAGGTAGCCGAAGTCGTTGGCAGCCAGGTTGGCCAGCAGCGACAGGCCGATGTTGGTGGGCGAGGTGCGGTGGGCCAGTTTGGCCTGGGGCTGCTCCTGCTGGTTGTCGGGCGGCAGCCAATGGTCGGTGGCGGTCACAAAGGTTTCGAAGAAGTGCCAGGTGCGGCGGGCCAGGCGGCCCAGAAAGCGGGTCTGTGCCAGGCTCAAGGGGGGCTGCTCCTGGCGCGGGGGGCGGCTCAGGTAGGCGTTGGCCAGCGGAGCCAGGGCCCACAGCAGCAGCACCGGGGCGGCCACCCACAGCGCGCCGGGCCGGTACAGGGCCAGGGCGGTGGCGGTCAGCACGGCCAGCGCGGGGGCCGGCCACAGGCCCTGCCAGGTCGGTCGCCAAGTGATGCGAGGGCGGGCCAGCGGCTTCAAGGCCGGGGTGGCGACGCCGGTCGCGGGCGCTGGGGCCTCATGGCTGGCCTGCCATTCCAGCAGATCGTGATGGCTCAGGTGCAGGCGCACCTGGGTGCGCAGCAGGGCGTCCAGGCTGTACCAGGCCTCGAAAGGCAGGCAGGCCAGGGTGAACAGGCCTTGCCGGCAGCGCAGCAGCAGGGCCTCGAAGATCAGCGTGGCGTGCTGGTCGGCGGTGGCCTCGTCGGGCTTGCGCACGGCCTGCAGCGCGGCATTGGCCAGCGCGGGGAAGAACAGAATCCCCAGCACGCCCAGGGTCCAGCCCGCCGCCTGGGGCAACAGGGACCAGCCCGCCAGCAGCAGGCCCAGCAGGGCCGGCGCCACCAGGCTGCGGCGCAGGTTGTCGAGCAGCTTCCATTGCGACAGGGGGCTCAGCGGGTTCAGCCCGCGTCCGCCACGGGCCAGGGGCACCCGGGCCCAGGCCCAGGCCGCCACCTGCCAATCGCCCCGGATCCAGCGGTGGCGGCGCTTCACGTCGCTCAGGTACAGGGCGGGCATGTCTTCGTACAGGATCACGTCGCTGACCAGGCCGCAGCGCGCATAGCAGCCCTCCAGCAGGTCATGGCTGAGGATGCGGTTGTCGGGGAAGCGCCCGCTCAGGGCCTGCTCGAACACGGCCACGTCGTAGATGCCCTTGCCGATGTAGGAGCCTTCCTGGAACAGGTCCTGGTAGACGTCAGAGGCGGCGCCGGTGTAGGGGTTCACGCCCTGGTCACCGCCGAACAGGCGCGCATAGCGGCTGCGGTTGGTGCTGGGCAGGGTGGCCGCCATGCGGGGCTGCAGCAGGCCATAGCCCTGGGTGACGCGCTGGGCCAGCGGGTCGTACACGGCCTGGTTCAAAGGGTGGGCCAGGGTGCTGACCAGGCGCTGGGCCGCATCGCGCGGCAGCTGGGTGTCGGTGTCCAGCGTGATCACGTAGCGCACGCCGCGCAGTGCGGCAGTGTCGCCCACGATGAGCGAAAAATCCGACCCGTCGCCGCCCAGCAGCCAGGCATTGAGCGCAGCCAGTTTGCCGCGCTTGCGCTCGAAGCCCATCCAGGCGGGCTCGGCGGGGTTCCAGCAGCGTGGGCGGTGGAACAGGCCAAAGGGCTGGGGCTGTGCGGGCTGACCATGGCGCAGGTTCAGTGCCTCGATGCGCTGCCGCAGGCGGGCCAGGGCGGGGGCATCGGCGGGCAGCTCCTGTTGGGCTGCGTCGGGCGGGTCGCTGAGCAGGGCAAAGTGCAGCTGGGGGTCGGTGTTGGCCAGAAAGCGCAACTCCAGCGATTCGGCCAGCCGGTCGGCCCCCGCCTCGGAGCCCAGCAGGCAGGGCACCACCACCAGTGTGCGCGATTCGGCGGGTATGCCGTGGGCGTAGTCCATGCGTGGCAGCCGCTGGGGTCGCGCCAGCAGGGTGGCGCACCAGTTGACGATGGTGACGGCCAGCTGGCTGCAGCCCAGGGCCATGCCCAGGCTGGCCAGGATCAGCAGCACGGGGCCGCCCGCAGCCAGCCGGGTGCCGGCCAGCATGTGCACGCTGGTGAGCAGCGTGAGCAGGGCGATGCAGCCCAGGTACAGGGCCAGCATCGCGTTGGGGCGGGCCAGCAGGCCCGGGCCGGGTGGCGTGTGCGACGCCTCGGTCGAACTTTCTTTCGGGCCTGGCGCCGGGCGCGTGGCGCTGAGCTGCTGCAACTGCGGCAGGCCCTGGTCGATCAGGTAATAGCCCACGTGCGAAAGCCGCCCGGGGGCGGCGGGCAGGGCCGCTGCCTGGCGGGCCAGTGTGACGGCCTGGCGGGCCACCTCGACCTCGCTGAGGTGGCTGCGCCGGGCCAGGCGCTCGACCGCATGGCGGTAACGGTCGCGGGTGGCAAAGTCCATGCGGCCGTACAGGCCGCCGGGGTCGTCCTGCAGCGCGTGCTCCACCGCGCTCATGGCCTCGACGAAATCGCGCCAGTCGGTGGCGCCCAGCAGGCGCAGGCTGGCGATGCTGTTGCTGATCGACAGCTGGCTGGCGGCCTGGTGCTGGGTCTCGACCTGCACCACCTGCTCGATGGACTGGCCGCTGTCGGCCAGGTGCAGCTCGATCCAGTTCAGCGGCATGGCCAGGGTGGCGCCCTGGCCGCGCAGGCGGCGCACCAGTTCGGCCACAAAGGCGCCCGCCAGGGGCGGGTCGGTGCGGGCCATGTCGGCCACCACCAGGATCAGGTGCTTGGGGTCGGTCTGGGCGGCGGCGCTGAGCTGGTCGGCCCAGGCGCTGGCGCGGCTGCGCTGGCTGAGGTCGGCGGCAATGCGCTCGCCCACCCGGCGCAGGTTTTCCAGCATGGCCAGGCGCAGCATGATGGGGATGGCCCAGAGCTCGCCCAGGCGCAGCAGGTCCACCCCCTGGTAGGCCTGGATCAGGCGGCGCAGGGCGTCCAGATCGAGCCGACCGTCACCGTGCGAGATGGCTTCCAGCGCCATGTCGTAGACACGCGGGCAGCCCTTGGAGGGGCCGCTGCCCAGCAGCGGCAGGGCCCGGCTGTAGCGCTTGGAGAAGTGCAGCCGGGCGGTGCGGATCTGCTCCTCGATCAGGTAGAAGTTGTCCAGCAGCCATTCGCCAGCAGGGGGCACCGCGCTCTGGGCGTCCACCGCCTCGCGCAATTGGGCGTAGGTCTGGTCCAGCACCTTTTCGTTGTCGGCCAGGCGGGCCAGCAGCAGGTCGGGGCCGGTGTGCAGGCTGCCGCGGTGGCGCTGCGCCAGGGTCTTGCCGTGGCGCTCCATCTGCTCGCTGTTGAACAGGTCGGCCTGCAGTGGGGGGGCGGCAAAGATCGCCTGGGCCGGAGCAGCGGGGTGTCGCAACCCGGGCAGGTGGCGCAGCAGAGCGCGCAGAAAGGCAGGCGTTGGGGGCATGGGCAGTGCGCGCGGGGGCGCCAGAGGGAAACGGAGCGAGAGGCGAGAGGGCTATTTCTTGCGGGGTGGCACAGGGGCCACGGCGGGCGGTGGGGGCTCGGGCTTTTTCACCTGCTTGGGCTTCTTGACTTCTTTGTTGCCGTTTTGTTTGTGCGACATGGGGGCTCCTGGGTGAATGGGTGGGATTGAGTGGGGGGGCGCAGCCAAGCTGCACGAGGCGCTGAGGTGGGGAGCGGCTTCAGGGCAGGGTGAAGTGCGCCTCGCGCAGCATCACGGGCTCGAGTGCCCCTTCGTGAAGGCGGCGCAGCACCACGGCGTGGATCTGCCGGCTGTGGGCCTGGAAGCAGGCCAGCAACTCGGTGGGGCCCTCGCCGGCACCGAAGTGGTGGCGCAGGGCCTGGCGCGAGACGCTGGCGTTGACTGCCGCGCCGGTCTGGGCCACCTGAAAGCGCACCGTGTCTGAAGGCTCGTGGAAGAAGGCCTCACTCAGGTGGGGGTCGGGCAGGGGGGTGGGGGGGGCAGCGGGGTTGACCTGCATGGGGTATCCGTTCGGTCAGAAAATGGGTTGGCAGGATGGGTGCCGGTGGGCCGGTGCGCGGGGGCGGGTGGTCCGTCCCGCACACCTGGGGCCTGGGGTCATTTCAGGCGCATGTCGTCCGTCACGGCGGTCACGCCCTTGACTTCGCGAGCCAGGCGGACGGCTTTGTCGACATTGCCTTGCGAGCTGACAAAGCCGCTCAGTTGCACGCGGCCTTTGAAGGTCTCGACATTGATCTCGGCCGATTTCAAGGTCGGGTCGTTGAAGATGGCGGCCTTCACCTTGGCGGTGATGGCGGTGTCGTCCACGTATTCGCCCGTGCCTTCAGCCCTTGGAGTGGCACCGCAGGCGCCCAGCAGCAGGCTCAGGGTGAATGCGCAGGCCAGGCCCAGGCGGCGGCTTGTGGTGGTGAGTGTGGGGTGAAGGATCATGGTGCAGGTCTTTCAAGGTCAGGAGGAGGGGCCGGCATGGCGCCTCATGGCACCGCAACCCCTTTGGGGTGTGGATGCCAGGCAAGGCCATGCCGGGTGCGCACGGTGCGGGCCGCACGGGGTGCAGGCTGCGCCAGGAGCACCGGCCCAGCATGGGGGCCCTGGGTGTCCGGGTCGGTGCGCTAGCACACACAGTGGCGAGCGGGTGCCAACGGTGGTGCGTTGGCACACAGACCCGGGGGGCGGCTGCCTGGACACTGATGGGGACCGATCCGGGCTGGGCCCAGGTCCTGTGGTGCCGGGGCGTGGTCCTGGTCCCTTTGTGTGTGTTGCCACCAGGAGGCCCCATGTTCCGACTTCTCTTGCCGTGGTCGCTGGCGTTTGGCTTGGGCGTGCGCCGCTGTCAGCCCAGGCGCACTTGGCTGTGGCTGGCCTGGCCTGTGGCCTGCGGCCTGGGCGCCTGCAGCGGCTTGGGGGCGGCCCAGGCCCAGTGGAGCCGGGCCGAGGCCGCTCTGCGCCAGGCCGACCAACCCGCCGTGCAGGCCGATGCCCCGGTTGAACTGGGCCTGGCCCGCGAGAAGCTGCAGCGGGCCCACCAGGCCCTGGGTGTGCAGGACGCGGCCATGGCCCAACGCCTGGCGGAGCAGGCCGAACTGGACGCCCAGGTGGCCGAGGCCCATGCGCAGCGCGTGCGCCTGCGCCGCGAAGAGAAAGCTGCCAGGGCCCTGACCCTGAGCCTGCAGGGGCGCGCGAGCTCTGCGGGAGCCCAACCATGAGGACCTTGCCCGAAAGCCAGCGCCGCGTGCCGTGGGGGTGGCTGGGTCGCCTGCTGGCCGGGGCTCCCCGGGCTGCGCTGGCTGGTTTGGCTGGTTTGGCATTTGGCCTGCTGAGCGCCTGTGCCGGGCCGCGCGAGCTGGGGGCCGCTGCCCAGAACCCGGCCCTGCTCGCCTTGAATCAGCGCTATGCCTTGGCCGAAGCCGATCCGACGGCGACCCGTCAGGCCCCCGAAGCCTGGGCCCGTGCCCAGCAGGCCCGGCAGCGTGCCCTCGACACCGCAGACCGCGTGGACGCGGGGCGTGCCACACCGGTCGATTTGAACCACGCCGCCTACCTGGCCGCGCAGACCCTCACCCTGGCCCGCGAGGCGGCGGCCAGCCACCAGGCCCGGGCGGCCATCGACGTGGCCCATGCCGAGCATGATCGCCTGCGCGAGCAGGCTGGGCAGGCCCGCAGCGAGCGCCTGCAGGCGGCGCTGGCCACCGATCCGACCCATCCCAACCCTGGCTTGAACGGGCCGATGGACACGCCAGCGCAGCGCGACGTGCGCCTGGCCACCCTGCAGCTGCAATTGCATGGCATCGCCTCGCAACACACCGAGCGGGGCTGGATGCTGGAGCTGGGCGAGGGCTGGTTCGCCCCCGGGCATTCGGCCCTGTCGACCCAGGGCCAGCAGGAGTTGGCGCGCATCGCGCTGGTGCTGAACGCCAACCCGGCCGAGCGCGCCACCATCGAAGGCCATACCGATGGCCAGGGCAGCCACGGCAGCAACCAGGCGCTGGCCCTGCGTCGAGCCGACGCGGTGCGCCAGGGCCTGGTCGCCCTGGGCGTGGCCGCCGATCGATTGGGCACGCGCGCCCTGGGCGACAGCCAGCCTGCGGCCTCGAACGACACGGCCGAGGGCCGGCGGGCCAACCGCCGGGTGGAGATCTACCTGAGCCCGGCCGCCGACACGCTGGGGGCTCCCTGAGATGGGAGCGACCGGCAGGGCCCCAGTGGCCTCCGTGGCCCTACCCCCGGCGGGGAAGCGCTTGGGGGTCGACCCGGTGCTGGCCTGCGCCAACCATTGGCTGGAGCTGTTGGTGGACCTGAACGGGGTGATCGGGCGCGGTGGCACCCGGGCCCTGGTCCAGCACAGCCTGGCCCTGTGCCTGAACCAGGGGGTCGAGGTGGGCACGGAGGTGAGCACCGTGATGCGCCTGCTGACCCAGTCGCAGCCCAGCGATGAGGTGCTGGCCTGGTGGCTGGCGGCGGTTGACGGCGAAACCCGGAACCTGCAGCCGGTGCTGCGCGGCGTGGCCTTGCAGCTGCTGGGGCCGCTGTGCTGCGAGTCCTTGGTGGGGCTGGCCGAATGGCCGCTGCTGCGGCGCGCTTCGATGCTGCCCGGCAGGGTCTGGTCCCCCGTGGCGGATGCACCAGGCGGGATGCGGCCATGACACCGCCGCGCCGACTCAGCCCGGGGCCCTCCACCGCCCGCTCACTGGTCCTTCTGGCTGCCCATGCACAGCGCCTGCAGGTGCGTCTGGCCGCCTTGCGCGCCGAGATGCCCCAGGCCCTGGCCGGGGCGCGCCAGGCGGCCCAATTGCTGGCGGCCAACGAGCACCTGGTGCTGGCGGCCCTGCAAGCCCAGACGCGCGCGGCACTGAGCCTGTCGGAGCTGCAGGCCCTCACCCAGCAGAGCCAGCGCGACGCGCTGACCCGCATCCCCAACCGCGCCCTGATGCAGGATCGCCTCGCCCAGGCGATTTCGCATGCCTCTCGCAACAGCGCCATGCTGGCGCTGTTCTTCATCGATATCGACGGTTTCAAGCAGATCAACGACGCCCATGGCCATGCCGCGGGCGACATCGTGCTCAAGACCGTGGCGGCCCGGCTGGCCGATTGTGTGCGCCAGTCGGACACCGTCTGCCGCCACGGCGGCGACGAGTTCCTGGTGCTGTTGCCTGAGCTGGCCCAGCCGGACGATGCCCTGGCCCTGGCCGACAAGGTGATGGCTGCGCTGATGCTGCCCTGCAACATCGGTGCGGCCTTCTGGCCCCTGTCCGTCAGCCTGGGCCTGGCGCTCTACCCGCGGGATGCGAGCAGTGCCGAGGCCCTGACCGCCTGCGCTGATCGGGCCATGTACCGCGCCAAGGCCCTGGGCGGAGGCCGGGTGGCGGATTGCAGCGAGGCCTGAGGGCGTGCACCGCCACGGTGCCCGGCTGATCTGAACTGGTGCGGCCTGGGCTGGCCCGGCCCCCGTCCATGGCGTCCATGGGCCCCGAAAGGCCTGATCACGCCCCGTTCTGACGGATCTGGGTAGGCACGGAAGCTGCTTATGCCTTGTCGTGGCCGGCAGCATCGACGCTCCGCCGGCCCTTTGTGCACCGCTAACGACGGCGGACACGTGTCGGTTGCAGCCTGGGGCTTGATGCCCGGGCTGCCTGCGCCGACACGGCAACCCCCCCTTTGATTTTTCCATCCATGGCTGGCTCGGCGCCCCCCGCCTCGCCCGCCAGTGCGCCCCGCCGCGCACTTCATTCAGGAGCACGCAACATGAAAATCATCGTCGTCGGACATGGCATGGTGGGCCACAAATTCCTTGAGAGCCTGGCCGAGGCCGGCCTGCCGGGTGCGCAGGTCACCGTGCTGTGCGAAGAGCCGCGCCCCGCTTACGACCGGGTGCACCTGTCGGAGTTCTTTGTCGGCAAGTCGGCGCAGGACCTGTCGCTGGTCGAGCCCGGCTTCTTCGAGCGCACCGGCTTCAGCCTGCGGCTGGCGGCCCGAGCCGCCACCATCGACCGCCACGCCCGCACTGTGACCCTGGTCGATGGCCAGGTGCTGGCCTATGACAAACTGGTGCTGGCCACCGGCTCCAGCCCCTTCGTGCCGCCGGTGCCGGGCCATGACCGGGCCGACTGCTTTGTCTACCGCACCATCGAAGACCTGGAGGCCATGACCGAGTGCGGCGCCCGCGCCCGAAGCGGCGTGGTGGTGGGGGGCGGCCTGCTGGGCCTGGAGTGCGCCAAGGCCTTGCGCGACCTGGGTCTGCAGACCCATGTGGTCGAGTTTGCCCCGCGCCTGATGGCCGTGCAGGTCGACGAGGGGGGCGGGCGCGTGCTGCGCCACAAGATCGAGGCCCTGGGCCTGCAGGTGCACACCCAGAAGAACACGTTGCAGATCATCGACGGCGAGGCGGCGCGCCACCGCATGGTGTTTGCCGATGGCAGCCACCTCGAAGCCGACATGATCGTGTTCTCGGCCGGCATCCGTCCGCGTGACGAGTTGGCCCGCGCCAGCGGCCTCACCCTGGGCCCGCGCGGCGGCGTCGAGATCGACAGCGAGTGCCGCACCAGCGACCCCGACATCTACGCCATCGGCGAGTGCGCCGCCTGGAACGGCCAGACCTTCGGCCTGGTGGCCCCGGGCTACGACATGGCCCGCGTGGCCGCCCGGCACCTGGCCGGTCAGGACGACGTGGCTTTTGTGGGCGCCGACATGAGCACCAAGCTCAAGCTCATGGGCGTGGACGTGGCCAGCATCGGCGACGCCCACGGCAAGACCCCGGGCAGCCGCAGCTTCCAGTTCAGCGACGAGATCGCCCAGGTCTACAAGAAGATCGTGATCAGCGAAGACGGCAAGCGCCTGCTGGGCGCGGTGCTGGTGGGCAACGCCGACGAGTACGGCACCCTGCTGCAGATGGCGCTGAACGGCATCGCCCTGCCCAAGAGCCCCGAGTTCCTGATCCTGCCCAGCAGCGAAGGCCAGGCCAAGCCCGGCCTGGGGCCGGACGCGCTGCCCGACTCGGCCCAGATCTGCTCGTGCAACAACGTGAGCAAGGCCCAGATCTGCGCGGCCGTGGCCGGCGGTGTGACCAGCATCGGCGAACTCAAGGCCTGCACCAAGGCGGGTGCCACCTGCGGCGGCTGCGTGCCCCTGGCCACCCAGGTCATGAAGCTGGAGATGAAAAAGCAGGGTCTGGCCGTGAACAACCACCTGTGCGAGCACTTTGCCTACTCGCGCCAGGAGATCTACCACCTGATCCGTGTCGGCCAGATCCGCAGCTTTGACGAGTTGCTGGCTGCGCACGGCAAGGGCCTGGGTTGCGACATCTGCAAGCCTGCGGCGGCCAACATGCTGGCCTCGTGCTGGAACGAGTTCGTGCTCAAGAAAGACCTGGCCAGCCTGCAGGACAGCAACGATTACTACCTGGGCAACATCCAGAAAGACGGCTCGTACTCGGTGGTGCCGCGCATGCCGGCCGGCGAGGTCACGCCCGACGGCCTGATCGCGGTGGGGCAGGTGGCCAAGAAGTACGGCCTGTACACCAAGATCACCGGCGGCCAGCGGGTGGACCTGTTCGGTGCCCGCGTCGAGCAACTGCCCGCGATCTGGGAAGAGCTGATCGCCGCCGGCTTCGAGTCGGGCCATGCCTACGGCAAGTCACTGCGCACTGTGAAAAGCTGTGTCGGCTCCACCTGGTGCCGCTATGGCGTGGGCGACAGCGTGGGCCTGGCCGTGCTGCTGGAGAACCGCTACAAGGGCCTGCGTTCGCCGCACAAGATCAAGTTCGGCGTGTCGGGCTGCACCCGCGAGTGCGCCGAGGCCCAGGGCAAGGACGTGGGCATCATCGCCACCGACAAGGGCTGGAACCTTTACGTGTGCGGCAACGGCGGCATGAAGCCGCGCCACGCCGAGCTGCTGGCCTCCGACCTGAGCCAGGACGAGCTGATCCGCACCATCGACCGCTTTCTGATGTTCTATGTGCGCACCGCCGACCGCCTGCAGCGCACCAGCACCTGGCGCGAAAGCCTGGAGGGCGGCCTGGCTTACCTGAAGGACGTGCTGCTGCACGACAGCCTGGGCCTGGGCGCCGAGCTCGAAGCCCAGATGCAGCAGGTGGTCGACACCTATGCCTGCGAATGGAAGGCCGCCGTGAGCGACCCGGCCACGCGCCAGCGCTTCCGCTCTTTCGTGAACAGCGATCAGCCCGACGAGCACATCGTGTTTGTCGAGGAGCGCGGCCAGATCCGGCCGGCACGCCCCGAAGAACGCACCGGCTTGCCGGCCTGAGCCCCCTGCATTGCACGCATTGAACCGGAGACCCTCAGCCATGAACACCGAAACCCTGAACTGGACCGCCGTCTGCGCGGTGGACGATATCCTGCCCAACACCGGCGTGTGTGCCCGCCTGGGGCGCCACCATGTGGCCATCTTCCGCGTGGGCCACAACGAGCTGTATGCGATCGACAACATCGACCCGGTGTCGCACGCCAGCGTGATGTCGCGTGGCCTGGTGGGCAGCCTGGGCGAGCGCACCGTGGTGGCCTCGCCGCTGTACAAGCAGCACTTCGACCTGCGCAGCGGTGAGTGCCTGGAAGACCCGGCCCTGTCGGTGCGTGCCTACGCGGTGCGCCTGGAGCAAGACCGGGTGCTGCTGGCCGCAGCCTGAGCGCGTGAGCCGGTCCATGCCGCACAAAGCTGAGTTTCACGCTGTCGAGCCCCTTGTTTTGGCAACACAATATGGCTCCATGCACCAGTCCGTTTCTCAGCTCGTCCTGCGCGCCAAGCAACTCGAGATCGAGGCCCTGCGCCACCTGGAGGCCCGTGTCCAGCTCGCTGGCATCGTCGGCCAACTGATCGACGCCCTGCAGCGCGAGCGCGGGGCCAGCAGCGTGTTCCTGGCGTCGGAGGGCGCGCGCTTTGGCGCCGAGCGCGAAGCCGCCTGCGCCGTCAGCCAGCCTCTGGAGGCCTTGCTGCGCGCCCAGGTCGAGGCCCAGATGGCGCCCGAGCAGGGCGCCTCGGCGCGCCTGCTGTCGCTGATGGCCTGGGCCCTGCTCGACCTGGAAGCCCTGGCCGCGCTGCGCTACCAGATCGAGCGCCGGGCCTTCAGCGCCAGCGATGCCGTGGGCGCCTACAGCCGCCTGATTGCCGGCCTGCTGGAGCTGGTGTTCTACATGGCCGATGCGGCCCCCTACCCCGAGGTGTCGCGCCTGCTGGTGGCCTTTGTGCACCTGGTGCAGGGCAAGGAGACGGCGGGCCAGGAGCGCGCCGTGGGGGCGCAGCTGTTTGCCTCGGGCCTGTGCCGCGACGAGCAGCAGCAACGCATCGTGCACCTGATCGATGCGCAGGAGCGCAGCCTGCGCCTGTTTGAAGAGTTTGCCGAGCCCGAGCTGCGCCAGCGCTGGCAGCAGCTGCAGCTCAGCCCCAACGTGGCCATGCTGGAGCGCCTGCGCCGCAGCCTGTGCATGGCCCGGGACGGCGCGGCACTGGAGCCCTCCCTCAGTGAGACCTGGTTCGAGGTGGCCAGCGAGCGCATCGCCCAGCTGTGGCAACTGCAGCAGGCCCTGCTCGATTGCCTGCACCAGGCCTGCGAAAGCCAGATCCAGCGTGCCCAGAGCGATTTGCAGGATTCGGCCGGTCTGCTGCGCCAGCTGCGCGACAACCCGCCGCCACGTGCCCACGAGGCCGATCGCTTCTTTCAGCCCAGTGGCCTGGTCCAGGCCGCGGCCCCTGTGGCCAACGCCGGTGCCGCCGACCCAGGCTCGGCCGCTTCGCTGGCTGGCCTGCTACAGGCCCAATCCGAGCGGCTGGCGCGCATGGAGGTCGAACTGGACGCGGCACGCCGTGCCCTGCACGAGCGCAAGATCATCGAGCGTGCCAAGGGCGCCCTGATGGCCCGCCTGGGCCTGAGCGAAGAGGCGGCCTTCCGTGCCCTGCAAAAGGCCTCCATGGACCACAACCGTCGCCTGCTCGACGTGGCCGAGGCCACGCTCAGCCTGCCCGACATGGTGGCGCCGGCGCAGCGCGGCGCGCAGCCCAGGTAAGCCAACGCCCTGATCGGCATCGGCCCCAGTTCAACCCAGCATCACCCACACCCGATCGCCCTCGATGCGCACCGGGTAGGTGCGCAGGTTCTTGGTCAGAGGCGTGCACAGTGCCTGGCCGGTGCAGATGTCGAAACGGCCCTGGTGCAGGGGGCATTCGATCTCGCGCCCTTCCAGAAAGCCGTCGCTGAGGCGGGCTGCACCGTGGGTGCACAGGTTGTCGCTGGCGTACACCTCGCCCTCGCACTCGTAGAGGGCAATGTCGCGCCCGGCAACGCGCACGCCCAGCACTTCGCCTTCGAACACATCGTCTCGGGCCAGGGCATCGGTCCAGGGGCTGGTCAGGGGGCTTGTCATGAGGCTTCTCAGATGGGGTAGATGAGTGAGTTGGCGATCATTTCGCTGTCGTACACGCACAGGCGCGCGCGCAGCTTCAGGCCGGTGGGGGTGCACACGATGTGGTCGTGGTACACGCCCACGTTGAACACGGTCGATTCGCCGTCGAGCTTGGTGCGGAACACGGCGTAGTTGGCCTGGGTGTGCAATGCGCTCACGCGGCCATCCGGCCCGGTCTCGGTGCGCAGCACCCGGGGCAGGCCCACGATGTGGCGCTGGTAGTAGGGGTCGTGGTAGAGGGTCTCTTTCACGCCATAGACCCGGTCGCGGATCATGGCCTGGCTCTCCAGGGCCAGCAGGCACAGGGGCAGGCCCTGCTCGTGGTTTTCGCGCGGCTGCAGGCGGTAGCTGCCATCTTCGGTGAAGAAGTCGGGCCAGCGTTCCCAGTCGGCCGAGTCACAGGCCAGGGCGTAGTCGGTGTGCAGGGCCAGCACCTGCTGGAAGGTGGCGAAATCAAGGGCTTGCATGGGGCTCATTCCTCCCTCACTCTTCCATCACCTGGCGCCAGTAGGCGTACATGCCGCGGATCAGGGTCTCGGTCACCATGTGCTCGCTGTCGGCAATGTCGCGCCCGCCCATCTCCACCAGGGTGCGGTGTTCGGGCTTCTGTTCGAAGCCTTGCTGCGACCACTCGATCACCTCGCCATCGTCGGCCGACACAAAGCCCGCCGGGCCGAACAGATTGGCCTGGGTGAGGCGGCGCTGCGTCATCTCGGGGCTGTCGTCTTCGAAGCCGAAATGCGTCCACACAAAATCGAAGGAGCCCGTGCCATGCGGCTGGATGTGCCGCATCGACACGCTGTTGACCTGCTGCTGGATGATCAGGCTGGGGAACACGGTGGTCATCACCGCGGTGGGGCCGCCCCACCAGGGCTCGGGCACGATGTCGAGCAGGCGCGGGTCGTTCAGTTGCATGCTCTCCTTGAAGCTGTCCACGCCGGCCACCACCTCGGCCACCCCCTTGGCAGTCTGTCCGCCTTGGCCCCGCGTCGAGATCATGGCGGCATGCCGATGGTGGGCGTCCATCTTCAGCGCCGACTTGTTGTCGGCCCGCCAGAGCCCGAAGGTGGAGAACCAGGTGTGCAGCAGCCCCGGGTGGTAGGGGTCTTTGATGTTCTCTTGCATCAGCTTCCAGTTGCCCGGAATACGCTGGCGCCGGTAGCCCAGGATTTTCAGCGGCCGGCCGCTGAACACGCGGTCGAACCAGGGCAGGATGTTGGGGCCCAGGAAGTCTTCCAGCGACTCCACCGCGTGATCAAACGAGGCAAACACCACGCCTCCGCGGCACGCCACCTTGAGCCGCGTCAGGCCGTGCTCCTCGGGCTTGAAGTCTTTGGGCATGCCGCCCTGCACCTGGCCGTCCTGCTTCACACCGCGGCGAAACGGCACCCCTTGCAGATCGCCCTTGAGGCTGTAGTTCCACTGGTGATAAGGGCACAGAAAATCCTGGGCCTTGCCGTGGCGCTCGCGGCAAAAGCGCATGCCTCGGTGGGCGCACACGTTCTCGACCACGTTGATGCCGCCGTCGGTGTCGCGCACCATGATCACCGAGCGCTCGCCGATCACCGAACGCCTGAAGTCCCCCGGCTGCGGGATCTCGGCCTCCAGCCCCACATAGCACCAGTGGCCCTGGTAGAACAGGCGCTCTAGCTCGCGTTGATACAGATCGGGCCGGGTGTAGGCCCAGAAGGGAATGCGGCTGGTGTCGGGGCCCGGCCAGGCGGGCGCCGCGGTGCTGTGGGGTTGGCTCATGTTGTTTGGCCTGTGGGTGGGCAGGCTTGTCTCTTGTGTGCTTCCATTCTGCGCAGGGGGGGTGATATAAGTCCATGCAGTCAAATGCATAGATCGAATCACGGGTGTGAATAACAGGGCGTCCTTGATCTGCCGATCCAGCATGGATCCGCACCCCACCAGAAACCACGATGTCCGCTTTGAATGAATCCTCCGCTGAATCCGAAGCTGCTTTGCCCTGGCCTACCCTGTTGACCCTGGTCAGTGCCTTCGCGCTCAGCCAGGCCTTTCGCACGGTCACTGCGATGATGGCGACCGGTCTGCAGCAGGAGTTCGGACTGTCCTCGCAGGACCTGGGCTTCTTTGCCGCCACCTTTGCATTCGCCTTCGGACTGACCCAGTTTGCTGTCGGGATCGCGCTCGACTTTTACGGGCTGCGCCGCACCTGGTTGTGCACTTTCCCCCTGGCCATCTTGGGTGCCTTCATTTCTGCATTGGCCCCCAATTTCGCCGTGCTGGTGCTTGGGCAGGCCCTGGTGGGCATGGGATGCTCGCCGGCCTTTGTGGTGTGCACGCTGTTCATCGCCAGGCGCTTTCCGGTGAAGCGTTTCGCGGCCGTCTCGGGCACAGCCATGGGGCTGGGGGGGCTTGGGCTGATCCTCACGGGAACCCCCTTGGCCTGGCTCATCCACGTCAGTTCCTGGCGAGCGGGTTTTGCGGTGCTGACCGCGCTGGCCTGCATTTCGTGGCTGCTGGTCTATCGCCGACTGCATGAGGGACTGGCCGCCACCCACCAACGCCCAGAGACCCTTGGCAACGCTTTGCGAGGCTTTGGCGTCATCTTCCTGCTGCCGCAGACTTGGGGCATTTTGGGGCTGGCCCTCGTCAACTACGCCTCATTTCTCACGCTGCGCGGTCTGTGGCTGGGTCCCATGCTGATGAATCGGCACGCCATGACATTGGTGCAGACCGGCAACGTCGCCTTGTTGGTGTCGTTGATATCGCTGTTCACCCCCGCCTTGTTCGGGCATTTTGATCCTGGTCCGGCGCGGCGGCGGCAGTGGATCGTGTGCGCCGTGACGCTGATGGCCGCGGTGTCTGGGGTGATGGCCTTTGTGCCCTCGTCCTGGGTCGGCGTGGGCGGCATGGTGGCTCTGGCCGTGTTGTCAGGTGCCGGTGTTCTGCAATACGCCAATGTGCGCGCTTCCTACGGCGCCGAGTTTGCCGGGCGCGCCATGTCGGTGTTCACCATGTTCATGTTCCTGGGGGTGGCCATCGTGCAAAGCCTGAGCGGCTTTGCAGCCTCGTGGTCCACCGCCTCGGGGGCCGACCCCTATGCGGGGGTTCTGCTGTGCATTGCCGCGCTGCTGATGCTTGGGGCGGCGGTGTTCCGCTCGTTTCCGGCGGCCCCTGTGCGCTGAGACGCGACTGCTGCCAAGGTCGGAACATTCACCTCCAACACCCGCCCGCCATGGACCTGCGCCACATTGACCTGAACCTGTTGGTGGTGTTTCACCAACTGCTGCTGGACCGCAGCGTCTCGGCGGCGGCCGAGCACCTGGGCCTGACCCAGCCCGCCGTCAGCAACGCCCTCAAGCGCCTGCGCGCCGGCCTGGGCGACGAGCTGTTCACCCGCACCTCGCATGGCATGTCGCCCACGCCCTATGCGCTGCACCTGGCCGAGCCGGTGGCCCAGGCCTTGAACACGTTGCAGGGTGCGCTGGCCACGCGCGATGCCTTCGACCCACTCAGCAGCACCCGCACCTTTCACCTGGCCATGACCGACATCGGCGAGATGTACTTCATGCCGCCACTGATGGAGGCCTTGGCCCAGCGTGCCCCGCACATCCGTATCAGCACTTTGCGCCCGCACATGGGTGATCTGAAGGAAGACATGGCCCAGGGCCGGGTCGACCTGGCCCTGGGCCTGCTGCCGCAGTTGCAGAGCGGGTTTTTTCAACGTCGATTGTTCCGGCACCGCTATGTGTGCATGTTCCGCCAGGGTCACCCCACGGCGCGTGTGCCCATGAGCCTGAAGCAGTTCTGCGAGCTGGAGCACGTGGGCGTGGTGGCCGCCCACACCGGGCATGGTGAGGTCGATGGCCAACTGGAGCGGGCCGGCATCGAGCGACGCATGCGACTGGTGGTGCCGCACTTCATCGCGGTGGGCCACATCCTGCAAAGCACCGATCTGATCGCCACCGTGCCGCAGCGCTTTGCGCTGCGTTGCGAGCAGCCATTCGGGCTGGTCAGCTCGCCGCACCCGGTGCGCCTGCCCGAGATTGCGATCAACCTTTTCTGGCACGGGCGCTTCAACCGCGACCCGGCCAATCTGTGGCTGCGGCAGCTGCTGATCGAGCAGTTTGCAGACCGCTGACGTCAGCTCACAACGGTCTGCCTGGGTCTGGTGATCAGTACGTCAGCTCGCCGTGCGGGATCAGGCCCAGGCGATTGGCGCGGGCGGCCTCGGCGCTGACTTCGGCGCGCGTCAGAGTCGACTTCAGCAGGGGTTGAACACGCGACATTTCCAGCAGGCTGGGGTCGGCGATCTTCAATTGGGCGGCAGCCACGGCTTCGGCATTGACTTCGGCGCGGCTGCGCTGCGACACCACCGGCGCGAATTGCTCCTGGTAGGTATCGGCCTCGCCGGTGGCAAAACTGGGGGTGGCGCTCAGGGCGGCACTGGTGGCCAACAAGGCCATGGCGATGAGGTTGCGGTTCATTCTTGGATTCCTTTCAGGGGGTGATCAACAGGGCTTGTCGGGTGCCCTTGCATCCGGCATTCGTTGAACCTGCCATGGCTGCTTGCCCATGGTCCGGTTCGTCGATGGGTGAACTTTATTCTTCCTGAATTGACAATAAAACCAGGTAAATAGAAATTGGAAATTTCCAAAAACGAAACAAGTGATGCGCTGGAGCAAGTCTGGAGACTCGCCCGATGACACCTGTGTTGGTCTCATTTGTTTCTGAATTGGAAATTACCAATTCCTGAAAAACATGTTTTATTGCTGATCGTGGCGTTCTAAAGTCACGCATCGGATACGGAAGCGCGCTCTGCCTTCCCCGAGCCGCCGGACCAAGCCCCGGCCTGAAACCTCATTCAAGGAACCTCGCCATGCCCCGCACCCTTTTCTCCGCCGCCTTGGTGGCGGTCGCCACCCTCGCCGTTTCCAGCAGCTTTGCTGCAGGTGAGGCCGATACCTACCGTGACCAGTTGAACGCCCCCAGCGTGGCGCAACGCAGCCGGGTCGAAGTGCGCTCCGAGGCCGTGCAAGCCGCCCGCCACGGGGCCGATGTGGATCCGATGTCCCAGGCCTTGCCGGCCGTCAAGTCGGCAGTGAGCCGGCAGGACGTGCGTGCTGCAGCGGCCGCCGCCAACCGAGCCGGCTTGCTGCCGCACGGCGAAGCCAGCTTCTGAGCGCGCGCCACGGTTGCGCCGAGTTTTTCTCCTGTCTCCACCTCCCTCAGATGACCTCCATGAAAAAATCCCTGATCGCCCTGGCCGCGCTGAGCGCACTGACCGGCTCCATCGCCGCCCATGCCGAATCCGGCTCCAGCCTGCAGCTTTACGGCCTGATTGATGCAGGCGTGCGCAGCGACAGCGCTGCCGTCAAGTCCAGCACCGGTGCCACCGGCTCGCAAACCCAGCTCTCCTCGGGCGTACTGAACACTTCGCGCTTCGGCTTCAAAGGCACGGAAGACCTGGGTGGTGGCCTGCGCGCCAACTTCAATCTCGAGTCGGGCTTCAACACCGCCAATGGCTCCACCTCAAGTTCCAGCAACATCTTTGACCGCCGCGCCATCGTGGGCCTGGAAAACCAATGGGGCCGCATCGACCTGGGCCGCAACACCACCTTCAACTACGACCTGCAAGCCGGCTACATCAACGACCCGCTGGGCCAGGAGCTGACCAACAACAAGCAGTACGCCGCAGTGGCTGCCACCACGGTGAACCCCTTGGGCACCCTGGTGGGCGGCAGCCTGGACACCTCGCGCCGCGACAACATGGTCAAGTACCAGAGCCCCGTGTGGGCCGGCACATCGCTGGGCCTGGCCTACTCGTTCGGCAACGTGGCCGGCTCGACTGCTGCCAACTCGTCGGTGCAGGCCATGCTGAAGTACGACATGAGCCCGGTGCAGGTGGGCGCTGCCTACGACCGTCTGCGCGACGTGGCCGGCCGCAACCAGACCACCTGGACCCTGGGCGGCAACTACCTGTTCAATGGCCTGCGCGTGACCGCTGGCTACACCCAGATGCAGGCCGACGCCAACTTTGCCAACAGCAACACCTCGATCCTGACCAGCTCGAGCGCCAGCACCTCGCTGTACAAGTTCTTGAATGGCGCCAGCGCCAGCACCACCGGCCTCAAGGCCCAGGTGGCCGATGTGGGCGTGACCTTCAATGTGAGCGACCTGGTGAAGGTGGTAGGCGCGTACTACAACACCAAGTACTCGGCGGACGGCCTGTCGTCCAACCGTTACGACACCTATGTGGCCCGCGCCCGCTACACCCTCAGTAAGCGCACCGATGTGTATGCCGAACTCGACTACACCAAGGCCAATGGCGTGACGGCGGCCCAGACCGCCAGCGGCAAGAGCAACAACACCGGTGTGGCCGTCGGCCTGCAGCATCGTTTCTGATGCCCGGCGCGTGAGCGCCTGACCTCTCAGCGGTTTTTCTCCATTGCGTTGACCCCGTCACTTCACTGTGGCGGGGTTTTTTTGCGCCTGGGCTGCAGCACCGGGCTTGGTTGGGCGCGCGTGCCGCACGCGTGCGCGAGCACGCGCC